>Ga0209317_1000975_pt1 | contig 28570 bp, 21 predicted proteins | sample RifGroB2_FD_183994 | JGI IMG/M metagenome (GOLD analysis project Ga0209317, IMG submission 183994) | Soil microbial communities from Rifle, Colorado, USA - Groundwater B2 (SPAdes) (version 2) | ecosystem: Environmental > Terrestrial > Soil > Unclassified | place: Rifle, Colorado | collected...
TGCCACCTTTGCAACGGTGGTAGGGCGGCCGTCTTTTGTGCCGAGAGCCCATCGACCCGGATCCGGGTCGGCCTCCCCTATTTGAGGATGGTGACCTTGCCGTCGTCCAGGTCATACTTCGCCGAGACGATCTTGATCTTACCTTCCTTGAGCTGTTCTGCGAGGACCTTCGATTTCTTGGTGAGAGCAGCGGCAACTGCCTTGGCATTAACCTCGACCGCACACTCGACCAGCTCCTCCTGTGGTTTCCCCTTGGAGATAACTTTGGCCTTCTTGGCCGCGGGTTCGATTGCGCTGAGGATCGCGCCGATGTTCCCCTCATGTTTCCCTTTGCTGCCAACCGCTGCGGTGACCGCGCCGCAGCGCTCATGTCCCAGCACCATGATGAGCGGTGAGCCGAGGTGTTCCGTTGCGTACTCGATGCTGCCGAGAACGATCGGGTCGGCAACGTTGCCGGCCACGCGCACGACAAAGATCTCGCCCAGCGCCTGGTCGAAGATCAGTTCGGGCGGCACGCGGGAATCGGAGCAGGAGAGGATGATGGCGTAGGGATGCTGGCTTTTTGCCAGCTTGCCGCGCGCCGTGGCATCGCAAAGCGAGCTGCCTGCCATCTTGCTCTCCACAAAACGGCTGTTGCCATCCATCAGTTTCTGCAGCGCCTGCTCGGCGCTGACGCCTGCGCCGCCGCTCGAGGCGAAGGCAATGCCTACGGTTGCTGCGAGGGCTGTTGCCAGCATTGCGATCCTGCCCGCTACCTTGCTGCTTTTCATAAACTGTTCCTCCTTTGGTTTAGTCGGGGCGTCCCCCGAAATCTCTCTTGCGCCTGCTCGTGGATTTGACGACATCCTCGCCGGGGTGTCGCGGCCAAAAACGGCGCCCCATTTTACATGAAAATGCAAATTATTCCAGATTAATATGCAGGCGCGTTGGTCTCGATCTGCGTCCCATGCTTTGTGCCGTAGCCAAAAACTCCGTCCCACAGGACCTGCCGTGTTGACAACCCGTACCAGTTCGGGCACATTAGGCGGGCGGAAAATCTTCCGGACCGGCAAATGGAGTAACAAAGCATGTTCTGGCTAAAATTCGTTGGTATCGCAGTCATTCTCACGGTCGGCATATTTGGCATAGCGTTTCTTGAAGAACTCCTGGTCAGCGGCCCGCGCAGGCGCCAGCTCAAGGAAAAGGCGCGTGAGAAACTGGCCGGCAGCGCGAGCCAGGATCAATAGCGACATCCCGACCCGGTCGCGCCGGAATCTGCTGGCGCGCCAAGTTTGACCGGCTCCCTGCCCCCATCCTACACCGTTAAACCTATTCCCGATTCCGTCCTAAGATCTGTTGTGCCGCAGGTGTTGCAGGAACTGCAGGCCAGTGGCCTCTTGCCCGAACGCGCCTCATACCCCTTGTGCCCTGCCGCCCTTTCTTCAGTTGACTCAAAGCTGAATTCCTTTATTATTTCTCGGTTATAAATTACTAATCTGATTTGTCGCTCCGGCTGCGATTTCGTCTTCCTCTCTGGGAGGCCGTATGAAGATTGCCCAAATAGCACCCCTGTATGAAAGCGTCCCCCCCAGTTATTACGGCGGAACGGAACGGGTCGTCTCCTATCTGACCGAGGAGCTGGTGAGGCAAAAGCACGAGGTCACCCTCTTTGCCAGCGGTGACTCCGTGACCTCTGCCCGGCTGGTCTCCTGCTGCCAGGATTCACTGAGGCTGGCCAAGACCTGCGTTGATCCCATGCCGCATTTTCTGCTCATGCTGGAGCTGGTCTGCCGCATGGCGCCTGAGTTCGATCTGCTTCATTTTCATATCGACTACCTGCACTTCCCTTTAAGCAGGCGCCATCAGTACAGGCAGCTCACGACGCTGCACGGCCGTCTCGACATCCCGGACCTGGTGCCGCTGTACCGTGAATTCCCCGAGATGCCGGTCATCTCCATCTCCGACTCGCAGCGCGCCCCGCTGCCCTGGTTGAACTGGCAGGGGACGGTGCACCATGGCCTTCCCGCCGACCTGTTGCCGTTCAACCCGGGAGGGGGTGACTATCTCGCCTTCGTCGGCAGAATCTCACCCGAGAAGGGGGTGGAAACGGCCATCGCGATCGCTCGCAGCAGCGGCATCAAGCTGAAAATTGCCGCGAAGGTCGACAAGGCTGACCGCGACTTCTATGAAGCCGAGATCAAACCCCTTATCGCTGACGGGCCGTTGGTGGAATACGTCGGCGAGATCTGCGAAGAGGAGAAGAAGCAGTTCCTGGGCAATGCCCTGGCGCTTATTTTCCCGATCAACTGGGAAGAGCCCTTCGGGCTGGTGCAGATAGAATCCATGGCGTGCGGCACCCCGGTGATCGCCTATCCGCGCGGCTCGGTGCCGGAAGTCGTGCGGGATGGCGTTTCCGGTTTCCTGGTGCACGACATGGAGGAGGCGGTCCGGGCGGCGAACCGGGTCGGCTCATTGAGCAGGATGCGCTGCAGGAGCTACTTCGAGGAAAGGTTTCTGGCGGCCAGGATGGCCAAAGACTATGTGGCGATATACCGGAAGCTCATTGCCGACAACCGCTAAAGCACAAAACGTTAACATGGATTTTTCCCTGGGGAACGTCTCCTCCACCCAGCGGGGGGAGGTCGGGAGGGGGAAGGACTTTAGGAGATGATTGATAGGTTATTTCTGCAACTTACTCGGAGTAATCGGAGGATCCATGGAGGTCATCCAGATAGAGGATAAGTTCTACATCCTGGCCAATTCGGACCGGGCGGCGGAGTGCTCGCGGGTGTTGAAGGAAGGCGAGACCTTTGCGATTTTCGACTGCCACGGTGACGTCCTGCCGATCGGCTTGGGGGAGCAGGGGATCTTTCACGAGGGGACCCGTTTCCTGTCGAGGTGGGAGCTGCACTTTGCCGGCTTACGTCCGCTTCTGCTCGGCTCGACGATAAACAAGCAGAACGAACAGCTGGCAATCGACCTGATGAACCCGGACTTCACGGTGGGTGGTGTCTCGATCCATCGTGATTCAATTCATATCTTCCGGACCAAATTCATCTGGCAGGGTAACTGTTATGAACAGTTGCGGCTGGAGAATTTCAGCATGACCACCCTGGAGATACCCTTCACCATCAGCTATGCCGCTGACTTTGCCGATATTTTCGAGGTGCGCGGGACCAAGCGGGATCAAAGGGGCACCCTGCGGCCGGCAGAGGTGACCCCGTCCTCGGTCACCCTCTCCTATCAAGGACTGGACCAGGCGATCAGGGCCACGCAGATCAGCTTCGCCCCGCAGCCGGAGCGGATCGGCGAAACCGAGGCCGCCTACCTGGTGCGACTCGAACCAAAGCAGTCGGTCACCATCGGCGTAACGGTGACCTGTGGCTGCAGGGAGTGCGAAAGCTTCGAAGGCGATTATCAGCAGGCGCAAAAAGAGGCGCACTCATCGCTTACGCAACTGAAGAGCTGTTATTGCGGCATCGTCACCGATAACGATTACTTCAACACCCTGCTGGACCGCTCGCAGTCCGACCTCATCATGATGATGACCCGCACCTGCCACGGTCTCTATCCCTATGCCGGGGTCCCCTGGTTCAGCACCGCTTTCGGCAGGGACGGCATCATCACCGCACTGGAGACCTTGTGGGTCAATCCGGAAATTGCCCGCGGCGTCCTCTGCTACCTGGCCCGGACCCAGGCAGACGGGATCGACCCGGAAAAGGATGCCGAACCCGGGAAGATCATCCACGAGACGCGCATGGGGGAGATGGCCGCGCTGGGAGAGATACCGTTTGGCTGCTATTACGGCAGCGTCGACTCGACGCCGCTGTTCGTCGTCCTGGCCGGCGCCTACTACCGGCGTACCGGCGACCGGGAGCTGATCGCCGAGATCTGGGACAACATCCTGCGGGCGCTGGAGTGGATCGATCGCTACGGCGATGCCGACGGCGACGGCTTCGTCGAATACGCCCGGCATTCGCACCAGGGCCTGGTGCAGCAGGGGTGGAAGGACTCCAACGACTCCGTTTTTCATGCCGACGGGACCCTGGCGGAGGCGCCGATTGCCCTTTGCGAGGTGCAGGGGTACGTCTATGACGCGAAGATGCGCGCCGCGGAAATGGCGGCCGTGATGGGTGACGCGGACCGGGCGGCTCAGTTGCTGGAACAGGCCCGGACACTGCAGCAAAAATTCATGCAGGCCTTCTGGTGCGAGGAACTCTCCTTTTATGCCCTCGCCCTGGACGGCAAAAAACGCCCCTGCCTGGTCCGCTCCTCCAATGCCGGGCACTGCCTGTTCTCCGGTATCGCCTCGTCCGAACAGGCGCGCCCCGTTGCCGACCAGCTGCTTGCCGGCGATTTCTATACCGGATGGGGCATACGCACCCTGGCCAATTCCGAGACGCGCTACAACCCCATGTCCTACCACAACGGTTCCATCTGGCCGCACGACAATGCCCTGGTCGCCTACGGTCTTGCCAGGTACGGTTATACCGGCCATGCCATCCACGTCCTGGAAGGGATCTTCCAGGCCTCGCTCGCCATGGACCTGCAGCGGCTGCCGGAGCTTTTTTGCGGTTTCAAGCGCCGCGGCGACTCCAGCCCCATCCTGTATCCCGTCGCCTGTGCACCGCAGGCATGGGCCGCCGCCTCCGTCTATCTCCTGTTGCAGGGCTGCATGGGGCTCTCCATAGACGCGGAAAAGGGGCAGGTCCGCTTCGCCTACCCGGCGCTGCCGCCGTTTCTGGACCAGGTCTGCCTGAACGGCCTGCAGGTCGGGGCGGGGCGTTCTGTCGATATCGTCCTGAAGCGGTACGACAAGGATGTCGCGGTGAGCGTGGTGCGCAAGGAAGGGACGGTCGAGGTGGTGATCGTCAAGTAGGCGTGCCGCGGGCCACCGGGCTGCCGGGTCGGAGGCAGGGAGGAAGCCTCTTATAACCATCTCAGGCAGTCGTCTTTGCACAAACATTAGGCTTGGCTGCCTCTTTTTTGTCTGGTTCAGGAAACTTCAGGATAACACTTCAGGGGTAAGACATTGAGTTAGTGTACATTTTGCAATAACAGCTGAGCTGGCATGCCTCCTGCTATAACTGTCACAGTCAACGAAAGCACAACGAAGTGCCCGTGACCAAGAAAGACAGGCAATGGCGCCTTTCTACCCACGGGTATGAGGCGCCGTTTTTTTTATTGGTTGTACGAATAGACGCGAAAGGGGGGGGCTCAGCCGGACAGGCTGACAGGTCGAGGCTTTAGAATGAAATTAACCCATCTATTACAAAGGAGTAAGCAATGAAAACGATTTCCAGAACTCTCATCATGGCAATGGCGCTGACTGTCGCAACAACCGGTGTCGCAATGGCGACTCCTTCTACACAGATTTGGATCCCTTCGACAGACGTCCAGGCATTCAAGACCCTGCACCTGGGCATCGACAACTATACCCGCACATCCAACCAGTCAAGCGTCGGTCACGTTTACGACCTCGGCCTCACCGCTGGCGTGCTTCCCTTCGAGAAGGTTCAGGCCGAAGTCGGCATCGATTACCTCACCAACGGTTCGAACGGTTACGACAGCCAGCCGCTTTATTTCAACGCCAAGGTGGCAACACCCGAGGGTTCGCTCTTCTCCGCATCCCCCGCACTGGCCCTTGGCGGCTACAACTTCGGGACCAACAGCGACAAGGGGAGCGCCTTCAGGACAGACGTGAACGTGGTCTACGGCCTCGTCGCCAAGACCCTGCCGGTCATTGGCCGCCTCTCGGCCGGCTATTATGTCGGCAACAACGACCTTCTGCTGGATGTCAACGGCAACAAAGAGAACGACGGCGTGCTCCTCTCCTGGGACCGCACCATGAGCGAGATCTCCGACAAGCTCTGGGTTGCGGCAGACTACCAGGGTGGCGATAACGCCCTGGGCGCCTTCAGCTTCGGCGCTTCGTGGGCCTTCGCCAAGAACGTCTCCGTCATCTTCGGCTACGACATCTACAACGAGAAGAAGCTTGCCGGCGAGAACACCTTCACCACCCAGCTCGACATCAACTTCCCGTAAGCGTGGATTTCTAACGCGGAGCAGGAGCCGAGAAGTTGGCAGACTGCAAGGCAAAGGTTTGAGCGTTGAGGACCAATCTGAAGGTAGAGCGATTCTTTTGAACAAAAGTGTTGACTCGGTTCGGAACCTTGTGGTACAAGTTGGGACTCGATGTCGCGGGGTGGAGCAGTCTGGTAGCTCGTCGGGCTCATAACCCGAAGGTCACAGGTTCAAATCCTGTCCCCGCAACCAAAACATTACAAGGCACTTGGCTAACTCAGCTGAGTGCCTTTTTTGGTTAGGCGCAATCTCCAACTCCCACGCATACTCCCTTTCTCAGCTGATTAAAATAATCTTTGACATTGCGTCTTACGTGCCTTAATCTGCCTCACAGGCACATTCGGATAGACTGGAAAAGGGCAGATGGTATACAGTTAGGTATCCATAATGCTGCTATAGCGCCGAAATAAGGAACAGATGAATGCCTTCACGAACAGCAGCAGAAATACCACCTGCACTCTGGAAGCAATATCGTCCATTCCGGCCCATTGCCGATGAACACACTCCAGTTACCGCAGAAAGGGCCAAGGCAGTGGCATCTGCCATAGCCGACGAACTCAAAAGCCGGTTCGGTGCGAGCAAAGTGATGCTCTTTGGCTCGCTAGCCAGGGATGATTTTCGTAAGTGGTCCGATATCGACCTCGCCGTGTGGGGGATCTCTTCAGGGAACTATTACCGGGCTGTTGCATTTGCTACTGGCTTTAGCAGTTCTTTCAAGGTTGACTTGGTGGATGTCGAGGATTGCTCCGACTCATTGCGGCAGCTTATTGAAAGAGCAGGTATCGATCTGTGAGTAAGCCCGCTAACATTCTGGCTGCCAGGATAAAGAACGAGCTGCCTGAATTAGTGCTTATTACCGAGCGTGCAAGGCAGGGGTGGGATAAGGCTAAGACACTACATGATGATTTTTACATTGACGGCGTCGCACTCAATCTGCACAGTTTTTACTCGGGCATGGAAAAAATATTCGAAAAAATCGCAGCCAAAGTAGATGGCAGCGTGCCGACCGCTCCTAACTGGCACCAAGAATTGTTGAGCCAGATGAGAAGGAGCTGGAGGGTCAGGTCCGGACATTGCCCTAGAAAGACAGAACGATGACCTAGGGGAGATCATAAGGCGTCCCTCTAAACAAAGGATGCTTTTGCATTGGGGCAATGTCCAGATCTGACCCCTCCGATCCTCCCTTGCTCCCGCCCTCCTTCTCTCCTTCCCTCCTTTACCTGCATCGTCCCCTCAGATTCTATTCAGAAACACCACCTGGGAAACCAAACCAGAAAACAAGTTTGAACTAGCTGTGATTTCAGCCGGTTCCAGAGTTACGCATGTTCGCAGGGGCGTCCCCTTGTTTCTAGGGCTTTTTAATCCGGGACAGATTTATTTATTGCTAATGAAGTGATGGTGTGTGATAAAGATTGCATGCCTCGCATTGGTCGCATCGTCATTCCTAACTGTCCCCATCACGTCGTCCATCGTGGACATAATCGGGACCCTTTATTCGTCTCTGATGACGACTATCGCTATTACCTCAAAAACCTTGTTGACTTAAAGACTGAGCTGAATTGCTTGGTCTATTCCTTTTGTTTGATGACAAATCATGTTCACCTCATAATAGATCCAGGGGAGCATGTCGATGCAATGGCGATTCTATTAAAGAAAGTCGCTGCACGTCAAACTCGGTATGTCAACACTCTGGAGAAGAGAACCGGCACGATCTGGGAAGGGCGATATCATTCCAGTCCTATTTGCAAAGACAGCTACCTGTTGGCGTGTTGCAGATACATCGAGATGAATCCTGTGAGAGCCAGAATGGTGATGGAACCGTCTGGATATCGTTGGTCAAGTTATCGGGAAAAGACAGAAGGGCGTATAGAGGTAATAGACCTCGACCCGGGATACCTTTCTCTTGGCGCAGATGAGAAAGCAAGACGTAAATCATATCAGGAGTGGGTGTTATCGTCAGTTCCGGAAGGCAAGTGGGAACGAATACATCAAGCCGTACAGCGGGGCCATCTGACTGGTGGTGAAGAATTTCAGCAAGCAGTGGCAGAGCGGTTGGGTATTCGTTTAGATTACAGAAGCCCTGGTAGGCCAAGGAAGCGATAATGGTTCATTAGCATAAAATAAATCTGTCCCGGTTTCCCCGAGTTCTGTCTCAACCGCAACCATGACAATCCCCTGACAACCCTCAAAGGATACAAGGGGGTGTTCCACTCGGACAAGCGCAGAAGATTAAATTATCTTTGACATTGTCGCTTGTGTGTCATAATCTCGCCTCAGCCAATCTCCGAACATTGATAAGTTACATATGTTACCAGCGTCCCATTCACCGCAAGCGGACAACTTCAATTGCGACAAGCATAGCTTATCTCACTCTTCAGGGTGTCAGGCCATCTAAACCCCCCTTACTTCTAGACTACGCCAGGACTAACGGACCTCCATATGACAAACATTATTACCTTGAAGCCTGTAAACGATTTGTTGGGCAGCAAATTTATGATTCCGGCTTATCAAAGGGGCTACCGTTGGACACGGGATCAGGTAACCGCATTGCTAGAAGATCTTTATGAATTCAACAATAACCCTAAAGAGAAGGACGAGTTTTATTGTTTGCAACCCGTGGTCGTCATGAAAACCGAAAAAGGTGGGCAGGAGTGTTGGGAGTTGATAGACGGTCAGCAAAGACTTACAACCATCCACATCGTGCTTGGATACTTCAATAATAGGTTTACTGAAGAATATAAAAAGCCGATTTACAATATTAATTATCAGACGCGAGAAGACAGTGAAAGGTACCTTTCTAATATCAATGAAATTGATAAAGATAAAAATATAGACTATCATTTCATTCACTCAGCTTTCACTACAGTCAAGGAATGGTTCAAGCAGAAACAAAACCTTATAAATGATTTCGAATCGGTCTTGTTAAACAAAACCATGGTTATTTGGTATGAAGTCAACGAAGTTGACATAGATCCAATTGACATTTTCACCCGTATTAATATTGGCAAAATACCGTTGACCAACGCTGAATTAATTAAAGCCTTGTTTTTGCAGAAAAGTAATTTTCACGAAGAAAGGGCGAGTTTAAAGCAGATTCAGATAGCCTCCGAATGGGATGCTATGGAAAGGGCGTTGCAGGACGACCGTTTTTGGTTTTTTATTTACAACCCCGGAAAATCGCATAATTACGACAACCGTCTCGAATTCATATTCGATCTGATGAAGAACAAGAGAAAAGAAGACGAATTTTACCACACATATAACGCATTTTACGGTGATTTCGCCAAAAGTAAGGCGGCGGGCGGATGTCCAGACATAGATGCCATCTGGCTCCGCATAAAGAGATATTACATGTCTTTTGAGGGGTGGTATAAGGACAGGGAACTGTATCACCTCGTCGGTTACCTCGTTGATTGTGGGAAAAACATTGCCGAACTGAAGGAGAAATCTGATGGCCTTTCCAAAACAGGGTTCAAGGAATATATCCAAAAGGAAATAAGAAACCAAGTCAACTGCCAGTTGGATGATTTGAACTACGGATCCCCGTTCGTTAAAAAGGTTTTGCTGCTTTTCAATATTCAGACCATCTTGGCCACTCGGGAAGCTGACATGCGTTTCCCCTTTTATAAATATAAGGACGAAAACTGGGACATCGAACATGTATGTTCCCAGACTGAAGCGCAAATTTCCTCGGCGACGCGGAAAGACTGGGCAAAAGACTTGTTGGAGTATTTTACTGGCGTAAACGGGTACAGCGATAATGTGCAGGCAAACGGCAAAACAGAAAAAGAACTTCAGTTTGAGGCTGTCGAAGATTTTGACGAAACAATGAAAGGAAAGGAGAAGTCTTTCTGCCTCAGGGCGATCAAAATTCTTGACGCTGAAAAAGCCGATGACGATATGTTTAATCGGTTGTTAACAGACGTGACCGGTCATTTCGGCGAAAACGACATCAGTGATAAAGACAGCATTTCCAATTTGGCACTCCTCGACGCCGCTACAAATCGAAGCTATAAAAACGCCATGTTTCCGATAAAAAGAAAAATAATAATAGAAAATGATATGAACGGAGTATTTGTCCCAATTAGTACAAAGAATTTATTTCTGAAATATTATAGCAAAAAAATGGACGGAGCTGTGTACTGGAAAAGTGTAGACGCTATTGATTACCTTTCAGCAATCAAGGATATATTGAAAAACTATTTACCGGTTCAGAAGGTAGTCAATGAATAATAAAGCGATATTACAATCAGGCGAACGACTTTCCTTTTTCAAGCTTTTTAAGAACAATGGCTGCTGTTTGGAAATTCCAATCATTCAGCGCGATTACGCACAGGGGCGTGACTCCTGCGCCGAAGTCAGGCATTTATTTCTCGATGCCCTCTACGGTTATCTTGACGAAAATAAGCCGCACAGAGATTTGGACTTTGTTTACGGCAGCGTCGTCAACGAGGAAAACTCGAGATTTGTGCCATTAGACGGTCAGCAGCGCCTTACCACGTTGTTCCTACTTCATTGGTACCTAGCGACGATATCCGGAAGCATGGACGATTTAAGATCCTTCCTCGCTTCGGCGGGGAACCCTGCTGATCCCAACTTCGTGGGATACAAATCCAAATTCACCTACGAAACCCGCAGCAGTTCAAAGGAGTTTTGCGACGCCCTGCTTGCCAACGCTTTGGATCTTGGCGCTCCATTTTGGGACGCTGATTCTCTCCGGGGCCGGTTGTCACATACTGTCAGAGATTGCGGCTGGTATTATTCGTCATGGGACAACGACCCAACCATACAGTCCATGTTGACTATGCTGGATGCGATTCATGACCGGTTTTACAGCAGGCCCGAATTTTACTGGCGCTTGGTCGACGACGAAAAACCTATCATCACCTTTTTGTATCTTAACCTGAAAGATTTCAGGCTTACCGACGATTTGTATATAAAAATGAACTCCCGCGGTAAGCCTCTCACCTCGTTTGAAAATTTCAAAGCCAAATTCGAGCAATACATCGGCTGCCTGAATTGGGAAAGGGGGACGTCCTACCGCCTAGATTACGGAGACACCCCGCAGGATGTTACTGTTCAGCAGTATTTTTCCTTTAAAATAGATACTGCATGGGCCAATCTTTTCTGGAACTACCGCAACATCACTACTAAAGATGATTGCTTTGACGATGAGCTTATGAATTTCATCAGGGTCATCATGGCTAATCAATACGCCCTCCAGTGCAGTGTTGATAAGGATTCGAAGCTCGAAATTTTAATGGACACGCAGGTCGCCAAGAAGGCAAACGATAACCTCGAGGTCATTTCATTTCATAAATATTTGTCTCTTAGCGCAGTGACTAAGCAAAGCATTACTTACCTGATCGAATCCCTCGATGCGCTCGTAAACGGTAGCGAAAAGATTAAAATTTACCTAGACGACCCGTTCTATTACGACGAATGCAAAACCTTCGATAAGGTTTTGACGCACGTCCTCACCCTGCCTCAACGAGTGCGGTTCCAGGCGTACCTCAAATACCTGATTACAAATGGTAGCGATACCGGCGGGTTGCCACAATGGATGAGGGTAATCCACAACCTAACCGAGAACACCGTGATCGACGGCGCTGGTGAGGTGGAGAAGGCCATAAAATCCGTCGAAAAGATGTTGCCCTATAGCCGGGACATACTTACGTTTTTACGCACCCACGCATCTCAGGCGACTGTAGATTTCTTTTTCGGGAGACAAACGCAGGAAGAGGCGATAAAGGCCCACCTTATAGGGAGGTCGGTTGAATGGTCAAAAGCAGTCCTTGACACGGAGAAACATCCCTACTTTTTGGGACAGATCGCATTCCTGTTTGAGTTTTCCGGCATTTTGCAATACTACGAAGAGCACGGGGACTGCGCGTGGCCGGATGGGGACAACGATCGCTATTATAACGATTTTCTTGGCTATGCACACAACGCAAGCCTTACATTCGACGGTGGTGGTCCAAAAAACAACGCCGATTTTTTATGGGAGCAAGCTGTCCTGACCAAGGGCGATTATTTGATTTACACCTCGGCCAAGAGATGCAATCTGTTAAGCGCAAATACTGAGTATTACAGTTGGAAAAGGTTGTTGAGGCTACCCCCATCCGGGACTAACCAACAAGAAACCGAAAAATGGAGCAAGCGGAGGGCGTTCGTAAAACTTGTTTTCGATGACCTGCTGTTCGATGGCAACCATCTCCGGGAATCGCTCGCCAACATTTGCCGGACCAAACCGTCCGATTGGAGGAAATACTTCATCGGCGGCCAAGCTTCGAGACTTATCGGATATTGCAAGCAAGGTTTCATCCGAATTGGATCGGAGTCAGATATCTTGCTATTCAGGCAATCGCAGCAAAACCATCGTCATCGCGAATTGTTTTCGTACATCCTGTTTTTGAATGCGAACCGCCCTGAGGATTCCTTCCTGCCTTTTGAAGAATTTTCCCACAGAGTAGTGAAAGGCGGTGACGCATTTTCATGCGCCGCGCTGGAGGGTTGGTCATATAAACGGAAGCAATTCACCATCGAAATTTACCACGATAACGAGACTCAGAAAGGTAAGGTCGATGCATTCCGTATCAAATTTTTTAAATCTAAAGGGAAGAACAAAGCCGAAGACTATCCAGTTGAAATCTCCGATGTCTTGGATAATTTAAACTACTGTTGGGAAGACGATGAGCGCGGTTGGGGGTTTTGGACCTCCCAGACCTCGGAGAAAAAAACGCTCACCGCCCTGAAGAATCTTTGCGAGCTATTTAATGACCTGATTGGAAAATAACCCCACTGTAGGGCCTGTTTTGGGGTTAAATCCGGAGCACCCGTTCTTTTTATAGTTACATTGAAGAGCAGTTCATTTATGAGGTAGATATGTTGAATGATATAAACGGAACTTTGCTACGCCATTTGGCAACCGGCGCGGGTGCAGCCTCCCTTCTCAGAGGCAAACGCCCTAAAATTGTCGATCTGACCCGTCGCTTTTTTGAGACACGTACAGACATTCGCCGCCTCTCTTCAGCTCAAGAAGTTGCACAAGAAATACTACTAATCAACGATCTAACGGAATTTGTACAGATTCGTGATATTGTTGCAAAACAAGAGCTTCGCCGACAAATTCAATATGTAAAGCAGCAGGATCACACCGCACACACTGTTTATCTGTTCTTCCTGGGCCTCTGGTTTTACGACAGCATGCCTCAGATGGCTACTGCGGTTTCGATCAAGTGTCCGCACCTTAACGCTAGGCAGCGTGACGAGTACTTCCTACTGCAATGGACTTACGCCAGCATACTGCATGATGTAGGTTATGCTTTTCATACTCTTAATAGTGAAACCCAAGAAGACCGTGAGCTTATTGACGGCATATACACTTGGGAATGGGTTAAACGAGAAGGAGGGGAGTTGTCTGAGACTGCAGAGGACGCCCTTAAAAAAGCTTTCGAAGAATGGAATACGACCTATGGTCAAAGAATGCCATTAGGTACTGCTACCTACGACGCTGACAGATGTGCAGATCTTCTCGAAAGGCTATCTCATGCTCCCTGGCTCAGTGATCTCGATGGCAGTTTCAAGGAGAAGGATCTCTTTGCTGTTCTAGATTATGATCGCACCTCCCTGCGTGATTATGCTATTGAAGTGGCCCATGATGGATATGGCGGGGGGGGGAGAGGTGTGGATCACGCAGTGGCGTCTGGCCTGCTTTTGTTTCAGTACACCACTTACTGGTACTGGCTAATGGACCATGTTCGAAGGCACCATTCACGAGAGGTTTATGACGAGGTCAGTCACGGGTATGATTACGCAGTGGCCAACATTGTGAGTGACTTTCTGCCTGCGTGCCGTGCAGTTGCTTTTCATAATATCCAAGCTAACACTAAAGTTGGTACAACTATAATACCGACTCTTACTCTTCAAAATGAACCTGTTACCTTTCTTGCCATTTTATGTGACGAGCTTCAGCGGTGGGACAGGTACCCCGCTGGGGCAACATATCTTGATACTTTCCGATTTTATAGTGCCTTGGAGTCGGGTGACATCTATTTGATGTGTAATGGAACTCGCGATAATCCAACTGCTGCCTTTGTTGTACGGACCCGCGCAGGAGTTGAAACTGATATGAAACTCGCTAAAGACATAGCTGCAACCATTGCCACACGTCTACCTGGATATTCGAGGCAGTTACCACTTAACGTGCTTGCATTGGAATATACTTCTGAGGAGGTTGTGGCAAATTTCCAGTTTAAGTTTCTGGGTTGGTCATAGTAAAGGACTCCCCCTACTAGTAGGCGTTTGGGCGGGGACTTTGAGGAGAGGTGCAGAATAGATGCGCGTGGGCTTTCAGTGAATGCTGTCATTAAAGGCCACGGGCACCTTTCGCTAAACTTTTCGCAGATGCGTTTGTTTGGATTGCTCGACTCCGACTCTGCCGTCTATTTCCTTAACAAGGTTGTTTGGTTGTTTTCTTCCGGGCGACAGGGGATTTCCTGGCTTTGTTTTGCATCTTTTTCCCCTCCTGTACAAAGGCGGGTCAATTAGGCTGAACCACACCCAGGTTGGCCACCGCTCCGACTGCGGCGAAAAGTGCCGTCTCGTCAACAAATCACTCATAAAATACAGCACTTTATCAACGATCAACACTGTCCCATTTTGCCTTGCAACTATTCATGCGGATCTTTGCTTGACTTGTTGAGTAAATTAATATATATGGGCAACATCTAACCTCACGTTGCCCGACGGATACAGGTATGGCTCATGGTCACCAGAATAGTGACGACGATTCGAATGAAGCCGCTCCCAGCGAATTACCGCTGCGGGCGGCTTTTTGCGTTTCAGGGTGGAAGTTCTGCTTTCCGCACTAATTATCGTATAAGGAGAATGTGATGGGACTTTCGCCAACCGAACTCGCCACTGCGGTTGCTGCCATCGGCGCACTCGGCACGGCTGCCTTTGGTTTAGTAGACGCAACCAAGGCTATTTGGGGAGGGGTATCCCGTTCTGGCTTCGTGTTCATCTCCCGTTTCCTGGCTGTGGTGGCCCCGACCGATGAAGGGGTTCCTCATGGATCGGCCATTACCCGTTCGGCAATTTTCGAGACGCTTATGGCCAACTGGCTTAACGGAGCGTCCGCGTCCGACTCAAAAAGCACTGCGAAATCCCTGATCAAGCTACGGCTGAACTCGACGACGGCGCCGGACTTGGCCAAGGCTACCGGGGTCGATGCGGGGATATTGAGCAGTGTCGCTGCCAGCCTGGATTCCGGTGAGGCCTTGACGCAGGAACAGCTGAACGTGTACGGGCGCTTCGATCTACTACTGTCTACGATGATAGACCGTGCCTATCAACGCGCAGACCAGCGGTATCGCAACAATGCTAAGGCGTTTGCCTGTGTGGTGGCAATCGCTCTGGCTGAGATTACTGCGTGGTCCCTCTATGTTTCGGCCCCGGGTTATCAACACTGTTCGAGCTTCCTACTTGCGTTTATCGCGGGCCTCCTTGCAGCACCGCTCGCACCTGTCGCAAAGGACCTCGCGTCCAGCATTGGCACCGCCGCGAAGGCGGTCCAGGCGGTTAAAGGTAAGTGATGAGCGATGAGAATTGGTTCATCGACCTGCGGGCTTGGTCACACGGCGGGCCCATCGGCACGCTGAAAGTGACGGACGGGAACGGAAACTTCCCGGATCGGACCCGTCTGTTTCAGGCGGTGACCGGACGAGACGTGCTACTGATGACGCACGGGTTCGAGAACAACCGACCGGACGGAATCGCTAAGCTGAACGAATGGAAAAAGCACCTGAAGCTTGATCCCATGCCGCTCTATATCGGGGTACTCTGGCCGGGTGACTGCATTATCCCGATGGCGCTCGACTACATCTGGGAAGGGAGTGAAGCCGAGAAAAGTGGCACCATGCTAGGCGAATTTGTCGATCAGAACTTTGATGGTGCCGCGTCGATCTCCTTCGGATCACATTCGCTTGGTGTGCGGGTAATGCTCCAGGCCATCCGGCAATTGGGCGAAGGTAAGACGGTACGCCACCTGTTCACGCTGGCAGCGGCAATCGAGGACGACACCCTGTCCAGAGAATTCCAGGACTCAGCGAGAAAGATCAAGCACATATCAGTGATCTATTCGCAGAGAGATAATGTGCTGGCGATGGCCTATCCCGCAGGCAACCTCGTAGGGGGCCTGATCGAACGTGGGGATCCCAACCTTAAGGTGGCGCTGGGACGCTCCGGACCCTTGGCCCCTTGGCCCGGGAATGTCATAGGCAACCCGAGACTGCCAGACTCGTGGGACTACGGGCACTCCGACTACCTAACCACGGAAACCGTCAACGGCGATTTTCCTCCTACTGTCACCATTCCCACACCGGGAATGCCGGAGTCCAACCTGCCCAAGCCGGCGGCTGTCCCTATCCCCGCAACATTGACCAATACGAATGCCTGGAAGCCCTGCTGGTCGGCGGACTTTGCCGCCACGCGTTGGCCCCTGTCCTAGGCCAGCGCAAACCTTTTTCCCTTTGCCCGACTAATACTCGGAAAAGTACGCGCCTCGGTGAACATCAAGGGAGAATAGGGGCGAGTCTCGGAGAACTCCGAGGGGTATGAGGATGGCACGACGGCACGGACGATTTATTCGGACGGCACGCGGACGGCACGGGACAGATTTCTTTATTGTTAATGAATTTGACGTGTGTGATAAAGGCTGCATGCCTCGAACCGGTCGCATTGTCATCCCGAATTTCCCCACCACGTCATTCATCGTGGACATAATCGGAATGCTGTCTTTCTTTCCGATGACGATTATCTCTACGTGGATCCTGGAGGGCATGCCGGGGCGTTGGCCATCTTATTAAAGAAGGTTGCACGTCAGACTCGGCATGTGAATCGACTAGAGAAACGGACGGGCACGATTTGGGAGGGGCGGTATCATTAGAGCCTGTGAGATGCAATGGATACATACCGTGCAGCAGGTATGTTGAGATGAATTCTGTGAGGGCTGGCATGGTGGAAGATCCTGCTGGATATCGTTGGTCCAGTTATTGTGAAAAAATCATTGGGCCAGCGTGTTAGCCTTAGGGACCGGCAGTTAATCTTGTTTCCCTTTGATCTAGTCTCTGAAATTTAAGGATCAAGCCCCCCCCTCTGGGTTGATGGTTTCAAATTATTCAACGCACTGTGTCTCCCAAAGAAGGGTGCTTATCCCATGACCGAGAAGAAAGCGGAAAGCGACGCCGGCGAAATGAACAAGTTAGTTGGCTTTCTCGAAAAGCTTACAAAGCTCTCCCTGATACTCGCCGCGCTCGGCTACATGTCCTTGCGAGCCCACCTCAACTATCTGGGGATTACCTTCACCTCCTCCCTTGGAACGGAACGGTACGTCATGGAGGCGTATCAGTTTTTGTCCAGCGTCATTCACCCAGTGACTTTTGTCGTCATTCTTTTCACTATCCTATCGGTCGTCATTTATCCATTAGTTACTTTGTTGCGGCCATACGGTCTGACATCTGACCTGAACAGACTGAGTGGATCGGCGGTACCGATCCTCGAGATATTTGTGACAGTTTTTCTCTATGTCCTATTTTTTAAAGCCATCTTCAGCACCATCAATGATGTGGATATAGTTGTCGGCAGTCTGAAAGGGAATGTCTTAGGTAGGGCACAAGCTACCAAGGAAGCAGTGGGCGTAATCTTCTACTGCCTCGTTTTCATGTGTCTAATGCTCTTTTGCACATCGAAGATGGTTTCTGCATCGAAGCTGTACCTGCCAAAGGCGACCCTGCTGCGAATGACCTTACTGGTGCTTGCCGTCGGCTTGACACTTCAACTTCCTCTCCTATACGGAAGAGCAATACACTCGAGAAAGTACCCCACTGTTGAGCTACAAACGGAGGGGGCGTCGCTCTCCGGACTACTCGTGCTGGAGTCGGAGAAGACCTACACCATATGGAGCGCAGACAAAGGTGTTGGTGTGGTCACAGTAGTCCCCAAGGAAAAGGTAATCTCGATCAAGGCCGGACCAGTACGTGATATCGTATCAGAGGGGCTGGTAGCTGTTGCAGCACTGGCAAAAAAAGGAATTCTTCAGAAGAATAAGGAGGTCAAGTGAAATGAGTCGAGCTCTTGTGCGCACAAGGCTATTGGTCGCTTTCTCTCTGGTAACCCTTATCCTCCCGTCACCCCTCCATGCTGAAGGCTTCTTCAAGAGCATTCTAGATTTTATCAGCAGTTCCAGCGCTGTGCGTGGCAGTGGACTCGAGATCCAGGAAGGTTCCAGAGTGATGTCACTGAACATCAAGAACTCCGAAGAGGCAGTCATATGGGACTGTGGCAGTTGCTGGTCTCCCGTGACAATCGATGAAAAAAGGGCAGCCGTCTTGAAGAAAGATGGAGTATGGGTTGTGGACCTCGTCTCCAAGAAAGCCGTGCTGGCGGTGGCGAGCGGCTCCCTTTTTGCCATGCTTGGACCGTCAAAGGAAGATCCTGAAAAGCTCGCTGTGGTTGTAAAAAATCCTTCCAAGGGGGAAGGGTGTCTAACTGTGGCAGTGGCCGACCTTAAGACGGGGAGCATGGTCTCGCTCGGCGGCACCACCCCTGCATGTAAGCAACTAAATGACCAGTCCTTCTTGTTATTCATTCCTAAAGACCGCGTCAGAAATGGCCAGCTTGTGACTTACACGTTTGAAAACCACGAGGCACTGCACCCATATCGACTCATCGTCGGAGATATCCCTTCAGCGCCAACAGGGGCCATCATCGATTTCGATTCAATAGAATACTCCGTCGTGTGCGAATCATTTCAAAAATCTAACCCGATAGAGCGCTTTTGCCCTCACTGGTACGACGACGGTAAGGTTCTCTACCTGTCGAAACCCTAAATCGCCTCGCAGGAGGATCAACATGAATCAAGTCCTGAAACGAGTGGTAGGATTCATCTCGGCTGGCGCGCTCTTTGTTACAGTTTCCACGGCAATGGCCTCTTCTGACGCGAATGCCTACCGTCAGCCATCGATGGCTTCTCTCTTTGTGCACGCTTGGATGGCGGAACTGGGCCCCATTGAAGTACCCTCTGGTTCGGTCGATGCGAAGTTCCTGATGGTGGCCGGTCTGGTACACAAAGGACAATTTGTGAAGGCTGAGAAGCTCCTTGACGAGATCGAAACAGAGGCGGAAAGCGAAGGCAGCAGCAGAGACCTTCTCCTAGCTCTATTCTTTCGCGATCAGCTCGAATCCCGTAGATATCTACTCGCAGCTGGTGGGAGGTCACAAGATGGTCTCTCAACCAACAACAGTATGGAACTAGAGTTATCAAAGCAAGAGTTCAGCACCAAAATCGGAGATTTGGAACGAAGGGTTTCTCTGGACCAACGGGGCGAGGGGTTTTCACTGGTCCTTTGGCAAGGTGCACTAGATTTCTGTGCCCTTACTGCTACCAATCTCAGAACCCAGAGAGTGTACGACCGCATGAGTAACTCGGCTTTAGCTTTTACCTCAAAGGTGAATAAAGATAACTGCTTGAACATGTTGAACATGGCAAAAGCCAATAAGAGCGGCATGGGGCTTGGCAACACAACAGACGAGAAAATTATCTCCTCCTTCATAGAGGGAGACCTCGCAGCATCGATGGGAGACCTTGAGGAAGCGAAGCAGAAATGGACCGATGGACTGGAGTTCGCGAAACGTGAAGGTCGGAAACACAGTCAGGAGAGCTTCATGTTGCGCCTTGGAGATCTTGAGGCATCTCCCTACGGGAACCCGCTTACCATGGGATACGATCTTGCCAAGGAAGATACCGTTCGTTTTGCCATAAGGATGGGGGGTATCGATCTGCATGATTTGGCAGTCCCTTTTGCACAAGTGCCCGAAGCTGCCCAACGGCGGGCACTTGAGTGGTACAGAAAAAGTGCAGAGATCGGCAGTCCCAACTTCTCCACCTACCTGCTGAAAGCGCGGCGGGCAAATCTTGCCAAACTTCAGAGAGACTACACCTTGGAGTTCAAGCTCCTCTCTGAGGCCGCTGCCGAGGCGGAAGGACAGGATGATGTCCATTTCTCCGCCATTCTGAGGTCCTATAGCTCGATTCTTGCCGGGAACCGGGGCCAGCTGGCCGCAGCCATCGATCTGCTCAACAAAGCTGGAGATATGGGTGGCATTCTGACTGTCACCGAGACAGCCCGCTCCATCGGCGAGCGAATCCTCTACCTCGGGAGCGATGTTGACAGAAGCACTTCAACAATGAAAATGATTGCCAGTGTGCTCAAAGAGGAAGGACTGGGACTTGCCGCCATACCGTTGTACGATTTCCTCTCCTCTGCTTACGCGGGCACCGGCAATTATGACGCTTCCCTCGAAAGCTCCCAAAACCAAATGACATTGCTGTCAGAGGCTGTCCGTTTTTTCGAGCAGGAAACTGAAAAGCGAAGGCCGCGTGTCAGTCCCTTCGACCGCAGTGCCGAGGGGTGGCTCGCAAGGCAGAAGAGATCCCTGACCTTCAACCGGATGATGATTGCCATGTCCCTTCATAACTTGGATCTCTCGGAGGGAGGTGATGGTTGGAAGAAGCAGGCCAAGGAAATTGAAACAGCAGTCATCGCGGAACTCCGTGCTGATGATTCTAAGGAGGGAAATGACCTCCTTGACCATTACATGAAGTTTCTTCGGCAAAAGGGGGCCCTAGAAGGCCTGCGGAAGATGTCGAGGTGCACCGAATACCTAGAGAAATATCAGGAGTTGAGGCCACAGATCATTTCTTCGGGGAACTTGCAGCCACTCCTCGAAGTACTGCCACGGGCGGTCACGTGTGATCCCGCGACGGGGACGGCCGTTGTGCAGGACATAGCCCAGGTAAATCCATCAGCTATGACAAAGGAGATTCTCCAGAAAAGAGGGACTATGGAGGCTTCCAACCTCATCATGGCGCTCAACGACGCTTTCACGAGAATAGAAGTCTTTTTCAAGATGGCGCTTGCCCTAAAGGATTACCAGCAGGTTCTTGCCTGGACGGAACCGCTACAGGCTATAGTGCTGGAAGAGCCCATACTGGCAAGGTACCGTATCGGGACGAAAGTTTACAGAGCGCTGGCGGCCGCCGGAATGCAGAAACCTGACGAAGCGAAGGCGCTGCTCGCCCCGATAATGGTTACCGAGGAATGGAATCAGTTCCACCCTGCTCAGCGCAGCTTCGTGTTGAGTGCCCTGGTCGAGGCCAACATCACTTCTGGCGATGCAATGGAAGGTCTTGTCGCATTGAATCACCTGAACGACACTGAGGAAGAAGCTTCTGATCTCAGAACTGGAATTAGGGCGTGGAGCAAAGGAAACGCAGAGTCCGCCATGCTAATTCGCAAGGCCGCAGTCCAAGGGGGGCTTTCTGAGAAGGAGGCTCAGAGGCTAAAGTTGCTTCAGGATGGCCAAGGGATGGTCCCCTTCTTTCCAGTTCATGTGAACCAACCGCACAAATCGAGAACACCGGCTAACAGGACAGAAATCTCGGCTGCCATATCCTCTCTTCCCAAAAATACCACCCTTCTCGTGTACCATATTGGCTTTTTCAATGTAACGATGTGGAAGTGCAAAGCAGGAGAACCGGTACGGATGGTCAGACTCGAAACCCCTGTTGATGACGTCGTGCGGCTATCGGGTGATTTGCACGACGCCCTCGCAAATTCCTTGGACTGGAAGGCTGCGTCCAAGGCGCTCTACCACAAGTTGCTGGAGGCGGCAGGTCCTTTTCCCGCAGGGGATGTTATTGCAATCAAAAGATCCTCTTCCTTAGGGAACTGTCACTTTGAATACCTCGGCGCTTCGGCTGAGGACATTCTCCTTTTGGAGCATCCGGTGGTCTACATAGACAGGTTGCTGGGCCAGAATCGGCCGGTTGCTGAAGGGCAGGCCCCCACCGCCCTAGTGGTTGGCTACGGCCCTGTCAATGCGGAGAAAGAAGCAAAAGAGGTTTCGGGTAAATTGAAATGCATGTCACTAATCGGACCTGATGCCACCGCAGCGAATGTCCTGAAACAGATCGAGAATGCGAAGTGGGTGCATTTTGCGTCGCATGCCCATCTAAATGAGGCGAACCCTTATAAGTCGACCATCTCTCTGAAGGATGGTGACGTCGAAGCGTGGGAGTTGTTTGGAAATTCAGCAGAGAAGGAAATGGTTCTTCTGAGCGCGTGTGACACGGTCAAAGCCGCTGGTGGTGGGCGCGTGATTGCAGGGATGGCAGGGAACGAGTCAAGCATCGCTGCTTTTGCCAGGAAGAGCAAATCACACTGGGTAGTGGCCAGTTTCAAAAGCGCATCCGATGAATTGACCTTCAAGGTCATGCAACGATTCTACGATCGGCTAATCTCAGATAATGGCCAGCGAAACCCTGCAAGGGCGCTCCAGGAGGCAAAAAAATCGCTTATAAAAGATAAGGAACGACCGATTCGCCCGGGGAAACTTGCCTACCTGGAAGTATATGGAGATAGCCTATCTGTTCTGTTTGAAAAACACAGTGCTGTCCCGGCAAACTCTCCGCGCTGATTATAATTAGATGCTTGACCAGATGTCGACTCGCACGAGGAACGTACGTCGCTGTCCAAATTCCCGAAACCCAAACTTCAATGTGGAATTGGACGCCTGGGAATTTGACTTTTCAGCAGGAAGGATTGTTTTGAAATCCGTTCAGCCTTGACTCCCTATAATTATATTTCTTTGGAGTAGAGACCTGTGATTTGTATCCCATGTGCCTGCGCGTCCCTCCCGGGGAGCCATTGTGGACTAGAACCTAGAAATGGTTGTACACCAAACTGTACACCAAAATTTGGTAAACATGGTAAGAATGGTTGACATGGAAGGCTGGCCCATGGTACATAACTAATCAATATAACTGCAAGTAGCTGAATTTATAGAGAGCAGGGTGAAAGGGTCCAGAGCCCTCATAACCCGAAGGTCACAGGTTCAAATCCTGTCCCCGCAACCAAAACATAACAAGGCACTTGGCTAACTCAGCTGAGTGCCTTTTTTGTTTGTTGCTAATTTAAAATCTCTCCCCGTGTTTGGTCTTTCCCGGTTTATCAAAATAGCTTTGACATTGTCTCTTGCGTGTCTTAATCTCACCTTGGCCTATCTTCTAACGTTAATAAGTTGAATATGTTACAAGTGTCCCTCCCCTTTAAACGTCGCTCAATGCGTTTGCCGCTGTAACCTGGAGTGCCTTGGGCTCGGGACCGAACCTACGTGCGACCTCAGAAAGGAGTGAGGGTGGTTATGCGATTCCATCTAAAATTATTCAACACCGGCCCAATAATCGCCGCGATCTCCCCCCACGAGGGTATGCGGATGAGGTGCACGTGACGAAGAACGAGTATCAACCTCCCTACACCATAACCTCGGCTATTCTGAACCTGGTCGCCGATATCAGTGAGGCTATCGGACGGTTGACCGTACTAACCGATCAGGCGAAGGCGCTGCGGTTGCGACGCGTCAACAGAATCCGCACCATTCAAGGTTCACTGGCCATAGAAGGGAACACGCTTAGCGAAGCCCAGATTACCGCGATCCTTGATGGCAAACGCGTCATCGCACCTCCCCGAGAGGTGCAAGAGGTCCGCAACGCTCTTGCCGCCTATGACCGTTTCGAGAAGTGGCGGCCGGACGTTGAGACTGAATTGCTCGAAGCACATCGCACACTAATGACTGGGCTAATAGATGATGCCGGGTATTATCGGCGTGGCGGCGTGGGGGTGATGGCGGGCAGTCAGGTCATCCACATGGCTCCACCGGCGGATCGGGTACCGGCGTTGATGGGTGATCTCTTCCGCTGGCTGATCACCAGCGATGCGCATCCGCTGATAACCAGCTCGGTTTTCCACTACGAATTCGAGTTCATTCACCCATTTGCTGACGGTAACGGGCGGATGGGGAGGCTATGGCAGAGTCTGATACTTGCCCGATGGAATCCCCTGTTCGCTGATATCCCGGTAGAAAGCCTGATCTTTGAGCATCAAGCCGAGTACTACCAGGCGCTGCAAGCGAGCACCCAGCAAACCAATTCCGCGCCTTTTATTGATTTCATGCTCCGAATGATCCTGGATGCCGTGTGCACGGTCGCCCCCCAAGTTGCCCCTCAAGTCACCCCCCAAGTCATCCAATTGCTGGAGGTTATTGACGGTAGTATGAGTCGTGAGGCTCTGCAAAGCGCCCTCTGCCTGCAGGACCGCAAGTCGTTCCGTGAGCGTTACCTCGGGCCTGCTATGGGGGAAGAGTTGATTGAAATGACTATTCCCGAGAAGCCCAACAGCCGCTTGCAAAAATACCGGCTGACCGACAAGGGCCGACAGTGGCTGAAAAAGCGGGGCGAGAACTAACCTGCGACAACTTTGGGCAATACCTGTGACGCAGTGTTTTTGCGAGTTAGAGATGGCCAAGATTGCCAAAAAAAGCCGAATTGGAGCGACCTTAAGCATACGCTTGCGACCGTACTGCGTTGATCGGACTGATTCAAGGCCTTTATGTTGCCAGTAAGCCCAGTGGACGCGTAACCGTTGAGGCGTTTCTGGTACATCTTGGCCAGCATGCTCACGTGAGTATCCACGTAGTCGTATATCTGTACATCCTTCTTGTTCTCAAAAAGCCTGTGCAACCTCCCGCATATTGCTGCAAGGTGCCTTTCCAGGAGATTGTGGGCAGTGGGGTTGCTGAGTGCCTTTTGAGTGCAGTTCGGTTTTTGTATCTGACTCCGGGCCTTATCTTTTCAGCCGCTGGTTTTCCTTAGGCGTGACGCAGGTGCCTGTCGCCTTGCAGACCAGGACCGGCGCTTCGAGCACGCGTGCCGCGGATATGCCGAGTTCGGGCGCCGGGGTGATCACCTGCCACGCTTCGAATTCCATCTCCCTTGATGTATTGCCCACCCTGACGATCCGGCCGACTATCTCGACGAAGTCGCCGACATGGACGGGGGCCAGGAATTCCACGCTGCTGTAGGCCCGAAACAATCCCTCGTCGCCGTCCAGCCGGATCAGCAGCTCGGTGGCCAGATCGCCGAACAGGGTCAGCATGCGTGCCCCCTCGACCAGCCCCCCGGCGTAGTGCCCCTCTCCGATCCTCAGCCTCAGTTTCGCCTCGACCATGTCGTCACCCCCCCTTTCTCTGCAGCATCGTCGTGATCAGAAACGCCGCCACCTGCGACGGCACGGTTCCCGGCCCGAAACCGGCGTCATAGCCGAGTTCCAGGGACAAGTCGTTGCTTATCCGCGGTCCTCCGGCAACCAGGATGAAGCGGCTGCGCAGCGCCTCGGCTTCCAGCAGTTCCACCAGTTCGGTGAAGTTGCGCAGGTGGGCGTCCTTCTGGGTTACCGTCTGGGAGACCAGCACGGCGTCAGCCTTAAGCTCCAGGGCCTTCGCCACCAGCTCCTCGCAGGTCACCTGCGCCCCGAGGTTGTGGGCCTCGATCTCGGGATAACGCTCCAGGCCGTAATCCTGGTTGTACCCCTTCATATTCATGATAGCGTCGATGCCGACGGTGTGGGCGTCGCTGCCGATGGTCGCCCCGATGACAACCAGCGGCCGCTGCAGCCCGCTTTTGATCAGGTCGTTGATTTCATGGAAATCGAGCGGCGCCACGGCGACTTCGGTGGCGGCCACCGTCGAGTAGTCGAGGACCGGAACCGCCCGGGCATAGACGACGAAGAAGGTGAATCCCGTGGCGATCTGCCGGGCATGCACTACCGCGACCTGCTCGAGGTTCAGCTTCGCGGCATAGAGCTCGGCCGCTTTTTTGCCGCGGCTGCTGTTCTCCACCGGAAGGGTGAAGGAGAGTTGCACCACGCCGTCGTTCATTGTGTCGCCGTACGGCTTGATCGGTTCACTCATCGGTCACCCCCTCTTTTTCCAGCTGCGCCATGATCGGGTTGCTGTAGTCGTCCCCCTTCTCGAAGACGCCGTCGAGCCCTTTGCCGCCGTCGCTGCGCCGGCTTATCCCGGCAAAACGGCCGGCGGAGATGGCCCCCATCAGCCCGCTTCCCCGCACCTCGCCCAGGAAGCTCTCCACCTCGTCCAGCACCTGCTGGGCGCGCCGCGCCACGAAGCCGCCGGCCCGGAATTCGATTTCGCTCCCGAGACTCCTGGCGACGTTGAAGACGTAATTGATACCGGCCAGGGAGAGGGCGCGATCCTGCATGAGTGGGGTATGGATCGCCTCGGTGAGGATGCCCGCCAGGTGAATGCCCTGGCCGGTGGTGATCGAGGCCAGGTTGAACATGGTGTCCAGGCAATGGGAGTAGAAGATGTCGGTGCTCTTGTACTTGGTGGGGGGCATGTACTTGAGCGGGGCATTGGGGAAGAGTTGCCGCGCCAGTTGGGCGTGGGCCAGTTCGTACAGAAAGGCGTTCTCGAGCGCCGGATCGATCTCGAAGGCATGCCCCAGGCCGAGCAGGTCGTCGGTCAAAAGCGCCTCCCTGCCCATCGCCTCGTTGATCAACTGGGATGCGGTCACCGTGTGGGCCTCTTCGACGGCGTCTGCGGTGGTGAGGTAGTTGTCCTCGCCGGTGTTGATGATGATTTTGGACCGTGCGCAGATGAGCCTGCTGAAGTACTGATCGACGAAGGTGCGCTGCATGTTGATGTCGCGAAAGAGGATGCCGTACATGGAGTCGTTGAGCAGCATGTCCAGGTCTTCGAGTGCGGCGCAGGCGGCGATTTCCGCCATGCAGAGGCCGGAGGAGTAGTTCACGAGCCTCAGGTAGCGCCCCGCCTCCTCTGCCGCCTCGTCCAGCGCGGCGCGCATGATGCGGAAGTTCTCCTGGGTGGCGTAGGTGCCGCCGAAACCCTCGGTGGTGGGACCGTAGGGTACGTAGTCGAGCAGGGACTGGGCGGTGCTGCGGATCACCGCGATGATGTCCGCCCCGGCGGCGACGGCCGATTTCGCCTGCAGGCGGTCCTCGTAGATGTCGCCGGTGGCAACGATCAGGTAGCGCCAGGGCTGGGGAGGCACGGGATGCACCAGCTGCTTCGCCCGCTTGCGCCTGCGGGTGGCATCCAGCTTGGCGACCGCATCTCTCCCGAGCTGCCGCTCCCTTTCCAATAAGCCCCTGCCGGTGTTCCCGCCCGGCACGTCGAAAGGGATCTTCCCCTGTTCGATCAGCTCGGCCGTGGTCTGCGGATCGCGACCCGAGGCGAGCAGGGCCGCCGCAAAGGGGCGGGACACCCCCCCGCTGAGACCTCCCTGTTCCCGGAGCATCTCCACCAGCCGGTTGGGAAGCGGCGTGCCGTCCCGGTCCACGCCGTCCACGCCGAAGAGGCGGAGGACGGCCCGCTCCACCGAGGTCGAGGAATGGCGGACGATGAAGCGCTGCACCTGTTGGGCGATGTCGCCGGCCAGCGCTTTCAGCCGGTCAACCTGCTCCTGATGCAAGGGGATCTGTGCCATGGGGCTCCTTTCAACTTTCCTTTTTTACAGCTCGAACTCGTCGTGCTCCAGAAAAAGATTGTGAACCGCAATGCCGGGCGGCAGTGCCAACACGACGTCGGCCTCCTGGTTCAGGAAGATATGCCGCACCAGGACCGGCTGCAAAAGGGACAACTGCGGCCGGAACGCCCTTGCCATCCCCTCGCTGACCGACACGTTCTGATAGAGAGTGAAGTTGTCGAGAACGATACGGAACGTGTGCCACGGTGCAAACAGGGCATGCAGTGATCGGGTCAGCGCACCGTTCAGATAGAGCAGGCAAGCCTTGCCGCGACTCTGCAGACAACGGTCCCGAAGCCCGGCATCGAGAAAAGGGGGAGTCACGCCCCGATAGAGCAGCTCGCCCCGGTCGTCGAATAGAAGTGACCTGCTCTCCCCGCCCAGATGCCCCAGGATCAGGGACTTCTCCGCCACCCCGCACTCGGGAATGGTCAGGGCGAACAGCAGGTCCGCCGCCTTGCGCTGCTGCTCCGGCCTCGGCGAGATGAGCAGCGCAAAAAAGATGGCGTCGCTGATCAGGGGGTGCCCGAGGAACTGCCGGTCGATGGAACCGTCGATCAACAGATGTCCCTGCGGGAGCATCGGCGCCAGGGCCTCCTTCACGAGCAGGATCTCGTCCGCCGTATTGGGCCCCTCCAGGACCGGGAGAAAATCGTTCACCGCTTGCCCGAGCAGGTACTCCTTCCTGAAGCGGGGCGGTGCAAATGTCCGCAGCGGCTGGAAACAACCGCTGAATGCCGAGAGCTGCCCGGCGGCCGTGATGAACCAGTTGCCCCGGAAAATCGGGATGCGTGGTTTGGGCAGATGCTCGAAGTTGTCGAGCTCCTCTCCGTTGATGCCGATGGAGGTGAGGCAGATCGGCCCGCTGCCGGAGGTATCAAGCAATCTGCGGTGGACGTAGTTCAGGACGGTGGTCTTCCCCGCATTCTTGTCTGAACCGATGAAGGACCAGGTCTTCACTGTCTTTTCCGCCGCACCAGCCCTTCCGGCTCCAGGCAGAGCTTTTCGCCGCTCAAAAGACTCGCCACCCCCCCTTGCGGTTTG
>Ga0209317_1000980_pt1 | contig 28452 bp, 28 predicted proteins | sample RifGroB2_FD_183994 | JGI IMG/M metagenome (GOLD analysis project Ga0209317, IMG submission 183994) | Soil microbial communities from Rifle, Colorado, USA - Groundwater B2 (SPAdes) (version 2) | ecosystem: Environmental > Terrestrial > Soil > Unclassified | place: Rifle, Colorado | collected...
AGGCGGCGCCCGCCAGCCAATGGGTGCTCTGGTTGGAATAGAGTTCGAACTCGGGATGACGCATGAAGGCCATTTTGAAACCCGTGACCGACTGCTTCCATTCTCCCACCTCGGGATCGTTGCGGATTTGCTGAATAATATCTTCGACAGTGATGTTGCCCCAGGTGCTCTTCTGCCAGGGGAAATAGACGCCTTTGGACTTGCCCTCGGCATTTTTGGGTATGTTGTAGGTCACGTGACACTGGGCGCAGACCGCAGAGCGCATCTGCTGCTTGGTAAGCTCCTCCGTCTTGACCTTCATGGCTTCAAGGGCTTCCACCAGGGTGAAGCCGCGGGAGAGTTGGAGCGACATATCCTTGCTGTTGTGACAATCGATGCAGGCAACGCCCAGCTCCCGGTTTTCCTGGGGAATCTGGTTCACCACATCCCGGAAGGGCTTCATGTAATAATCCTGCCCCATGCTCTTTTCGAGCCCGGGGGCATAGGGCGACTTGCAGGTCAAGCATACACCGCCCGCACCCACCCGCTTGGCATCAATCTCCAGTTGATCCTTTATCATATAAGCATGGCCGCGTGGTTCATTGTACTCGACGCCGAACCCCCAGCCGTTAAACAGCAGCGCCATGTACGGGTACATGGACAGCTTATCGTAGGTGATGTTGTCGGCGTCGAAACCAACCTTGTACTTGCTCTTGCCGGCGGGGGTCGGCTCCTCGGTCTGTTTCCAGAGATTGTATTGCGATGGATACGCCTTGCCCCAGACCGCCGGGTCGATCGTGTTTTCGGGAATGCGGGCCGGCTGGTCCTGCTGCGGCTTCTCCGCACCGTCTGCCCATGTCGGACCGAGCAGGACGAGCATCAAACACATCCCTGCCGATATTTTCCTGATGACCATTTTCTCCTCCCTGAAGTATGAGTTACTCTGTACGGGATTCGCTCAAAGAAAAGGAGCCGGCGATCCTGTGGTTGCCTCCCTGCAAAATGCCAAAAGATGATAATCATGTCAACGCCTATTAATTACCAGGAATCATCTGCCGCTTCCCCTTTTATGGGGTCAAATCTTTATCATTGACAGCGCGTTGTCAGGTAAGATCGAATGCCGTTTTCCCGCAACATGATTATACTGCATAATTATAAAACGCTCTTTTGCGGTTCCATAAGCTGATTTTTGCCGCCCAAGATGATCGATCTTGATGGCCCGAGGATGCAAGAATGTCACCCTTCGGCACACTACCTTTCAATGCTGACAGTGCCGATGTCCTGGCAACTCACCTGGCAGGATATCGCCGTATCCTTTTGTGTGGGGAAATTGGTGCCGGCAAGTCAACGCTGGCCATAAAACTGCTGCAAATTATGACCAGGCGGGCAGACAGCTGCCGACTCCTTGAACTCGATCCCGGCACACCGCCCGTTGGTATTCCGGGAACGGTCAGCCTGGCCTCCCAGGGTGACGATGGCTTGATTCTGCAGGGCTACGAAGCCCTGTGCACCCTCGATGCCAGCCGTTTTCGCCTGCCATTGATCCTCGCCGCCCGCCGGTTACTCTCGATTGTCGAGGGGGAGAGAAACAGGGATACCGTTGTCGTCATCGATCCGCCTGGAGTGGTCAGGGGTGTCGGCGGCGCGGAATTGCTTATGGCCCTGACGGAGTCCTTCAAGGTCGATGCGGTCATTGCCCTCTGCCGGGAAGACGGTCCGATGCCGCTCGCGCAGGAGTTGGCCGCGCTGCCGGTAACGGTTCTCCGGCTTCCATGCTCTCCGGCGGCAAGGGCTGCTGCCAGGCCCGAGCAGCTCAAGCATCGCATCAAACTGTGGGACAATTTTCTCACCGACAGCATCGAGGAAAATTTTTCACTCGATCGCCTGCCCATCCTGGGTACGCCTCCTCCCGGGGAAGTGCCCGTTGCATGGGCCGGGAGGCAGGCGGCAATGCTCGCTGCAATGGGCGAAACCGTGCGGATGGGGGAAGTGGTCCGATTGCACGATGGGCAACTGTTTTTGCGCATGGTTCCGGGAAAGGCAGAGGAGCCGGTCGGCATCCTGATCCGGGACGCCGGCCGTACTCCCACAGGAAGGCTTGAGACGGTAAAGCGACTGGACACCCCGCCATCCGGCCGCCCCCGCGAACCGGTGGAAATGATATTTCCAATCATTTCTCCAAGATCGGGGAAGGCACCTGTTTCCAGCAATCTGGGCGAGGCATGGGCCACCCTGGTCGGCGGCGTGTTCGGCGATCCGCTGGTGCATGTGCGCCTGCGGCGCCAGAAGCAGAGCCTGTTTTTCGACCTCGGAGAACCCGCCCGGCTGGCCGCACGAGTCGCCCACCAGGTGAGCTCCATTTTCCTCAGCCACGCTCACATCGACCACATCGGCGGCCTCACCTGGTTTCTCCGCTCCCGGCTCGGGCCTTTCGGCCTCTGCAAAATCTTTGGGCCGGCAGAGACGATCCGCCGGGTTGAGAGTTTTCTGGACTCAATCACCTGGGATCGCATCGATGATCGCGGACCGATCTTCGAAGTGTATGAAATCGGCGAGAGCTCCCTCCGGCACGCCAGGCTGCAGCCGGGCAGAAGGAGACTCGATCTGCCGGAAATTGCTGTAAAAAAAGGGGCGATCCTGACCGAAGAAAATTTCACCGTCAAGGCCGCAGTCTGCGATCACAATATTCCAACGATAGCCTACGCCCTGAACTTCCCGCTGGAAATCAACGTGAGAAGAGAACGGCTGGCGGCGGCGAACTTGTCTCCCGGCCCGTGGCTCGGCACCTTGAAATGGTGCATATCCGCCGATGCTCCCGAAACTGAAATCAAACTCCCGGGCGGCAGAACAGGGAAAGCCGGCGTTCTTGCCGAGGATCTGACAATCATCCGGCCGGGCAAGAAACTCGCCTATGCCGCCGATATGGCCGACACCCCTGAGAACAGAAAGAAGGTTGTGGAACTGGCCAGGTCTGCCCACACCTTTTTCTGCGAAGCTGCCTTCACCATCGCCGACCAAGGCAAAGCCCACGCCTCCCAGCACCTGACCACGCTTGCCGCCGTGCAGATCGCCCGTGAAGCCGGGGTCGAGCGGCTGGTCCCCTTCCACTTCTCAAAACGCTACGAACACAATTACCGCCAGGTTTATGACGAGATCCTATCGGCAGCCGGAGATGTGCAGGTTCTTGGCTGCTGAATGGCCAATGCACATATTTTCCCCGTTTTTATTCAACGAAGCAGATCGTTGATAATCTGGTGGTACTTTCTTTCAATGACGTGCCGTTTCTTCTTGAGGGTGTTGGTGAGTTCCTCGCCGAGCTTGAACTCCTTGTCGAGGAAGATGATACCGTGCAGCTTTTCGTAGGGCTTGAAGCCCAGCTTGGGGCGGAGGATGCGGTTCATGTCGCTGCGGATCTGGTCCAGCACCTTGACATCGGTGAGCAGTTCATCCTTTTCTTTTTTGAAGCCGCTCATTTTTCTGGCTACGTATTCCTTCAATTCCTCGATGTTGGGGATCAAAAGCGCGCCGAGGGCCTTTTTGTCCTGGCCGACCAGGATGGCGTCCTGGATGAAAGGGAACATGGTCAGGGCGTTTTCGATCCGGGTCGGGTCGATGTTCTCACCGCTGGAGAGGACGATGATCTCCTTGGCCCGGCCGGTTATCACCAGCTCGCCCTTGACAGTCATCTTGCCGAGGTCTCCGGTTTTGAAGAAGCCGTCCGCGCTGAACGATTTGCGGTTTTCCTCGTCGTTTTTGTAGTAGCCTCTCGTGACCTGGGCGCCCCGCACCTCGATTCCGCCCTCCTCGCCCGGCGGCAATTCCAGCCCGTCATCCGATACCACCCGGAGCGTTGTTCCGGGCACGGGCGGCCCGACGGTGCCGTAAGTTCGGCAAGTTACACCCCGTCCGGCGATGGCCGGGGAACATTCGGTCATCCCGTAGGCGTTGACTATACGGATGCCGACGGCATCGATCCATTCTTCCAGATGAGTGGCAAGCGTCCCGCCGCCGCTGATCGCCAGCCGCAACCGGCCGCCGAAGCGCTGGCGGACCATGGCCAACTTTTTGTCGGCAAGCAGGAAGAGCGGGAAAAGCACCGCCATCTTGGTCAACGCGAAGGACTTTTTCAAATATTTACGAGCGATTGGCTCAGGCGTATAGATCGGCAGGCGGTCAAGGACCTTTCTCTTGTTCCGGCGGTAAGCGGTCGAGGCCCAGACCATGACGTCAAAGAGACGATGGGCGAACGCGCCTTTTTTCTTAACCGCCAGCTGCACCCGGGAATAGAGCGACTCCCAGACCCTTGGCACGGTTGCCACCAGGGTCGGGCGGTATCGTTCCAGGTCCTGGGCAAAGTTTTTTACCGAGGAATAGACGATGGTCGTGCCACGCGCCAGAGCCGCGTATTCGGCGGTGCGTTCGAAGATATGCCAGCTTGGTAGGATGGAGAGCCAGCTATCCTTCTCGGTCAGTTTGATGATATCCGGGATCTCATGGATATTGTGCATGAGATTGGCATGGCTGAGCTGCACGCCTTTTGGTATCCCGGTCGTCCCCGAGGTGTAAATGATGGTGAGAAGGTCCTCGGGCTCAAGTTTTTCGCCTTCCTCCAGGAACCGGTCGACGTCTCTTGCGCTGTAGCGTCGGTCTTCCAGCAGGTCATTGTAGGAATAGACATTGCTGAAGAAGGTATGCATTGCCGGTCCGGCCATGACAAAGATACCGTCCAGCTGCCGGCAGCTTTTCACGAAATCGCTGTGTTTTTCCAGCAGGTCGCCGGTCTCGATTACCAGAAAATTGCATTCGGCATGATCGATGATGAACTGCATTTCCTGGGTCGGTGTGTCCGAGCCCCGGGGAACATTAACTGCACCGAAGGACATCAGGGCGAGGTCGGTGACAATCCAGGCATAGCGATTATCGGAGAGCACCATGACCTTGTCTCCCTTCCCTACCCCGCGGCGCCGGAAAGCCTTGGCGAGCAGCAGCACATCCTCGAACAACTTGCCGTACGAGACCCGGTGTTCCTCTTCGCCCACATTGTAGACGAAGGCGTCGTTTACCGCATATTTTCGGACAGTGTTGACCAGAAACGCAAAAAGGGTGCCCTGGAACGGATAGTACGGCAGCTCATGGGCCGTGAGAGAGACAGGGATTGCGGGTTCCGTGGCGGTGGCCAAGGCAGGCTCGGTCATGGTTTTTGTCCCCAGTGTACGCCGATGGTGCCGCACATGAATTTCCGGTAGCCGACGTCTGTAAAACCGCTTTCAGCAAAAAGCGCGGCCAGTTCCTCGGCCTTGTAGAACTCCATGGTCGAACCGGTCAGGTAGGAGTAGGCCGCTTCGTCGTCGGCAATGAGTCTGCCCAGAGCCGGGATGCCGTAGCGTAAGTAGCCGCGAACAAAGGGATACAGGATATTTTTAGCCGGCGGGGTGGTATCGAGACAGACCACCCGGCCGCCGGGCCGCAGCACCCGGCACACCTCGCGGAGGACCCGGCCGGCATCGTCGACGTTGCGCAGCAGATAGCCGAAGGTGACCGAATAAAAGGTGCCGTCGCCGAATGGCAGACGATTGGCATCGCAGGCGTGCCAGACGATCCTGCGGTCGGTAAAGCGTTTCTTCGCTTCGGTCAGCATGTTGAGGGAGAAATCCCCGCCCATCACCTTCGCCGCCGGATGGGTCGCCGTCATGAGGGCGGCGATATCGCCGGTGCCGGTGGCCAGATCGAGCGTCCAGCCGTCGCCGGGGTCGCCGGCCGTCTTCACCACGAACTTCCGCCACCGCTGATCCTGCCCCATGGTCATGACCCGGTTCATCAGGTCGTAACGATGGGCGATGGCGTCAAACATCTTCCGTACTCCCGGTTCCTTGCTCAACGGCCGCCCTCCTCTGCCAAAAACGTAAGCCCTGCTGCCATCAGCAGGGCGCCGAGCCGGGCGTTCTCGGGAAGGGGATCACTTCCCGGATGTTGGCCATACCGGTGACGAACTGGATCAGACGCTCGAAACCCAGGCCAAAGCCGGCATGGGGTACCGAACCGTAGAGGCGCAAATCGAGATACCACTGGTAATCGGCGAGATTGATGCCGGCCTGCTCCATCCGGGAGACGAGTACGTCGTAGCGCTCCTCACGCTGGCTGCCGCCGACGATCTCGCCGATCCCCGGCACGAGAATATCCATGGCCGCGACCGTCTTGCCGCCTTCGTTGACCCGCATATAAAAAGGTTTGATAGCGGCGGGATAGTCGGTAACGGTAAGCGGCCGCTTGAACACCTCTTCGGTCAGATACCGCTCGTGTTCCGACTGCAGGTCGAGCCCCCATTCGACCGGGAATTCAAAGGTCTTCTTCGCCGACTTCAGCCGGTCCACCGCCTCGGTGTAGGTAATGTGGGCAAATTCCTGGTCAACCACATCCTGCAGCTTCTTCAGCAACCCTTTTTCGATGAACTTGTCGAAGAGTTCCATGTCTTCGGGGCAGTTGGTCATTACATCGGTAAGCAGATACTTCAGCATCTCCTCGGCGATCTGCATGTTGCCCTTGAGGTCGCAGAAAGCCATCTCCGGCTCGATCATCCAGAATTCGGCAAGGTGCCTGGAGGTATTGGATTTTTCAGCGCGAAAGGTCGGTCCGAAGGTGTACACGTCGCCCAGGGCAAGGGCGTACACTTCGGCCTGGAGCTGGCCGCTGACGGTGAGCCCAGCCGCCCGACCGAAGAAGTGGTCTTCTTTCGCGCCCGGCTTGCCGGAACTGACCTGGAACATCTCGCCGGCCCCTTCGCAGTCACTGGTGGTGATGATCGGGGTATGGACCTGAATAAATCCGCGCCCCTGAAAGAACTGATGAACCGCGTAGGAGAGCCGCGAACGAACCCGTCCGACCGCCCCCAGAGCATTGGTCCTCGGCCGAAGGTGACTGATCTCCCGCAGGAATTCGAAAGAGTGTCGTTTCTTCTGCAGGGGATAGGTCTCCGGATCGGCGTGGCCGACGATTTCGATCCTGTCCGCGTGGATTTCGACTGCCTGGCCCTTGGCCGGCGATTCCTTCAATTCGCCCTCGACGATGACGCTCGTCCCGGTCGACAGGTGCTTGACCTCGGAGTCGTAGTTCGTGAGACGGGAATCGGCAATGACCTGCAGGTTGGCAAGGCATGAACCGTCACCAACCTCGATGAACGAGAAACCGCCGGTATCTCGACGCGTCCGCACCCAGCCGGTGATTGTCAATCTTTGCCCGGTTCCCTTTTCCTGTAGAATATTCTTAATGCGTGTCTTCATTGCATTCACCATTTTCCTTGTTCTGTGCCGAATGGAATACGGCCATTTCTCCCTTCCCGGGCAGCCGTGCCTCATCCATCCCGGCGAGTTTCGCCATATGCCGTGCGGCAACCGGACACTTGACGGTCAGGAGGAAGTAAATCTCCCGATCCACCTCGGATAAGCTCTCGAAATTACCCTGCCCCTTGGCGATAATCAGATCTGCATTCGCAAATACCTGGCGGAACTCGGGAGAGCAGTCCGCAAGCACCGTTCCGGGACACCTCGATCCGTTGGAGATGATCCGGGCGTAACGGTCAAGCCCAGCAGCCAGGGCATCTTCCCGCAGAGCGTCATTGATGATCGGACCGTCCTTGACCGCCACCGTGAGCGTGAATCCCCGGCGGAACAGATACTCGATCAGCAGCGAATCATAAACTATTTCCCCACAGTTGTCGGCAAGATAGAGAATGTGCGATCCTTGCTTCAGGTTGCAGATCCGGTCGATCAAAGACGTACTGTGATTTACGGCCGGAACCTGCTTCCGGCTGTTGTCCAGCGCCCGGTCGATATCAAAGGTCTGGAAAGCGCCGTAGTCGATGATGTTGCCGGCGATGGCAAAACGTATTGCCATCGACAATTCTTCGGGGGAACCTTCGATTTCTCGCCGTAGGGCGGGTACCACCTGCAGCGCCTGCTCGTTGCTCGCCTTTTTTTCGAGACGATAGGGATCCTCGCAGCCGGTGACCTCGGCCAAAGCCCGGTACACCTGCTGGGCGTTGGCGGGCGGGCTCAAGGCGGGATCGAGTCCCGAGACAACTGCCGCAAGCTTTCTGACCGTCCGCACCTGCACTTCGGGCGAACAGCCGCAGATTCGCGCCACCTGCAGCGACTGCCTGAGAAAACAGGGGAAACATTCAGCGGAGGTCTTCATAACAGATATTCCCGGCGGACATTGGCCAGCGAGGCAAAGACCGAATCCTTGGCCCCCGGCTCATCGGCATAGAGATTTTGTAACATTGTCCGCACTTTCTCCCGGCGGGTGTCGTCCGACAGAGGACAAAGATTCTTCACCGGGACAAGGCCCAGTTCGCCGGCAATTTGCCGCACCTCGTGCTTTTCGAGATAGGCCAACGGCCGCACCAGAGATAGAGTCCCGCCGAAAAGATCCTGCCGGGGTACCATGGTCGAGATGTTGCCGCTGTAGAAAGTGTTGAGAAAGAAGGTCTCGATCAGGTCGTCCTTATGATGGCCGAAAGCGATCTTATTGCAGCCAAGGTCGCGGGCCAGGTCGAAGAGCTGACTGCGTCTATTGCGGGCACAGAGAAAGCAGGTTCTGGCATCCGCGTCGATATCTTTTTCGAGAACGATATGGAGGGGAAGCCCCAGACCGGACAACTGCGGCACAAGCGCGATTTCCGGATTCAGCTCACAATCCTGATCAAGCCAGAAACCGTGATCGATATGGTGGGCGGCAAGGGTGAAGCGAATCGGTGCCTTTCGCTGCCAGATCGATAGGATACCGGCCAGCGTCAGGCTGTCGACCCCACCCGACACGGCAATCATGACCCGGTCCCCCTCGGAAAACATCGAGTAATCATGCATGGCCTGGCCGATTTTTCTGTTCAGCCGGGCGGGAAGCCGGTAACTGCTGATCATTTGTAACACTTACAATTGGATGAGTACTGAAAAATCACTCCGGGACTCGCGAAAAACATGCGATGCGCGGGTCCTTCGACTGCAGAACATCAGGAGACTACTTCAGGTATGGACATGTGGCCAGCCGATCTTTAACTCCCTGCTCCACGAGCTGTTCAACGGTCACCCATTTGAATCCTCTGCTCTGTGCTTTGTTGTAGGTCAGAATGTTGTCGAGCAGCGACTCCTGGGTTTCCCGAAAGTCGGCCGTCCACAGCACTGCGCCAGTCCTGGACTGGATGAGAGCCATCTGAAAATTGGCAGAGGCCGGATCTTCTACGGCATATTCCGTTCCCTCACGTTGCTTGAAGCGGCGAACCGTAGTCAAGAGGACAGCATCGCAATCCATTTTTTTACCGATGGTCGCAACCATACCGGACATACCCCCGGTTATTTCCGGGGCAAGAGAGCCAACCTTACTGTGGGTGAGCAGCTTGACCTTGGCATGGCCGACGAGTTCCCTCTCCATTATTGCCGAGATGAAGTCTGCGCCCTTCTCGAGAGAACGGGCATCTTGATAATCGATGGTTTCATTCTGGTCCACCGAGGTCCCGGCGGGCAGCACCGCAATACAGGAAAGCAGCACAGGTGCCTCAGCTTGTCCCTTATCGCTTCCGAGGTTGGCGGAACAGGATGCCATAAGAAAAAACGCACAACAGGAAAGAAAAAGCTTTGCTAATTTTTCCACACAATCACCTTGTATTTAATTGACATTGCACAACAATGAAACGTTTATCTACAAGCATCCTTTGGACGAAAGGGGACCCTCGATCCCGATCCTCGTCACCGCCATCCGCAGAGCGCGGCCAAATCCTTTAAATACGGCCTCTATTATATGATGACCATTCTCACCGTGCAAGAGATCAATATGCAATGTGAGACCGGCATGTTGCGATACCGCCCGAAAGAATTCCCTGGCCAGCACGGTATCAAAGGAGCCGATCTTCTGTTCGGCCACCGGAACTTCATAATGGAGAAACGGCCTGTTGGAAACGTCGACCACCACCCTGGCAAGCGTTTCGTCCATGGGCAGATAACAGCTGCCGTAGCGGGCAATCCCGCCTTTATCGGCCAATGCCCCGGCGATTGCCTTGCCGAGACAGATACCGATATCCTCGACGGAATGGTGGTCGTCTACCTCGATATCCCCGTCCGCCCTCAGCGTAAGGTCAAAAAAACCGTGTACTCCAAAAAGGGTCAGCATGTGGTCAAGAAACGGCACGCCGCTCTTGACGTTGCATCTGCCCGAGCCGTCGATAACCAGCTCCAGTTCGATGTCGGTTTCTCCGGTCTTTCTGGCAATGGAGTCCTTTCGCGGTGTATTCTGTCTCATAAGTGTGGTTCGGTAAAAGGTTCCGGTGTTGTTATTTCCGTAATCGACGAGAGTATGATTTGCACATTAGATAACCATTACGCAGGCATGGACGGGAATCTGCGTCAATAGTTCACCATACTCGATACTGTAAAAACCTTCCCCTGTTTTTTCGTGACACTTGGAAAGAAAACAATTATATTGCAAAGCTCAGCTCAATCTTTTTTTATTGACACTCAGTTGAAGACTTTGTATAAACACCGCAGTTTTGACACTCCAAGACAAAATGAGCGGGAATAACTCAGTGGTAGAGTGCAACCTTGCCAAGGTTGAAGTCGCGAGTTCGAATCTCGTTTCCCGCTCCACTATACATTAGAAAAGGTTCGACGCTGTTCGGACCTTTTTTTATTAAGATCGACCATTCGAGGGATATAATGAAAACTTATCTTGCCCCAGTCAACGAGATCGAGAAGAAATGGTACGTTGTGGATGCCGAGAACAAGGTTCTTGGCCGTCTGGCTTCTGAGATTGCCAATCGCCTGCGGGGAAAACACAAACCTACTTTTTCTGACTTTATTGACAATGGCGATTTTATAGTCGTAACCAACGCAGAAAAAGTCGCCCTTACCGGCAACAAGCTCGACGACAAGAAATACTATCGGCATACCGGATACATGGGCGGCCTGAAGGAAGCCACCGCCAAGGAGCTTCTGGCCAAGCACCCCACCGATCTGATCATGCATGCGGTGCGCGGCATGCTGCCGAAGAACAAGATCGGCCGGGCGCAGCTCAAGAAACTTAAGATATATGCTGGAAAAGACCATCCTCATGCAGCACAACAACCTGCTGAATTAGATATTTAATCTGGAGAATCAATTATGGCTCAAGATCGCTTTTATGCCACCGGGAAGAGAAAGAATGCTGTAGCCAGAGTCTGGCTCACCCCCGGGACCGGCAAGGTAATAGTCAACCAGATGGAAGCTGATGCATATTTTGGTCAGATCTTTAAGAACCAGAGAATCGTCAAACCATTCAGGGTAACGGAAACAGCGGAGCAGTACGACGTGGTTGCCACCCTGAGAGGGGGCGGCAAATCCGCCCAGGCCGACGCCCTCTGCCATGGTATCTCCAAAGCGTTGCTTGAGACAAGCCCGGACAATCGGCTGCCGCTCAAACAATCCGGCCTGTTGACTCGCGACCCCCGTATGAAGGAACGCAAGAAATACGGCCAGAAAGCCGCCCGCGCCAAGTTCCAGTTCTCGAAACGTTAATTTTCGGACCGAGCACATCTTACTTCTGTCGGTTTTGTCGACAGAAGGTTGGGAATTGCAGTTTACAAAGTATTCTTGAGGGAGGGACAGTTCACTGTCGCTCCCTTTTTTCGTTGAGTCGCCCCAACATCATTTCCCGGGAGAGCAATAGCCATGATCAACATCGGAATCGTCGGGGCTTCGGGCTACACCGGAGCCGAACTGGCCAGAATTCTCGTCAATCATCCTGAAGCGCGGATTACCGTTGCCACCTCGCGCCAATATGCCGGTCGCCCCCTCTCGGAAATCTTTCCTCATCTGCGCGGCAGAGCCGATCTTGTCTGCGAAAACCTGCCGGTGGCTGAACTCTGCGAAAGAGCCGATCTTTTTTTTACCGCCGTACCGCATAAGACCGCGATGGATTTAGTGCCGGATCTTCTTGCCGCCGGCAAAAAGGTGATCGATCTCTCGGCCGATTTTCGTCTCCGTGACCTGGCGGTGTATGAGGAGTGGTATCAACCTCACTCTTCCAGCCATCTTCTGAACGAGGCAGTCTATGGTCTGCCCGAGCTGTATCGCAAACAAATCGCCGGAAGCCGTCTGGTGGCGAACCCTGGCTGCTACCCGACGTCCATTATTCTCGGCCTCGCTCCCCTGCTGGCGGCCGGGGCGATTATGCCTGAGACCATCATCGCCGACTCGAAATCGGGGACTTCCGGCGCCGGTCGTGCCGCCCAGACCGGGACCCTGTTCTGCGAGGTCCATGACGGTTTCAGGCCCTACAAGGTGGGCAGGGCTCACCGGCACACTCCGGAGATCGAGCAGGAACTGAGTGCGGTTGCCGGCAAGCAGGTGAAGGTCACCTTTACCCCGCATCTGCTGCCAATCTCACGAGGCATCCTGAGCACCATCTATGCTTCGCTCGCCCCAGGGTTTGACCGAAAGCGCATCGACGAACTCTACCGGGCAAAGTATGGGGACGAACCCTTCGTCCGGTTGCTGGCGGACGGCGTATTCCCGGCCACCCAGTATGTGAGAGGATCAAATTACTGCGATATTTCCTACAAGATCGATCCGGCCACGGGGCGAATCATCGTTATGACGACGATCGACAACATCGTTAAGGGAGCTTCCGGACAGGCCGTGCAGAACATGAACATCGTATGCGGCTTTGCCGAAACTGCAGGCCTTGGCGTTGTACCATTCTTCCCCTGATCAGGTTTTTACCCAGACCATGCCTTCGAAACCCGCCCTTCCGCCACGCACCATCAAACTGCTCATCGGCTACGACGGAACAGGTTTCAGCGGCTGGCAGCGTCAGAGGCATGATCGCACCATCCAGGGCGAGATCGAAAGCCGGCTGGCGGTGATGACCACCGAAGACATCGCCCTGCACGGTGCCGGAAGAACCGATGCCGGTGTTCATGCCGAGGGCATGGTCGCCCACTTCCGGACCCATTCGTCAATCTCCTGCGCGGTGATTGTTCGCGGGCTGAACGCCATGCTCCCGGGCGCCATCCGGATTTATCAGGCTGAGGAAGTCGACCCCTCTTTTCACGCCCGATTCTCCGCCACCGGCAAGCAGTACGAATACTCGGTCTATACGGGCCGGATCCAGCCGCCTCATATGCGACTGTACACGCTCCATATCACCAGCCCCCTTGATTTCGGCGCCATGAGAGAGTGCTTGAAACTGCTCGAAGGCACGCACGACTTCTCCTCGTTTGAAAACAGTGGCTCAAGGGATAAGGATGACTGTTCGGGAAGAGGCGCGATACGAACTATTTACGAGGCTGTTATCCGGGAGAACACCCCCAAACTGTTCGCCTTTCAATTCACCGGCGACGGCTTCTTACGCAATATGGTGCGCAACCTGGTGGGAACACTGCTGGATGCCGGAAGAGGCAACGTCTCCGTGGCAGATTTTGCCCGGATACTGAATGCCAGGGATAGAACCGTGGCCGGACCTACTGTCCCGGCCCACGGCCTGCGGCTGAACAAAGTGCTGTATTGAAGTATGAGCTGGACAAGCTCACTTTTTCATTGCGGAATGTCGGGCCAGGAGGGACTGCAGCTTCCAGGGAGAAGAGAGACAGACCCGCGAATCGTCGCAGATCGACATCACCTCGCAGAATGAAAGAAATTCGGCAAGGGCTTCGCTGATCTCCGTATCTTTTCTTTGGATGATCCTCAGTTGCCGCTTCATGTCGAGGCCTTCTACCTTGAGTCCTTTGAGCCAGCCATTTTCGGCCTCCCGGCAGATGCAGAGAGCGGAAAGACAGGTTATGCCGGCCCCCGATTCGACCGCCCGCTTGACCGCTTCCGGATGGCCCATCTCCATAACGACATTGACGTCTTCCATATATTTGCCAAATCGTTCACTGATGGTTGCGGCGGTGCCGGAACCGCTCTCCCGCATGATCCACTTCTTTCCCTTCAGATCGCGATTGATGTCAAACACTTCATTATGGGCGAGCGGATCGGTAGGACCGCAAAGAACCACCAGCTCGTCTTCAAACCATGGCCGCCACTGGATATCGTCACGCCCGGAAAGAGGCCCTTCCACAAAACCGATATCCATTTCCTTTTCGTATACAAGTTTTTCGGCATGCCTTGTGTTATAGACCAGCATATTGACATGGACATTGGGATGGACACGTTTAAACGCCCCAATCAAATAAGGGAGTATATAATTCCCCAGGGTTGTGCTGGCCACTATCTCGATACGTCCGTCCAGGGTATCATTGCGTTCCGACATGATGGTTTCGATATTACCCACCTGGCAGATGATATCCTTGGACAACGGCAACAGGAATCTCCCCCTGGCATTCAATAACAAGCTACGGCCATGTCGGTCAAACAGCGATCCTCCCAACTGATTTTCCAACTCCGCCAGCGCCATGCTGACGGCTGACTGGGTGACAAACAGCTTCTTACTGGCCTTGGTTACCTGGGCTGTCTCCGCGACAGCTATAAAGATTTCCAATTGTCTTAACGTGATAGACATAACAAGTCCCCAGGAGACTGATCATTTTTTTTGATAATTATCATCTTTTTTACTTACGTCCTTTTTTGTCACTATAGCATTTTCTGATAAGTTTAACAAGATTTTTTACATGAAGGATTTCGCGAGAATAGCGGTCCAACGAAGTTCCACGCTGTGGTATGTTGAGCGCGAGTTTCTTATTGACAGGCTTATGACAATTATTTAAGATAGCCCCCATTCGAGCTAGGCGAATAATGTTAACCAGTAGAGATGTAACTTGGTAGTTTTGCGGTATTTTCCAGTAAAAGCATAACAAGGAACAGAGTATGGAACATCAATTCACTGCTTTTCTTTACCAAGAAAACATCCTCTGGATCGCCGCCTTCACCCTGGGTGGGTTGGCATTCGCGCTAGGCCCGATCGCCATCGTTTATTTGTTCATGCCTTTGAAGACCAGGCAGATCAACAACAAGGCCCTGCAGTTCATAGAATGTGGAATGGACCCCATCGGCGACAGCTGGATACGTTACGGCGTCGTCTTCTATCTCTATGCCCTCATTTTTCTCGCTTTCGATGTAGACGTTCTCTTCCTTTTTCCTGTAGCTGTTGCCTACAACGATGCGATGTTCGCGTCTTCGATACGTGATTTCATCGAAATAGTTCTGTTCATCGGAATTCTTTCGCTCGCTATTGTCTATGCATGGATTAAGGGAGTATTCAAGTGGGAACGGAAAAAATTCCTTCGTCGGTAGTACAATTCGCACTCGCCGACAGACTGATCAATATCGGCAGAGCTAATTCGTTCTGGCCTCTTACCTTCGGCATAGCCTGTTGCGCCATCGAGATGATGGCCACCGGCTGTGCACGATTCGACATGTCGCGATTTGGTGCCGAGGTTTTTCGGCCTTCCGCCCGGCAAAGCGACGTCATGATTGTCGCCGGCACCATCACCAAAAAAATGATGCCCGGAATCAAAACCCTTTATGATCAAATGCCCGAACCAAAATGGGTAATGGCTCTCGGCAACTGCGCTATTTCGGGTGGACCTTTTGCTTTCGAAGGCCAGTACAGCATTATTTTGGGGGCTGATCAATTTCTTCCGGTCGATGTGTATATCCCCGGATGTCCACCGCGTCCCGAGGCGCTTTTGCAGGGGATAATCGAGCTAGAACACCTTGTTTCCGATTGGAAACGTTGGAAGAATCCCGAGGCTGCCTGAGCCTTGAATCGACAAGTCCAATACCGCCAGAATACGGCTGTTCAGAGTCCTTTGGAGCATTGAAATGATCTGTGACAAAACAAAACAGGCTCTTCAGAGTCTCTTTCCGAAGGCCACGCCGGAGCCTGCTGAAAGCAGTCCGGCAATACCCTCCTCTGAAGCTCAAGAAAAGAAAGCCAAAGCACCCGCACCGAGGCAGGACGGCGTTGTTGAGCGCGATTATGCCGTCCATGGATACCATCTTGATGCCCAGGTCTCACCTGACCAGTTACTGGAGGCTGTATCGATTCTCGATGAAGCAGCGTTCTTTATCGAAAGTATCACCGGTGTCGACTGGATTAAGGAAAATCAGCTGGAGGTTGTATATGACTTCAGCCGGTATGACTTCGATACCTGCCGGGTCGTGATCAGAACAAGACTCGACCGCAATAATCCCGTTGTCCCGACCATAACGGGCATCTATGCCGGAGCCAACTGGCACGAACGGGAAACCCATGACTTTTTCGGAATCAAGTTCGAGGGACATCCTCACCTGATTCCGCTCCTCCTTCCTGAAGACGCCGATTTTCATCCACTCTTAAAGGATTTCAAGGCATGAACGCTCCAATACTGCTCCAGCCGGACGAGACTTTCATTCTCAACGTCGGTCCCCAGCATCCCGCCACGCACGGGGTACTACGGGTCAAAATGGAAATGAGCGGCGAGTATATCGTCAATGCCGAAACAGTCATTGGCTATATTCACCGGATGCACGAGAAAATGGGGGAGCTGAAGACTTATCCGCAGTTTTTGATGAACCTCAGCCGCATGGATTATCTCGGCGCTCTCGGCTATAGCCACTGCCATGTCCTGGTGGTCGAAAAAGCATCGGGGATCGTTGTTCCCGAACGGGCGGAATATATCAGGGCAATCATGGTGGAGCTTAACCGGATCGCCTCGCATCTCTTCTGGTTCGGCGCCTTCGTCATGGATCTGGGCGGCTTCAGTCCGTTGATGTACGCCCTGCAGGATCGGGAGCATATCCTCGATATGCTGGAGGCGGTGACCGGCTCCCGCCTGACATACTGCTACTTCCGGTTCGGTGGCCTCTATAACGATATCGACGACGACTTCATTGCCGCCGCCAGACGGTTCATCCCGCGGATGCGCAAGTCCCTCAAAAAATATAAAGCTCTTGTTACCGGCAATATCATCTTCCGGAAAAGGCTTGAGGGTATAGCTCCCCTTACACCGGAAATGTGCCGGAAATATGGCGCCTCGAGTGCCGTGGCCAGAGGATCTGGTATCAATTTCGACGTACGCAGGAACGAACCCTACTCAGTCTACCCGGAATTCGACTTCGATATCCCCGTCTACCACGAGTGCGATTCCCTCGCCCGCTATATGGTGCGCATGGATGAGATCGAGCAGTCGCTGCGAATCGTCGAGCAGGGACTGGATAAACTGCCGGGCGGCCCGATCATGCCCGACAAAAAGCCCAAGATAATCAAGCCCCCTGCCGGCGATTACTACCAGGCGGTGGAAACCGCCAGAGGCAGCTTTGGCGTGAGACTGGTCAGTGACGGCGGAAAGAATCCCTATCGCTTGAAGCTCCGTTCACCAACCTACTCGAACATGCATCTGTTCGATGAGGCCTGCCGTGGCATGATGATCATGGATGCCCTTGCCTTTATGGGAAGTCTTGATCTGGTTATCCCCGAGATAGACAGATAAGAGGAAAAGCTTATGCGCTTAACACTGATAAACGTCGTCATTGCGGTTGTTGCCGCGATTGCCTTTGCCGCTCTCAATGCCGCCTATCTGGTCTGGGCGGAACGACGGGGAGCGGCCCGTATTCAGCGTAGGCCTGGCCCCAATATCAATGGGCCGTTCGGTCTGCTCCAACCGCCGCTCGACGGCATCAAACTGATGGCCAAACAGCTGACGATTCCCGGTGGCGCGGACAAGGCCATGTTCATTGCCGCCCCGATACTTGCCATGTTCCCGGCCATCATGAGTTTTGTGACGATTCCGTTCAGCGATACGATCGTCGCCAAGAACATGAACGTCGGCATCCTCATGATCTTTGCCTTTGCCTCCATGGGCGGTATGTCCCTGGTTTTCGCCGGCTGGAGTTCACGAAATAAATATGCCATGATGTCGTCGGTCCGGGCTGTTTCCCAGGCAGTTGCCTATGAGATACCGATGCTCATTACCACAATCACGGTTGTCATGATCACCGGCTCCATGGATCTCATGGAGATTGTCAGACAGCAGAGCGGTTCGATTTTGCATTGGAATATCTTCCCCGTGCTTGGCAATTCCCACAATCTGTTGATGCCTTTTTCCTTCCTTATCTTCTTTACCTGTACCCTCGCCGAGACGAACCGGGCGCCCTTCGACCTTGGCGAGGCGGAAAGCGAACTGGTGGCCGGCTTTCACACGGAATACGGAAGCATGGGCTTCGGCCTCTTCTTCATGGGGGAATATGCCAATATTGTGGTTGGCTCCTGTCTGACCACCATCCTTTTCCTCGGCGGCTGGAACTGCCCCTTCGGGCTTTTCCCGGGAGTCTGGTGGTTCATCCTGAAACTGTACCTGCTCATCGGCACATTTATCTGGATACGCTGGACCTTTCCTCGAACTACCATTTACGGGCTCCTTAACCTCAGCTGGAAGATACTTATCCCGCTTTCCCTGTTCAACCTGCTGTTTACCGCAGGATTATTAAAGGTGTTTTAAATGGTCGCCTATTTTACCGAAATTTTTAACGGCCTGCTGAGCCTTTTTATCGGCATGGGGATCACCTTCAAAGAGTTCTTCAAGCCGACGGTGACCGTTGCCTATCCGTACGAGACCCTGACCATGTGTGCCAGGTACCGCGGGCATATTGAACTCGTGCCGGATGAAGAAGGTAATCCGAAATGCGTCGTCTGCGGACTCTGCGAAAAAGCTTGCCCCTCCGACTGTATTTCCCTCGCCGGAGAAAAACCGGAAGGCGGGAAAAAGAAAGAGCTTACCAAATATAATTTGGACTTCACCAGGTGCTCCCTGTGCGGCTCCTGTGTCGAGTCCTGCAGCTTCGGCGCCATCGATTTTTCCAAAGAATACAATCTGGCAAGCACCAGGAAGGAAGATTTTATTTTTAATCTTCTGCAACGTCTGGAGGAAAAGAAAAAATGAATCCGTCAACGATTGCCTCCCCCGCCTTGTTCAGTGTCGACGGGCTGGTCGGGGTGGTTTTTCTCATCATGGTGGCGATAACTCTTATCGGCGGCCTGATCGCCTGTAATTCGGACAGGCTGGTCCGTTCCGTCGCAGGCCTGATCGTCTGCTTTGTCGGCGTTGCCGGGATCTATTACTTTCTCAACTCGCCGTTTGTCGCCATGATGCAGATTCTCATATATGTTGGTGCCGTGGCGGTCACCATTTCCTTTGCGATCATGCTCGCTGCGCCGGAAGAAAAGAAAAAGATCGGCATCACCGGCCCGCTGGCCGGACCTCTCGGATTTGGCACGGCCGCCCTTCTTGCCGGCGGTTTCGCCGTTCTCGCCCTGCAAACTGACTGGCCGGTTCAGGCGAAAATCAATGACGGTTCGGTGAAGCAAATCGGTATCCAGCTGCTGACCGATTATTCCATGGTCTTTGAACTTGTCTCTATCGTACTTCTGATCGCAATCCTTGGTGCCCTGGTTATTGCCCGGGATGGGAGGGAAGGCCAATGACGCTTGCACTGTATAACAATCTCGCCACCTATCTGGTCATCGGCGCTTTGCTGTTCGGCATCGGTATCTACGGCATTGTGACCCGTCGAACCCTGATCGGTATGCTCATCGCCGCCGAATTGATTCTGGCCGGTTCCTCCATCAATTTTATGGCATTCAACCGCTTTACGGCACCCGATCCGGTCACCGGCCAGGTCTTTGCCCTGTTCATCATGGCGGTAGCCGCCGCAGAAGCCGCAATCGGCCTGAGCATTATCATCGCAGTGTATCGTCAATTCAAGTCGATCGACACGGAAGACGCCGTTCAACTCAAAGGTTAGTCAAGGAGTCATCGGGAATGGAATATAAATTACTCTTGGCCCTGCTCATTCCACTCATCGGTACCCTGGGGGTGATGTTCAAGGGCAACAACAAAAACATCCGCGAAGGAATCTCATCGATTTCCTCGCTTCTTCTGTTGCTGGTGGTGGGTTCGTTGATCCCCGCTGTCTGGGATGGCAAGACACTCATTTTTCACATGTTTACCATCCTGCCCGGTGTCACCGTTACCCTGCGCGCCGACTCGATGTCCATGATCTTTGCCCTGGTGGCATCTTCTTTGTGGACCATCGCAGTCTTCTATTCAATGGGGTACATGAGGGGGCTGAACGAACATGCCCAAACTCGCTTTAACGCCTGTTTCGCCTTGGCCATCTTTGGCGCCATAGGGGTTGCCTTCTCCGACAACCTCTTTACCATGTACCTGTTTTATGAAATCGTCTCGGTCTGCACCTATCCGCTGGTTGCCCACCATCAGGACGAGGAAGGATACAACGGCGGACGCAAATATCTGATCTATCTCACCGCGACCGCCAAGGCCTTTCTCCTGCCGGCCATGATTCTCATCTATGTCCTGACCGGAACGCTCGATTTCGCCGCAAACATCACCACGGGTATCTTCCCCGCCGATGTGAACAAGACGCTGGTCGTCATGCTGTACATCTTCTGCATCTTCGGTTTTGCCAAAAACGGGGTCATGCCATTTCATCATTGGTTGCCCGGGGCGATGGTTGCACCGACACCGGTTTCCGCGCTGCTTCATGCGGTTGCCGTCGTCAAGGTCGGAGTGTTCTGCACAACCCGGGTCATGCTGTACGTGTTCGGTACCGATACCATGCATGCCCTGAATCTCGGCATCCCCACCGCCTATTTTGTCGGCTTCACCGTGATCGTCGCTTCCATCATCGCCCTTTCCAAGGATAATCTGAAAGCGCGGTTGGCGTATTCGACAGTCAGCCAGCTCTCCTATATTATTATGGGTGTGGCACTGCTTACCGCACCAGGTATCCAGGGCGGACTGATCCACATTGTCAACCACGGCTTCTCCAAAATCACCCTGTTCTTCTGTGCCGGTGCCATCTACGTTGCCACCCACAAAAAGAACATTTCCGAAATGGACGGCCTGGGCAAGACTATGCCCTTTACCTTCGGGGCCTTCGCCATCGCCTCCCTGAGCATGATCGGCGCGCCTCCGGTAGCCGGTTTCGTCACCAAATGGAATCTTCTGGTCGGCTCTGTTCAGGCCCATCAGATCGGTATTCTACTCTTGCTTATCGGCAGTACCATGCTGAACGCCGCCTATTTCGCGCCCATAACCTACAGGGCCTTTTTTGGCAAGAGGCCGGTCGGCGAGGCGGTCATCGGCATAAAAGAAGCGCCTCTCGCCATGCTTATCCCGATAATAATAGCCTGTGCGATCTCTGTAATAATTGGCATCTACCCCGATTTCATGCTGCATTTTGTCAAGGCGGTGACCGGATGATAGTAAATCTTATCGATTATCTGAAAGAGCGACTGCGGACCGTGAAGCTGCTCAGCGGCATCGCTGTCGCAATCATGGTGGTATGGACCGTTGTCGGCGTCGATACCCATCACGCCCATACCTGGATGGAAGCTCATATCCCGGGCTTCTGGTCGATTTTCACCCTCCTTTCCTGCATAGTACTCATCTTCTTCGTAAGGTGGTTCGGGAAAAGCGGAATCATGACCCGAGAGGATTACTATGGAGACTAATTTCATCCACCCATCGCTGATACTGATAATCGGCGCCCTGTTGTTGCCGTTGGTGAAAGAGCCGTTCCGGAAGATCTACCTGTGCGTGGTACCGCTTGTAACCTTTCTCAATGTGCTCTATCTCAACTGGCACCCGGGTACATACGGTGTCGTGACCTTCATGGGCGACTGGACTCTCACCTTCGGCAGGGTGGATAATCTGTCGATGATCTTTGCCTTTATCATGTCGCTCATGGCCATCATCGGCACCGTCTACGGGCTTCATGTCAAGGATGATGTACAGCATATCGCCGCCTGGTTCTATGTGTCTGGAAGCCTCGGGGTTATTTACAGCGGCGACTATCTGGTGCTCTTTCTTTTCTGGGAATTGATGGCCTTTGCCTCGACCTTCCTGATCTGGTTCAACAAAGATGCCGGGTCGCTGGCCGCAGGGTACCGTTACTTACTGGTCCACACTTTTGGCGGAGTATTACTGCTCCTCGGTTTTGTGTTGCGCTACCAGACGACCGGCGATTTGTCCTTTGTTCAACTCGATGAACAGAACACCCAACTCTTCACCTGGCTGATCATGGCCGGTCTGATGCTGAATGCGGCTGTCCCGCCGCTGCATTCATGGCTGCCCGATGCCTACAGCAAGGCCACCGTTACCGGGGCGGTCTTCATGTGCGCCTTTACCACCAAGACTGCAGTGTATACGCTGGCCCGAGCCTTTGCCGGCTTTGAAATCCTCATTGTCCTCGGCGTGATCATGGCCATCTACGGCATCATCTATGCCATGATGGAAAACGACATCAGGAGATTGCTCGGTTGGGAGATTGTCAGTCAGGTAGGCTATATGGTAGCCGGAGTGGGTATCGGCACCGCCCTGGCTATCAATGGCACGTGTGCCCATGCCTTTGCCCATATTCTTTACAAAGGCTTGCTGTTCATGGCAGCCGGTGCGGTTATCCACGCTACCGGAAAATCGAAATTCACCGATCTTGGCGGCTTGTACAGGAAAATGCCCAATACCCTGTTCTTTCTGGTGATAGGCGGGATTTCAGTTTCGGCCTTTCCTTTCTTTTCCGGATTCGTCTCCAAATCGATGATCATAACGGCAAGTTTCGAATCGCATTTGATGGTTGCGGGATTTCTCCTCACTATGGTTTCGATAGGCACGTTCCTCGTTGCCGGCCTGCGTTTGCCCTATCTGATTTTCTTCGGCGATGACCGCTGCAGCCAGGAGACCAAAGATGCAGCAGTGGATCCACCGTGGAATATGCATATGGCAATGGCCGCCGCGGCCTTTCTCTGTTTGCTGATCGGCTCGTATCTGCCCTTTCTTTACAATATGCTCCCCTACCAGGAGGCCACCTATCATCCCTACAGCGGCTATCACCTGAGCGAAACCCTGCAAATACTGGCTTTTACTGCCGTGGCCTTCATTTTCCTCAAAGACAAACTCGGTGCCCGCCCTACCATCAGTCTCGACCTGGACTGGTTCTATCGGCTGGGGGGCCGCGGTTTTCTCTGGCTGGCAACAAACCCCATCCAGTGGCTGGATACCGCCTGGGGAACTGCCTACCGGGTAGTCGGCTTATATACACTGATGACAACTGCGAAATTCTCGGCCTGGTTTGACTGGCACGGTATCGACGGAGTTGTCGATGGAAGTGCCGGTTGTGTGAAAGCGATCGGCCAGAGAGTGGCTCTTGTGTTTCAGAGGGGGCATATCCAGCAAACGATCTACTATTCGATCACCTTTGCCGCCATTCTTCTTATCTCCTATGTCTGGTTATAACCTTATCGAAATCAAGGATTACTGGTAATGGATCAACTACTGATGAATTCCGGCTTTCCCATCCTGAGTGTGCTCATATTTCTGCCGCTGGCGGGGGCTCTGATGCTGCTCCTGGTAAAGAATGAGTCGATGTGCCGGTACCTTGCTCTTCTCATGACCGGCATTGTCGCTCTTCTTTCCATCCAATTGTTGGCCGGCTTTGACAGGACAACCGACAAATTCCAATTTGTCGAAAAGCATAACTGGATTGAAGCATTCAATATTCAATATATTGTCGGGGTGGACGGTATCTCCATCCTGCTAGTCATCCTGACGACCTTCATCATGCCTTTCTGTGTCCTGGCAAGCTGGTCGTATATCAAGACCAGGGTCCAGGCCTTCATGATCTGCCTGCTCATCATGGAAACCGCCATGATCGGCGTCTTTGTCGCTCTTGATTTCGTGTTGTTTTATGTCCTTTGGGAAGCGATGCTTATCCCGATGTATTTACTTATAGGCATTTGGGGCGGGCCAAGGAAGATTTACGCCTCGATCAAATTTTTCCTCTACACCCTGGCCGGCTCCATTCTCCTGCTGGTCGGCATCATCTGGCTCTATGTAGTCAACAATTACAGCTTCTTTATTCCCGACATGATGTGGCAGAATTACTCCCTTACTGCCCAGATTTACCTCTTCCTTGCTTTTTTCCTGGCGTTTGCCATCAAGGTGCCGATGTTTCCCTTCCACACCTGGTTGCCGGCTGCTCATGTCGAGGCGCCTACGGCAGGCTCGGTCATCCTGGCCAGTATCCTTCTAAAAATGGGCACCTACGGCTTCCTCCGCTTTGCCCTGCCCATAACACCGGATGCAACGGAGGTGTTGATGCCCTACGTGCTGTGGTTGTCGATCGCCGGAATCATCTATGGCGGCTTGACCGCTTTGGCCCAAAGCGACATGAAAAAGCTCATCGCCTACTCTTCCGTCGGCCATATGGGTTTCGTTACCCTCGGAATATTTGTTCTCAACATTGACGGTATCGAAGGGGCGATCCTGCAGATGGTCAACCACGGAATCACCACCGGAGCGCTCTTTCTCTGTGTCGGCATGATCTATGAAAGGACGCACAGCCGAGAATTGCTGTCGGCCACGGGAGTCGGCAAGTACATGCCGATCTATATAACCTTTCTGGCGTTCTTTTCTTTGTCATCATTCGGCTTCCCTGGCACAAACAGCTTCGTCGGCGAATTCAAGATTATCGCCGGCGCCTTCCAATTTGAAACGGCTTTGCAGAAGTTCCCGTACCTGGCTATGGCGTCTATTCCCGGCGCAGTCCTTGCCGCCGCCTACATGCTCCGAATGTTGCAGAAGATCATCTGGGGCGGCACGAACAATCCGGATCAATCATGGATCACCGATCTTAATAGCCGCGAAATTGTAACGCTGGCACCATTTCTTTTCTTTGTTTTCTGGATCGGTCTTGGACCACAACCTTTCATCGACCTGATGCATACGAGTGTAACCCAGCTTCTTCAACAGTATGATGCGCACCAGGCCCAGGCACTTGCTGCGGCCAGCGCGGTTTTACAATAAGATTATTAACCAACGTCCCCTATAAAGGTAACAAAATGCTCTTTCTACCTGAATTATCACTGTTAGGAACTGGACTGGTTTTTTTCTTTCTCAGTTTAGGCAAACCGAGTAGCGGGAAGATAAAAAATATAGCAATTTCCCTTTCGGCCCTGACCCTTGTTGCCTCGCTTTTTTGTCTGCGAAGTGAAGGGAACCTTTTCTATTCCGCCTATCAGGTCGATCTCTTTTCCCAGATATTCAAGACTCTTATCGCTCTGGCAACGCTTATTGTCCTGATCTTCAGCGACAGACTGGCAGGAGTGAAGGAGGAGATTCAGGCAGAGTATTATCTTTTTCTCTTCATGTCGGTCCTGGGATTGATGATGCTCGTTTCAAGTGTCGAGCTTCTAGCAATCTTCGTATCTCTGGAACTGTCATCTTTCGCGGTATATATCATGGTACCGATGCGGAATGATTCGACTACTTCAGGCTATCAGGTCGAGGCCGGCATCAAGTATCTGTTGTTCGGCGTCATGGCAACCGGTCTCATGCTTTTTGGCATGAGTTACATCTATGGTCTGACCGGCTCGACTCAGCTTGCTGTCATCGCCGAAAAATTGACCCAGCTGTACACACAACCGGCCGGAGTCATAGCCATTGTTCTGGTACTCGCCGGGTTCTTTTATAAACTGGCGCTCTTTCCGCTGCATTTCTGGGTACCCGATGTCTATGAAGGTGCCGCCAATGAAACGACTGCCTTTATCGCTGCTGTTCCCAAACTCGCTGCAGTCGCTCTGTTGATCCGTCTGGTGAGTCTTGTCAGCGGAGAAGGCGAAGCAATAGTCAATATCCTGATCGTTTGCGCCCTGCTCTCCATGTTTTACGGCAATCTCTCGGCACTCATCCAAAAGGATGTTAAAAGACTTTTAGGTTTTTCCGGGATTTCCCATGCCGGTTTCGTCCTGGTCGGATTGCTTACCCTCCAGATTACCGGTTTTTCAACAGCCATGTACTATATCATGGGCTATGTGTTTATGAACCTTGCCTGCTTTCTGGTCATCTGTTCGATTGCCGATAAGGGTGGCAACGTAGCCATAGCCGATTTTACCGGACTCCACAAACGTGCTCCGTTGCTGGCTCTTACCTTGACCGTAGGTCTTTTCGCTTTAGCCGGCATTCCGCCTTTTGTCGGCTTCACCGGCAAATTCCTTCTCCTTCTTGGCGCCCTTCGTCAGGGGCATCTCGTTCTGGTTATTTTAGCGGCAGTGAATACGGCGATAGCCATCTATTACTATCTGTCAATTGTAAGAGTTACTTTCTGCACTGATACGGAGGACCGCGGTACAATACAATCAAGTGGCATGAACAATGCACTTGCCGTGTTCTTGATAGTCATTATGATTGTGATGGGAGTGGCCCCCTCTCAATTCATTGAGTTTGCATCGTCTGCCGTGCAGCATGTGATGTAGGAGAACTTCCCCAAAACGGCATCCGCTTACCAAATGGCCAACTGTGATCTTGGGCTTCCGGATGTCTTGCTATCAGCATCCACTTTACACCGCAATGTGAATGTTGGCTTTTTCCCTTCCGGTCGTCATGAATTTTTGGCTTTTCATAATCGTATTTATAATCTGCGCCTCCTATCTTCTGGAACTTGTTGTTTCAATCCTGAATGTCAGGGCATTATCGGCCGATCTCCCCGATGAGTTTGCCGATACCCTCAGCCCCCGCGAGTATCTTGAGTCCCAGAGATATACCAGAGCTACAACCTTTTTTGCTCTCGCCGAATCGAGTTATACGCTGATACTGACACTCCTCTTCATCGCCTTCGATGGCTTCTCCTATCTCGATCTTTTTGCCAGACGATATTCCGCTGATGAAATCCTTGCCGGACTGATCTTCACCGGATTTTTTTTGCTTTTATCGTTTTTCGTAAAGCTGCCTTTTTCCATATATTTCACCTTTGTCATCGAAGAACGCTTCGGCTTCAATAAAACAACGATTCAAACCTTTATTCTGGATATCTTGAAGAGCGGCCTCCTTATCGTGATTATCGGTGGACCTCTACTTGCCTCGATATTCTGGTTCTTCCTCAACACCGGTTCTTTGGGATGGCTGTTCTGTTGGATAGGGGTTGTGCTCTTTTCCCTCCTCCTGCAATATCTCGCTCCCGTCATCATCCTGCCGCTGTTCAACAAATTCACACCATTACCGGAAGGCCATTTGCGCAACGCCATTCTTGAATACGCACGACAACAAAAGTTTATTATTCAAGGTATATACACCATGGATGGCTCGAAAAGATCGAGAAAGTTGAATGCCTTTTTTACTGGCTTCGGCAAATTTAAAAAAATTGTCTTCTTCGATACTCTCCTTGAAAAGCTTGAAGAAAGTGAGATACTTGCTGTTTTGGCTCACGAAATGGGCCACTACAAGCTGCACCATATTCCCAAAATGATCCTTGCATCGATCCTGCAGACCGGGATAATGTTTTATCTGCTTTCAATCTTCCTCAAGACAGCAGCTATTGCCGAAGCCTTTAGCGTTGAACCTTCCGTATACGCAAGTCTCGTGTTTTTTGGATTTCTCTATGCACCGATCAGTCTTCTTGTTTCCATTCTCTTTCATGTCATGTCACGCAGACATGAATTTGAAGCGGACAGATATGCACGTTCGACCACCGGCTCAGCCGACATGCTGATAACCAGTCTGAAAAAGCTCAGCAAAGCAAACCTGGCTAACCTCACTCCACACCCACTCAAAGTTTTCATTTATTACAGTCATCCTCCACTTTTGACGCGTATTCAGCATTTGCGTCAAACGTAGTCCTGTCACATACGTTTCCCACCACATTCATCTTGACACTACAATTTGTTAGAAGGATAATTCTTCTGCCGCGTGATTGATTTTTCCCATGTCGACACTACGTTGCTTTTTACCGAAGAGATGGTAATATCAAACATTATGCCGGAAAACGATTCTTATTTTTAACTATAGGAGAAGACAATGAAAAACAACAAGTTCCGTACCCCTCTTATCCAATCTGCCGCAGTTCTTGGTGGTGTGATCTTTTTGGCTTTGATTGCTGCATCGTCTGGTAACGGCAATGAAGGTGGAGGTTTTTTCTCAGTACTGGCCGGAATCGGTAACGCCATTCTTTTCATCATCGGCCTGGCAGTTGGCTTGAGCCTCTGTATCGCTCTGCTTGTCGGGGTCTTTCTTGCCGCTGTGGGCATGGTATCACCGGAACAAGCATCTCAGATGTATTCAGACTTAAAAAAAAACTTCGCTCTAAGCCTGTTGGCCTGGTGTTCCAATAAGAAAAGTGGCTTCGGCAACTGGGTCAGTGAAGAGGAGTATACTCGGATGAAGCAGGAGATCGTCGATCTCCAGGATACCAACAGATCCTTGACGCAAAAAATAACGGAACTCGAAAACAGCAAGGATCTGAAAGAAGAAAGCAGGTGAGTCAATGCTTTCCGGCTTTACTTGTTGTTTGGCGTCCCAATCATCTGCAAAAATATTACCCCAACGTTTTTTCCTCTTGACCGATCCACCCCGATCAAGTAGTTTGCCGCGGTCCTGACGATGAGGCGAACAAGCCGCCTGCTCACGCAGCCGGCCGCCGAACGACAAACAAAAAAAGAGTAAAAACAGGTTGACAGAAG
>Ga0209317_1000983_pt1 | contig 28424 bp, 24 predicted proteins | sample RifGroB2_FD_183994 | JGI IMG/M metagenome (GOLD analysis project Ga0209317, IMG submission 183994) | Soil microbial communities from Rifle, Colorado, USA - Groundwater B2 (SPAdes) (version 2) | ecosystem: Environmental > Terrestrial > Soil > Unclassified | place: Rifle, Colorado | collected...
TTACATGAGGCATATTCAGGTCAAGGAGAATGACGCTGGGCGGCCGTTGCCCGATGATAGCCATGGCCTGTCTGCTGTCGCTGCAGGTGCGCACGTTGTTCATTCCGGCCAGTTGGAGAATGGTGTCCACCGAAAGCAGAATGGCTTCTTCATCATCTATGATCAGGATCGGGTCGGGCGGGTAGAGTCTCTCGTTCATATCATTCTCCCGGGAACTTCGTCAGGGCTGTAGCGGGGCAGCAGGATCGTGGCGATTGTACCCTTTGACGGCTCGGAGTTGAATTCGAGCCAGCCGCCATGATTGCGTATTATGGTATCGGAAATGGAAAGGCCCAACCCCGTACCGCTAGTGTCCCTTTTGGTGGTAAAGAACGGATCCTTGATCCGGCCGAGAATTTCCGGGGTCATGCCTATGCCGCAATCGCGTATTTCCAAAAATATCTCTTCGGATTCTTCAAGATATCCAGTCGAGACACTGATGCTTTGATTCGGATCGGTCAAGGCCTGGGTGGCGTTGACCAACAGGTTGATGATCACCTGGCCGAGCCGCTGACTGTTGCCCTGGAGGGTGGGCAGATTCTCATAATACTCGACGTGGAAATCATTGGTGGCTTTTTTGATGAGGCTTGATATCAAGCCGACCGCCTTCTCCAGCACCTTGTTCAAGTTCACCGTTTCCCGAAGGTCGGCAGGCTTCTGGCCGGAAAATTCTTTCAAGTCGCCGACGATCCGCTTGACCCGTTCGACGCCCTCCTGAGAAAAGTGCAGCAGTTTCGGCATGCGTTCCCGCAATTGCGGATAGGCCATCGGGCCGACCTCCAGGCCGCCGAATTGGGCGTGGTGGCGGTCGAGAATGGGCAGGACTGCCCGCCAGAATTTATCGAAGACCTGAATATTCAGCATGACCGAAGAGATGGGATTGTTGATCTCGTGGGCCACGCCGGATACCAGCGTACCGAGCGATACCATTTTATTGGTTTGCATGAGTTGCTCCTGCTGCATTTTGGCCTGCGCCTCGATTCTCTTTTTTTCCGTGACATCCCTTGCCGTCATGAGAAATGAGGCCTGGTTCTCGTCGGTTTCCATTTTGGCAAAAGTCGCTTCGACCGTGATCACCCGATTATCCCTGAGGATAAAGCTGGTTTCAAAGAAATAATTGTCCGGTTGATCGTCGTCTATCTGTCGAATCTTTTCTATGAAAACGGGACGTTGCTGGGGAGGAATGAGTCCTGTGATGATCATATCGGTCATTTCCTTCGACGGGTAGCCGCTTATCCGTTTCCAGGCGGTGTTGGCATAGGTGATTCGCAGGTCGGAATCAAAGAGCAGGATGAGTTCTCGGGCAGTTTCCGCCAGCAGGCGATATTTATTCTCGCTTTTCCGTAAGGATTCTTCCATCTCCCGGCGTCTGGTCTCGCCGGTTGCCCCCTGCCATACCACATAGACCGACAGCAGAGCGATGACCCCGAGGATAGCCAGAAAGATAAAGGTCATGCGCTCGGTGATGGTGGCGATCTGTGAACGGACGTCTTCGACGTAAACGCCGGTGCCGACTATCCAGTGCCAGGGCTGATACTCCTGGACATAGGAGATCTTGGAAAAGACCCGGGACTGATCGTCCTGCCACTGCCAATGATAGTCGACGTACCCACCGCCGGTCTCCTTGACAGTCTCAAGGAAGGCCTGGAAAAGCTTTTTCCCGGCGGGATCCTCGGTATCGGTGACGTCCTTTCCCTCCAGGTCGGGGCGGTAGGGGTGCATGATCATTCGGGGGTGGGTGTCGTTGATCCAGAAGTAGTCTTTTTTTTCGGGACCATACCTGAGACTCCGCAGATGGGCCGCGGCCTGACTTTTCGCTTCCTCCTCAGTAATTCTGTTTTTTTCGACAAGTGCCGCATAGTAACGGATGGAACTCATGGCCGCTTCGCTCAGGGCATGGATCATTTCCCTTTTGCGGTCCATCAGATGGTCTTCGACTCTCGGCAGGATGTACCCGAAAAATGTGCCGATAAACAAAAAAACGATAAGCAGTACCGGCATGAAAATCTTTGCCGGGACGACGCTCGGTATCGGCGGTCTGGTGATCGGTCTGGTGCCTGTCTCGGATGATTTCCTCGGCAGGTTTTTCCTTGGGGTACCGGATCGGAGGTGTGGCGCGAAACCTCGCTTGGGGTGGGACATGAAGATCAACTCCTTGAATGAACTCAAACCGCTTCAGCGGCAGGAAAAGAACAGTATTCCACCATCTCTTTTAACCATCTATCGAATTTATAGGGGAGGGCTGTGCAAGATGTTCTGCTTATCTCCGTAAAGATGGGGGGATAGATTGAATAAATAATAAAAAACAGATTGTTGGTTGATATTCTGTGCATAAATTCCGCCTATCTTGGCTCCGATTCAGATAAAATTAATTGAATTCTGTGATAAAGTCAATTTGGAAAGAAAGTGTTGAGATAACAATGTTCTTTTCGTCAATGTCCATCGTGGCTCGAAATATCAAAAAACATTAAAAAAACCGATAGATGAATACTGTTTACAGTAATAACAATATCCCTTTTGTTTTGAATTTACGGAAAATGTTTTCAGTTTGAAGGATGTCCGAAAAGTTTCTGTAACTATTTGAATATAATATTAAAATATCAATTATGAAGAGAATGGGTTTAATATTCAGAGTAACGATGTTAAATTTAGGCTTGAAGTCTATGCAACGATACGGTATACACAGAATTGGAAACTGGTGAATGGACCAAAATTCAGACCAAAAGGAGCAGGTATGACTAGTTATGATGCAGTGTTTCAACACAGTATTAAAAATCCTGAAGAATTCTGGGCAGAAGCCGCCAAAAGCATCACTTGGTACAAACCATACGACAAAGTTCTGGACTCCTCCAACGCACCTTTCTACAAGTGGTTCCCCGGCGGGAAAATGAATACCTGTTATAACGCAATCGACCGTCATGTCGAAGGTGGCCGGGCCGATCAGGTTGCGATCATCTACGACAGTCCGGTAACCAATACGTTGAAGAAGATTACGTATCGGGAGTTGCTGGAGAAGGTTTCGACATTTGCCGGTGTGCTGGCCGATCAAGGCATCGGCAAAGGCGATACCGTTATTATTTATATGCCGATGATCCCCGAAGCGGCGGTAGCCATGCTGGCATGTGCCAGACTGGGCGCCATTCATTCGGTTGTTTTCGGTGGGTTTGCCGCTCACGAGCTGGCGATCAGGATCGATCATGCGCAACCCAAATTACTGATCACTGCGTCCGGGGCCGTCGAAGGCAAGAAGGTTCTAGCCTATAAACCGCTTGTCGACAGCGCCATCGAGCAGTCTACCCATGAATTGAAAAAAGTCATCGTGTATCAGCGCGACCTGGTCAAAGCGGATATGATTGCGGGTCGCGACATGGACTGGATGGAGCTGGTCGGCAAAAGCAAACCTGTTGGCTGTACGGCAGTCGATGCAACCGACCCGCTTTACATCCTCTACACTTCCGGCACGACCGGAATGCCGAAAGGTGTTATTCGGGACAACGGCGGTCACGCAGTTGCGCTGTACTGGACCATGAAAAACCTCTATAACATCAATCCCGGTGAAGTCTGGTGGTCGGCATCGGACGTCGGCTGGGTCGTCGGCCATTCATATATTGTATATGCTCCGCTGCTTCAGGGTTCCACTTCTGTTTTCTATGAAGGAAAACCGGTAGGGACTCCAGATGCCGGCGCATTCTGGCGGGTCATTTCCCAGCATAAAGTAAAATCGCTCTTTACCGCTCCTACTGCCTTCCGGGCGATCAAGAAAGAGGATCCCAAAGGCGAGTTTATTAAGAAATATGACATTTCCTCTTTTGAATGCCTCTATCTTGCAGGCGAACGTACCGATCCCGACACCCTGCATTGGGCCGAAGACATGATCGGCGTGCCTGTCATCGATCACTGGTGGCAGACCGAAACCGGCTGGGCCATTGTCGGCAATTGCCGTGGCATCGAGCTGTTGCCGGTGAAGGAAGGCTCGCCCACCAAAGCCATGCCCGGCTATGACGTGCGGGTGGTGAACGACGATAACGAAGTCGTGCCGAAAGGCACCGAGGGCAATATCGTCGTGAAACTGCCCTTGCCGCCGGGCACCCTGACTACTCTCTGGCGCAATGACGAGCGTTTCATCAAGTCCTATATGACGAAATTCCCCGGCTACTACGAGACCAGCGACGGTGGATATATCGACGAGGATGGCTATGTGTACGTCATGGGCCGGATGGACGACGTTATCAATATCGCCGGTCACCGCTTGTCGACAGGGGCAATGGAGGAGATCATCTCCAACCATCCTGATGTTGCCGAATGTGCGGTATTCGGCGCCGACGATCAGATGAAGGGGCAATTGCCGGTCGGTCTGTTTGTGGTCAAAGCCGGCGTAACCCGCGATGGCGAGGAGATCAAGAAAGAATTGGTCAAGATGGTGCGCGACAGCATCGGTCCCATTGCCTGCTTCAAGGATGCCAGCCAGGTTGTCCGTCTGCCCAAGACGCGATCCGGCAAAATCCTGCGCGGCACCATGCGGTCGATCGCCAACAACAAGGAGTACAGGATGCCGTCGACTATCGATGATCCGGCAATTCTCACCGAGATCACCGAGGCACTGGCCAAGATGGGATATGTAAAGAAATAGTTGCTGTATGAACGGGGCAGCTGCCTTCCGGGCAGCTGCCCTCATCTTCAACCTCAGGAGCTTCGAGGACTTCGGGCTCCATTTTCTAGGATGACTGTGTATGAAGATTCACGAATACCAGGCGAAAGAGCTGTTTCGCAAGTACCAGGTGCCGACCCCCCAGGGTGGCGTGAGTAACACCGTTCAAGGAATCTCGGAGGTCGCTGCAGGCCTGGGACTGCCAGTGGCTGTCAAAGCCCAGATCCATGCCGGCGGCAGGGGGAAAGGGGGCGGAGTGAAGGTGGCCAAAACGAGCGCGGAGGTCAAAAATGCGGCCGAGGCCATTCTTGGCATGACCCTTGTCACCAAGCAGACCGGGCCTGAAGGAAGGCTGGTCAAAACGGTGCTGGTGGAGAAAGGGGTAGCCATCAAAAAGGAGATGTACCTGTCGATCGTCCCCGACCGCAGCACGGCAACGGTCACCATCATTGCCAGCCAGGACGGCGGCATGGATATCGAAGAGGTCGCGGCAAAGACCCCGCACCGGATCATCAAGGTGCAGGTTAATCCGCTTATCGGTATTCAGAGCTATCATCTCCGCCAGGTCATGTTCGGGCTTGAGCTGGATAAGGTGCTGATGAAGGAATTCTCGGCGATCCTGAAGAATCTCTACAATCTCTTCGTCGACTATGACTGTTCCCTGGTCGAAATCAATCCGCTGATCGTGACCGAAGAGAATACCATTATCGCGCTCGATGCCAAAATGGATGTCGATTCCAACGCTTTGTTTCGGCATCCCGATGTCGTGGCGATGCACGATCCCAACGAGGATGATCCTGCCGAGGCCGAAGCCGCCAAATACAACCTCAATTACATCAATCTCGACGGCAACGTCGGCAATATGGTCAACGGTGCGGGCCTGGCCATGGCCACCATGGATATTATCAAGCAGGCCGGAGCCCAACCTGCCAACTTCCTCGATGTCGGCGGCGGCGCCAATGCCGAAATGGTGGAAAACGGATTCCGCATCATTCTCAGCGACAGCAAGGTCAAGGGCATTCTGATCAATATCTTCGGCGGAATTCTTCGCTGCGATGTCCTGGCTCAGGGTGTGGTGCAGGCCGCGAAGAAGGTGCAACTGTCGGTGCCGGTTGTGGTTCGGATGGAAGGAACCAACGTAGACGAAGGCCGGAGAATTCTTGCCGAGTCGGGCCTCAAGCTGATAAATGCAACCGATCTGGCCGACGCCGCCAAAAAGGTCGCGGAGATTGTCGCCTGATTGTTGTCTGGGCACCATTGTCAAAAACACGGTCATCTGTCACACCTCGTCACAACGAAAACACTCTCAGCGAATAATGCAGAAAGACAAATCTTGGTCTCAGTGCATACCTGTCTGCTTCTGTTCCTTGGGAGGGCGTGGGTGAAATGATGACGATAGCATAAAAAATACTGTTATATCGAAGGAATTTTTTTGATGTGCTGGTTGCAGGGCAGGCGGTACACGGTTGACTGCCTAACCTCATAAAAGAGCATGAACAATTATACTTTGGAAGGAAAAAAATGAGCATTTTCGTCAATTCCCAAACACGTGTTCTGGTTCAGGGCATCACCGGCAAAGAAGGCCAGTTCCATACCCAGCAGTGTATCGCATACGGTACCAAGGTGGTTGCCGGGGTGACGCCGGGGAAGGGCGGCATGAAAATGGATGCGGTGCCGGTTTTCAATACCGTCAAAGAAGCAAAAGACAACACCGGTGCCAATGCGGCGATGATCCTCGTTCCACCGCCGTTTGCCGCGGATGCCATCCTCGAAGCCGTGGATGCCGGCATAGAGGTGGTAGTCTGTATCACCGAAGGGGTTCCGGTCACGGATATGCTGAAGGTGAAAAATTACCTGGCCAGCAAGAACACCAGACTGATCGGCCCCAACTGCCCGGGCATCATCACTCCCGGCGAATGCAAAATCGGCATTATGCCTGGTGCCATCCACACCCCGGGCGGCCCGGTGGGTGTCGTCTCCCGCTCCGGAACCCTCACCTATGAGGTCGTCCATCAGTTGACTCAGGTGGGACTCGGCCAGACGACCTGCGTAGGCATCGGTGGTGACCCGGTCAATGGCACCGGCTTCATCGATTGTCTGAAAGCCTTCAACGCGGATCCGGCCACCGAGGCGGTGGTCATGGTCGGCGAGATCGGCGGCAACGCCGAAGAAGAGGCCTCCGCCTGGATCAAGGCCAACATGAAAAAGCCGGTAGTCGGATTTATCGCCGGGCTGACGGCGCCTCCGGGCAGGCGAATGGGCCATGCGGGCGCGATAGTCAGCGGCGGGCAGGGAACGGCTGCAGCAAAAATCGAAGCCATGCAGCAGTGTGGTCTCTATGTCTGCCAGGATCTAGGTTCTTTGGGAAGATTGTGCAAGGAAGTCTTTTCCTGATGAGAACGGAGAGAGGTTAGGTACCGGATAAGGCATTGTGAATATTGTTTCAAGGAGAGACTATGAAGACGAATGACCAACTGGACCACCTGCGGAAACTGAGGGCCGAGGCCCGACTGGGTGGCGGTCAGCAACGGATCGACAAGCAGCATGAAAAAGGAAGTATGACCGCCAGGGAGCGTATCGACCTGCTCCTGGACAAGGGCTCTTTTGAAGAGTTCGACATGTTCAAGACTCACAGATGCCGCGATTTCGGCATGGATAAACAGGTATTTCCCGGCGACGGCGTGGTCACCGGGCATGGTACGGTCGATGGCCGGACGGTCTATGTCTTTGCCCAGGACTTCACCGTCCTCGGCGGTTCGCTTTCGGAAACCTTTGCCGAAAAGATCTGCAAGATCATGGACCTCGCCATGAAAAACGGCGCCCCCGTCATCGGTCTCAACGATTCCGGCGGCGCCAGGATCCAGGAAGGCATCGAAAGTCTCGCCGGGTATTCGGAAATCTTTCAACGCAACGTCATGGCCTCCGGCGTGGTGCCGCAGATCTCGGCGATCTTCGGGCCCTGTGCCGGCGGCGCGGTATATTCCCCAGCCCTTACCGATTTCATTATCATGGTCCAGAAACAGTCCTATATGTTTCTGACCGGACCGAAGGTGGTCAAATCGGTGACCCATGAGGATGTCACCGAAGAGGCCCTGGGCGGAGCGGCCATGCACGCCAGTCGCAGCGGGGTGGTCGATTATCCGGCAAGTTCCGGGGCGGATGCCATCGTCTACATCCGCAAGCTCTTGTCATTCCTGCCGCAGAACAACATGGAAAATCCGCCGGTCGTTCCCTGCACCGAACAGGCAGACCGGGAAGCCCTGGAACTCAATGCCATCATTCCGGAAAACCCCAATGCTGCCTATGACATGAAGGAGGTAATTCTCCAGACGGTCGATAACCGGGATTTCTTCGAAGTAAAAGAGAATTTCGCCCCCAATCTCATTGTCGGCTTCGCCCGTTACAACGGCATGAGCGTCGGCATCGTCGCCAACCAGCCGGCCCACCTGTCGGGCGTTCTGGATATCGATTCCTCGATTAAAGGGGCACGTTTCGTCCGGTTCTGCGACTGCTTCAATATTCCGGTCGTGACCTTTGTCGATGTTCCCGGTTTCCTGCCCGGAACCGCCCAGGAATACGGCGGGGTCATCCGCAATGGCGCGAAGATTCTCTATGCCTTTGCCGAGGCGACCATCCCCAAGGTGACGGTTATTACCCGGAAGGCATATGGCGGGGCGTACTGCGTCATGTCCTCCAAACATCTGCGGGGCGATATCAATTATGCCTGGCCGAGTGCGGAAATAGCGGTTATGGGCGCCAAGGGCGCCGCCGGAGTGCTGTACGGCAGGGACGCTAAAAAGGCCGAAGATCCCAAGGCCTTCCTGGCCGACAAAGAAAAGGAGTACCAGGATGCCGTGGCCAATCCGTATGTGGCCGCCCAGCGCGGCTATATCGACGACATCATCGAACCGGCCCGGACCCGGGCCAGGATCGTCAAGGCCCTGGGAATCCTCCAGAACAAGCGCGATACCAATCCGATGAAAAAACATGGCAATATTCCTCTATAACCGTTGCAGTTTCAAAGGAGATCCCAGATGACCGTAAAGATTTTTATCAAACGAAAAGTGCAGGATAAAAACGTGGTGGAATTGACGATGCTGTTGAAGCGACTTCGCTCCCTGACGCTTGAGCAGCCGGGTTATATCTCAGGAGAGACGCTCAACAGAATCGACAAGAAGGATGAGTGCATGGTGGTCAGTACCTGGCGGTCGGTGGAAGACTGGAACAGTTGGGTCAACAACGCGAAGCGTATCGAAGTCCAGACCCAGATCGATAAACTGCTCGGCGAGGATACCGAATACGCGATGTACAGCGCCTGACGGTGATCAAGTTGAAGAATGACGGCCGGTAAAGGTAAGGCTTTTCCGCCGCCTTTTCTACCGCCTTTCTGCCGCAAAGAGTAGAGGTGATAACGATGGGTGAATCGATGGCAGGTAACAGAAAGAAAATGGCTGCAGCTCTGGCCGCTGTGAATCTCTATCTGCAGCAGGAAGAGGCCGCAGCGCAAGAGACCCAGGCAACGCAGCCCAAGGAACCGAACGGAATCGAGTGCAGTCAGTGGGGCCATAGTGGCCGTCAGGAAATGATGGCCATGCGGAGATTAGTTCAATTACGAGTGTTTACACGCTTTTAGTACCTTAGGAAATTCAGAAAGTAAAGGTACTTATCCCCCTTTATGCGGGGGTTAAATCAAATGTTAATGTCGAGGTAAGAGGAGATAGATACGATGAGCGATCAAGTGACGATGACCCCATTGAATTATTCCGCAGATCGGCCGAAGGCGATAAATCCAGTAAAAATCATGGACTTGTCCATTCGCGACGGCCATCAGTCCCTTTTTGCCACCCGTGGCCGCACGGAGGATATGATTCCGGTGGCCGAGCTGATGGACGAAGTCGGCTTCTGGGCCATCGAGACCTGGGGTGGAGCCACCTTCGATACCATGCACCGTTTCCTGAATGAAGATCCCTGGCAGCGTCTGCGCACCTTGAAAAGGTATATCAAAAAGACCCCCTTCTCCATGCTGTTGCGAGCCCAGAACCTGGTCGGCTACCGCAATTACGCCGACGATCTGGCCTACGCCTTTGTCGAGCGCGCGGCGGAAAACGGTATGGATATCTTTCGGACCTTCGATGCCTTGAACGACTATCGTAATTTCGAGACGGTGGTAAAGCAGATCAAGAAGAGCGGCAAGCACTTCCAGGGCTGCATCTGCTACACCCTGACCGAGCCCCGTCTCGGCGGAGAAGTTTATAATCTTGAATATTACACGGACAGAGCTAAGGCCCTGGAGGAGATGGGGGCGGACTCGATCTGCCTCAAGGATATGGCGGGACTCATGGCCCCATATGATGCTTACCCGCTGATCAAGGCATTGAAACAGGCGGTGGGGGTGCCCATTCATCTGCACAGTCATTTCACCTCCGGCATGTCGCCGATGACCCACCTGAAGGCCATTGAGGCAGGCGTCGATATCATCGATACCTGCATGACTCCCTACGCCTATCGGACCTCCCATGCGGCGGTTGAACCGCTGGTCATGGCGCTTTTGGGCACCAACCGCGACACCGGTTTTGATATCAAGAAACTTGCCGAAATAAACGAAATTCTGGAAAAGCAGGTGATGCCGAAATACAAGCACTTGCTCGACGATTCCAAGGTATCGATCATCGACATCAACGTGTTGCTCCATCAGACCCCGGGCGGCATGCTGTCCAATCTCGTCAATCAATTGCGGGAGATGGACGCGCTCGATAAGATCGACGAAGTTTACAAGGAACTGCCGCGGGTCAGGAAAGACCTCGGCCAGATTCCCCTGGTCACCCCGACCAGCCAGATCGTCGGTGTGCAGACGGTCAACAACGTCCTTCATGACACCCCCGGCGAGCGTTACAAAATGATCACCGGGCAGGTGAAGGATCTCTGTTACGGGCTGTATGGCAAGACGGCGGTGCCGATCAATCCGGAACTGCAGGCCAAGGCCTTGAAAGGCTATCCGCGCGGCGAACAGCCAATCACCTGCCGGCCGGCCGAGGTGCTCGAACCGGAATTGGAAAAAGCCAAGGCGGAGATCGGTGATCTTGCGGTCGATATGGATGATCTCATTCTCTACGCCCAGTTCCCTGTTACCGGCAAGAAATTTCTTGAATGGAAGTACGGCAAGACCGAGCCGCCGGCAAGCGTCAAGCCGATTACCATGGAAGATGTCAAGAAGCGGGACGAACTGGTGAAAAAGGCTCTGGCCGGCAAGTTGGTCGAGCCGAAGCAGGTCGAAAAACCGCCTAAATCGCAGGCCGTGCGGAAATTCAATGTCTTTATCGACGACGAGTATTTTGCCGTGGATGTCGATCCCACCGGCCAACCGCAGATCGTCTCGGCACCCCAGCCGGTAGCCGCCGCAGCCAACCCTGGGCCGAAACCGGTTGTCGCACCGGTTGCCGCACCTCCGGCCCCGGAGCCAATGGCTGCGGACGGCACCGTGCTGCTTGCGCCGATGCCGGGAATGATCGTCAAGTACGAGAGGAAAGCGGGTGACAGTGTCAAGAAAGGCGATACCGTCGTCATTCTGGAGGCCATGAAAATGGAAAACGCCCTCACCGCTCCCTGTGACGGGACGGTCCAGGCGATCAAGTTTGCCAGTGGCGACACGGTGGCAAAGGGTGCAGTCCTTGCTGTAATCAGTTAAAAATAAGACGGGGCGCAGGACTTGGTCCTGACTCACTCCTTGCGAAGTCCTGTGCCCCGTCTTTTGAGTACCTTAGCAATTGGACCACGACGGGAGAAGGGCCGCTTGCCTTTCTCCTCTATCGCAACCATGGAAGGCTCCATGATCATTGTCAAAACCTTGAACGGCATTACCCCGAAATTCGGCAAGGACTGTTTTCTGGCCGAGAATGCGGTGGTTGTCGGCGACGTCGAGATGGGCGACAACTGCAGCATCTGGTATAACGCCGTCTTGCGTGGCGACGTTCACTCGATCCGGCTGGGCAACACAGTGAATATCCAGGACGGGGCAGTTGTCCATTGCACCTACCAGAAACACTCAGTTACCATCGGCAACAATGTCTCGGTGGGCCACAATGCCATCGTCCATGGCTGTATCATTCATGATAATGTACTGATCGGGATGGGGGCCATCGTCATGGACGGCTGCGAAGTTGAAAGCAATTCGATAGTTGCAGCCGGTGCCGTCGTTACTCAGGGGACTAAGGTTGAGAGCGGCACGATCTATGCCGGAGTCCCGGCCAGGAAAGTGAAGGATATCAGCCGGGAGTTGATCTCCGGCGAGATCGCCAGAATCGCCGAAAACTACATCAAATATGCCGGCTGGTATAAGTAACCGGCACCTTCTTCAAGAATTCCGTCTGCCATCCAGGAAACCGAGTAGAACGTCCGCAGCCGCCGTCGGCGAGGTCGTTCCCATCTCCACCGCCTTACGTAACTGCGGCAGGGCCTCCTTCACCTCGGGGTTGGTGTAAAACCACTGGCGAAAGCCTTCGTCGAGCAGAAAGTTCATCCAGTCGAGGGCTTGAACTTTCCTTTTTTCCGCCATTTCCCCGCTTGCGGTCATCTTCTGCCGGTGATCCTGGACGGTTTCCCATATTTCCTTGATGCCGGTTGACTCGAGGGCGCTGCAGGTGAGAACCGGCGGTGACCAACTCGGACTGAATGGCATGAGCATGTGCAGAGCTGCCTGGTATTCTTTGCGGGCGAGTTCCGCCCTGACCACATTATCGCCATCAGCCTTGTTGATGACGATGGCGTCGGCGACCTCCAGGACACCCTTCTTGATGCCCTGCAGTTCGTCGCCGGCCCCGGAGATCATCAGTACCAGGAAAAAATCGACCATGGAGGCGACGGTCGTTTCGGATTGGCCGACGCCGACCGTCTCGATGATCACCACATCGTAGCCCGCCGCCTCGCAGACCAGCATGGTTTCCCGGGTTTTTCTGCCCACCCCGCCGAGCGTCCCGCTGGAAGGGGAAGGCCTTATGAAGGCGTTCGGGTCGACCGCCAGTTTTTCCATACGGGTTTTGTCGCCGAGGATGCTGCCGCCGCTGCGGGTGCTGCTGGGATCGATGGCCAGCACCGCCACCCGGTGACCCATTCCGGTCAGCATGGTGCCGAAGCTTTCGATATAGGTGCTCTTGCCGGCGCCAGGTACTCCGGTGATGCCGAGCCGCGTGCCGTGACCGGTATGGGGCAGCAGCAAATCGACGATGACCCGGGCTATATCCTGGTGGGTGGGCAGGGTGCTTTCGATGAGGGTGATAGTCTTGGCCAGAGCCAGACGGTCACGCTTGAGCACACCGTCCACATAATCCTGGGGGGTTTTAAACATTGTGTAAGGTTGAGTGGAATTACCGTTGACCTCAGCCGCCGGTTCACAAAAACGGATTCAGCGGCAGGATAGGCCGCTGAATCGATGGTAGAGCTGAGGTTTCTTCTATTTCAGGTATTTCTCTTCAAGAAGAGCCAGTGTCTTGTCGGCGGATTCCGGGATCGGCGTGCCCGGACCGAACACTGCCTTCACCCCGGCTTTGAAGAGGAAGTCGTAGTCGCCCGGAGGAATGACGCCGCCGGCCACCACGATGATTTCCTGGCCGCCGGCCTTTTTCAATTCCTCGATAAGAGCCGGGATCAGCGACTTGTGTCCGGCCGCAAGGCTCGAGGCGCCGACCACATGGACATCGTTTTCGATGGCCATCTTCGCCGCTTCCTCGGGCGTCTGGAACATCGGGCTGATGTCCACGTCAAAGCCAAGATCGGCGTAGGCGCTGGCGATGACCTTGAAGCCGCGGTCATGGCCGTCCTGGCCCATCTTGGTCACCAGGAGACGCGGCCGCCGGCCATGTTTTTCCAGGAACATGTTGGTACGCTGTTTGATCTCGGCAATAACGTTGTTGTCGCCCTTGAATTCCGAAGAGTAGGCGCCAGAGATGCAGCGGGTGGTAGCGACGAAGCGGCCGAAAACCGACTCCATGGCACTTGAGATTTCACCGAGTGTGGCTCTCGCCCGTACAGCCGGGAGGGCTGCGGCCAGGAGATTGCCGCCGTTCTTCGCAGCATTGGTGAGGTCAGAAAGGGTCTGGTCGACCGCTGCCTGATTGCGGGTGGCCTTAATCTCCTTGATGCGGGCGATCTGTTCATCGCGCACCGAGGCCGGCACTTCCCGGACCTCGAAATCGATCTTTTCGTTGGCGAGCTTGTACTTGTTGACGCCGACGATGACATCCAGCCCCTGATCGATCCTTGCCTGCTTGCGGGCGGCGGATTCCTCGATGCGCATCTTCGGCATGCCGCCCTCGATGGCCTTGGCCATGCCGCCCATTGTCTCGATCTCGTCGATGATCTTTTGCGCTTCGTTGATAATGCTGTGGGTCAGGGACTCGAGATAGTACGAGCCGCCGAGCGGATCGATGACATGGCAGATCTGCGATTCTTCCTGAATGATGATCTGGGTGTTGCGGGCGATCCTGGCCGAGAAGTCGGTGGGCAGGCCGATCGCTTCGTCAAATGAATTGGTGTGCAGCGACTGGGTGCCGCCCAACACCGCCGACATCGCTTCAAGCGTCGTGCGGATGACGTTGTTGTACGGATCCTGCTCGGTGAGGCTCCAGCCGGAGGTCTGGCAGTGGGTGCGCAGCATCGACGATTTCGCGTTCTTCGGGTTGAACTGGCTCATCAGCCGGTGCCAGAGGAACCGAGCGGCCCGGAGCATGGCGATATCCATGAAGAAATTCATGCCGATGCCGAAAAAGAACGATAATCGCGGAGCGAAGGTGTCAACATCCATGCCGCTCTTGAGGGCTGCTTTGACGTACTCGACGCCGTCGGCCAGCGTAAAGGCGGTCTGCAGCACGCTGTTGGCGCCGGCCTCCATCATGTGGTAGCCGCTGATGCTGATGGTATTGTATTTCGGCATCTCTTTCGAACAGAAGGCCATGATGTCGGAGATGATTCGCATCGAGGGCTCGGGCGGGTAGATATAGGTATTGCGGGTCAGATATTCTTTCAGGATGTCGTTCTGAATGGTCCCTTCAAGCTTGTCATGGCTGACACCCTGCTCCTCCGCGGCGACGATATAGCCGGCCAGGATCGGAATGACCGCGCCGTTCATGGTCATGGAAACGGACATCTGGTCGAGGGGGATGCCGTCGAAAAGGATCTTCATATCCTCAACGGAATCGATGGCGACGCCGGCCTTGCCGATATCGCCGGCCACCCGGGGATGGTCGGAATCGTAGCCGCGATGGGTGGCGAGATCGAAGGCCACCGACAAGCCCTTCTGGCCTGCGGCCAGGGCTTTGCGGTAGAAGGCATTGGATTCCTTGGCGGTGGAAAAACCGGCATATTGACGGATGGTCCAGGGGCGCCCGGTATACATTGTGGCCATGGGGCCACGTACATACGGCGCCATGCCCGGCAAGGTATTGGCCGATTCTATGCCTTCGAGGTCTTCGGCGGTATAGAGCGGTCTGACCTTGATGCCTTCCGGGGTCATCCATTCCAGTGTCTCGATCGACTTGCCTTTCATCTGCTTTTCAGCAGTCTCTATCCATTTTTGCAATTGCGGATGCTTAGCCATGTGCGACTCCTTTTCTGGGGTAAGATCTTCCCGACTGGGGACGGGGAGAATTGCATTGACGACGATTACGAACGTTCGCAGAGCTCTACCAGGACACCGCCGGTGGCCTTGGGATGCAGGAAGGCAATCTTGGCCCCGCCGGCACCGATCCGCGGCTGCTGGTCGATGAGCTGGATGCCTTTTTCCTTCAATTCGTTCAAGGCGGCTTCGATATTGGCAACCCGGAAGGCCACATGCTGAAAACCGGTACCCTTCTTCTCGATGAATTTCGCTACCGGGCCATCGGCAGAGGTGGATTCGAGCAGTTCGACCTCGCTTTCTCCCACCGGGAAAAATGCCGTGGTAACTTTCTGGGTTTCCACGGTTTCCGCTCCCTGAAACTTCAGGCCGAGGATCTCGGACCAAAAGTTTTTGCCATCCTCAATGCTGTTGACCGCTATTCCTAAGTGATCGATTTTCAGTATTTCCATTGTTTCCTCCAAAAGGTCGAAATTCGGAATTGGTGCCCGTGGGCGTTATGGTTTTTCAGCTTGGCTTATCTATTTCTCAGGAGAATTACCCTGAAGTTGTTTTTGCGGATTGGCCATACCCTGCCAGACCATCTCGAACATAATATTGGCCTGTTCGGCCAGGCTGCCTTTCTTTCCTCTCAGGATCCACATGAAAAAACTGCGCTGAACGAAACCCATGAGGAAGTCGAGCAAGGTACCTGCCTGTACATGGGGGTTGAGAATGCCTTCCTCCTGGCCTTGTCTCAGGACGTCGATCATGAGGTGCATCATCCGTGGCTGGTTGAAGGTTTCATCGGCCATCCAGGTCTTCATCGGCAGGGTCATGAAGACGATCCGGCCGAGTCCTTCATGCCGTTCGTAGTAATCGAGCTGCAGCCAGAAAACCTTGCGCAGTTTTTCCTTGAGGTTCTCTATGCCCTGCAGGTGATCGACGATGCGGTCCGTAAGTTTTCCCATCCAGATATCGACAAAAGCGAACACCAGTCTCTCTTTGCTGCCGTAATGCTTGTAAATTGTGGTGAAACTTACCCCGGCTTTATTGGCGATATCGCGAATGGATGCCCGATGGAAATCGGAATTGGAGAAAACCTCCAGCACAGCCTTTTCCAGCCTTTTGTGTATATCTCCGTTCAGTTCGTCTAACATTGTTACCAGTTTGTGGTCATTGGGTTTTTTATCTTGACCAAGAATGAGGTTACCGGTCACGGCCGGTTCGAAGACCCTTGGTTGATCGCATTGTGTAGTGTTGTTATTTCTGAAATTAAATGATAATTGACTGAATTATCGCTATAAAATGATTTGTTTGTTGGCCTATCGTTAAACTTGGATAACATCGTTACACATCTCTGTTGTAATGTATCGCCAGCTTCTTTTCAAGCAAAAAGCGGTGAGGAGCCATCCTTTCTCCTTGTTTCGCAGACACGGCCGGAGCCCGGAAAACGCCCGTCCGAAAGAAATCGGAACGGGCGCCTTACAAGGAGTGGAGCCGGACCGTTCAACCGCCGAACAGCGAGAGAAGGGTTCCGGCCGCGACCGCCGAACCGATAACCCCGGCTACATTGGGCCCCATGGCATGCATAAGCAGGAAGTTGCCCGGATCGTCCTTCTGGCCGACCACCTGGGAGACCCTGGCCGCCATCGGTACCGCGGAAACTCCGGCTGAACCGATCAGCGGGTTGATGTTCATTTTGAATACCCTGTTCATAATTTTGGCAAGGATGACTCCGGCTGCCGTACCGATGGCGAAGGCGGTTACTCCCAATGCCAGAATCGCCAGGGTTTCGACTTGCAGGAACCGTTCGGCGGTGGCGGTTGCGCCCACTGTTACGCCGAGGAAGATAGTGATGATGTTGATCAGCGCATTTTTCGAGGTGTCTTCAAGACGGCCGACAACACCGCTTTCCCTGAACAGGTTGCCGAGCATCAGCATGCCGATAAGGGTGGCGGCGGGTGGCACCATGAGGGAAACGACGATCGTCACCAGGATCGGGAAGATAATCTTTTCTCTTTTGCTGACCTCGCGCAGTTGAGTCATTCTGATCATTCTTTCCTGCTTGGTGGTAAGCAGTTTCATGATCGGCGGCTGGATGATCGGTACCATGGCCATATACGAATAGGCGGCGATGGCAATGGGGCCCAGCAGGTGCGGGGCGAGTTTCGATGAGAGGAAAATCGCCGTCGGCCCGTCGGCTCCGCCGATGATGCCGATTGAGGCCGCTTCCTGAGCGGTAAAAAGCCCGGAAAAAATCGCCCCCATGAAGGTGATGAAAATTCCGAACTGGGCGGCTGCGCCAAGCAGCAGGGATTTGGGGTTGGCGATGAGGGGGCCGAAGTCGGTCATGGCCCCGACGCCCATGAAGATCAAAGGGGGGAAAATACCCAGATGGTCGCCCTGGAAAAGGTAATAGAGCAAGCCGCCGGGGGTGACGGTGTGGATGATGTTGTTCTTGATCTCCAGCACCGGTTCAGACATCATCCCGGCCAGCGGGAGGTTGGTCAAGAGGACACCGAAGGCTATCGGCACCAGAAGTAACGGTTCGAATTTCTTGACGATTGCCAGATAGAGCAGCAGACAGGCAATGCCGATCATGAGGATCATCCCCGGAGTGAGGCTGCCGAAGCCGGTGCTCTTGGCAAAATTCATAAGTGTTTCGAGCATGAGGGGCCTCCTAGGATGACATGACGACCAAAGTGTCGCCGACGTTTACCGATACACCCTGAGATACCGCGACTTCTTTGATCAAACAGTCACTGGGGGCGAGTATCTCGTTCTCCATTTTCATGGCTTCGAGAACCAGGAGGGTTTGGCCCTTGATCGCCTTTTCTCCGGCATTGATCGCTACCCGAAGGATGGTGCCGGGCATAGGAGCGGTAATCCGGCCATTGCTCGGGTTTGATTCGTTTTTTGGGGCCGATACGGGCTGAGCGGCCGGTTTGGCCGGTGTGGGCGAGGGAGCGGTGGTGGCCTTAGTTGGCGAGGGATTGCTCGCTTTCTCTTCGACAAGTTCTTCTATACCGACCTTATATTCGTTACCATTAACAACGACTCTAAACATTTTCATGGGTATTGCCTCCGTTAAAATCTGCTGTTCATCTGCTCGATAATCCCTGCCCGGTTCCAGGCCGGAGAGCGATCTTCAATCTTTTCTATGTTTCTGATGACGATGTTGCCGACCGAGGTCTTCATTTTCATGGCGATGGCTGTGGTCAGCACGGCCACCAGTTCCTGGTCGTCCTGCAGGACTGCGGGAGCGGCAGGTGTCGTTTCAGGGGCGGCAACGGATGCAGGCAGCGGTGCCGGACCGGTGACTGTAGTCGTTCTATTGAGCAACCGATCCATCAAGGAAATAATAATCTGGAGAATAATGAGGGCGATAAAGGTGATGCCCATCCCCATCAGGGTGGTGACAAGTCCGGCTAATAATTTGTCTGTTATTGACAAGGAATGTATGACGTTGGGGTCGGCAAATTGCTTCAGCAGTTCAGTGGTAGTCATCGTTTTCCTCCATTACAGCGGGATATTGCCGTGCTTTTTGGCGGGCCGCTTTTCGCGTTTGCCGTCGAGCATATTGAAAGCATCGATAATTCTCTGACGGCTGGTATGGGGATCGATAACGTCATCGACGAAACCGCGTTCCGCCGCCTTGTAGGGAGTGGCAAATTCCGCCGCGTATTCTTCCAGGATCCTCGCTTTGGTCGCTTGCGGGTCTTCGGCCCTGGTGATTTCGTTCTTGAAGATAATGTTGACCGCGCCTTCCGAGCCCATCACCGCAACCTCTGCCGTCGGCCAGGCGTAGACCATATCGGCGCCGAGCGATTTCGAGCACATGGCGACATAGGCGCCGCCATAGGCCTTGCGGGTGATCAAGGTCACTTTGGGCACGGTGGCCTCGCTGTAGGCGTAGAGGATCTTGGCGCCGTGCCGGATGATGCCGCCATACTCCTGTGTGGTTCCAGGTAGAAATCCCGGCACATCCACAAAGGTGAGGAGCGGGATGTTGAACGCATCGCAGGTCCGGATGAAGCGGGAGGCCTTGTCGCCGGCATTCATGTCGAGGCAGCCGGCCATGACGTTCGGCTGATTGGCGACGATGCCGACCGATTTGCCGTTGATCCTGGCGAAACCGGTGATGAGGTTGGTGGCAAAATACGGCTGATACTGCATGAAATCCCCGTTGTCGACGATGGGGATAATGACATCGAGGATATCGTAGGGCTTGTTGGGGTTATCCGGGATGACGGAATCCAACTCGTCGATGGGTCTGTTGAGGTCGTTCTGAACAGTGTAGGTTGGGGCTTTTTCCAGGCTGTTCGAGGGCAGGAACTGCAGGAGTCTTCTGATATCGTTCAGACATTCCTGCTCCTGGTCGGCAATGAAGTGTACGTTGCCGCTGACCCGGTTGTGGGTCATCGCGCCGCCCAGATCTTCCGCCGAAACGATCTCGCCGGTGACCGTTTTGATGACCTGCGGGCCGGTGATGAACATCTGGGAGGTTTTGTCGACCATGAAGATGAAGTCGGTCAGGGCCGGGGAATAGACTGCGCCCCCGGCGCACGGCCCCATGATCGCAGAGACTTGTGGAATAACGCCAGAATATATGGCATTTCGGTAGAAGATGTCGCCGTAGCCGGAAAGGGCGTCGACCGCCTCCTGAATCCTTGCCCCGCCCGAATCGTTGAGACCGACGATGGGGGCGCCGACTTTGGCGGCGCTGTCCATGGCCTTGACGATTTTTCTGGCATGCATCTCGCCCAGCGCCCCGCCGGTGATGGTGAAATCCTGGGAGAAGGCATAGACGACCCGGCCCTCGATCTGACCATATCCGGTAACCACCGACTCGCCTTCGAGGTCGAGTTTGTCCATGCCGAAATTGGTGCATCTGTTCTTGATGAACGCGTCTACTTCGACAAACGTGCCTTCGTCGAAAAGATGGAGCAGTCGTTCTCTTGCTGTCATTTTTCCGCTGCCGTGCTGCTTCCTGATCCTGTCCGGGCCCCCTCCCAGAGCTATTTTTTCCTTCTTTTTCATCAGGAACTCTCTTTTGTCCAAAGACATATCTGCACTCCTTTTTTAGCGTTGATTTTTGGGCGGTAAGTAGCGAGCCGAAGACAAGGTAACGCTTTCAATGGTGCCGCGGGGCGTCTGTTGTCGCGGGTGGATTTTTATAAGAAATGAGGTCGGGATTGACCATGCCTTGCCAGACCATTTCGAACAGCGCGTTGGCTTCGTCGGCCAGGCATCCCTTCTTGCCTCGAATGACCCACATAAAGAAGGTGCGCTGGATGAAACCGAGCATGAAGTCGAGCAGGTTGCCGCCCCGCACGTGGGGATTGATGATGCCCTGCCGCTGGCCTTCCCGGAAGACTTCGATGATCAGGTCGACCCGTTTCTTCTGATCGAAGGTCTCGTCGGCCATCCAGGTCTTCATCGGCAGGGTCATGAACAGAATACGCCCCAGCTTTTCGTGGCGCTCGTAGTAGTCCAGGTGCAGCCAGAACACTTTTCTGAGTTTCTCTTTCAGGTCTTCGATGCCGCCCAGATGGTCCTCGATGCGGTCGGTGAGACTCTTCATCCAGATATTGACAAAAGTGAAAAGGAGGTGTTCTTTGCTGCCGAAGTGCTTGTAAATAGTAGTGAAACTTACTCCAGCCTGGTCCGCGACATCGCGGATGCTGGCTTTATGGAAATCCGCTGTGGAAAATATTTCCAGCACGGCGGATTCGAGCCGTTTCTGCACTTCGGGATTGAGTTCGTCTAACATCGTTACTGATTTGCCTGCCATAGGTTTGAAGGAATTGGTAGTCTATTTGCAATTATCTGATATTTTTCATGTTATCACTAGACTATTAGTCGATGATAACGAGATCCAATGGGTTTGTGAATTGTTCATGTAAAAAGTTATTTTTTGTAATATTATGAAATAAAAAATAAAAATAAAATAAATGAGATTTTTATAGACTTGAAAAGTAACAATGTTACATTCATATGTAATTTAAATCCCATTTATTTGTCAAGAAAAAATAATTGATACTTCGCAGCCCGCGATTTCCGTCCCGGCGATCCTTCTCCTGGCCGGTGCGCCGCAGGAACGGCGGCAAAATAGATTGAAAGTTGTGTCGGAAAGATGCTAGGTTATTGCTGGTATCACCGTAGCGGGGCGAGAAATTTCAGCTGGCGCGAAACGCGATGACCGACAAAACATGAAAACAGCGAAAGGAGGCAGCACGATGGCCGATACAACCTTTAGAGCAATGATAGTGGAGGAGAGTGGCGAAAAATCCTTTTCCCGCAGGATTGCGGAGAGGCGGGTCGAGCAGCTGCCGGATGGCGAGGTCCTGGTAAGAGTGTCCTGGTCATCGCTGAACTATAAAGACGCCCTCTCGGCCAGCGGCAATCGGGGGGTGACGAAAAAATATCCGCATACCCCGGGAATCGATGCAGCGGGCATTGTCGAGGAGAGTCGCAACTCCGCCTTTCGCCCGGGCGACAAGGTGATCGTCACCAGTTACGACCTGGGGATGAACACCTCCGGCGGTTTTGCCGAATATGTTCGGGTGCCGGCGGCGTGGGTCGTGCCGTTGCCCGACGGTCTCAGTCTCCGGGAAAGCATGATCTACGGCACGGCGGGTTTCACCGCCGCCATGTCGGTTTTTGCCCTGACTGAGCGAGTAGCTCCCGGTGCCGGGCAAATTCTGGTGACCGGGGCAACCGGCGGCGTCGGCAGTATGGCTCTCGCGATCCTCGGCGGACTAGGTTATTCCTGTGCCGCGGTAAGCGGCAAGCCGGAAGCGGCGAAATTTCTGAGCGGTTTGGGTGCCGCCCGAATCCTTACCCGAGCGGAGGCGACGGAAGGAAGCGGCAAGCCTCTTTTGAAAGGGATCTGGTCCGGAGTGGTCGATACGGTCGGTGGGGAGATCCTGGCCACCGCCCTCAAATCGACCGATATGCAGGGTGTCGTCACCTGTTGCGGCAATGTTGCTTCGCCCGAGCTGCCCATCAATGTTTTTCCTTTTATCCTGCGGGGCGTATCCCTCATCGGCATCGATTCCCAGAACTGCCGGATGGCCCATCGCCGACAGATCTGGCAGAAGCTCGCAACAGATTGGAAGCCGGAACAACTGAATCAGCTGGCGAAAGAGGTGTCGCTGGACGGCTTGGAGAAAGAGATCGAGCTGATTCTGCGGGGAGGGCAGGTGGGGCGGGTGATTGTCCGGTTGAACGGGTAGGGCGGCCCCGGTGTTCGGTAAGATAAGTCGCAGATCGTTTGGAAATTAAATGAGAAACGGGAAAATCTTATGAAAAGAACTGGGTTTGTGTACGACGAGAAATATCTGCTGCACGACACCGGAGGGTATCATCCGGAATCGCCGGAAAGACTGGCAGTGATACACACGAGACTGGCGGAAAGCGGAGTACTCGACAAGCTGACGCGGATCGTGGCGGAACGGGCAAACCAACGATGGATAGAGGCGGTGCATTCCATCCGTTATATCACGAGATTCGATGAGGCCTGTCTCTACGGCTTAAACGAGTTCGAGCACGCTGACAATGCCATCTGCCGGGAGACCTTCGACGTGGCGTTTTATGCCGTCGGCGGGGTGCTGAAAGCTATTGATGCGGTGATGAAAGGCGAGGTGGACAATGCCTTCTGCGCCGTGCGTCCCCCCGGACACCATGCGGAAATGGATAAACCGATGGGTTTCTGCTACTTCAACAATGTGGCGATCGGCGCGAGGTATCTGCAGAAGGAGCATGGTATCGAGCGGGTCGGCATCATCGATTTCGACGTCCATCACGGCAACGGCACCCAGCACATCTTCGATCGCGATCCGACCGTCATGTACTATTCGATTCATGAACACCCCTCATTTGCCTATCCCGGCACCGGCCGGGATTTCGAATCGGGGATCGGCGAAGGGGAAGGGTATACGATAAATTCCCCGGTTCTGCCCGGTCGGGGGGATGAAGAGTACCGGCGGCTGATCATGCAGGACATGGTCCCGGCATTCAAGAAATTCCAACCCGAGTTCATCCTTCTTTCCGCAGGGTTCGACGCCCATGTCAGCGATCTGATGTCGGGCACCAACCTGACCACGGACGGCTACGATTTCATCTCCGAAGTGGTCATGAATCTGGTCAACCGGTTTGCCGGAGGTCGCGTCGTCTCAGTCCTGGAGGGAGGCTACAATCTTGAGGTATTACCGCTGTTGGTTGAGAATCATATCAAGATTCTGGCGGATATGAAGTGATATGATCCCCACGATCACCATAAAATTTGAATTTCCGGAGGTCCTATGTTTGTAAGTGGCAGAATGTCGAAAGACCTGATTACAGCCGGTCCGGACATAACAATATTTGAGGCCAAGAAGATCATGACGGAAAAAAACATCCGTCACCTGCCGATCATCGATGCGGCCGGAAAACTTATCGGGATCGTGACGGATCGTGACGTTCGCGATGCCATGCCGTCCACCCTGCTGAAAAAAGCCGACTATGAGTTGACGCTGGCCAAGATCATGAACTTTCCGGTCAGCGACATCATGACCAGGAACCCTCTGACCATCTACGCCTACTATACCATTCAGGATTCTCTTCTGGTTATGCAGCAGAAAAAGGTCGGCGCCCTGCCGGTGATCGACGAAGAGGGATACCTGAAAGGCATTCTATCGACGCGCGATCTGATCAATGCCTTCGTCAATATTATGAATATCGATGAGCCGGGGACTCTACTGTGCATTGTTGTAAAAGAACAACAGGGCCAGATGAAGAAGATCGTGGATATCGTGACCGAAGAAAAAATCTCACTGGGCAGCGTGCTGGTTGCCAGGTTCTGGGATGAGGAAAAGAGAGCGATATTTCCCTATCTGCTGACCAACAACGTCATCAATGTCAAAAAGAAACTGCTCGATATGGGCTTTGAGATTATCGATCCGATGAAATGGTATCTGGATCAGCTGCCGAAAAAATAGCTCCCGGATCGTCAAGCCGCCATTGTCCTCCTCTGTCCTCAATGGCGGCTCTTCATGCGGCTTGTTGTTTCATGATCTGGCCATTTTGGTCACTGCCGACGAAGCTGCGATTTCGCCGTTTCCCGAATAGTTTTCATGGTTTTTCTCTATATTTGACAGCACATAGAGATAATTGACCATGATTCCGGCAGATTGGCCGATTCCCCTGGCGGAGAGATCCGCAGCCCAGTTGATCCGCTCGATCCTGGCGCCGTTGGAGAGATGAAAGTGGCTCACCCGGTCGAAGGCGAATTTCCCCTTTTTCTTCGTCAGCAGGTACTTACTGCACAGTCGCAGCAGGATCGGTTTGATCACGATATCCCTCTCCTCCCGCAGGTCATCGCCAATTTTGCCGACTGCGTCGAAAAAGAATTCGGTAGTGTCGGTCTCTCCGGCCAACTCCTGCAATAATTTCATTTCCTTGCCGGTAAACTCGACTTCATCCCGATGCGCCTGGAAATAGGGTAGAAAACCGGGAATGGGCGAAAGGGTGGAAAATGTTTTCAGGTTGGGATGCTTGGCGGTAAGTTGCTTGACCACCTTTTTGATGAGGAAATTGCCGAAGGCTACGCCGGCCAGTCCCGCCTGGCAATTTGATATGGAATAAAATATGGCCGTGTCGGCCTTGCCGGGATGAATCATCGGCTTTGATTCATCGAGCAGTTCGGCGATCTTGGAAGAAATTCCATTGACCAGTGCGACTTCGACGAAAATTAACGGTTCATGGGGCATCCGCGGATGGAAATAGGCAAAACAGCGGCGATCGTCCCGTAACCGGTTTTTGAGATCCTGCCAGGACTGGATGGCATGAACGGCCTCGTACTTGATCAGCTTTTCCAGGAGCGCCGCAGGGGTCTCCCAGGTGATGCGCTGCAGGTCCAGAAAACCCACGTCGAACCAGGAGCAGAGCAGTCGGAGGATATCATGATCGAGGGCCTTGAGAGCCGGGTCGCCCGCAGTAAGGGGCAAAAGTTCCGCCCGAAGATCGACCAGGAATTTAACCCCTTCCTCCAGTTCGTTGAACTGCCTGAGCAGCTTGGTCCGGGGCGGGACAAGCTGGTTGCGCAGTTCGAGGTTCAGGTGCCTGCGCTCTTCAATGTCAGTGCACAGCAACCGTTTGGCAATGATGTCTTCTATCGCCTGCTCGTTCGCATCGAATTCGGTGGCCAGCAGCTGGAGAAAGCGCTTCCTCCCTTCGCTGTTGAGGATCAGGTAGGTTTCGCCGAGCTCGGCTGCCCGGGTGCGGGCCGAGACTTCACCGCCTCGCCCTTCGAGACAGGCATTAATCCTTTCCCGCACCTTTTGCAGATCCTTGTCCGGGAGGTTGGTTTCGATGGAATGTTTTAAGCCTGCCTGGTCACCAAGCGGCCAGATGAGCCGAATTCGACGTAGAGTCTTATCCCATAGGGGCTCTTCTCGATCAAACATGAGGTCTCCTTGTCTCAAGTTCTTCTGCCCTGTTACGCTTTTCCTCCGGTGAATATCCCGCTCATGCCCTGTATCCTATCCTTATAAGGAAGTATTCACAAGAGTGAAAACGTGGGGGCACGGAAAATGCCAAAAGTGCGGCGGTTGAGGACGAATCAATGGTGAATGAGGATGGAGCTCATGCCGAGTCATACTCCTGTGCTACTCTTGGCACAGGAGTATGACTCGGAGGTGGGTTGGCAGATTGGCTGCACATGCGGCACAGCTTTCTTTGCCATGTGTGGTTACGTGGTTACGGGGCGCTGGACTCTTTCGCCAGTTCCTCCGGACTCAAGGTCCAGAACGGGGTGCCGTCCTTGGTTAGACGGACCTTGAATTCGAAGTTTTCCCCCTGCTTGACCTTGGCGGCCATAAACACATCTTGCCCGGCAATGGTCGCCCAGCTGCCGGAAATTTTTGTTTTGATATCTTTTCTGATGCCGGTTTTTTGCGGATCGGCATAGGCCAGCGGGCAGAGGTGGACGAGAATTTCCTGGCCGTCCTCATCAAAGATCAGGGAGGTCCCGGGCGCCATGCCGGGCAGCGGGACCACTTCCTTGAATTTTATGACCTTGCCCTTAATGGCATCCCGTTCTTTGTAGTTATACTGGCTATTGTAGGCGGAGTCCTTTTCCCAGCCGACAATGCCGGTCGCCCGTGCCTGAGCGGCTCCCGCCGAATAGAAGAGAATGGCGGTGGCCAGGAGAAGTATCGGAATAATGGTGGGGTAATGAGTTCTCATTTTTTCCTCCTCTGCTGGTGATGCGGTACCTCCTTACTCTGACGCAGCGGATGAAAGAATACAGGTCCGCTTAACTCCATGAGTAATCACTATTGCCCAGTGAGGTAATCAATATTTCCGGCTTTGCCTGAAAAAATCTTCGAGAAAACACTTCCTCCAGCCTTCGGTCTGGCGTAATTGGCGAGGTTGATGGGACTTGCCGGAGTTCAGCATCTTGACGAGCAGTTTCAATTCCGAAGCATTGCCGACCAGTCCCGGAGCGATGCCCAGGAGTCCAGCTTTCAACTGGATCAGGTTGTTGAGCTTTTCCATCGCCGCCTGTTCGCTCGAACTGAGTCGGGTATGGCGCTGCAGGTTTGGAAAACTGTCTTCAGGCTGTTGCAGGGTAGTGTTGATGATGGCGATGATGTTGTCGCCGTACCTGCTCACGGCTTTGTCGGAAATTTCGATCCCATGCCTCAGTTCATCCGTCGATCGTGGTTTTTTCCTCGCGATCTCGATCATCGCCGGGTCCTTGATAATATGGCCGCGAGGCCGATCCAGTTTCTTGGCGACGCCATCCCGCCAGATTGACAGATTCATGAGAATGGCCAGTCCAGCCCGGTCTAGGGAGGTGCAGTTGCGGATTTTCAGATACCGTTCATCGACCGGCGCACCTGAATAGGTGGCCGGGTTGTTCAACAGGTTCAAGTCCTCCTGCAGCCACGATTTGATCTTTGGTCCGATAATCCGGGAAAGCAGCAGCACCCGTACAGCGCGGAGGTATCGGACATCATCCAGCGCATACCGGACCTGTTCGTCGGAGAGCGGGCGCTGCAGCCAGTTGGTCCGCGTTTCGTCCTTGGCGAGGTCGATATCGAGCAGCTCCTTCACCAGATTGCCCAGGGAAAGGGTCGCGGGCAGATTGGAGAAACCGGCGGCGAGTCTGGTGTCGAAAATATTTTGTGGAGTCGCCCCGGTAGCCCGTTGCAGGATTGCCAGATCCTGGGGAGCATCATGGAGGATTTTAACAACCCCACGGTCGGAGAGCAGCTGGCCCAGCGGCTGGAGATTTTGTATGGCAAGAGGATCGATCAGGAAACATTCTTCATCGGACAAGGCCAGCTGAATGAGGCCGAGTTGCGGATAATAGGTTCGCTCCCAGACAAACTCCGTATCGAGTGCGACAGCATCCGTTTGTTTTGCCCTGCGCACCAGAATTTCTAATTCGGCCTCGTTTTGAATAAGAGTGTTGAGCGTTTCCATGATCCTGATTTCTGTGATTAATAATTAACAACCTGCAACATCGCATAATCTCTGTTATGCCTGCTGAGTCCATGGCATAAAAAGACACACTGGCAGAGAAAAAACAAGAAATATTCTTCTTTTAAGGTGTTTATTTGCGATAATTCGTCTTATTATTGACTGACAACTGCAGCAGGAAGGCGGATCGTTTGCGGAGGGCAGATGGCAATTTATATACTCAAGCGGGTGTTGTTGATGATCCCGACTCTCTTCGGGGTGATGCTGATCACCTTCGCGATTACCCAGTTCGTGCCCGGCGGTCCGGTGGAAAAGATGATCGCCGAGATTCAAGGGGTCGGCAAGGGTGGAGGCGAGGTGCGGTCGACCACCGCCATGTATCGGGGAGATTCCGGACTTGACGGCGACAAGATCGAGCAGTTGAAAAAGCTCTACGGCTTCGATCAGCCGCCGATGAAGCGGTTCTTGACCATGATGAAGAATTTTCTGGTCTTCGATTTCGGCACCTCCTATTATTATCACCGGAGCGTCGCCGAACTGGTCGTCTCCCGGATGCCAGTTTCCATGTCTCTTGGGCTGTGGAGTTTTCTCATCGTCTACGGGGTCTGCATTCCCTTGGGCATCAAGAAGGCGGTGAGGGATGGCTCGCGCTTCGATATCATCTCATCCACCGTCATT
>Ga0209317_1000986_pt1 | contig 28401 bp, 19 predicted proteins | sample RifGroB2_FD_183994 | JGI IMG/M metagenome (GOLD analysis project Ga0209317, IMG submission 183994) | Soil microbial communities from Rifle, Colorado, USA - Groundwater B2 (SPAdes) (version 2) | ecosystem: Environmental > Terrestrial > Soil > Unclassified | place: Rifle, Colorado | collected...
ATCATGGCAGCATCACAGTAGTATCGAAGTAATGAAGTAGTCCCAGACCAGGATCAGCACGCTTGAGGTGACCACGGCCGTCGTGGTTGCCCGGGAGACCCCTTCCGCGCCGTGTCCGGCGTAATAACCTTTGTAGCAGCAGATCCAGGCGATGATCACGCCAAAGCTGATCGACTTGATCATGCCCGAATAGATGTCCCTCCAGGCAACGCTCTTCTCCATCTCTCCGAAATAAGCCCCCGGGTTGACACCCAGAAGCTTCACCCCGATGAGATAGCCGCCCCAGATCCCGACCACGTCAAAGATGGCGCAAAGAAGCGGCAGCGCCAGAACCGACGCGATCAGCTTGGGTGCGACCAGGTACTTGAAAGGATCCAGCGCCATGGTCTCCAGCGCATCGACCTGTTCCGTGATGCGCATGATACCGATCTCAGCACTGATGGCGCTTCCGGCACGCCCGGTTACCATCAACGCGGAAAGAACCGGGCCCAGTTCCCGGATCAGTGAAAGGGAGACCGCGACGCCGAGCATACCCTCCGAGCCGAATTTGGTGAGCGTGTAATAGCCCTGCAGCGCGAGCACCATTCCGGTGAACCCGGCGGTGAGTATGACGACGAAGCTCGACCTGGCTCCAATGAAGCTGATTTGCTTCATGATGTGTCGCGGGTGCCCCGGCGATCTGACGCAGGTATAGGCCGCATAGAGGATGAAGCTGAACATCCTCCCCATCTCCGCCAAACAGGCGAGCGTCCAGGCGCCGATTCTTTCCAGAAGGTAAGTCATTCAATCCACCGGAGTTATTCGAGTAAAACCACGTAAAGGATTGTAGATGGTCGAAGAAGAATGTAAAGGCGGGGAGGAGGGTGTTTCGCTATATTAATTAAGGAAAAAGGGTGGGGGTGGGAGGGCAGCGACTCAGCGACAGAGCGCCTTAGTCCCACCCTTCCCTTTTCACTCGTTCTCAAGCTCCCGCTTTGGAGGGTAATTTCCAATGAAGCTCCGCTTCGCTGGGTGCAAAGCTGGAGCTTTGACAGCAATGGCGTTCCCAAGCTGGAGCTTGGGAACGAGAAGCAAAACTGAGTTTAGGAACGAGGCAAAAGCCCCTCACCCGGCCTTCGGCCACCCTCTCCCCATCCTTCTCCCATCAGCCTTCGCCAAAGTTACGACGGACAAGTCAAGGGAGCGGGGGCTTGTGCAGTGTGCCAGGATTAGCGTTATCGTTAACTCAATGGCGTGCGGGGTCTAAACGACAGGGAAGCGTACGGCAGGTGCCTGGGGGATTGCGTGGTCACTCGCCCCAGAGTTCCTTAAGGCGGCTATTGCGGCCACAGCCGTCGTGGTACATCTTGTAGTGCTGCGGGTTTTTCTTGTAATACTGCTGGTGGTACTCCTCGGCGGGGTAGAACTCGCTTGCGGCCAGGATCTCGGTGACCATGGGTCGGTCCAACGACCTTGATTCTTCCAACTCTCGCTTGGACTCCTCGGCAACCTTTTTCTGCTGGTCAGACAAATAGAAGATGGCGCTTCGGTACTGGCTTCCAAAGTCGCAAAACTGCCGGTTCCTGGTGGTCGGATCGATGTTGCGCCAGAAAACATGCAGCAACTGCCGGTAGCTCACCCGGGCCGGATCAAAACGGATGCGCACCGCCTCGACATGTCCGCTTTCGCCGCTGGAGACCTCCTGGTAGCTTGGGTCCCGGGTCTTGCCCCCGGTATAGCCCGGCATGACGGAGATGACCCCCTCCATCTTGTCGAAAACCGGCTCCATGCACCAAAAGCAGCCTCCTGCAAAGATCGCCGTCTCCACGCTTTCCGAAACATCTTCCATGGTGCCTCTCCTTTGGTGTGGCAGGTGCCCCGCTCGGGGCCAGGCCTAGCCTGCGCTTGATGGACTTGATGGACTTGATGGACGTAATGGACGTAATGGACTTGATGGATCGAATTGCCCGGCCTGCTCAGCCGGTGACCGCGATCACCTCTTCGTAGGTGGTGATCCCTTCCAGCATCTTTTTCACTGCCAGTTCCCTCAGGGTAACCATCCCGTCGCGCCTGGCAACTGCCTGCAGGTTGGCGAGGTCGAGCCGCTCTGAAATCACCGCCTTGATGGTGTCGTTCACGTCGAGAACCTCAAAAATCCCGGTCCTCCCTTTGTAGCCGGTACCCCTGCATTCCCCACATCCCTTGCCAAAAAAGACCTTGCCCGCGCTCTTCAGCTCCAGGTAATCGAGCTCGTCCCGGGAGAGCTGACGCTCACACTTGCACGCCAGGCAGATCTTCCTCAGCAGTCTCTGCGCGATGATGCCGACTACGGTGGAGGAGATCAGAAAGGGTTGCACTCCGAGGTCAAGAAGCCTGGTGATCGAGGAGGGGGCGTCGTTCGTGTGCAGGGTCGAGAGCACCAGATGCCCGGTGAGCGCCGCCTGTACTGCGTTCTCGGCGGTCTCGCGATCTCTGATCTCGCCGATCATGATGATGTCCGGGTCCTGGCGCAAAATGTTCCTCAGCACCTTGTCGAAGGTCACCCCGATGGCGCTTTGCACCCCTACCTGATTGAACTCCTCCATCACCATCTCGATGGGATCCTCGACGGTGACTATGTTCACCTCGGGCGAGGAGAGGGTCCGAAGCGATGAGTAGAGCGTGGTGGTCTTGCCGCTGCCGGTAGGGCCGGTGACCAGGATGATGCCGTTGGGTCTGCGGATGAAGGAGCTGTAGAGCTGGAACTCGCGCGGATAAAACCCGATCTGATCCAGTTCCTGCATCAGTACGTCGGGGTCGAAGATCCTGATTACCACCTTCTCCCCGAAGGCGACCGGGAGCGTTGAGACGCGCAGCTCAATCTCCTTGCCTTGGTGGGTGGTCTTGATCCTGCCGTCCTGGGGCCGCCTTTTCTCGGCGAGATCCATCCGGGACAGCATCTTAATACGGGAAACCATGGGAGGGTGCAGCTGCTTGGGCACCGCGTGCACGTTGTGCAGCACCCCGTCGACCCGCAGCCGGACCAGCGACTTGTCCCTCTTCGGCTCAATATGAATGTCGCTGGCGCGCTGGTCGAAGGCATACTGCAACAGGAATTCCACGGCGGTGACGATGTTGCGGTCGTTCCCCTCGATCTCGTGCCCCATCTTGAGACGGACGAACTGCTCCAGGTTGCCGAGATCGACGGCAGTTCCCACCTCGCTTTCGGCTGCCAGCACGGAGGCGCGGAAGCCAAAAAATTCCCTGAGGATCTTGAGAATGTCGTTTCGGGAGGCGAGTACCCGACGAAACTCCATCCTCTTCACGCTTTTAAGCTCTTCGATCACCTCGTCGTTGAAGGGATCGGCAACGGCGAGGGTGACCACCCCGGCGGAGAAGTCAACCGGTACGATCAGATGCTTCAGGGCGAAGGGACGCGAGATGTGCGCCGTCACGAGTTCCAGGTCAAGCTTCAGTGGGTTGATCTTCAGGTAGGGGAGCCCGACGGCCGCCGCGAGCACCTCGGTGATGGCGTCCTCGCTCAAGACCCTGCCGCCGGAGTCCGGTATCTCCAGGTTCAGCGATGCAATCACCTCGGCTGCGGAAACCTTCTCCGGGATCTGCGTCAGGCGCCTGGAATAGCCGGCCTGCTGGGCGCCTGTCAGCCGATGGGCCTGCGCCTCACCCTTTACCGTGAGTTCCTGCAACTGAGCGGCATCGATCAGCCCTCGCTGCAAAAGAATCTGCCCTACATTTTTAACGGTTACCGTCTTTTTCTTCTGCATAAGCGACCCCACCCCCCGGCACACATGAACGGAGTATCAGCGAGAACCCAAGTAAAGTCAAGGGAGTCCCAGCGTTGACAATGCCCCAGGCGGCGGATATCATTAGATCGGACGTCAGGAAGCTCTCATCTTTATAGTCAGCAATACCATACCGGGAGGTGTCACCATGTTTGAACTATTCGAGAAGGCAGCCCTCACTGCAATCGGTGCCTTTGCACTGAGCCAGAAGAAGGGTGAAGAAATGGTGCAGGAAATGAAATCGCGCTACAAAATGAGCGAGGATGAGGGGAAGGCCTTCCTGGATCGGATTCAGGAGATCGCCCGGACCGGGCGGGAGCGCACCCAGGAGATGGCGGAGACCGAGGTGAAGCGGGCCTTGGACCGGATGGGGATGGTCTCGCGCGAGGAGTTCGAGACCCTGGAGCGCCGGGTCAGGGTGCTTGAGGCGCTTCAGTTGAAGGACGAGGAGCCCGGAACTGAATGCTGAGACTCATGCAGGTCAACCGAAACGTGCGGAGCATCAGGCGCTACCGGCAGATCATCACGGTGCTCGGCGGTTACGGGCTGGGTCATCTGCTGGAGTACCTGAACCTCTCCCATGTGGTTGCGGCCTCACGCCGCGTGCTGCGTCGCTCGGAATCAAAGGTCGCCCACCTAAGCGCGCCGCAGCGGCTCCGACTCGCCATGGAGGAGTTGGGGCCGACCTTCATTAAGCTGGGACAGCTCCTCTCGACCCGCCCCGACATCATCCCGGCCCCGTTCGTAGCCGAGTTCGCCCACCTGCAGGATTCCATCCCCAGCATCCCCTTTGAAGAAATCCAGGAGCAGATCGAGCGGGAGTTAGGCGTACCGGTCAAAATACGCTTTGCCATGCTGGAACCGAAGGCGATGGCAGCGGCGTCCATCGCGCAGGTGCACCGGGCTCGGCTCATGAGCGGAGAGGACGTGGTGGTGAAGGTGCGCCGTCCCGGAGTAACCGAGGCGGTGGAGACCGATATCGACATACTGATGGGGGTGGCGCTACTATTGGAGCGCCACATGGCGCGAAGCGACATCTACGACCCGGTCGCTGTGGTGCGCGAATTCGCCTACACCATAAGGCGCGAGATGGACCTCTCCCGGGAAGGACACGCCATCGAGAGGATCCGGGACAACTTCACCGGCGACAAGACCCTCTACTTCCCCAAGGTCTACTGGGAGGCGACCGCCAAAGGGGTACTCACCATCGAGTACATGGACGGCATCAAGGTGAGCGACCTGCCGGCCATCGAGGCTGCCGGGCTGGACCGGCGCGAGATAGCCAGGCGCGGTGCGGTCGCCTTTTTGAAGATGGTGCTGGAACACGGATCTTTCCACGGTGACCCCCATCCGGGGAACGTGCTGATCCTGCCGGGCAACGTGATCTGCCTGCTGGATTACGGCATGATGGGGCGGCTAGATCCGGGTGTTAAGCGCTACCTGACCGACGTGCTGGTAGCCATGATCGACCGGGACCTGGATGAACTGGTCGACATCATCACCGGTACCGGGGAGGTAAGCGAAACCCTGAACCTGAGCGCGCTGAAAAAGGGGCTCGCCGACTTTATCGACAGCTACTTCGATATACCGCTGCAGGAGATCGAGGTGGGTCGCATGCTCTTGGAGTTCATCGACCTGGTCTCCACCCACCGGATCAAGATAGAGCCGGATCTTACCATGCTGGTCAAGGTGCTGGTGGTCGTGGAAGGGATGGGGCGCTCGCTCGACCCGCAGTTCGACATGGCCGGGCACCTGCGCCCCTTCCTGGAAAGGGCGCTTATCGAGCAGCGCTCGCCCAAGCGGCTCCTGCAAGAGACGGAGCGCAGCCTGGAAGGGTACCTCTCACTGGCGCGCAACCTGCCGCGCGACATAAAGAAAATCCTGAACAAGGTGAACCGGAACAAGTTCCGCATCGACCTGGAACACCGGGGACTGGACCGCTTCAGCAGGGAACTGGACCGCTCCGCGAACCGGGTCTCCCTGAGCCTCATCATAGCCGCCCTGCTGGTCGGCTCCTCCATCGCCATGCAAACCAACCGGGGTCCCATGCTGTTCGATCTTCCCGCCTTCGCCCTGTTCGGCTACACCTGCGCCGGTCTGATCGGGATCTTGTGGACCGTCGCCATCCTGCGCTCCGGAAAGCTCTAACTGTTGCACAAACGCCACACTCCTCGTTGCTTTTACACCACAGAGCACAATTCCGAACTTATCGCTGTTTAATCCCGAAACCATATAGGCGCGGCTTTGCGTGCTTTTTTGCCGCAGCGATTCCCCCTCTCATTTGGCCCATTCCTTGCTAGATAGTCCGCATACTGATTAAATCCGGCAGGGAGCACGCCATGATATTCCAACAGACCTTAGGGAACAAAGCAACATTCAGCGGCATCGGACTGCACACGGGGAAAGTGATCACCCTTACGCTGCGCCCGGCCGAGGCTGGGACCGGCATCGTATTTCACCGCGTTGACCTGGCACCCGCCATTTCCATAGAAGCGAAAAGCGCCAACGTCGTCAGCACCAGACTCTCCACCACCATCGGGCGTGGCGAGACCAGTGTTTCCACCATAGAACACCTGATGGCTGCACTCTACAGCTGCGGCATCGATAACGCCCACGTCGACATCAACGGCCCGGAAGTTCCCATCATGGACGGCAGCGCGGCTCCCTTCGTGGAGGCTATCCTGAAGGCGGGTTACAAGGAATGCTGCAAGGCTCGCAAGTACCTGGTGGTGAAGAAGCCGGTCACCATCGTGGAAGGCGACAAGAGGGTCTCCATCATCCCTTCGCGGCACTACAAGATCAGCTTCGACATGCAGTTCGCCCATCCCGCGGTGAGAAGCCAGTCCAAATCGATGACCTTCAGTCAGGCAAACTTCATCGACGAGTTCGCTTCCGCGAGAACCTTCGGCTTCCTGGCCGAGGTAGAGACCCTGAAGGCGCACGGGTTGGCGCTGGGCGGCTCGCTGGACAACGCAGTGGTGATCGGCGACGAGGGCGTTCTGAACAAGGAAGGGCTCAGGTATCCCGACGAATTTGTACGCCACAAGATTCTCGACTCGGTAGGCGACCTGGCTCTGGCCGGCCACCGTCTGATCGGGCACGTGAAAGCGACCAAATCGGGCCACGACCTGAACCACAAGCTGGTCACCGAACTGCTCAAGCGCACCGACTGCTACTCGCTGATCGAGTTCACGCCGCAGGCCTTCAACGCGCCGTTCAACCTGACCCTCCCCGAACTGGCCTGGCTTGAGGCGTAGTAAAGGCAGATTAAGGCAAAGATTAAGATTAAGGACGGCAGTTTTAGACTAAGTTGAGTTGAGATGAAGACAGAGATTGGAAGCATAAGGCTGACCCTTCGCACGAGGGGTCAGCCTTATTTTTTGCCTCGACCGGAGCCGACTCTGGTCCGGACCACGATTTTCCTCCCTCCTACCTTCTCCCCCCCTAATCTCAACCCTCAACCCTCAACCCTCAACCCCGATCTTAATCTTAATCTTAATCTGATTTTCAACCTGTTCCTTGAATTCCCCCCCCCTTTCGTATAAAGTGGCCTGATGCCCAACACCGACGAACAGAGCGCAACGGCGCCGCAGCAATCAGAATCCGGGCTTTCGCCCAATGAGATCAGGAAGAGAAAACGCGAGGCGATCATCGTCTGCGTCTCGCTGGTCTTCATCGTGATCCTGACCTCGGTCGAGATCCACCTGTCGCGCCTGAACTCTGACGTGCCGATGGGGAGTAACATCACCATCTTCGGCATCATCAACGTCATCATCCTGCTCATCATTTTGCTGGTCTACCTGGTGTTCAGGAATATCGCCAAGCTGCTTTTGGAGCGGCGCACCAACGCTCCCGGGGCGCAGTTGCGCACCAAGCTGGTGCTCGCCTTCGTCACGCTTTCGCTGGTCCCCACCATGCTGCTCTTCTTTGTCTCCGCCGGCTTCATCACCAACAGCATCCAGAACTGGTTCAACAAGCAGGTGGAAAACTCCCTGAACGAGTCGATGGAGGTGGCGCAGGTCTATTACAAGAGCTCCGCCGCCAACGCGCTCTATTACGGCCAGCAGATCAGCGAGATGATCAAGGAGCGCAAGCTCCTCAATGAGGAGAACCTGCCGCAGCTTAAGGCGCTGGTGCGCCAAAAGCAGAAGGAATACAACCTCGGGGTGGTGGAGGTCTTCTCCTCGCAGCGCGAAGAGCTGATCCGCGCCTCGAACCCGAAGCTGCCGCTTGGCGAGTTCACCAACCCCTCCTCCGAGGACATCAACGTTGGGCTGGCCGGCGAGCAGTTGACCCGGGTCAATGCCATCGGCAAGGCCGACCTGATCCGGGGCATAGTGCCGATTCGCTCCAACTGGAACGACAAGGACGTGGTCGGGGTGATCGTGGTCAACTACTACGTCCCCTACTCCCTGGTCTCGAAGATGCGCGAGATCTCCGCCTCCTACCACGAATTCCGCCAGCTGAAGATCATGAAGAACCCGATCGCCACCGGCTATATCCTGACCCTGTTCCTGATCACCATGGTGATCGTTTTCCTCGCGGTCTGGTGCGGGGTCTATCTCGCCAGAAGCCTCACCATACCGATCCAGGAACTGGCCGAGGCGACCAGACAGGTGGCCGAGGGTAACCTGGACGTGCACCTGGGAGAATCCGGGCACGACGAGATCGGCATGCTGATCACCTCCTTCAACAGGATGACCCAGGACCTCAGGGAAAACCAGCTGGCGCTGCAGCAGACCAACGAGGAACTGCAAAAGAGCAACCTGGAGCTGGAGCAGCGGCGCCGCTATATGGAGGCGGTGCTCGCCAACGTCACGGCGGGGATCATCTCGGTCGACAAGGACGGGCTGCTGACTACGGTGAACAAGTCGGCCGAGAAGCTGCTGCTCATCAAGATGGACCGGGTCGGCGGCCAGAACTTCCGCGAGGTACTGCGCCCCGATCACCTGGACATCGTCAAGGGTCTTTTGCGCGACATGGTGCTCTCCAAGCAGGATTCCATTACCAGACAGGTGGTGCTCCCGATGCGCGAGTCGGAGCTTACCCTGCTCACCAACCTCACCGTATTAAAAGACGAAAACGATGTCTTCATGGGAATGGTGGTGGTGCTGGACGACCTGACCAGCCTGATCAAGGCGCAGCGCATGGCCGCCTGGCGCGAGGTGGCAAGAAGGATCGCCCACGAGATCAAGAACCCGCTGACACCGATCCAGCTCTCGGCCCAGCGCCTGCGCAAGCGCTACCTCTCCCGCTTCGAGGGTGAGGAGAAGGTGTTCGACGACTGCACCGCGATGATCATCAAATCGGTCGACGAACTGAAGGGGCTGGTGGACGAATTCTCCAATTTCGCCCGCATGCCCGCCTCGGTACCGACCTCGAACGACCTGAACGCTATTCTTAAAGAGTCGCTCACGCTCTACGTGGAGGCGCACCGCCATATCCGCTTCACCCTCAATACCGACGAGAGCATACCCGCCATCCTCCTGGACCGGGACCAGATCAAGCGGGTGCTGATCAACCTTTTGGACAACGCAGTCGCCGCCATCGAGGGGGAGGGGGAGATCGTGCTGTCGAGTTCCTACGACCAGGAACTCAAGATGGCCACCTTCAGCGTCTCCGATACCGGCCTCGGCATCGCGCCGGAGGACCGCCCCAGGCTTTTCGAGCCGTACTTCTCCAGGAAGAAAAGCGGCACCGGCCTCGGCCTTGCCATCGTCAATACCATCATCACCGACCACCACGGCTTCATCCGGGCCAAGGAGAATTTTCCTAAAGGGAGCAGATTCATCATTGAACTCCCGGCCGACTCCGCCTGAGATGCACCTCAACTATCGGATCAATCCATGCAGCTGAAATCTGTAAGAGCCTGGCTTCTGCCGCTTGCGGCAACCATCGTCTCCGTCATCGTCATCGGCGCAGCCCTGCTGCCGAGGGTCCTGGACCTCGACACCTATAAGGCAGATATCGTCGCGCAGGTTAAAACCGCATTAAAGCGTGACCTGCGCTACGAGAGCGCTGAGTTCTCCCTGCGTTACGGCCTCTCCTTCAGCTTCAAAGGGGTGGCCATCAAGGAGAAAGACGGCATCGCCGACCTGGTCCGGGCCGAGCGTCTCAGCATCAGCATCGCCCTGATCCCTCTTTTGCGCAAAGAAATCGTGCTGTCGCGCATGCACCTTGATCGCCCCGTGCTGCAACTCTCCCGCGACCGGGCAGGGGTATTTAACATAAGCGACCTGCTGACCGCTACGCCGGGCGGCACCTCTCCGGGGATCCGGGGCATCGAGCTCAAAAAGGCCCGCATCAAGTTCACCGACCTGGCGCTCTCCCAGACCCCCATCATCACCGAACTCTTCGAAACCGATCTCTACCTGAGCCGGCTCGCGCGCGGCGAGGATTGTGACTTCAAGCTAGCCGGGGAAATCCGCTCCGGCTCGGGGCAGGTGCCGATCTTTCTCGCCGGTGTCGCCAAACTTCCCGCGGCAGGCGAACCTTTCCAGGCGCTTGAGCTAGCCGGCAGGGTCCGCAGCGGGCCGCTCGACGCGGGACACTTCTGGCCCTACTACAGCCGCTACGTCCCCTTCAAAAGCCTCTCGGGGACGCTGGCGCTGGAGGCGACCTTCAAGGGACGACCGGCAGCCTTTAAGGCCAAGGGCGAGTTCACCGTGTCCAAACTGAACCTCGACTACCCACAGGTATTTCACGCCAGGCTCACCCCGAAATCACTAAAAGCCTCCTACCACCTGGAGCTCAGCAACGACGCCATCGATATCACCGAGCTGAAGCTCAACCTCGACGGGCTCAGCGTGCAGGGGAGCTGCCGGCTCTCTGAGATCCGCTCCAAAGACCTGCGCATCACGGCCCAGGCCACCAGCAACAGCTTCAACCTGCGCGATTTCCGCCAGTACATTCCCTACGGCATCATAGTCGACGGCACCTCGCATTTCATCGAGCAGAAGGTCCTGGGGGGCATTTACCGGCTGGACCAGGGGCGGCTCGACGGCAGGGTGAGCCAGATCCTGCACATGGATCGCGGACAAAACTACAACATCCTCTCGATCCGGGCACACGTCGAGGAGGGTGTGGTGGCCTACGGGGGGAGTTGGCCCGTGTTTAGCGGCATCAAGGGGGAGTTGCAACTGGCCGGGAGGGACTTCAAGCTGAAGGGGATGACCGGCAGGTTCGGCACCTCCCCCATGGCCCTGGAGGGGCGCATAGCGGATTACTGCCTCCACGTACCGAGCCGTTACCTGTTCTCGGCGAACCTGCACCCAAGACAACCGGAGGCGGTCTGGCTTTTGAGCGACAAGCTCGCGCTCTCGGACGGCTCCAGCATGAAGCTGAACGGCGAGGGAACCTCTGCACAGTACCGCCTCTCGGGTGACTGGGACCTGACCTCCAGCTCCTACACCTTCTCGGATCTGGTCGCCAAACCGGTGGCGCGTCCCAACACGGCCTCCTTCGCGGTAACCCTCGAGGAGAACGAGTTCCGCTTCACCAAGCTCTACTACAACCTGGCGCCGCTCACGCTCTCCGCCACTTTGGTCAGCGGGTACAGCGGGCCGGTGAGCCTGGAGGTGAAGAGCAACCAGTTCCAGGCTGCCGAAATCGCCCCCATGGCGCCGCTGGTCCGTGACTACCAGCCTGCCGGCAAGTTCCAGGCGCTGCTGCGGGCCAGCGGGCCCGGCATGGACCGGCTCGCCTGGGGCGGCAACGTCGCGCTCTCCGGCGCCTCCATCAACCCGGGGGGGAAGGTTAAGCCGGTCACCGGGATGAACGGAAGCGTACGCATCAGCGGCGACATGCTGGAAACCTCGCAACTGTCGGTCCGGCTGGGCAATTCGACCATCAACGGCCGCGGCACGCTAAGCGGCTTCAAGTCCCCGACTTTCTCCCTCGTCTTCAGCTCTCCCTTGCTCGACCTGGCCGATCTGGGCTTTGCCTCGGGCAAGGCGCCGCTTCGCGCGGAAAAGGTGCAGGGAAACCTCTCCTACAGCAAGGACAAACTGCAGATCGCATCCCTGTCCGGCACCATCGGCAAGAGCGTCCTGCAGATGAAGGGGAGCGTCAAGGACCTGGATCGCCCTGTGATCGACCTCTCCATCAATGCGCCGCACCTGGAACTGGAAGACCTGACCCCGCTTATGGGCGCCTCCCCGGGAGAGGGAAGCCGCTACACCCTGCGGGCACACCTGACGGCCGCACAAGGTAAGCTGCAGGATCTCCCGTTTCAGCGTTTGAATTGCGTGATCATGCTGGAGGACAAGATCCTCTACCTGCAACCATTCGATTTCTCCAGCCTGGAGGGGGAGGTATCGGGAAAGATGCGCCTGGACTTTGGCTCGGGAGCTCCCCGCTACCAGGTGAACTGGAACATGCAGCGGGTTTCGGCCGAACGGTTCCTGCATGCGCTGGGGGTTAAAAAACAGGAGATGACCGGCATGCTGTCGCTGCAGGGCGAGCTTTCCGCCAAGGGGGACAATATGGCGGAACTGCGCAAGAGCGCGCTTGGCGCTGTGAAGCTCAAGGTCGAGCGGGGCAGCGTCAGGAAGTTCTCTACCCTCTCCAAGGTCTTCTCCATTTTGAACGTCTCGCAACTGCTCAGGTTCCGGCTGCCGGATATGGTATCGGGCGGCATGCCCTTTAACAAGATCAGCGGCGACTTCGCCATCAAGGACGGCATCGCCTCCACCCAGAACCTGTTTCTGGACAGTAACGCCATCAACGTTTCCGCGGTAGGCAACTTCGACATGATCAAGAACGAGCTAGACCTCAACATCGGGGTGCAGCCGCTGCAGACGGTGGACAAGGTGGTGAGCCGGATCCCCATCGTCGGCTGGATTCTGACCGGCAAAGACCGCTCGCTCATCACCACCTATTTCGAGGCCAAGGGACATATCGAGGACCCGCGCGTGACCGCCGTGCCGGTTAAATCGCTGGCAAAAGGGGTTTTAAACATCTTCCAGAGGGTATTCGAACTGCCGGGTGCGCTCTTCACCGATACGGGCGAGGTGATCGGCAACAAGTAGGCGTAAGCCCCACGCCTCCCTAATTTTGCTCCGCGCTCGCCGGCAGCGCCAATGTATGCACAACGCTTCCGGACGAACTGCTTTTTTATATTGTAAATGTTGGGAAACCTATGCTATTTTGACCACCGTTAAAGCTTAAATTTATCCAACGCGGAGGAAACTGTGAAGAAGACTTTAGTGGTCATGTTGGCAATTGTTGCTATGGCAGCTGTCGGCTGCAAGAAAAAAGAAGAAGCACCGCAGGCTGTAGCACCCGAGGCAGCACCCGCAGGGCAGATGCCCGCAGCAGCTCCCGGTGGTGGGGATCCCCATGCAGGGCTGAAGCCGCAGGAAGTAAAGCCCGGCGCAGGTCACAAAGGTAAGGTTCTGGAGACCATGGATTCCGGCGGCTACACCTACGTTCAGGTTGAAGAGAACGGCCAGAAACTCTGGGTTGCTGCAATGCAGACCCCGGTAAAGGTCGGCGACACGGTTGAATTCCCGGATTCCCCGCCGATGGTGAACTTCCAGAGCAAGACTCTGAAGCGTACTTTCGACAAGATCATCTTTGCACCGGGCCTCGCCGTTAACAAATAGGCTCCGCTACCAGGGCTATCAGCAATTAAAAAGGGGTGCGACTGTCAAAAGTCGCGCCCCCTTTTTTTATCTGAACTGTATCGCAAACAAAGGTACCGCTGCTACCTGCGACCGAACAACCTCCCCCTTTAACAAAGGGGGATTGAGGGAATTTAACCAGCTGACTCAGACTAAATCCCCCTTGCCCCTTTTGCTAAAGGGAGGTAGATGCTCAGCCTTGGCTAGATCCGTTTTTTACTTAGCGTTGTCGGGCAATGTTATTGCGACGACAAAGCGAAAAGCGGGCGAATGATGATTCGCCCCTACGAAAAGTTCCCCACACTCTACCTATTCCGTGCGCCCTCCGGCTGCGGCTATCCCCTCCAACGCCGCGGCGTCTGCCGGGTCGAGCTTGAGAGCCTTTTCGAAATGACGCCTGGCCGAGCCCGGGTCGCCGGCCGCCAGAGCGATCTCGCCCAGCGCCACCAGCGCCGGCAGGTGACGCGGGACCAGCTGCAAAAGCTTTTGGTAGGCGCTGCGGGCGGCAGTGAAGTCACCGAGTCGTGCCTGCAATCCACCCAAAAGGAGCCAGCCCCAGGGATTTGCCGGCTCCGCCCGAACCATGCCACGGTATACCTCCAACGCCTCCTCCCAATCCTCTTCCTGCTCCAGAGTCTCGGCACAAAGCATCTCAGTCACGAAACAGTAGCCCAGAAGGGCACGCTGCTGCGCGAACTCCTGTGCCCCGAAGCGACCCTTGTGCCCTGCCCGCCCCAGCGCCTTCATCATGGCCAGCCGCGCACGCTCCACGAAGGGATCCTTTCGTACCAGGAACCCCTCGCCCCGCTGCTGCTCGAACAGGTCGGAGGAGACCTCCCGGCTCGCCACCGCTGCCGCGAAAAGTTGGGTGCCCGGATAGTAGACCAGCGGAGAGACCTGGCCGTCCTGCGGCCTGATCTTCTCGATGAGCCGAACGGTCTGTTGCAGATCGGCCTCCCCTTCTCCGGGAATCCCGGTGATGAGGTAGACGGAGAGGTTGATGCCGACGCGGCGCACGGCTGCCGCGGCCTTCTCCACATCACTTGGCACGATCCGCTTGCCGAGCGCCTTCAGCATGGCAGGAGAGCCCGATTCGACACCGAACTGGATGCACTCGCAGCCGGCCCGTTTCATGGCAACCAGCATCTCTTCATCGACCGCCGTGACCCGGGACTGGCAGTTCCAGAGGATGTGCAGTTTCTGCTCCTGCAAAAGCCTGCAGATCTCCAGCACCCGGCGCCGGTCCGCGGTAAAGGTATCGTCGCGGAAGGAAAAGTAGATGAGGCCGTAGCGCTCCTTGAGCAGGCGGATCTCCTCGACCACTGAGGCGGGAGAGCGAAAGCGCACACCGCGCCCCCAAAAAAGCGGCGAAGAGCAGAAAAGACAGCTTGCCGGACAGCCCCGAGAGGTGATGACGAACTCGAGCTGACGCCGGTAATCCACTCCGATGCTATCGGGCTCCACTGTTCCGGGAATGGGCAGGCGGTCCAGATCACGGATCGCCGCCCGAGCCGGAGCGGCAACGGCTCTCCCCCCCTCGCGGTAAGCGAGGCCGGCCACCGAGGCTACGGCTCTTCCCGAAGCGAGCGCCTCCACAAGCTCGACCAAGGTTTCCTCTCCCTCGCCCAGCACCACGGCATCTAGGGGGAGATGATGGGCCAGCTGCTCCTGCCAGGCGTGGGTGGCATGCGGCCCGCCCAGCAGCACGAAACATCCAGGGTCGAGTTCCTTGGCGAGCGAGGCGAGCTTCAGCGAGTCAACCCGGTTGTGGGTGAACTGCGAGATGCCGACTAGCTGCGGGCGAACCCTTTTCAGATGCTGGCGCACCTCTTTCCAGCTCAAAGCGGAGAAGTTCGCCAGGATGACCTGATGCCCGGCCTGGCGCAGCACGGCCTCCAGAGAGAGGAGTCCCGCCGGCAAGAGCGAGGTAAAAGGATCCTTGGCCCCTTCGGGATGTGATTTGTATGCCAGTAGAACTTTCATCTGCACCCACAAAAAAATCCGGCCCTAAGGCCGGATTCGGTGATGTTTGGTTATGTCGTCGTACCTAGTTGCTGCTGCTCAGGCCAAAGGCGTCATCGGGCAGGGTCTCGGCGGTGTTATCCTCTTCGACACCTAGAATCAGGTCGTCAAACTTGAAGACGTCCGGATTGACCTTGTTGATCCTTTTGGCCCCCAGGAATCTGGAGCGGTAATAAGAGGTGTTCATGGCCGAGATGACCACCCTGCGGTCGCGAGACGAGGCGTGGATCATCTTGTTGTTGCCGAGGTAGATCCCGACGTGGGAAGGGTAAGAGGCGTAGGTGCTGAAGAAGATCAGGTCTCCCTTCTGCAGATCGCCCGGCGCTACCACGCTGCCGACTTGGAACTGCTCCCGGGCTGTGCGCGGCAGAGAGACTTCCACCTCCCGGAACACCTTCTGCACGAAGCTAGAGCAGTCGATGCCGCCGGCGCGCGAGTTGCCTCCAAAGCGGTAACGTGTGCCGAGGAAGCCGTAGGCCGACTTCTTAAGTTCCTGCACCCCGTCAACGTTCAGCTCTGTGCTCTTTCTGAGGTCAACCTGCTGCTCCGGTTCCAACTCGGTCAGCTCCAGCAGGCTGCGCTCGTAATCCTTATCGCTGAAGAGGTCGCTGTGGCGCAGTTGCAACTTCTTAGCCACCTTGACGCGGGGCTCCGGCGCGCTATCCCTCAGCACCAGAACCTTTCCCCTCTTAACCCGGCTGCTGGACAGGCCATTCAAGCGCTTGAGTTCCGAGACGGAAACTCCGGTCTTCTTCGAGATCCGAGACAGAGTCTCGCTCTTTTTCACCTTGTACACCGATGCGTCGGAGGAAGCTGATTCCGTGCGCGGGGGGATGACCAGAAGCCGACGTGGCTTGATGCTGTTACCGACCAAATCGTTGGCGGCCTTGAGCTCTTCCACGGTGACATGATACTTCTTCGCGATGGTCTGTATATTTTCGTGCTTTTTTACGCGATGGGTCTTTGCGGCAAGGGCCAAGGAAGGGAATGAAAGGACGATGATGCATAAGGTCAATAGCTTAAGGCCATTTATCATGGATCCTCCTTCATTTGTTCTAAAAAAAATCACAAGCGCGTCGTTTTATATAACAATTATCTCGTCTTGTCAACTTTAATGACAGCCGACCCTGAAACAAAAGTTGCACCCCCATGTAAAATCAACAACTTGCACAGGAGTTGCGGCTGCAACAAATCACCGCACCCTCGATCCGTCCCTGGTTGTTTTACGTTCGGCGGTCACCCGGACCGTCGAGCGCTCCATGCTGGCCACCACCACTCCCGGGGGGAGCTTGATGTCCTCCTTCCGGATCGGCATGCTGTTGCCCCCCTCCTTCGCCTTGGACAAATCGATGTCGATCACGATATCGAGCTGCCTTGGAGACGCGACCAGGTTGGAATACGCCTTCAGCTGGAGATCGATCTCTTCCGGGTGGCTTCGGGTCAGGGTGAGCGTATCGGGCAGATTGTGAAAGGTTATGGGAGCCGTCACGGTGAAGATCTCCCCCTGCCGGAAGGTGATCAGAAACCAGCTCACCACGACCAGCACGAAGACGGCGAGCTTGGGCCAGAAATTGGCGAAGAACCGGGACCTGAGCCCCACCCTCTGCGCCTCCCGGGAGAGCGGCAGGAGCAGTGCGGTGAGCTTCTCGTGGAGTTCCGCCTGGGAACGGACCAGTTCAAGCTCACCGGCCAGCGACAGGGAGACCTCGCCGCGCTCCTCCGAGACGATGACGATGACCGCATCGGAGCGCTCCGAAAGCCCGAGCCCGGCCCGGTGCCGGGTACCCAGATGCTGGGGCACTTCGGGGTTCACCGAGAGCGGCAGGTGGCAGGAGGCCAGGGCCACCCTGCCGTCCCTGATCAGCACGGCGCCGTCGTGCAGCGGCGAAACCGGCATGAAGATGCTGGTGATCAACTGCCCGCTCACCAGGCAATCCAGGGGAACGCCATGCAGGATGCACTCGTCCAGGAGTTCCTCGCGCTGAAAAACCACCAACGCGCCGACGCGCTTGGCAGCCAGTTCGAAGATGGCGCTGGAAAACTCCAGCAGATCGACCCGCACCCCGGTCTCTTCCCGGTCGAAAAAATTGCGCAACAGGCTAAGCCGGTACAGCGCCTGGCGGATCTCGGCCTGGAACACCACAATGAGCAGCACCAGCAGCACGGTGCCGAGCTCCTGCAGTATCCAGCTGGTCATAAAAAGGCCGAGGTTTTTGGTGACGAAGTAGATGACACCAAGAACCAGCAGTCCAATCACAACTTGAAGCGCCTTGGAATGCTTGAACCAGCTATAGAGCTGGTAGACCAGAAAGGTCATAATGAGGATGTCGGCGATGTCCTGGGGGCGGAAATACGGTAACAAACCTGCACTCCTGTTAGAGACTGACGCGGGATCGGCTCAGCGGGGACGCCGGGACCTGAGAGGTGAAAAGGGAACTTGGCCGTTTTTGCTGGCATGAACTGCCGGTTTATGCTAAAAAACTAGCCTCGGCGCGGCATCCGCTGCGTCGAAGAGGTTAAAATTTATAGCATTTCGAGCATTAAAAAGGTAGGAAAATATGTACCCATTGACGGAAAAGGGTGAACGCATACGCGCCATGTTCGGGAGCATCGCCCCGCGCTACGATCTTTTAAATAGAGTACTTTCGCTCGGCATCGACCGGCGCTGGCGCCGCTTTGCAGTCGGCAAGATCGGCCTGACCGGGGCCGGCCGCGTCCTCGACGTAGCCACCGGTACCGGCGACGTCGCCCTGGAGATCGCAGCACAGACACCCGCCTCGGTAAGCATCGTCGGAGTCGACTTTTGCAAGGAGATGGTAGACCTGGGACGCGTCAAGGTTGAGGCGTCGGCCCATGCCAGCCGTATCACCCTGCAGGTGGCACCTTGCGAGGAGATTCCCTACGACGACAAGAGCTTCGACGCCGCCACCATCTCCTTTGGCATCAGAAACGTTGTGGACCGGATCAAGGGACTCTCCGAGATGCGCCGGGTGCTAAAGGACGGCGGCAAGATCGTGATCCTGGAGTTTTCCAGCCCCAATTCGGAGCTGTTCAGGTTGCTGTACCACTTCTATTTCCTGAAAGTGCTCCCGAAGATCGGCGGCCTTTTCTCCAGGTTCAGCGCCTACCAATATCTGCCGGACTCTGTGCTGGAGTTCCCTTCCAGGGCTGCCTTCAAGACGATGATGACCGACGCCGGATTTAAGGACGTGCATCATTACGACCTGACCGGTGGCATCGCCACCGTGTACATCGGGACTAAATAGGGCAGATTAAGATTAAGATTGAGATAAAGGGTAAGGCAGGATAGGCCGGGTACGCATTAAGGTTGGGAGTAGGCTAGGAGAGTTTCACACTCACCTAGCCTATTTTTGTATCTAAAGGGTTGGTAAAGTCCCCCTTTGGCAAAGGGGGATTTAGGGGGATTTGCCTTTTGGCAGCTTAGTGGGCTTAGTGGGCTTAGTGGGCTTAGTGGGCTTAGTGGGCTTAGTAGGCTTAGTGGGCTTAGTGGGATTGGCGGCTCGGGTAGGTCGGGTAGGTCGGGTTAGCGGCCTCATCGCGTAACCCGACATATCGCATTGTCGGGTTACGCGGAAAGCCGCTAACCCGACCTACCGCTTAATCTTAATCTTAATCTGCCTTCTCAATCTGCCTTCTGAAACAGCACCCGGGCCACCGGGTTATCCTCACCCGGGTCTTCCTCAAGAAGCAGCACACTCCCCTTGAACTCCCCGAAGCTGCGACCAAGCTCCCCCGGTTGCAACAAGTAATCCTTGCGGTGCGCCCCCTGAAGGCCAGGCGCGTCCAAAATGGTCTCCATCAGAATCACGCCACCCGGGGCAAGGGCCGCTACCATGGCGGGAATGAGCGGCCTTAATAAGAAGTTGAAGTTAAGGATCAGGTGATAAACATCCTGAAGCCGGTAGGTTTCCAGGTCGGCTTGAACGAAATTCACCTCCAGATCCAGTTCAGCCGCCCGGGTCCTCCCCCTTTCCAGTCCCACTCCCGATATGTCTACGGCGTCGACCTGGAACCCGTTCTGCGCCAGGAAGATGGCGTTTCTTCCCTCGCCGCAGGCGATGTCCAGCGCCCGCTTCCCCGGCACCAGCGAAACTATCTGAGCGAGTCTACGGGAAAGTAGCCGGGAAGGTTCCAGCGAGAAGAGATGTTGCTCCTTGGCGTAGCGCTGGTCCCATTTAATCCGATCCAGTTCCATAATTCCTCCCTGAATGGATCACCCGACGAACCTCGCTCAGACGACCCAATTGCGCTTCGGAAGTTATCCGCCGAATACGGGAAAAGTCAAGCAATCTCCCGCACGACCCTCAATCGGACTTATTCTGTCGCATCTCCATGGTTCTATGTAGAAAAACCAGGGAGGTACACCATGATCTACCTTACCAACGACACATTGGACCAGGCAGTCTATTTCGATTTGCGGAGCAGGGAGCCGCACAGAAGCCAAAACGGAAACGAGCGGATCTACTTCGGGCTTCTGGGAAACGGCGTGCACGAGGTGGCCGTCACCCTTAAACAATGCCGCGGCAGCATCGAGGTCGCCTTTGGCAGGAGCGAGTTATTCTGCTTCGTCGAGGAGGAAACGCTGCGTCGAATGGTCGGTGAGGCGGTTCAGGGTGAAACGGTGCACTGACCAGCGCCAGCGCGTTATACCGGGCTAGCCGAACACACGCATACCCTAATTGCGACCTAGCTGTTTAAAAGAAAGTACCATCTCTATTCCCCCCCTTTCCATCTAAACAAAACTCCCCCTCGCCCCTCGGGAGGGTCGGGGTGAGGGCGTTGCCATGAGCGCAGTCGTCACTTCGTGGCGGCTCCCTCACCCGCCCTTCGGGCACCCTCTCCCGGAGGGGGAGGGCAACCATCTCTAGCCGTGGGCGGCCCGGTATCAGAAAGTAACCTTAGCCGCTACAGCATTTCAGGTACTTAGCTGAAGTTTCTTTAGAGTGCGGATCTGCAGCATAAGACCTCCCCCCTTTGTAAAAGGGGGGTCGGGGGGGATTTTACCCAGGTTGCTACGGAGTGCCGAGGGCGCCTTAACGCAAATCCCCCTAAATCCCCCTTTTTCAAAGGGGGACTTTTCACGGTAGCGATCCGGGCTGCGGATCAGAACTATTCACGTTTGCACAATGATCTGGCAGAGGTATGCGATTCTTGGTATAACTTACCGGTGTCAATTCTCGCTGGCAGGAGTTACCGTGCAGACAATAGACTCCCTGATAAGATCGCGCTGCGATAGGTATGCAGAAAGAACGGCGCTGCGCCAAAAGGTTGCCGGTGTCTGGCAGGATACCAGTTACCGTGAGCTCTGGAAAGGTGCAGAAGCGATCGCGTCTGGTCTTCATAAGCGCGGTTTCCGGGCCGGCGACCACGCCGCACTGCTCGCCACCTCCTCCCCCCGCTGGGTCGCAAGCTACCTCGGCATCCTGAGAGCCGGCGGTGTGGTGATCCCCATTGACAAGGAGCTAAAAAGCGCGGAACTGCGCCACATCCTAAGCGATTGCACGGCCAGATTTATATTCACCGAAAACCCCTATCTCGACACCCTGCTGGAGTGCGTCCCCTCGCTCCCCACCCTTGAGAGCATCATCATGCTGAACTCTTCAAAACAGCATGAGAAAGACCCTCGAATCGCCAAGGCTCTTGAGGCACTGCTGGACGAGTGGCAAGCGTTGGTCGCGAGCCAGGCCATCCCTACCGAGCGGGTAGCCAGAATGGAAATGCTAGCAAGCCAGGCTCACAGCTTGCTCAGCAAAACTAGCGCGAAGGCCGAAGAGGCCCAGGTGCGTGATCTTTTCTTCCCAACGGCGGCCAGCCGCGCGGCGATGGCACGAGACGGCAGGCTGATAACGCTGGAAGCTATGCAGCAGAGCAGTCCCGCGCCCCCCTCGACGCGGCTGCCCCCAGACCCGGCCGTCATACTCTACACCTCCGGAACCACCGGGCGCTCCAAGGGGGCCATGCTCTCCCACGCGAATATCGTCAGCAATCTCGACGGGGCCACCCGCCACTTCAATCTCGATGAAACCATGCACACCCTCTCCTTCCTGCCGATCAACCACGTTTTCGAACAGGTGCTAGGCGTGCTGCTGCCACTGTCGCTGGGTGGCAAGGTTTCCTTCGCGGAGTCGCTCAAGAAGCTGGGCGAAAACCTCGCTGAAGTGAAGCCCACCTTTCTGCTCGGGGTACCCGCGGTCTACAAGATGATCCTGGAGCGGATCCGCAAGACGGTGGACGCTAAGAAACTGTCGCAGATACTTTTCTCGATCCGGCTTACCAGGCCGCTGGTAACGACCCGGATCAAGAAGGCCTTTGGGGCAGGGACCATCTTTATTAGCGGCGGGGCGGCACTTGACCCTGCCATCGCCAAGGGGCTGCTCTCTTTCGGCATCCCGGTTTACCAGGGATACGGCATTACGGAGACCTCGCCGGTGATCTCCGCCGAAAATCCGAAAGCTATGCGGCTTGGCACAGTCGGCGTACTGCTCCATGATGTGCAGGTCCGGATCGAGAACGCCAACGAGGATCAGGTAGGCGAGATCGTGGTCAAGGGGCCCAACGTGATGCAGGGGTACTACAACAATCCACAGGCGACAGCCGAAGTGCTGGAAGACGGCTGGTACCGGACCGGCGACCTGGGACGGCTGGATTCTGACGGCTACCTCTCCATCTGCGGCAGGATGAAAAACCTGATTGTCACTCCCAACGGCAAGAACGTCTATCCGGAAGAGGTGGAAAACGAGCTTCTGAAAAGCCGGTTCATCGCCGAAGCGATGGTGTACGGCTTTAAGGTCGGGCCGATGGCGGAGGAAGTGCACGCCGTCATTCATCCGGATCAGGAGGAGTTGGATAATTATTCAGTGAAGCATGGTGTCAAGCTGACCATGGATGACGTGGAACGGCTGATCAGAGACGAAGTACTGGCCGCCAGCAAGCAGCTTGCCGACTACAAGCGGGTGAAGCGCTTTACCCTGCGCGAAGACGAATTCCCCAAGACGACGACCAGGAAGATCAAGCGTTTTGCCGTGGAGGCGAGTGTCTCCATACAGCACTAGAGCGACTGCACTCCCATCCCAGTGATTGCGACAATCTTGCCCCCATCCTGGCAGAACCCATCTCACACAGATAATTCCCCCCTCCCTTTCGGAAAAGGGGGAACCTGCCGTTGCGCCACCGTAGGTCGGGTTGCTTGAGACTGTGGTCGGGGCTTTTGCCGGACTCTAATAAACATTCCCGCCCTTGACTTTCATTTGTTCGGCAGTAGCATGAGCTAGTGCTAATTTCCCCCAAAACAAAACACCCCCCAAGGTAACTACCGGACATCATGACCCTGCTCCGGTTATATGGATATTGAGCACTCCAAAGCGGCCCCCGTACATTCTGCCTTATCCGGGGCTCTCATTGGAATGACCGCTCGTGGAACGAGTAAAGGTGTGCCTCACGACTTCTCGAAAGGAGAACTACATGGGAAAGAACCTGCTATGCGCTGTCGTCATCAGCGCGGTCTGGGGGGTAAGCAGCATCTGCTTTGCCGCGGGGTTTAAGATCAGCGAGCAGGGGACTAAGGCCATGGCTATGGGGAACGCCTTCTCGGCTCAGGCGGACGATCCCACGGCCCTGTATTTCAACCCGGCGGGTATCGCCTACTTGCCGGGCTCCCAGGTAAACGTCGGCTTGCTCACCATCCTGGCGCCCCAGACCGAATTCACCGGCACTACGCCGCTAACCGGCACGCCGCCGCTTGGTACCGGCAGCTCGGTTGTTTCCGAGAGGTCCAAGCGTGATATCTTCATCGCCCCGACCTTGTTCGCCACCTACAGCATGGAAAACCTTCCCCTCTCGATTGGTCTCGGTGTCAACTCGATGTACCCGCTGGCCAAGAGCTGGGACGACAGTAGCGCCTTTCGCAATCAGGTCCAGACGGTATCTATCAAACCGATCAACTTCCAGCCGACTGTAGCCTATCGCTTCGACGACCTCAATCTGGCGGTTGCCGCAGCTCTCGATGTGACCTACGCCATGGTATCGCTGCAGCGCTCGATCTACAGCCCGGTGATAGACCCGACCAACCCGGCACCGCCCTTTGGCGCCTTTGAGCTCGGCTCGATGGGGGTGGACGGCACGGCTACAGACCTGGGGTACAACTTCGGGATCATGTGGAAACCTCGCGACTATCTGACCTTCGGACTCGCCTACCGCAGCGAAATCACGCTGCATCTCGATGGTGATGCTAACTTCCTCGCCACGACACCAACCGGCATGGGGGCGATCGGCTTGGGGGATGCAGCCGTCTTCCCCTACTCCCGCGCCCGAGCTACCAGCACCGCCTCGACCGACATAACCCTCCCCGACAGCCTCGACCTGGCAGTTGCCTGGCACCCGACCGACAAGGTGACCCTGGAGTTTGACGCGACCCGGACCGGCTGGAGCTCCTTTGACAAGATCCTGATCCAGTTCGACAGCCCCCAGTTTGCCGCCTTTAACAACCGGCCAGAGCCGAGATACTGGAAGGACGCCTGGGCCTACAAGTTCGGCGGGCAGTACGCCTGGAACAGCATGATCGACCTGCGAGCCGGTTACTGCTTCGACGAGACGCCGGTCCCCGATGCCACGGTAGACCCGCTGCTTCCAGACTCGGATCGTCATAGCTTTGCCTTCGGCACCGGCATCCACAACGACTTCGCCTCCCTCGATCTCGCCTACATGTGGGTGCACTTTACCGACCGCGACGTCAATAACCAGGACCTGGCCACCTTGCACGGCGCAACCGGCACCTACAAGAGCGAGGCCTACCTTCTGGCAGCGAGCATGACCATGCGATTCTGATCATGCAACGAACCCCAAGCAAAAAAATGAATTACCCTGAGGTGCTACCATGAAACGGCTCATGCAACGCTTCCTTTTGTATCTCTTTTTCCTGTTGGCAGCGGGTTGTGGATCTGACGGGGGAGTCTCAGAGAGCTCGAGTCCAAATAGTGTCCTGTTCGATCCCTCGGCCGGCACGCTTCCGCTTCCCAACATCCTGGCCACGGCAACCGCTAAGGATCCGCTCACCCAGTACAGCGACCCCGTGACCGGCAATGTTGGCAACCGCCCCGCCAACACGCCGATGAACCCGCTGCAGGCCCTGGCCTACGTGAACTTGTACGAGGTGGGTGGCAGTAACGCGGTTTCGGGAGTCAATGCTCCCATTTACATCCGCTTTGCCCGCCCGGTCCTTGCCGACACAGTGAACGCCGCCAACATCAAGGTGTTCCAGGTCACCCCGGACAGCGCGAGCCCAGCAGCGACCGAGAACAACCCGCTTCAGTTTAGCGACGTGACGGCAATGTTCAGTTTCAGCTACACCCCCGGCAGCAGCGACGTCTCGTTATTTCCAAGATTCCCGCTGCTGCCGGCAACGCGCTATCTTTACCTGGTCACCGACCGTGTTAAGGACGCCGCCACAGGTGGGTCGGTAATCAGTTCGGTCTACTTCGAAGCTCTTAAAACCCGCGTGCCGCTGGGGGGCCCCTTCGCTGCGCTGGAGCCGATCCGTGCCAACAGGCTCGATGCCGGAGGGAGCAACGTCATCCTTTCCGGTTACGCCAAGGTGATGGACGACCTGATAGCGTCCTCCGCCAGCACCACAGTGAGCGACCGGAGACAGATCGCAGTCCTGGGGCGTTTTATCACTACGGCTGCAGGCTTCGTCGCCACCGACCCTGCCGGAGATCCGATCGGGAGCCTGGTGCCGGTAGAGAGCGCGCTACGAGCGTTTGCTGCAGGCAACGGCTTACCCGGAGGTCTTCCCGGCAAGGACTGGATCCTTACGGGGCGCAACACGGTGAGCGCCAACACACCTCTGCCCCCGGCTGCTTACTGGAGCGGCGTAACCGGCGGTTTAGTTCCGGCGCCACCAAGCGTGGGCGCGGTGGTCACAGGGAGCATCGCCAGCGCCGACATTTCCGTCAACCCCGTACTGGCGCGCAAAAACCCGCAAATGAACCTTAACATCCCCTTCGGGACCTACAGTTCTGCGGCTGCCGTGGTCCTGCCGTTTCGGGACCCGGGCACCAGCAGGCTCACCGGCTACTACCACAGCGACCGGCAGATACCCTTTGCCTACCTGACACCGGCAGGGACGGCACCTGCCGGGGGGTGGCCGCTGGTGATCTTCCAGCATGCCATCAACGGGAGCAAAGAGCAGGTAATTGCGGTGGCCGGCGCGCTCACTGCGGCAGGGTTTTCAGTGGTGGCCATCGACCTACCGTTGCACGGCGAACTAGCCCTCCCGGGCCGCACCCCCGGCGCAGCCTGGGGAGAGGATTTCATCGCTCTGGGTGCGCCGCTCGCAGCACGCAGCAACATCCAGCAAGCCGCCTTCAATCTGCACCGGCTCGAACTGATAGCAGCCACCCCGAGCTTTAATCCGGTCTTTGTCGACGAAGGGTTCGCCATCCTTGGCCCCGACGCCCCCAACCCGGCGATCAAGCCGAGATATGTCGGCGTCAGTCTCGGCTCGGTCGTCGGCGCCTATTACCTGGCCGGCAACACCACCCTCAACCCGACGCCGGGAGCGCCCCCCTACACCCAGGGCACACTCAACGCCGACATGAAGGGGCTTTTGAGCGTTCCTGGCGGGCGGGTGGCCTATCTGCTCCGCGATAGCGCAGCCTTTAGCCCCAGCCTCAACGCAGGGCTCGCGGCCAACGGGATCCTTGCCGGAACACCCACTTACCACCAGTTCCTACTGCTAACCCAGTCGGTAATCGATCCGGTCGATCCGGCCACCATGACCACTCCGCTCCCCAACACCCAGAGCGCAGGGTTGCTAGCTTCGCGGCTCTCCGGCAGGATCCTGGTACAGGAGGCAACCAGCACCAGCTTCGCCCCCCTTGGGATTCCGCTGAACGGCGACCTGGTGATTCCCAACTCCAGCACCCGCTACTTCGGTAACGCCCTGGGCGGGCGCGGCGTGCTCGGGACTCCGGCCGCCCTCGCCGTGGCCCCCGGCTTCAACCAGTTAAGCTACCTCTCGGGACGGCTCCCTGCGCCCTTCATGATGACACTCTCCGGCGCCACCCTGGTCCCGAAGACAGCAGCGGCTGCCGGCAGCGCGACTGCAGCCGGTCCCCGGGAAGGCTATTTCCAGTTTGACCAGCCTGACGTCTCCCACGGCTTCCTGATCGACGCGGCGGCCTCGCCGGTCAGCCTGCAACTTGCCCAGAGGCAGATGGTTTACTTCGTATCGACGGGGCTGGTGGTTGATCCGACGGTAACCTCAGCTGCCCTTCCCAAAGTCGCAGTTGGCGCCGGGGCGGGGAGCAAATATGAAATAAAGGCACCTCGGGCCATGAAGGTATTCAGCCAACCCGATTAAAGCAACCTGCTGCGCAATCGTAAATCGCCTGGCGCCATAGAAAAAGCCCGCAGATGATTGCGGGCTTTTTTGTTCTTTCAACGGTTATGCGCTGCGCTAGCGATAAATCAGTGGATGCCGATCAGCTCCATTTCGAAGATCAGCGTCTGGAGAGGTCCCACGGCTTTGCCAACACCCTTTTCGCCGTAAGCCAGATAGGATGGAGCAAAAAGCTCCCATTTATCCCCCTCCTTCATCAGTTGCAACGCCTCGGCCCAGGCAGGTATAATGCCCTGCACCGGGAATACCGGGGGCGTTTCCTGCTTATAGCTGCTGTCGAGTTCGGCGCCGTCGATGGAGCGTACGGCGTAGTGGGCCTTCACGTTTTGCTCAGGCCCGGGAGTGGATCCGGTCCCGGACTTCAGCACCCGATACTGCAGACCGCTCGGCAGGGTCCTCACCCCCTCCTTTTTGGCATTCTGTTGCAGGAAAGCATCCCCTTCCCTCAAATTCTTCTCGGCGACCGGTCCCAGTGCCTTGGCGCGGGCCGCCAGACGCTCTTTAACGAAAGCCTGCCGTACGGTCTCCAACTCGGCGTCGCTCAAGAGGGGCTTGTTCCCCTGCAGACCGTCCCTGATCCCCTGAATAAGCGGTTCGACGTTGAGCCCGAGATCCTGCGCCTTAACATCCCTCGCCATATCAAGACCGATGCTGTAGCTGGATCTGTCCTTGGCATCCTTCAGGGCGAGACTCACCTCAACCCTGGGAGCGGCAATTGACTGCTCCTTTTGCGTGACAGTGCTCTCCTGCACCGCCTGCTCCTTAGGCATAAGGGTGCTCTTCTCCTGCGCTCCACGCGTCGTTTGGCAGCCGAAGGTTGCCGGCAACAGCAACAGCACAAGCAGCCGGGCAAAAGCGGATCGTCTAGTCATATTTGTCCTCCAAATCATGGGCGTTCTCAGCACGAGACTCTACTTCATATTTCTGCCGGCAGAAATATGAAGTCCGAAACGAATCCAAAAAACCCGCCTCCGGAGAGGCGGGAAAAGTTGCCAGGCACCCGGGGGTGCCTGGCAGTTATTGCATTGACAGAGTTCCTACTAGTGAACCTGGAAAGTGTTCCAATCGACAGCCTTGTCGACCAGGTCCTGTGCGGTGTGGCAGGTGCGGCAGGCGTATTCCCTGGTGATGATCGGGAAAGCGTACCAGCGGGAAACGCCGTCTTTGTCGACGACCTGGGTGTTCTGCTGTCCGGCAACGGCAGCCGACTTGGTCAGATCGATCTTCAGTGTGTGCGAGCGGTTGTCGCCGAAGGTCCAGCCGTTGATGGTAGCAGGAACAGCATTCTGCACCAGGCGCGGCATGTGACAATCCTTGCAGCTAAGAGCGGCGTGTGCACTCTGCAGGAAGGTCACGGCAGTTGCGGCAGTGCCGTTATGGCAGGTGGTGCACTCTTTGATCGGGTAGTCGCCGGTGACGCCACTGTAGACCAGCGTCTTGTGCGGATCATGGCAGTCGGTGCACTTGAGGTTCTTGTGCATCCCCTGCGGACCAGCCATCACGTTGGTCGGGTCGATACCCTGGAGTTCCTCGTTCACCTCGTGGTGCGAGGTACGGCCGTGGGAGTTGGAGATGA
>Ga0209317_1000987_pt1 | contig 28311 bp, 21 predicted proteins | sample RifGroB2_FD_183994 | JGI IMG/M metagenome (GOLD analysis project Ga0209317, IMG submission 183994) | Soil microbial communities from Rifle, Colorado, USA - Groundwater B2 (SPAdes) (version 2) | ecosystem: Environmental > Terrestrial > Soil > Unclassified | place: Rifle, Colorado | collected...
TCCCGCCGAGGCGCGGCTGGGAAGCCGCGCCTATCGTTGTAAACGCCCCTTCTTCATTTGCCTGCAGGCGTCTTCTTCCCCCGCGCATATTTCCTCACGAACGCCTCCTCGTCCTCTCTGGACGCCAATTCTCCGTCGAGCCGCTTCTTCAAGAGCTCAGAGAGGACCTCGCCCATGAACGGCCCTTCCTTGACCCCGAGTTTTTTAAGGTCGCCTCCCCTAAGCGCAACCTCAGTATGTTTAAGCCTCGTCATATAGATCGAGAGAGCCTTTTTAACGGATTCGCGCTCGGCCTTGGCGAGGATGTAGATGATGATCTCCAGGGGGAGGCCTTCAAGGAGTTCGAAGAGAGCGCTGTTTGCACGTGGACCGCCGGAGTTGAGTATCGAGAGGGCCTTTAACCCTTCCCTCCTCGCGGCGAGGACCTCCATCCGCTTCCTCCCCGTAATCATAAGCCTTCTTACGAGGACGGCCAGTTCCTCTTCATTCAGCTCGTCCGTGAGCGCGAGGAAGAGGACGAGCCACTCCTCGGCCTTGTCTCTCGTGTAGAGGAGTTCGTGCCATTTAAGGGTCTCCCGCGTCCTCTCGAAGAATATCTCCCTCTCCATATCCCATGTTATGAGCGGGTGCGTGAGGCGCAGGAGCCCGAGCTCAGAGAGCCTCTTCATGCACTTCGCCGCCGTCTCCTCCTTGAGTATGTTCCTTAATTCGTCGAGGAGGCGCGCGCCTGAGAGCTCCTTGAAGACGTTTATTTTTACCGCGTTCTTTATGAGGTTCAGGGTGTGCTTGCCTATCTTGAAGTCGAACTTCTCCGCGAACCGGACGGCGCGCAGAGCCCTTGTCGGGTCTTCTACGAAGCTTAAGTTATGGAGGACGCGGACCGTCCTTTCCTTCAGGTCTTTCTGCGCCCCGAAAAAATCTATGAGCTCGCCGAACTTGCCCGGGTTGAGCGCTATGGCGAGCGTGTTCATGATAAAATCCCTCCTGTAGAGGTCGAGCTTCAGAGACGACTGCTCGACGGTCGGCAGGGCCGCGGGCCTCTCGTAGTATTCGAGGCGCGCTGTCGCGACGTCCACCTTGAAGCCGTCCGGGAATATGAGGACTGCGGTCCTGAACCTCAGGTGCGGTTTGACGCGCGCCTTTTGCCGTTTCGCGAAGTCAGTTGCGAAGGCTATCCCGTCCCCGCCCTCTACGACGATATCCACGTCGAGGTTCTCCCTGCGCAGAAGCAGGTCCCTTACGAACCCGCCTACGGCGTAGGCCTTTACACCCTCGGCCTCAGCCGTATCGCCGGCCTTCCTCAACAGGTCTATTACCCACTCCGGGAGCCTCTCGCGCATGAGCTTCGAGAGGTGACGGACCTTTTTCGACGCGCCGGTCAAGGACTCCCGGAGTTCTTCCTGCAGGAGCTTCAAAAGGTCCGTGCGCGTGATGACGCCTACGACCTTCCTCTCTTTTATCACCGGGAGGAGCCTCTGGCCGTGGCCAACGACCTTCTCTCGTATCTCGTCAACGGAGGTGGAATCGGCTACGGTCTCCACTTCCGTAGTCATGTAGTCAGAGACCGCGGCATCGAAGAGCCCGTGGAACACGGCCTTGTCGAGGACCTGTCTCGTTATGACGCCCTGCACCGAGCCGTTCCTCGCAACAGGGGCGGCGTTTATGCCGTATCTCCTCATGAGCTCTATCGCGTCCTTGAGGAGCGTGCCTGGCTGGACCGTTATCGGCGGGTACGACATGATGTCTCTTGCCGTCCTCTCGGGGTAGACGGCGCGCCTTAGCGCGGAAAGGAGTGTCTCTTTCGCCTCTATGAGGGTCATGCCTTTCAGGGTGGCCGAGGCGGCGCTCGAGTGGCCGCCGCCTCCTATGGCGCGCGCGACCTTGCCGACGTCGACCTTCGGGGTCCTCGAGCGCGCTATCACGTGCACCCTGTCCCCGGAGTCCACCAGCATGAAGAGAGAGGACATGCCTTCGATGTCCATCATCCTGTGGGCGAGTGTGGCGATGTCGCCGGCGTACCTCTCGATGTAGCCTTCGGAGACGACTATCTCGGAGCCGCCTATCGTGTACGAGGTCTCGGAGTGGAGGAACTCATTCAATAGCGATACCTCCTCCGGGGTGAGCTCTTTCCGGAGGAAGGCGGATACCTTCACGAGGTCCGCGCCCCTTGAAAGGAGGAACCTGGCGGCGTCATAATCGCTTTCGGTCGTGGAAGGATAGGAGAGAGACCCTGTGTCCTCGTATATCCCGGCCATGAAAAGTGTGGCCTCGTCAGGCGTGATATCAAGCGCCTTATCTTTGAGTATGAGCGCGAGCACCGTCGTCGACGAGCCGTAAGGCCTGATGACCTCGTATGTCCCCCTGACAGCGTCCTTATCCTCTGAGTGGTGGTCGTAGACGTGGACGTCGACGCCTTTACCGATGAGCGCGCCGAATGGGCCGATCCTGCCGGCGTGGCGCGTGTCCACGAGTATAAGGCGCGTGACCTTGCCGAGGTCGATATCGCGTATCCTGTCTATGGGATAAGGAAGACGGACCGACTCGACCGCCTTTTTAAGGCCCTTTTCCAGAGAGCCGGAGAATACGACGCGGGCCTCGGGGTAGAGCTTTTTCGCCGCCACCATCGAGGCGAATGTGTCGAAGTCCGCGTTCGTATGCGAGGTGATGACTTCCATGAGAGGATATTAGCATATTTATACGGGGGGCACAAAGGAGCAAGCAGGGCGTCATAAGCTCACATACCTGCGTTGCTCCTCGGCCCGTCGCTGCGGCGTACACAAAAGTACGCTTCGCTTGGGCCTTTGTCGCGCCTTGGTCTGTTTTGCTCTGACGCTCTGCGGTGGGCTGTTTGCTATCCAAAAAAAGACCTGCTAATATTGGATAGCATTTTGGAAGTCTTGAGTCTTATTCTTTTTGCGCCCTCCAGGCGCCTTTGGGCATAGGATTCGCTCGCTTTCTTCCTCCCCTTCCGCTCGCGCGCCCCTTGCGCGCTCATTTCCCAGTTGCTTGCGCGCCGAGCGCAAGCGTCAATCTGCCCCTGCGCGCTCGCCTCTTCCTCCCTTAGGCTTCGCTCACCTATGCCCGGGGTTTTGAAAAACAATGAAAAAGATTCTTTTGCGGGCTCAGGTTTGTAACCTGAACCTGAAAATTCGTGTATCCAAAAGCCATTCGGCAGCCAAATAAAAAAAGGCGGGTGGTCTCCCACCCGCCTCATGCGACACGCAAATCGAGGGGCGCATCTTTTATTCGCCGGTCTTTTCGTCCTTCTTGTCCTTCTTGTCTTTTTCCGGCTCCTCGGCCTTAGGGGCGGGCTGGGAGTGGCACCTGAAGCAGTCGTCGAGCGGGAAGGCTACTTTTGTGTGGCAGACGCCGCAGTACTGGCCGGCGATTATCTTCATCATGTTCATCTCGGGGTTGCCGCCCTTCTGTTGCTTGAAGATGGCGGTGTGGCAGGTGGCGCAGTCGATCTGCTCGGTGTGTGGCTTATGCGGGAACTTGACGTCCGGCGGGTGAGGCGTGAACTTCGCCGCCGGTATTATAATGTCGAGGTCGAGGGCCTGCAAATCGTCTTTGCCGCCAGGCAAGGGCCCGGCCTTTATCTTCTTTTCGGAGAGAGCCTTTACCCAGTCGACCTTATTGCCGAAGTGGTCTGCCGGCAGGCCCTTTACCGCGTCGTCGAACTTCCTGTTCTCCTTGACCTCTGTTCCGTATGAGTGGCAACGGCCGCACTCGGTTGCCGCGAACGCGGCCTTGCCGTTATGGCATTCGCCGCAGTATTTGCCGGCCTCTATGTCGGCCTGAGTAACGCCCGTCGTGTTGGATTTGAGCTTGAAGCCGATGTCGGTATGGCACGCCTTGCACGAGTATTTGTCCCTGTGCGCCCAGTGCGGGAATACGACGGGTTTCACCTCTGTTGAGGACGCGGTGGACCTGTTCATGAGGACCGTGCCGTGGGCGGAGGGCGGCTTTATCTTCCTAAAGTCCGTCTCTTTCGTGACGTCGCCCTGCGCGAAGACGCTGGACGCGATTACTGCGGACGCGGCAAAGGCAACGAGGACCGCGAGCGGCCTTATAATAACTTTACTTCTCACTTCCTACCTCCGTTAGTTCTTCCATCAATATCCGGCATGGCACGAGGCGCAGAGTTTCGTGAAATCGACTCGGAGCATCTTGCCGTGCCTGGACTTGTTATGCGGCTCGTGACATGTGTAGCAGACCATCTCCCCGTCATCGGTCAGGGGGAGGGACGCGGGCACTCGTATCCTCGGCATCTTGCCTATGGGGTGTCTCGTCACCGGGTGGTTCCCGACGTTCCCCGGATGGCACTTCGTGCAGGTGGTGACCGGGTCGAGGTTAAGGAGCGGAGGCTCGGCCTTGTGGCAGACCGAGCAGAACTCCTTTCTGGAAAAGTCGTGCGGGCTCTCGGCGGCCCGCCCTTCCTCGGACGAGGAAGTCCCCGGCATTATTACGAGCAGTAAAAAGAGCGCGGCCGTTGCCGGAAAAAATATCTTCCCCGAAAGGAACGCCGCCGGCATGGAGCGGGTGAGGCCCGATTGTGTCTTCTTCATATTAATCCCGGGAGGTTTTTAGCCCCTTCCGCCATGAAAGCGGGCTTGTCGTTTTTAACCTGGGCCAGAATACCCTGCGCCTTTTTATGCCCGTCCCTTTTAATTCGAGCAGTCGTCTATGGTGTTGCAGTTATAGTTCGCCGCGTTCCCGTTCGTGAAGGACGTAAAGTTGTAGTTGCAGACCTTGTCGGTCGCCGGGGTCACTGTCCTGAACCACATCTGCGCGGCCTGGAGCGTCGTCGGACGCGTGTAGGACTCCACGCACGCGCCGTTCATCATCCTGTATCCGAGCGCGTCCGAGCCGGCCTGGGTCCCGGCGGCCATGTTCGAGCCGTGGATGCCCTTCATAGCGTTGGTCGTTGAGTCGTAGGCCCCGCCGTGGCAGGTGAGGCAGAGGATGCCGAACTTGTTTCCGCTATTCCCGGTGGAGGCCCCGCTTGCGTAAAACGGCGAGCAGTTGACCCCGGGGCAGGCGCTCAGCCCGTCGACCGGGTGGGTTACTCTCGCGTAGTCGCGGAGCAGTTTGCCGTTTCCGTCGGTCGCGGCGCTTATATAATTCTCGTCGCCGTAGACCTCGCGTCTGTGGCAGTTATAGCAGAAGTTGACGAGGGTGCCGGACCCGGTCTCGTTTCTCCGCAAGACCCATTTTTCGCTTGAGCCGTGGGGTCCCTTGGGGTCCGAGGAACTGTGCGACCCGTGGCAGTCGGAGCAGGTGATGGTGGAATCGTGTTTCACGTTGTAGAAGCCGGTCCTGTCGCCGAAGCCGGGGAAGTCCATGTACCTGAAGGTGTTCGTCAGCCCGAGGCTGTTCAGCGGCCAGTTCGGGTTGGCGGCGACCTGGGGCTGGTTCCTGCCCTGGGCGAAGACCGGGTGGAAGGCCATGTTGTTTATGTTCATGTCGGCCGTTATGTCGGATTCAGACACGATGGAGCCGTCGGCGTTGCCGGAGGGGACGTTTGGAGGCAGGGCCCCGTAAGAGTAATAGGAGTGGCACTTTACGCAGAGATAGCCTTCGAGGTTGTCGGCCCCCGGCGTTTGCGTCGTAAAGTCCACTGCGGTATAAACGAGCGCGGAGTTCCCGGCCGTCCCCCAGGGAGAGGGCTTTGCGCCCCAGCCGCCGAGGAGGTTCGCCCCGATGATGTTGCCGTTCGTGCCGCCGACAACGTGGTTGCCGGACTTTACGCCGTGGCCGTTATGGCAGTCGGCGCACTCGGCGTGCCTGTTGGTCCCGAGGTTCGAGGCGGACTCCCTCGCCGGCTCTCCGGCGGCCCCCCTTGAAGGCAGATGCGCGCCGTATGTCCCCTTGACGTCATGCTTGTACGTGTAGTTGAAGAGCGAGTCCATGTTCAGCGTTGCCACGTTTCCGTTATGGCAGTTAAGGCAGGTGTGCTCCTCGTCGACTATCTGGCCGCTTCCGGGGTCCGTCCCCTTAAGGAGCGTTTTCCCCGGCGCCCCGCCGTGGGAGCGGTGGCAGGCGAGACAGCTCTGCGAAGCCGGCGTGTCGTCCGAGTAGCCGGCCGCGTCCATGTCCTCGTGCCAGGGGTTTACCCCCGAGCCGTTCCATATCGCGGTGGATGTCTGGTGTATCGACGGCATCGTCGTCCAGTACCGCTTGTCATGGCAGTTCGTGCAGAGTCCGCCGTTAGAGAGGCTCGCCACCATGAATTTGGGGAACGCGGTCCCGTGAGGGTCGTGACAGCTCGTGCACTGCACCATGCTGGAGGAGTCGAGCCTTATTTCCGGGGGGAGAGTAGTGTTGTCTTTTATTTCGGTGTTCGACGGGTACGCGAGCGAGTACTCGAACGATATCGGGTGGTCGTCCTTAAGGTCCGTCCCTATGTAGGCGGTCGATGTCGAGCTTATCTTCCCGGCCGTTACTCCGGCCCCGGTCACGTCGAAGGCGCCCGACGTCGCGGCGCCGGGGAGGTTGAGAAGAGACCCTATGGCGATAGTGCCGTCATGGCAGGACAGGCAGAGCTTGGAAGACCCCGTGGGCTGGCCGAGCGCGGGGGCGTTCGGGCTCTTGGTGGCCGCGAGCGTTTGGCTCTCGTAGACGTTGTACGTGGCGCCGGTGTCCTGTCTATTCCAGCCGGGGCTCGCGGGCAGAGCGTTGTGCGGGGTGTGGCAGAAGACGCAGACCTCGCTCGTATCCGCCGATTTAACGTTGCCGGAGGAGAGGAGGCCGAAGTTATGCTTGGTGCCGGCTACCGTCGCCGGCGAAGGCGCGGCGGATAAGACGATGTACGCCGCACTTGCGGCCACTGCCGCCGCCATGACGGGGAGCCTGTACCCGGTCCGCCTGAAAAATGAATAGAGTGGAATACGGGAGATCAACCCTGAAAGCCATTCCACGATGGGGTGCCTCATCTTTAACCAGCTCACTTCCCGAAAAAGTGTTTTTGTGCTTTAGATGTGGCCGTGATACTCGAAGACCTGAATGCGCCTGTTGTAGGAGTCCGATACGTATATCTTGTCGGCGCTGTCTATGAAGACCCCGGAGGGGAGCCAGAACGAGCCGTATTCCCTGCCGAGGCGTCCGAAGTTCAAGAGAAAATTCCCGGACCTGTCGAATATCTGGACCGTGTCGAATATGGCGTCCGCTACGTAGATGTTCCCCTCGTTGTCGACTGAGACGCCCTTGGGCCTGCCGAAGTCTCCGGTGCCGTCGCCGTGGCGTCCGAACATGGAGAGGAATTGGCCGTTTTTCCCGAATATCTGTATCCTGTAGTTCATAGTGTCGGCGACAAAGAGCTCGCCGTGCCTGTCTATGAATATGTCTACCGGGTGGTTGAACTCGCCGGCCTTGTTCCCCCAGCGCCCGATGGCCTTAAGGAGCCTGCCCTTTAAATCGTAGACCGCTACCTCGTGCCTCGCGGTGTCGCTCACGTAAACGGTCTTTTCAGCCTTGTCGACGGCGATCCCCGTAGGCCTTTTTCCCGCCGGGAACCCGTAAAGGTACTTGCCCCTGGAGTTGAAGACGAGGATCTTGTTCTTGACCGAGTCGGTCGCGTATATGTTGTCCTCGGCGTCGACCGCGACCGCTATGGGGGATTCCAGGTTGTCGTCCCCGGTCTCTTCGATAAAGGAGTACTTGTTCTTTTTGGCGTCGTAGATGTGCAGTCTTTTGAGCGCGGTGTCCGCGACGATTATCCGTCCTGTCGAATCGACCGTTATGCCGTAGGGCTTGACCATCTGGTCGGCCCTGGGGCCGAGGAGGAACTCGGCGATTTTTCTGAAGAAGCCCTTGTTAGCGCCTATGTCTTCAGGCCTCGATATGGCCTTGAACCAGGAGACCCTGGCGGGCTCGGGCGGGGAGGGCCATATAAGGGGCTTCTGCGGGGTAGTGGCGGTCTCCCTGACCTCGTTCTCCGTCGTTGCGCACGCGGAAAGCAGTACGAGGAGGAGCAACATGGCCCCGAAGATGGGGAACGCCCTTGATGTCATTATCCTCTTTGCGTCAGTCATAATGGTCCGTGGTGACGGGTCAAGACGTTTTTAACAAAGGCGCGCATGGCGCGACGCCGGCCCATTCTGTGCGCGCCTGATTACGATAAGTTCATTTAAGAAGGACCTGCGTAGGAGCGCCCCTCTCCCCCCTCTTCCCCCCCCCCATCTCTCCGGCAGGTGCCCAGGTCTACTTCCTGTGGCAGTACTGGCAGATGTCGAGGCCCGCGGAGCGGAGCCTCATGCTGTAATCGCCGCCCCAGTCGGCCCTGCCGACGAGGAGACCCCTCTCGTGCGGGTTGTGGCATGTGGAGCAGATGATCTTGCCGGACTTCGGGTCCAGAGGCAGGATCAACGGTATCTCCTTTTTCGCGAGCCGGAGGCTCATTGTTATGTTCTTGGAAGGGACCACAAGGTGGTCGGGCGCCACATAGCCGCTCATCGTCGCGCTCACGCCTTCGGACCCGGGGTGGGCCCTGACCGTATGACACTGCCTGCAGAGCTGATTCGGGTCTTCGTCAAAGCGGAGATTTACGTCCTTGATGGACTTTTCCTTCTGGACGTCGGGGACGTTCTTGTGGCAGATGAGGCACGTACCCCAGAGCACCTCCCCCTCGTCGTTTATCTGCTCGTGGGGGTTGATTATCGTGGAGAGGGCCTCGCTCCTCTCGTAAGGGGGCGGGGTCTCCTTGGGCAGTCCGGACTTCTCGGCCGCGTAAGACGAGACTGCCGCGAAAAGTATCAGCCCCCCGGCCATGAGCGGTCTTATAAGGGCTTGGATTCTTTTTGACATCTTCATTTTCCTGTGTTTTTCCGGAACACCCGGTCTTGCGCCTATTTCGAAAAGGCGTAGACCGACCCGTCCCCGGAGCCTATGTAGAGGTTATTGTCGACCACGGCGGGGGAGGAGTGTATCCCGCCGCCTGTGGCGTACTTCCAGAGTATGGAGCCGGTCTTCGCGTCGAGCGCGTAGACGTTGCCGTCCCCGGCGCCCGCGTATATTGTCCCGTTGCCCGCGACTACGGGGGTTGAGTTTATCTCGGCTGGGAGCTGCCAGTCGGAGACCTCTGCCCCGTCGTTCCTGTTGTACGCCCTTATGTGCCCGCTCTTGAAGGCTATGTATATGCGGTCACGGGCGACGACCGGGGTAGCGTAGATCATCTCCGTTGAGAGGCCTCTCCTCCAGACGAACTTGCCTGTCTTGGCGTCTATTGCGTAGAAGTTCCTGGACAAAGACGCCACGTATACTATGCCGTCCTTCACGACCGGGGTCGCGTAGACGGCGGAATCCGTCCTCGCGGACCAGTGCCTGCCGCCGCTTTTGGCCGAGGCGGAGTAGACTATGCCGTTCTTGCCTGCTATGAATATGGAGCCGTCGGCGTAGGCTGGGGAGGCGTATACCCCGCTGTACTTGTCGTAATCCGGGAGTTTCATCCTCCAGGCCCTCTTGCCGTCCGAGACGTTAAGGGCGTAGAGGTAGAGGTCGTTGGAGGCGATGAAGACGAGCCCCTCCGAGACCGTCGGCGAGGTGAGTATCCTGCCGTCGGTCTTGTGCTTCCAGGCGAGAGCGCCTGTGGCCGCCTCTACCGCGTAGACGAAGCCGTCCTTTGAGCCGAAAAAGACCTTCCCCGCCTCTACGGCCGGGGACGAGAATACCTCTCCGTCCGTTGCGAACGACCAGACCTGTTTGCCGGTCTCGGCGTCTATGGCGTAGAGGTTCTTGTCATACGAGCCGATGAAGACCTTGCCCTCGAAGATGGCCGGGGACGAGTATACCGGCCCCTTTGTCTCGAACCTCCATTTAAGGGAGAGCGGCGGCTGGGCCGCGCGCTCGACGTAGGATGAGCGCGCCGGGGTCTTCATAAAGCCCGCCCAGTTCTCGGAGCGCGCCTCCGCTCCGATGAAGAACGACCCGGCCGTTAAGGCCGCGGCCGCGATTCCGATGGCTGTTTTTAGATGGCGCATAGTCCCTTTCCGTCAGTTCGTGGTTAGGCGGGCCGTAAGTACGGCCCGCGCAGGCGATCGATCCATTCCGGGCCGCCCTGGGTAGGGCCGGGAATAATGAGACAGGTATTTTACGATTCGGACAGGCCCGCTCAGCCCGGGCCGTTTTTGAAAAGACCTGTTTAGACCTTGAGCTTGTCGAGCGCCCTCTCGGTCTTTATGCGCGCCTCGGTGATGCCGCCGAGCGCGCGCTTTAGGCCGCCCGGCTTCTTTTCAAGCCTTCCGTAAGCCTCGTCGAGCCTTTCCGCCGAGTCTTTCAGCGAGCTGAAGGGGACGGAGAGCGAGGCTGTCATCGCGTTGAACGCCTCTGAAAGCCCGACGGCGACCTTGTCTTCCATGAGGCGGGACGTAAAATCCCCTTCAGCGGTCTTCTTCAAGGCCTGTTTGAACTTTAGGAGCGGCAGTTCCACTCTCCGCGTAAGGACGTATCCGAGGACCGCCGAGATGACGATGATAAGCGGTATGATTATGAGGCTTAACTTCCAGAGGATCGGGACGGCTATCTCGGAGGTCGTCCTTATCCTCAGATGGATTCTATATAACTCCGAGGTCAATTCCCTGTCAATTAAAAAATAAACGAGGAGGAGGTTCAGAAAATAGCCCAGAAACACGGCGATCGAGAACCCGGCTATGAACCGCCCCTGGAGCCTCTTCTTGATGAAGAAACTGCGCCTGCGGTACTTGGGAAAGGCATTTGCGCTCATAAGCCTCTTGAGGTTAACATAAATACATCCTTCAATCAACCTTGCCGAAAATATAAACCAACCACATTAAACAGCCCTTAACCCGCCATTAATTATTATCTGCCGCGCACGCCCTTACTTAACATGGCAGGCGAGGCAAAGGGCGCTTTTTTCGTTCGACATGACGAGCTCGCTGTGCTGTTTGGAGTACGGGTTGTGGCAACTGCCGCACCCGACGAGCCCTCCGAAGAGCTTTATGGCCGAGGAGAGCTCGCTCACGTCCCGGTAAGCGCCCATGTACTTGCGTTTTGTCTCGGCGTAAGAGACGCCTATGGGGTGGCTTACGCCTATGGAGTTGGCGTTGTGGAAGATGTCTATTGAGCTCTCCACGAGGGTGTCCTTGGCTATCGTCGCATCGTGGCAGGCGAGGCACTTTATCGAAAGCTCATCAAGTACGGTGCCGAGGTCGTCCGCTATGTACTTGGTCCCGGTCGAGCTTGAGACGTGCGCCGTGCCTACGGATATCTTGTGCATCTCGGCCTCGAGGTCCGCGTGGCAGAGCGTGCAGAGCCCCTCGCCCGAGGCCTTGGAGCGCATATGGAAGTCCCCGTGGCCGTTGTCGTGTACGGTGTGGCAGGTGATGCAGGTTATCTCGTCCTTCCAGTCGAGCGGAAAGCCGGAGGGGACCTTCATGGAAGGCTTCATGTCCACGGGATGGGAGAGCTCCTTGGAGTCCTTGTGGCAGCCGGTGCACATGATAGTGATGTCTTTTGTGAACGCCTGCGGGGCGTCGCCCTTCTGCGGGACGGTAATGTGGCAGTCCAGGCACTTGTCCTCGAAGTTATGGTAACTGGTCCACTGGGAGAAAACGTAGCTTGCCGCCGTCAATAGGAGGACCGAGAGTATGATCGGTATATTGGTTTTCAAACTATATTACCTTAATGCCGGAAGCGGTCTTTTTAAGCCCATCTATGCCGGCCTTCAATTCTTTAAGCGCCTTCGAGATATCATCCTCGCTCGATGAGTCGTCTTTTGCGAGTGCGTAAAGCCTCTCTTCGCACCTCTCTATCTCGGCGAGGGCGTCGCGCGACGACCTCACCTTATGGTTCAGCGACCTGGCCATCTCGTTTATGTCGTCGGCGAGCGCCTCGAGCTGGTCGTTGCCCCTGAACTTGGTGTTGACGGTCAGGTTCCCGCCCGAGATGGCGTCGAGGTTCCGCTCTATCCTGAATATGGGGCCGGCTATCTTGTGCGTGAAGAAGAGCGAGATGAGCGCTATGGCGCCTGTTATGAGCGCGAGGATGAATATGGAGTAGAACGAGGCGAAGATGAGCGGGAATATGCGTATCTTCAAGTCGTAGATGGCGTATATGGCGCTACCGTAAGAGTCCCCGAGGCTCCTTGCGGTCATGAGGTAGATGAAAAAGGTGGCCGCAGACATCCCCGCGACGGTAAGGATGCAGAAGTTGAGTCCGAACTTGAGTTTGAAGGCCCTTTTTACAAAACCTGGGTTCCGCATCCAATACCGCCTCGTAAAGTCCCTGCCTCGTAAGGCCTGCGCCGGGCCCGGCCGATATCCTTATATCGGATGAACGGCCTGAATCTCAAGCGGATTCGAGCCGGGGCAGAAAGCCCCCGCATTATATCGGAAAAGGTCCTGAATGTGAAGGCATTAAGAAGGGCGCGCGCAGGTCCTCGGGCGGATGGGCGCGCGGCGCGGGCAAAAGGATTTTAAATGCCTTGAAAAAAGCCGCGCTTGCAAATATAATGAGAGGCTCTGTTTTCGGAGGCCTTCCGCGGCGATGCATTCCGCGGCGTTATGACAACAAAAAATTCGGGCATAACATACGAGAGGAGATTCGACATGGCGAACGACAGGTTCTTAAAGGCGTGCCGGAGGGAGGCATCCGACCGCACCCCGGTCTGGCTCATGCGCCAGGCGGGCCGGTACATGAAGGAGTACATGGCCATAAGGGAGAAGCACTCGTTCCTGGAGATGTGCAGGAACCCCGAGCTCGCGGCGGAGGTGACGTTGCAACCCATCAAGGCCTTTGATCTCGACGCCGCCATCATATTCGCGGACATCCTCCTGCCTCTGCCCGGCATGGGCATAGAGCTGGAATTCGCCAAGAACGAGGGGCCCGTAATAAGGAACCCGGTGAGGACGAGGAAGGATATAGACGCGGTCAGGATGATAGACCCCGAGGTCCACGTCCCCTACCTCATGCAGGCGATAAAGATGGTAAAGGCCGAGCTCGCCGGCAAGGTGCCGCTCATCGGTTTCTCGGGCGCGCCCTTTACGCTCGCGAGCTATATAATAGAGGGCGAGGGGTCGAGGAACTACGTTAACACCAAAAAACTCATGTACGGCGACCCGGAGGGCTGGAAGGCCCTCATGGACAAAATTTCCGACGTCGTCGTCGCGTACCTGAAGGCCCAGATCGCGGCCGGGGCCGAGGTCGTACAGCTCTTCGACAGCTGGGTCGGATGCCTGGGGCCCGATGACTTCAGGGAGTTTGCGCTCCCGTACACGAAAAAGGTGATAGAAAGACTTAAGGGCACGGTCCCGGTCATAAACTTCGGGACGAACACCGGGACTTTCCTTAACCTCGTCGCCGAGGGCGGCGGCGACGTCATAGGGGTGGACTGGAGGGTGAGGCTCGACGAGGCGTGGAAGACCATAGGTTACGACCATGCGATACAGGGGAACCTCGACCCGGTCGTCCTTTTCGGCCCTGTAAAGGAGATAAGGCGGCGCGTAAAAGAGATAATAGACATGGCGGGGGGCAGGGCGGGGCACATATTCAACCTCGGCCACGGCATCGTCCTCGGCACCCCGGTCGACAGCGTGAGGGCGGTAGTCGACGCCGTACACGAGTTCAGCGGTAAATAGGGAGGAGAAGACAATGGAAAAGAAGAAGGCATTTCTCCTCCTCGCATTCGGCGGGGCGGACTCTATCGACTCGGTAGAGCCTTTCATAAGGAACGTCCTCAAGGGCAGGCCCGTTACCCCTGAGCTCGTGGAAAAGATAAAGGAAAGATACAAGCTCATAGGCGGCAAGTCCCCGCTACTCGACTTGACAAGGGCCCAGGCGGAATCAATCAGGGCGGTCATCGCAAGGCAGGGGCTCGACTACAAGGCCTACGTCGGTATGCGCTACTGGGACCCCTTCATAAAGGACACGCTCCGGCAGATGAAGGAGGACGGCGTGACGGACGCGGTAGCCGTCATAATGGCGCCGTTCGTGTCGCTCGTGGCCACAGGCGCGTACAATTCCGACGTCGAGGGCGCGCTCGCGGAACAGGGCAAGACGCCGTCTGTCGTGGTAACGCCGAGCTTCCATCTTAAGACACAGTTCCTTGAGACCGTCGCCGGGAACGTTAAAAAAGAGCTCGCCTCCTTCAAGGACCCGAAGGACGCGCTCGTCATCTTCAGTTCGCACAGCCTCCCGTGGGTCGGGCTCGAGGGCGACCCGTATGAGATGCTCGTCAACCAGTCGGTCTCGGAAATAGTAAAGAGGATAGGCGTAAAGATTGACTACAAGGTAGCCTTCCAGTCCAAGGGCGCGGGGCCGAGGGAGTGGCTCGGGCCCGCGACCGAAGACGTAATACAGGGCGCGAAGAAGATGGGCAAGAATGGCGTGGTCGTTGTGCCGGTCGGGTTCGTCGCCGACCACATAGAGACGCTCTACGACATAGACATACTCTTCAAGGGCATAGCCGAGTCCTCGGGGCTCGTATTCAGGAGGAGCGCTTCTCTGAACACCAATCCTGCGTTCATGGAGCTCCTCGCGTCAACTATCATCAGTCACAGCGAACGGAGGCAGTGAAGAGGGTCGTCATAATAGGCGGCGGGATCGCCGGGCTCGCTACCGCGTACAGCCTCCGGGAGCACTCCGACGCGCCATTCGAGATAAGGCTCATCGAACGGAAGGACAGGCTCGGCGGGAACATCAGGACAGAGCGCGCCAGCGGCTTCCTCATAGAGGGCGGCCCGGACTGTTTCTTATCCGAGAAGCCCTGGGCAATGGAGCTCTGCAAGAGGGTCGGGCTCGGCGACGAGCTCCTGCCGACGAACGAACATAACAGGAAGACCTTTGTGCTCTCGCGCGGAAAGCTCCACGTCCTGCCCGAAGGCGTCATCCTCATGGTCCCCACGAAGATACTGCCGCTCGCCACATCGAGCCTCATATCAGTCCCCGGAAAGATAAGGATGGCCATGGAGCTCTTCGTGCCGAAGAGAAAGGGGCCGAGGGACGAGTCCCTCGGCGACTTCGTAAGGAGGAGGCTCGGGGCCGAGGCGCTTGAGAAGATCGCCGAGCCGCTTGTCGCGGGCGTTCATGCCGGGGACCCTGAGACGATGTCGGTCCGCGCGAGTTTCCCCAAGTTCGTCCAGCTTGAAGAGGACTACGGGTCGCTTATAAAGGGGATGCTGAAAAAGCTGGAGCTTTTGAAGAAAACCCACAAGCCGGCGGCCGGAACGCCAAATAAGAGGGTCACGATGTTCATGACCCTGAAGAACGGCCTCGGCTCTCTCATAGATACCCTGCAAGAGAAGGTCTCCTCCTCGAAAGATACCGTGGTCGCGACCGGCGTCAATGTCTCAGGGGTCGAGCGCAAGGCGGATGCCTATGAGATAACGATCGAAGGCGGCGAGAAAATCGCCGCCGATGCCGTAGTCATTGCCGCCCCGGCCTACGCCGCCGCCTCTCTTGTAAGGTTCGATAAGGAGCTCCCTGCGAAGCTCCTCACCATCCCCTATGTCTCTACGGCTACGGTATCCATAGCATTCAGGAAAAAAGACATAAAACACCCCCTGAACGGCTTCGGGTTCGTCGTCCCGAAGGTCGAGAAGAGGAAGATAATGGCCGCGACATGGACCTCGGTCAAGTTCAGCCTTCGCGCCCCTGACGACTCCGTCCTTATAAGGTGCTTCGTTGGAGGCTCCAAGGACACCTCGCTCCTGGGAGCGAGTGACGAGGAGATGGTAAGGACGGTCAGGCAGGAACTAAAAGACATCATGGGCATAGACGCGGAGCCGGTCTTGTCGCGCGTCTTCAGGTGGATGAACTCCATGCCGCAGTACACCATAGGACACGAAGAGAGGATCGATTGGATAGATGAGCGGGTCGCCGGGTACCCCGGGTTCTACCTCGTCGGGTCCGCCTACCACGGCATAGGCATAAGCGACAGCGTAAGGTACGCTGAGATAGTCGCAAAGAAGGTCCTCCACCATATCAAGGCCTCGAAGCCTCAGTAACCAGCCCCCTTATCAAGCCCCGGTGCCAGCCGTTTAAGCCTCTCCGTAGCCCTGGAGTAAATCGTCCATTGCGAAAGCAAGGTTATTCTGAAATCAAAACACCCCATTACCCCATCCTTTTTCGTCAACTCCCGGTATGTTTAAAATTTTAGTTTATGAGAGCTAAGGCTCTGTTTTCTATAAAAAAATTCAAGCAATGCCGGTTTTTTCCGATATTTTAAGTAGAAGGATCAGGGCCTCGGTCGAGGCCTCAAGGAGCGTCTATGCCGGAAAAGGTTTATAAGGTCAAATTGGGGGCCTGGAGGGTCCCAATGTCGATAGCCACCAAGACCCTCCTTGCGTTCCTGATCATAATCACGGTCCTCGGCGGGGGTTTCTATTATTACGCCACCCACACCCTCTCAAGAGAGACCGACAGGGAGGCGGTCGATTCGCTCAAATCCAACCTCAAGGGGGCGCTACGCCTCTATCAGATGAGGATGGAACAGATGAAGCTCGGCATGTTGCAGGCGGGGTCCGAGGAGGCCGTAAGGGAGGCGGTCGCGAGGCGGGATTCCGCTGGATTAAAGAAGCTCCTTGACGGGTACGCCGCCTCCAGGGGCTACGTTGACCTCTGGGCCGTCGTCGGCCCGGACGGGCGCGTCATCGCGAGGAGGAACGGGAGGACCGGCGACGCGCTCGATGTGAACGGCATAGTCGCAAGGGCGCTATCCTCGGCAGAGCCCGTCACTTCCACGGAGACGGTTTCAAGGGATTTTCTTTCAAAGGAAGGCGCAAGTATCGCCTCAAGGACCGAAACCTCCGGCCTCATGCAGATAGCGGTGACCCCGGTTGTAAACGGCGGGAGGTCTTCGGGCGCGTTCGTAACCGGCATACTCCTTAACGGGTACGAATGGCTGCCGAGGGCCATATACGAGAACTATAACGTGACATCGGCCATAATCGCGGACACCGAGAGTGAGGCGCGCGTAATAGCCTCTACGGCGGTCTCAAGGCCAGTCTTAGGCCCCATGTCGGCGCTCCCCGAAGATGTCGGGGCGAAGGTGCTGAGTAACGTCCCGTACGCCGGGGCGACACTCCTTGAAGGGGTTGAGGCGTTTCTCGCCATAGAGCCGCTGACGGGGACCGACGGAAAGGTCGTCGGCGCGCTCGCCGTAGGAATATTCGGGTCTGAGGTAAGGCACAACCTCGTGGAGATGAAGAAGAACATACTCCTCGTCACCTGCCTCGGGGTCGTCTTCAGCCTCATATTCGCCGGCCTCTCCTACCGGGACACGGTAAAGCCCATAAACGCCATCACCTCCGCCATGGACGAGACCGCGAATGGGAACCTGAACGTCAGGGTGGAGGTAAGTACAGGGGACGACTTCGAAAAGATAGCCGACGGGTTCAACCAGATGCTCGGCTCCATACAGCTCAGGGAGAAAAGGCTCAACCGCTTCAACGAGCTCTCGAAGATACTCATCCAGAGCAACGAGCCGGAGGCGCTCCTCAGAAAGGCGCTAGGGCGCACAATTGAGCTCACGAACTCGCACATGGGGGCCGTCTACATACACGACGAGACGAACGAGTTATTGAAACCCGTCGTCTCCTTCGGCGTGGGCGAGGGAGAGGTGAGGACCCTGAACTTCGGCGAGGGGCTCGCCGGAAAATGCGCGCTCGAAAGGAAGACCGTGCTCGTCGAGGGCATAAACGACGCGAACCTCTCGGTAGAGACGGGGTTTACGAAGATAATGCCGTCCGGCCTCGCCTGGTTCCCCATGATATGCAAGGAGAAGCTCTCCGGCGTATTTGTCCTCGGCAGTCTGCACCCCTACAACCCCGACGAGATACTCCACATAGAGTACCTGATCGCCCAGATAGCTATCGCGCTCGACAACGCGCTCATCCACAAGGAGCTTGAGAAGCTCTCGGTCACGGACCCGTTGACCGGGCTATACAACAGAAGACACCTCTTCGACGTGCTCTCGGCGGAGTTTTCAAAGGCCAAGCGCTACCGCCACCAGCTCGCCGTGATGATGATAGACATAGACAGCTTCAAGTCCATAAACGACACGTTCGGGCACCAGCAGGGTGACAGGATACTCTCCGAGCTCTCCGGCATACTCAGGGGAAAGACCCGCACTACGGACGTCTGGGCGCGCTACGGCGGCGAGGAGTTCATGGGGTTCGTCACCCATTGCCCGCCGTACGGGATGGTGATCCTCGCCGAGAAGGTGAGGAAGGCGGTCGAAGAGAACATGTTCTCCGGCATGAGCGGCCAGAAGGTGACCGTATCGATCGGCATAGGGTTCTTCCCGTCCGAGGAGATAAGGACGCTGGAAGACCTCATAAAGGCCGCTGACGACAACCTATACAGGGCGAAGAACAGGGGCAAGAACATGGTCGTAATCGAGGAGACGCTCAAAGAGGCGTGCTGAGGCAAAAAGCCGGTCGAAGCGTCCGTGATGAATAAAAAAGACCCCGCCCTGCGCGGGGTCTTTTTGTTTTCAGCGTCATCGGTTTTATGTCCTGAGGCCGCGTCCGGGCGTTTTGATGAGAAAAAACCGCTATCGCCTCTGAAAGTGCAAAAAAAAAGAGTGGCTTGGCGCGTTTTCTCAAGCTATAATCTCTTAACCTTAATAAGCGTTTTCTTTAAAACCCCGGCAAAACTTCCCGGCCGTCCCGTTGAATTCCGTATATGCGGATCAAGATAAAAATAGTAATCCTCATAGTAACGACGCTCGTGCTGGTCCTCTTCGTAGCCGCCTATTACACTCAAAGGGCGGTGGAGAGGGACCAGGAGGGTCTGCTCCTCGAGGACGCCGCCAAGATAGTTAAGGAGGTGGAGTCCTCGATAGCGGCCGCAGGCGATGGGGCGGAGAGGCTCCGCCAGAGGAGCGTCGAGGAGATGGAGTACTTAGGCTCCTTCCACGTCCTCTCCGAGGACGCCGCAAAGCCCTCCCCGGACCCGGACCTGAGTGAGGCGAAGAGGGGCAGGATAAGGGCGGGCCTGGGCGAGGGGCTTGAAAAGCTCCTGTACCTCTCCAACCACATAGCGAGGGTAGACATCGTCCTCTTCGAGCAGGACGGCACCCTGTCCCCGTTCTTCTCGAAGATAAAGAGGCAGGCCGCACAGACACAGCTGACGCTCGATTACATAAACCAGGTCAAGGACGGCAGGCCCGTCGTCGTGCAGGAGGCCGAGGACGATTTCAAGTACCTGAGCGTCCTCATGCCAGTAAGGTACGGCGAACTCATTATCGGCATGGCCGGGGTAAAGGCCTCGAGCGAGGCGGTGAACACGCTCCTCACCTCGAAAAAACAGACGACGCTCGCCGTGGCGCTCATCGCCGTCGCGATCATCACGGGGGTCCTGATACTGTCCATGAACCAGATGGTCAACAGGCCCATACAGAACCTCCTGTCCGCAATCTCTGAGGTCAAGGAGGGCAACTTAAGGGTCGCTGTCGCCCCAGCGGCGAACGACGAGCTCGGGCTCCTCACAGAGCACTTCAACTCGATGGTCGACACCATCCGCCGGTCCTCGGAAGAAAAGGAGTTCCTGCTTAAGGAGATAAACAGGCAGAACGACGAGTTGCAGGCAGGGATACGGGAGGCGACCGGGGAGCTCTTGAAAAGGAACGAGGACCTCGTCCTCGCCAACCAGTCGATTTACGACATACAGAAGAAGCTCGGCCACTCGAGGAGGCTCGCGGCAGTGGGCCAGCTCGCGGCGACGGTCGCCCACGAGCTCGGCACGCCCCTTCACTCCGTCTCCGGGCATCTCCAGCTCCTCATGGAGGAGCCGGGGCTCGCGAAAGACTCATTGAGGCGGCTTACCATCATGCAGTCCCAGGTCGAGAGGATAATAACTAGCATACAGAACATACTCGATACCACGAGACAGCCGGAGTCAAAGCCGGGCCTCATTGACCTGAACGAGGTCGTCGAGGACCTCTCCATACTTGTTATGCCTGAGACGATTTCAAAGGGCATAAGGGTCACTAAGACATTCGCTCCGGACCTGCCGCTGGTCTACGGTTCGAGGTCGAAGCTCGAAGAGGTATGCCTTAACCTCATCGACAACGCCATAGACGCGCTCCCCGGCGCCGGGGCGATAACGATCGCGACAAGGCGGGTTGCGAGCCCCGAGGGTCTTGTCTTGAAGACCGAAGGGCTCCGGAGGGTCCACTGGGTCGAGGTCACGATAGAGGACAACGGCAGGGGCATACCTGAAGCGCTCCTTAAAGACATCTTCAAGCCCTTTTACACGACAAAGGCCCACGGCAAGGGTACGGGGCTCGGGCTCGCCATCTCGCAGGAGATAGTAGCCGGGTACCACGGTTTTCTGACGGTCGAGAGCGAACCGCAAAAAGGGAGCGTCTTCAGGGTGCTCCTGCCATCATTGGAGAAGATCACGGTATGAAAGCGCATTCGATCCTCGTAGTAGACGACGACCTTGTGGCCGCCGAGCTCCTCGCCGAGGTGCTCTCCAGGGAGGGCTACCGGGTCGAGCTCGCGACAAGCGGCGAAGAGGCGGTGAAGAAAGGCGAGGCTGAGCGCTTCGACCTCGTCATCACGGATCTGCGCATGCCTGAGTTCGGAGGGCTCGACGTGCTCGGCGCCTTCAAGCGCATGAGCGGCGACACGATGACCATAGTCATAACCGCCTTCGGCTCGTTCGAGACCGCGATAGAGGCGATACAGAGCGGGGCCTACGACTACATCGTAAAGCCCTTCAAGATGGACGACATAAAGCAGAAGGTCGCCAGGTGTCTTGAGCAGAAGGCGCTCCTTAAGAAGAACGCGGCGGCTCTGCCGGCGGCCGAGGGGTTCGCCTTCAGGACGATCATCGGGTCGAGCCCGAAGATGCTCGAGATATACAAGACAGTCGCCCGCGTCGCGGGTAGCGACGTCCCGGTCCTCATCCAGGGCGAGAGCGGCACCGGCAAGGAGCTCATAGCAAGGGCGATACACGACAACAGCCCGCGCTCCAAAGAGCCGTACATCGTCATAAACTGCGCGGCCTTCCCGGAGAACCTCCTTGAGAGCGAGCTCTTCGGGTACATGAAGGGGGCCTTTACAAACGCGCTCACTGATAAAAAGGGTCTTCTTGAGGAGGCGAGCGGCGGGACGTGTTTCTTAGACGAGATAGGCGACATGCCGCTCAGCCTGCAGGTAAAGCTGCTCCGCGTCCTCCAGAAGGGCGAGATACGGAGGATCGGCGCGAACCAGAACATACCGGTCTCCGTCAGGTTCCTCGCCGCGACGAACAAGGACCTTGGCGCGATGGTGAAGGCCCGGCAGTTCAGGGAGGACCTCTTCTACAGGCTCCACGTCGTGACGATAACGCTCCCGCCGCTACGCGAGCACCCCGAGGACATCCCGCTCCTTGTCGATTACTTCTTCCAGAAGGCGGTAAGCAAGACGAAGAAGAACGTCCAAGGCATATCGAAGGAGGCGATGGAGATGCTCGCCGGGTTCAACTGGCCCGGGAACATCCGAGAGCTCGAGAACGCGATAGAGAGGGCGCTGGCGCTTACCTCAAACAAGGTCCTCCTGCCGTCCGACATCCCATCCGAACTGCACGGCGCGGAGGCGAGGTTCGCGGATGAGAGGCCCGGCACGCTCCGGACGCTCGGGGAGATAAAGCTCGATTACATCGAGCAGATATTGAAGCACACCGGAGGCAACCAGAACATGGCCGCCGAGATATTGGGCATAGACAGAAAGACCCTATATCGGATACTCAAGAGGGCGAAGGGGGAGGGTGTAGAGGGGGAAGAGGAGGAGTAGGAGTAGGGGGGTAATTGTTAAGTATAAAGGGGTGTGATTTCAAAAAATAGAAATTGTTATTTTGTGGAGAGCGGGCTGATTTAATTTTGGCGTGAACAATTCGGATATGACAATAAATAATATGAGTGAGCACGGTTCTTACATCGTCTATGTTGATGAAAGTGGAGATCATAGTTTGACCTCTATTGACCGTGAGTATCCTGTCTTCGTCTTGTCGTTCTGCGTTTTTCAAAAAGATGTTTATGTTAAAACCGTGACTACTCGTTTACGCAATCTTAAATTTGAAACTTTTGGACATGATATGGTGATTTTGCATGAGCATGAGATTAGAAAAAAGATGGGTGCTTTTGCAAAGTTGAGCAAGGAACCAAGAGAGTCGTTCATGCTAAAATTGACTGATATTGTGAACGATTCGGATTTTACTTTACTGGCGGTATTGATTGATAAGCATAAGCTCAAATCCCGTTATGTGAATCCAGCTCATCCTTACCATTTGGCAATGGAGTTCGGCCTTGAGCGTTTGTATCGCTTCATGAAAGAGAAAAGGCAGGAAGACAATCTGACTTATCTTGTCTGCGAATCTCGCGGCGCTAAAGAAGATAGACAGCTCGAACTGGAATTCCGCCGCATCTGTGATGGCAAAAATTATTTTCAGAGACCGCTTCCGTTCGATATCGTAATTGTTGATAAGAAGACCAATTCGGAAGGATTGCAGCTTGCTGACCTGACTGCAAGGCCCATAGGGCTATCGGTTTTGAGGCCTGACCAGAAAAACCGTGCGCTTCAAATTCTAGAGGGTAAATACTATCGAGACGGATTTGGAAGAAAGGAAGGGTTTGGGCTCAAATGTTTTCCATAAAAAGCAGAAGGGCCCCCGAGTAGTCTCAGAAGCCCAGCGCCGACCGGGTAGTCCCAATCCATTTATTAAATCATGCCCTCATTTACAAGAAGTGTCAAGACAAATATGGGAAGGTATTGTCGGTGGGTTTGGCTCGCCATTTAAATTCTTAATGGCCTTTGTTTTGCCGCCGGGTATAAAAGGCGCACGTTTTAAATAAAAAAGCCAGCCCTTGCGGCCGGCTTTTTTATTTGGCGGAATTTGCATGCCAAAAAGATGCACTACGACTACTTTTGCACAAGTTCCCCCTTGTCTTTAGGTGTCGCAAAGCTTAAGATTAAGGGTCTGAAATACCGGGGGATGAAAAGGACTATGGCCTTAATAAACTTAAGAAAGATATCGCTCGGTTTCGGGAGCCCGAGGCTCCTCGAAGCAATCGACCTCCAGATAGAAAAAGGCGAGAGGGTCTGCCTTGTCGGGCGGAACGGCGCCGGAAAATCGACGCTCATGCGCCTTATAAGCGGCGAGGTCCTGCCCGACGGCGGAGAGATCTCTTTCGCGCCGGGGCTAAAGGCCGCCGTCCTCTCTCAGGAGATCCCGAAGGACCTGAAGGGGACCGTCTTCGACGTCATAACCGGCGGCCTCGGCGACGTGCACGGGCTTATGAATGAGTATCACGCGGCGGTGGCCGCCCTGGAGGCAGGCGGGGAAAAGGCCCTCGCGGAGTTCGAGCGGATACATCACGAACTGGAGACAAAAGGCGCGTGGCTCTCTACCCAGCAGGTCGAAACCGTTATCTCAAGGCTGAAACTCCCCGCTGACGCGGAGTTCTCAGAGCTCTCAGGCGGGTATAAGAGAAGAGTGCTCCTCGGAAGGGCCCTTGTCGCCGAGCCGGACCTCCTCCTCCTTGACGAGCCGACAAACCACCTCGACCTGGAGGCGATCGACTGGATCGAGGAGTTCCTTTTAGGTTACAGGGGGACGCTTCTGTTCGTGACCCACGACAGGATGCTCATGCAGAGGCTTGCCACACGCATAATCGAGCTCGACAGGGGGCGTCTCCTGAACTGGCAATGCGATTACGGCGAGTACCTCAAGCGGAAGGAAAACCTCCTCAATTCCGAGGCCCAGCAGAACGCCCTCTTCGACAAAAAACTCTCTGAGGAAGAGGCATGGGTGCGCCAGGGAGTCAAGGCCCGGAGGACCAGGAACGAGGGCAGGGTAAGGGCGTTGCTCGAGATGAGGAAGGAGCGCGGCGAGCGGCGCGAGCTCGAAGGCAGTGCCCGGATAAGGTCGCAGGAGACCGATATTTCCGGGAAGCTCGTCATAGAGGCGAAGGGGATAGGGTTTTCCTACGGCAATAATGACCGCCCGGTCATCAAGGACTTTTCAACCGTGATCATCAGAGGCGACAAGGTCGGCATCATGGGGCCGAACGGCTCCGGCAAGACGACGCTACTGAACCTCCTCCTCGGAAAGCTCGAACCCACGTCAGGCACGGTGCGCCTCGGCACGCGCCTTGAGGTCTCGTACTTCGACCAGCTCCGGGCCGTGCTCGATGAGGAGAGGACGGTGCAGGACAATATCGCCGACGGCAACGACCAGGTAATAATAGACGGCAGGCCCCGCCACGTGATCGGCTACCTCCAGGACTTTCTCTTTACGCCCGACCGGGCGCGGACCCCTGTAAAGGTGCTCTCAGGAGGCGAGAGGAACAGGCTCCTCCTCGCGAAGCTCTTTGCCAGGCCCTCTAATCTGCTCGTCATGGACGAGCCGACGAACGACCTCGACATAGAGACGCTCGACCTCCTCGAAGAGATCATCGCCGAGTACCCGGGGACGGTCCTCCTCGTAAGCCATGACAGGACGTTCCTTAATAACGTCGTCACCAGCACGATGGTATTTGAGAACAACGAATTGAACGAATACATAGGCGGATACGACGACTGGCTTCGCCAGAGGCAGGAAGCCGGGGACAAGGGCGGGAAGAAGACCAGAAAAGAGAAATCGAAAAAAGACAGGTCCGTAAAGCTGGGCTTCAAGGAGGAACGGGAGCTGAGTGATCTGCCCGGCAGGATTGAGGCGCTCGAATCCGAGCAGTCCGAGCTCTTCAGCGCCATCTCCGACCCCGACCTTTACAGGCAGGGCGGGCAAAAGGCGTCAGAGGTCAAGGCGCGCCTCGATGAGGTGGAGGCTACGCTTAAGGCGTGTTACGCGAGGTGGGAGGAGCTTCAGGCGATAAAAGACGCGTCCACGGGGGCGTAATACGGATTGATAAAATTCAAAATGCCGTCATTGCGAGCGAAGCGAAGCAATAACATTATCTGATATTGCTTCGTCGCGGATTTGCCCTCGCAATGACAAAACCGACCCCTCCCAACCTCCCCTTGAAAAAAGGGGAGGAGATCTACGGCTCCCCTCCTTAACAAGGAGGGGCCAGGGGAGGTCGTATTTCTTTTCGGTCGTCATAAGTGAAAAAGCTTCACCCTCCCCTCCCGTCAAGGGAGGGGAAGTATAAAGTGAAACGCCGTATACTAAGCTGCGGTTCTGTTAATTTCAGCATAAAAAAGGCCGAGATGAATTATCTGAAGTCCCTGAACCCGGTACAGCTTAAGGCCGCGACATACGGCAAGGGCCCTTTGCTCGTGCTCGCCGGCGCCGGTAGCGGAAAGACAAAGGTCCTTACCTCCAGGATAGCTCATCTGGTCATCGACAGAAAAATCCTGCCCGAGAATATCCTCGCCGTCACCTTCACGAACAAGGCGGCGGAAGAGATAAAGGGCCGGCTTGAAAAACTAATCGGGGAAAAGACGGAAAAGATATGGGCGGGGACGTTCCATACAGTCGGCCTCCGGATTATAAGGGAGGAGGCGCATCTCCTCGGTCTGAAGCCCAACCTGACCATCTACGACGAAGAAGAGCAGACGCTCCTTGTGAATTATGTAATGTCCGAGCTCTCCATCAGCAACAAGGACCTGCCGTACAAGACCGTCCTCTGGGAGATAAACCTCGCGAAGAACAACTGTCTTACGCCTGATGAATACGCCAGAAAGAGCGATGCGGACTTGAAGGCCGCCATAGCCCCGATATACCGCGCCTATCAGAAGAAGCTGACCTCCATGAACGCCGTAGACTTCGGGGACCTTATCTGCAAGCCCATACAGTTGTTGCAGTCAAACGAGCAGGCCCTCAAAAAGTACAGGGAGAAGTTCTCGTACATACTGATTGACGAGTACCAGGACACGAACAGGTCGCAGTACATACTTACGAAGCTCCTCTCATCCGGGCAGACGAACCTCTGCGCCGTCGGCGACCCGGACCAGTCGATCTACGGATGGAGGGGGGCGTCCATCGAGAACATCCTCAAGTTCAAGGAGGACTACCCTGAGGCGATTACCGTAAAGCTCGAGCAGAACTACCGTTCGACAAGGAACATCCTCGGCGCGGCCAACTCCGTCATCATGAACAACGAGGACAGGATAGAAAAGAACCTCTGGACTCAAAACGACCTTGGAGAGCCTGTCATCGCCGAGGAATGCCTGAACGAAACGGAAGAGGCCAGGTTTGTCGTCAAAAACATCAAAAAACTCATGTCGTCGGATGCGGCCGCCCGGTTCAAGGACTGCACGATCCTTTACAGGACGAATACGCAGTCAAGGGCCTTTGAGGAGTTGTTCTTTGAGGAAGGCATACCGTATACGATCATCGGCGGCTTCAAGTTCTTTGACAGGCGGGAGATAAAGGACGCGCTCGCCTACCTTAAGGCGATACTCAACCCGGACGACTCGCTTAATTTTTTAAGGATAGTGAACGTTCCGCCGAGGGGCATCGGAAAGGCCACCCTTGAGAGGGTACACAAGATAAGCGGCGCGCACGACTTGACGCTTTACGAGGCGTTCAGGAAGGGGAGAAAAGACAATATCTTCAATGAGAGCGCGAACGACTTCATAGGCGCTTTCGAACTGCTCCGGAGGGAGATGCCTGAGACGCCTTTGCACGAGTTCGCCGCAAGGGTCCTTGACATCACCGGGTACGAGGACTTCTGGGCCTCCAAAAAGACCGAAGAGGCGGACGTGCGGGTAAAGAACCTTCAAGGCCTTGTGGCGTCCATCAAAAATTACAAGACGAACCACCCGAGGGCTACCCTCGGCGATTATCTGAACCTCGTATCGTTAATGAGCGACGCGGACCAGCTTGAGGACAAACATAACAGGGTGACTCTGATGACCATACACTCCGCCAAGGGGCTCGAGTTCCCATTCGTCTTCATGGTGGGGATGGAAGAGGGGCTCTTCCCGCACAAGAGGTCCATAGACGACGAGACCGTCGAAGAGGAGCGGAGGCTTTGCTATGTGGGTATGACGCGGGCGAGGAGGCGTCTCTTCCTCCTTTCAGCCAAGCACCGTAGCGCGGGCAAGGAGGTCTCTTCGCAACTCCCCTCGAGGTTTATAGCGGAAATCGACCAGGCGTTCGTAGCCAAGAAGGAATATATCCCGGCAGGTACGGCAAAAGACCATATAGAGGCGATAAGAAGGCTTTTGAACCCTGTGCAAAGCTGAGGAATCCTTCTCCGGGCTCTGCGCGTAGCTGGTTGAGTCCCGTCATAAAAATAAAAAAGCCGGACCTTTGCAGGCCGGCTTTTTATATTTTGGTGCCGAAGGGAGGGACTCTGAGGTCTCCGCTCATCGACATCCTGTCTCTTCGCTCCGACCCGGGCTTTCTCGCTTCCGGCCTCATCCTGAGGCCTCTCCCTCGCTAATCGCTCGGCGCTTGAAAGCTGTTCGAGTCCCGTCATCGTATCAAATAAAAAAGGACCAGCCAATAACAGCTGGTCCTTTTATTATTTTGGTGCCGAAGGGGGGACTCGAACCCCCACGGGTTTCCCCACCACCCCCTCAAGATGGCGTGTCTACCAGTTCCACCACTTCGGCGTTCTGCAACGAGGGATTGAAACCTTTTGAGAAATCAAATGCCGCGGGGAGGCGGCACTCTTTTTAAAATAACACGAGCCTTCGATTCAAGTCAAGCGGTATCAAACAAATTGCCATGAAACAGGCCCCGTTTTTCAAATGCCTGCAAGGGCCCTTTTTTGAAAACTACTTCTGCGCCGGTAGCCCCGCCGGCGGCATGGTAGCCGGCGCTTCCAAAGGCGCGGCTGTTGATGGTACGTCGCTCATTATCGACTTCGTCCTCGACTTCCCGGACGTGTAGGTGAGGAAGAGCGAGGTGAGCATGAATATCGCGACGCATACGTAAGTGATCTTCGTGAGTATCGTCGCTGGTCCAGCGCTCCCGAAGAGCGTCTGGCTTGAGGCACCCCCGAAGGTCGATCCGATGGACGCCCCCTTGCCCACCTGGAGGAGCACGGCGATTATAATAATGATGCTCGCTATTACATGGATTATTGTGGTGATCGTCGCTAACATGGGTCTCCTGGCGTATGTAAAAGAATAAGTATTATCTCAAAAAAACATTCGCGCGGGTCTGTACGGCCCCGTCATTAAAGGGGTCAGCCACGCGGTTAAACGATGATTTTACCCTTTTAAGTAAGAAATGCAAGAGGAAATTGTGCCAGGAACGGCAGGGAGTGAAAGCAGGGGGCTTCGGATAACCAACCCTCGTCGGTTCGATACGGAATTGCCCGTCCGGCGAGGACTGCTCGGCGCAGGGCCAAAGTCTTGTACGGAGCCTTTGGGGTAAATCAATTCTCCAGCCGTTCGATACGGATTTGCCGGT
>Ga0209317_1000989_pt1 | contig 28273 bp, 29 predicted proteins | sample RifGroB2_FD_183994 | JGI IMG/M metagenome (GOLD analysis project Ga0209317, IMG submission 183994) | Soil microbial communities from Rifle, Colorado, USA - Groundwater B2 (SPAdes) (version 2) | ecosystem: Environmental > Terrestrial > Soil > Unclassified | place: Rifle, Colorado | collected...
GGCAGGGTTCCCCCTCCCTAACCCTCCCCCTCCGGGGGAGGGGACTAGTGGCAGACAGCTGTATTACACACCAATAGTAGAAGTTCCTGTTCCTTTTGAAAAACGAGGTTGTTTAATGTCGAAATTGTTTGTAGTGGGTATCGGCCCGGGCGGGCTGAACCATATGACCTTCGAGGCTCGCGAGGCGATCGAGAAGGCTGACGTGGTTGTGGGCTACAAGACGTACCTCGAGTTCATCGAGACGCTTCTGGTGGATAAGGAAGTGGTATCTTCCGGCATGATGCGCGAGGTGGAACGCTGCTCTCAGGCGCTCGCCATTGCTGCGTCGGGTAAAACGGTGGCTCTTGTTTCCAGCGGCGATGCCGGCATCTACGGCATGGCTGGTCTTGCACTGGAACTAGCGGAAGTACCTGCTGACGGTTCCCCGGCCCTGTACCAAAGTGTAGAAATCATAGTGGTTCCCGGTGTTTCGGCGGTGCAGGCAGCGGCCTCTGTGCTAGGCGCGCCTCTCATGCACGATTTCGCGGTAATCTCCCTTTCGGACCTGATGACCCCGCTTGATACCATCAGAAGGAGGCTCCGTGCCGCGGCTTCCGCCGACTTCGTGGTGGCGCTCTACAATCCCCGCAGCAAGGGGCGCGTCACCCAGATCGAGGAGGCTGTTGCCATTCTGATCGCCGCGCGCGGGCCGCAGGTGCCGGTCGGCATCGTCAGGAACGCCTGCCGCGATGGAGAGGAGTGCACCATCACGACGCTGGGCGAAATGCTTTCCCATACCATTGATATGTTCTCCATTGTCATCATCGGTAACGCGGCGACGCGTCTTTCCAGTGATGGCAAAATAATCACCCCGCGCGGTTACGCGACCAAGGGGCGGGACGGCTCGAACGAAACGGACAGCCGATCGAACGCCGGCGCGGAACTGCCGGCTGTCGACCCGCGTGCCTTGATGTTCTGCGGCACCGGCTCGGATGTGGGTAAGTCGGTGATAACGGCGGGTTTCTGCCGGATATTGAAACGCCGTGGCATAGCGGTAGCTCCTTTCAAATCGCAGAACATGGCGCTCAACTCGGCCGTGACTCCCGAGGGTGGTGAAATCGGCCGCGCCCAGGGCGTGCAGGCAGAGGCGTGCCGGATCTTGCCCCACACCGACATGAACCCGGTCCTTTTAAAGCCCAATTCGGATACCGGCAGTCAGGTGATCGTGCAGGGGCGCGTGGTGCGCAACATGGGTGTGAAGGAATATAACGCCTACAAACCTGAGGCGTTCGAGAAGGTCAAAGAAAGCTTCGAACGGCTGAAGGCTAGCTTCTCCTTCATCGTCATGGAAGGAGCGGGGAGCATAGCCGAGATCAACCTGCGCGCCCACGACATCGCCAACCTGAAAGTCGCCGCCATGGCAGGAGCCCCTGCCATTTTGATCGCCGACATAGATCGCGGCGGGGTCTTCGCCCAGATCGTGGGGACGCTGGAACTATTGACGGCAGAAGAAAAGGCGCTGGTAAAAGGGGTCATCATCAACAAGTTTCGCGGGGATCCCTCGCTGCTTACTCCTGGTATCGAGTTTGTCGAGGAGCGGACCGGGGTCCCGGTTTTGGGCGTGCTCCCCTGGTTCTCCGGACTCTCCATTCCCGAGGAGGACAGCGTTGCACTGCAAAAAAGAGGCAATCCTTCCCTGGCCTCAGGCAGCGCGGCAAAACTTCGCGTCGGCGTGGTGCGCCTGTCAAAGATCTCGAACTACACCGATTTCAGTGCGTTGGAAGGCGAGCCGGACCTGGCGCTCTACTACATAGATTCGCCGCGCCTGATCGACACCATGGACCTGCTGATTCTTCCCGGCACCAAATCGACTATGACGGACTTAAGCTTCGTCAATGACAATGGCGTCTTCGATGCCATCCTGCAGTTCAAGGGACCCATTGTCGGGATTTGCGGCGGCTACCAGATGCTGGGAAACCTGGTGCTTGACCCGGACCATGTTGAGTCCGGCGTGGTCGAAGCGCGGGGGCTCGCGCTTTTGGATGTCGTTACTACCATGCTCCAGGAGAAGCAGACTCACCAGGTGGAGGCGCACCTGCTCGCCGCCGGGCTGGAACTCTCTCCCGGGTGCCAGGCTGCAATTACCGGGTATGAGATCCATATGGGAGCTACCGTGCTCGGAGCCGGGGTAAGGCCGTTTGCCGCTATTGCCAGGCGTTCCGGGCATGCTGTCGAGATCTGCGACGGTGCTGTCTCCGAAGACGGCCGGGTCTTTGGCACCTATCTGCATGGAATCTTCGACAATGACGGTTTCAGGACCGCGTTCCTGAACCGGATGCGCCGGGACAAAGGTATGCCGGAGCAGGCCGAGGTGGCTCCGGTCAGCGATCCGTTTGATCTGTTGGCGACGCATATGGAGCAGCATCTGGACATGGCGCGCATCTTTGATATCTGCGGGGCGAGCGTTAGTAGGTTGCAGGGGTAGGTCGGTGCTGGTTGGTAAAGGCACCCTCCCCCAGCCCCCACTGCCATTAATTTAAGGACATCTGTAGGAGCGGCATTCTTGCCGCGATTCTCTGCGCATCAATCGCGGCAAGAATGCCGCTCCTACAGGAGACCTCGGCACGTAAGGGTTGGGGTGAGCGGCTCTACCGTGAACCCCAACATGCCGTCGGGTTACGCGATGAGTCCGCTAACCCGACCTACGAATATACGGTTCCGCTAACTTTATGGCAGTGCCCCAGCCCCTCCCATAAAGGGAGGGGGGAAGATCCAAGTCCCCTCTCCCCTTGTGAGGGTTAGGGAGAGGGGGAGGTTGCCACGGAGCGTGCAGCCGGCAGCTGAAGGCAAATTCCCCTAAATCCCCCTTTGCCAAAGGGGGACTTTTACGGAACTTTATTGATGGAGCTTTTACAAAAAGATATCGCTACTGTCCTGGCGGCGGTCGTTCTTGACCTCGTGCTCGGCGACCCGCGCGCACTGCCGCATCCGGTGGTGGCGATCGGGCGGATGATTTCCTGCCTCGAGAACCCGCTGCGCCGTCTGTTCAAAAACGTGCGGCTGGCAGGGGTGGTCCTGCTGGTGACCACGGTCGGTGTTACTTATGCTGTGGCTGCACTTGCTATGAAAGCGGCCTATGCCATCTCACCCGATGCCGGTTTTGTCGTAGGGCTCTACATCGCCTGGGTTTCACTTGCTGCGCGCTCGTTGCATGTCGAATCCGGCAAGGTGGTGAAGGCGCTTGAGAGTGGCGATATTCCAAGAGCGCGCACGGCGCTTTCCTACATCGTGGGCCGTGAAACGGCGCAGCTTGACGAGCCTGAAATTGTCCGGGGTGCGGTCGAGACGGTGGCAGAGAACACAGGCGACGGCGTGATTGCGCCGCTTTTCTTTCTGATGCTGGGTGGGCCTCCGCTCGCTATCGCCTACAAAGCTGTCAACACGCTGGACTCCATGGTCGGCTACAAGAACGATCGCTTTCTCGACTTCGGCTGGGCTTCGGCACGCTTTGACGACTTGGCGAACTACCTTCCGGCCCGGCTCACCGGGTTGCTCATGGTCATCGCCGCACCGCTTTGCGCCTTAAGCGGAAGTGGCGCCTGGCGCATCATGCGCAGGGACTGCCGCAGCCATTCCTCACCCAATAGCGGCTTTCCTGAGGCGGCTGCAGCCGGCGCCCTTGGAGTCAGGCTTGGCGGCGCCAATCGCTACTTCGGGAAGTTGGTCGATAAGCCGACCATCGGCGACGCTTCGGTGCCGCTTTCCCTGGCAGCCTACGGCGGCGTGGTGCGGCTCATGTACTGCTGCGAGGCAATATTGGTTGTCGCGTGGCTGGTGGTAAGGACAATTTTTAGATAGGTCTGACCCGTTACCGTCTTCTACCATGCTTACCGTACGCTCCCCCCTTTGAGAAAGGGGGGTGGGGGAATTTAGCCTTTGTCGTAGATGGTACGGTGTGACAAAATCCATTCCCTTAAATCCCCCTTTTTTTAAAGTGGGACTTGCTTCTTACGTGTCAAGGGTCTATCTCATGTCAAACGCGCACGAACATGGTGGTAATGTCTTCGCCATCGCCAGGTCCTTAGGCGTCACGCCTGATAAGATCGTGGATTTCTCCGCCAGCATTAACCCGCTCGGAATGGTCCCGGGGGTGCGGGATGCGCTTGCTGGTTCTATTGACCGGCTGCTGCACTACCCGGACAAGGGCGCAGCCGAACTCAAGGAAAGCCTCGCGGCTTATCACGGCATCGGTACCGATCAGATCGCGGTGGCCAACGGATCGACGGAGCTGATTCATCTGATGCCGCGGGTTGTGAGCGGCAAGAGAGGGCTGATCGTCGCGCCCGCCTTTGCCGAGTACGCCTCTGCCTTGGAAAGGTCGGGGTGGCAGACCGACTATTTCACTTTGAAAAGCGGTGACAGCTTCACTCTCTCTCTCCCGGCGCTGCAGGAAAAGCTTGCTGAGGGTTATGACCTTCTCTTTGTCTGCAATCCGGCCAATCCGACTGGTGCGCTGATTCCAAAAAGAGAAATCGAGGCAGTCATCGAGCTGTGCCAAAAGAGCGGTACCTTCCTGGTTCTGGACGAGGCATTCATCGACTTCTGCGAGGGGGAGTCGGCGAAGGACCTGATGTGCAAGTTTCAGCGGGGGGTGTTGCTGCGCTCCATGACTAAATTCTTCGCTATTCCCGGTCTGCGACTTGGTTATGCTATCGGGGCTCCCGAAACCATCGAAACTATCGCATCGCTGCAGGACCCCTGGAGCGTCAATACTGCAGCCCAAGTGGCCGGAATCGCGTCGCTTGGTGATGCGGGCTACTGTGAGCGCACCAGAGCTTATATCGACTCAGAGCGGGATCGGCTGGCAGCCGGACTGGCGGGGCTTTCCTGGCTGCGCGTATTTCCGTCGGCGGCAAACTACCTTCTGGTGGAGATCCGAAACGGATCGGGTGCCGCGGAACTTCGCTCCAGGCTGATGGAAAGGGGAATGCTGATCCGGGATTGCAGCAACTTTCAGGGATTGGATGGGCGCTTCTTTAGGGTGGCGGTACGCCTGAGGGAAGAAAACGATCTGCTGCTGGAACATCTGGGTGGGATCTTCTAGTTACAAAAAACCAGGAACTCGACCATAGAGTAATCGTAGAGGAAAGGTAAAACCTGTTGCCCGTCGCGTGCAGGAGGAGGCGCTCCGTGGTAACTCCCTCATCCGCCCCTTCGGGGCACCTTCTCCCGAGGGGAGAAGGAATAGAATCTATAGCTTGCTCCGCAGCAGATTTTACCCTCGCCCACTGTGCCTGCGCGCTGAAGCGCTTCGGCGCACATGTTCAGTCAAGCTCTTGACTCTGCAGTTGTTTCTCAATTCTCCGGCAGGGAGAAAAAATCCTTCCTACATAGTCTGATCTTCTTTATCTCTTCATTGCAAACGTAGCGCACGATGGTATCGCGGTCTCTTTCGTTGATATGCATAAAGGTTAGCCCCGAGATGATAATCGGGCCGCCTGCCTGCTCCATCACTTCGCTGTGTACTACCTGTGCTACGACAGGAACTACCTTTGGTTCGGGAAGCGGGAGATGGAAGGTTGCATAGACGATATCGCCTAGCGACATTGCCATTTCCGTCTCGGTCCTCAACCCGCCGCCGCTGATGTTGACGATCCGGGGCAGGCTGCTCTGCGCCGCCACTCTTAGCCCACCGGTTCCGCTTTCTTCTGCGGTGCCGGCTGTTACATTGAACAGGATCACGGGGATGTCGGTGTCCAGACGGAAGTACTCTCTCAGGTCCTCCGAGATCACCCGGTCCACTAACCCTATGCTCAGGTCCTCTCCGGCCTGGTTATTAAGAAGTATGCCGCGACAGCTGTAACCGTTGCCGCTAGCGCCCACTCTAACTACAAGCGGTGCCTCCCGGTGCAGGACTGCACCGTCCGGCAAGGTGTCCCGAGAGAGCCGCAATGCGATGTGGCTGTCGCCTACCGCAGTTACAACGGCACCATCGCAAAAGGTCTTGTCGTCCTGAAACGACATTTGTACCCTTGCCCGTTGGCCCGGATGAAAGTAATCCCTGTAGTTGCAGGGTTCTTTGTGCATATTCCGCCGTCCCTGATAATCCATTTAATAACAAGTATAACAATTTCTGCTAAATGCAGCTATGCACTGCAATTCAAAAGCCAATGTGGCGCCGTCCCAACCGGGAGTCAACTCACTGCAATCCTTGACCTAATGGAATAGCTGGTACTAGTCGCATATCTGTAGCTACGTCAAAGCCCTGAACCGCCTGTCATTAGACGGTAATCGCTGCACCTTAACATAATGCAACCTATCATTACCATGATTATGTGCTTGACATTAATGTTCTCGTCGCTATTCTAAAACGAATTCATTTCTGTTTAGGGGAGGGTGCATGGATCAGCGTCATGCCTTGGCACTGAAAGAGGCCAAGATGAAGGCCACCCCCAAGAGGCTGGCCATTCTCGACATGCTTGAAGGGGAGAGCGCCTACGCGAGCCCGGAAGAGCTCTGGAAGCGGCTGCGGGACCAGTTTGATCGGCTGGGGCTGCCCACGGTATATCGCAACCTGGAGGAACTCGCCGAGAGCGGGGTGATCTCTAAGGTAATTCACCCCAACCGGCAGCTCTACTACTACTTCTGCAGTAACCGCGAGCATCATCACCACTTCGTCTGCCTATCCTGCCGAAAGGTGGAGGACATCCCCTCCTGCGGTATTGAGGCTCTGGAGCGCGAGGTGAGCCTGAGAAACGGAGGCAAGGTGCTTTCACACATACTGCAACTGAACGGTCTCTGCGGCGGCTGCGTGAAAACCGGAGGAAAACAATGAGATGGCTTGTCGCGTCGCTTCTGGTATTCATCCTGATTGCCCCAGGCTGCCGCCAGCAGGAACAGCAAAAAAACGGAAAGCTTCAGGTGGTGACGACGCTCTTCCCGCTCTACGACTTCGCCAAAAGGATCGGGGGCGAAAAAGCGCAGGTAAGCCTGCTGCTCCCTCCCGGCGTCGAGCCGCACAGTTTCGAGCCGCGCCCCGAGGACATTGTCCGGGTAAACCGCGCCGACCTGTTCATTTACACCAACCCTGTCATGGAGCCGTGGGCTGCCAGCATCGTCGCCGGTGTGGACCGGGGAAAGGTGGCCATCGTTGAGGGGGGAAAAGGGATTCCGCTCATGAAGGCGCCTGAGGTGAAGGGGCACGAGCATGAGGGTGAGCATGCCGCCGTCGATCCTCACATCTGGCTCGACTTGGACAACGCCCGCCTGATCGCTTTGAATATTCTCGCTGCCTACACATCCAAGGACCCGGCCAACAAGGCGTATTACCAGCAGAACGCCGCAGGGCTGACCAAGGATCTGGCTGCACTCGATCAGCGTTACCGTGAGACTCTGGCAAAGAGCTCCAAGAAGGTCTTCCTGCACGGCGGGCATTACGCTTTCGGGTACCTGGCCAAACGCTACGGTCTTAAGTACGTCTCCGCGTCGGCCGTGAATGCCGATTCCGAACCGACGCCGGCAAAGCTTGCCGAGTTGGTGCAGCTTATGCGCAGCGAGCATTTAAACTACGTCTACACGGAAGAACTGTTAAGCCCGAGGCTGGCCGAAACCATTGCGCGTGAGACTGGTGCCCAGGTGCTCATGCTCAGTGCGGGCCACAATCTGAGCCGTGACCAATTCGAACGCGGGGAGACCTTCATCTCGATCATGGAACAAAACCTGAAGAATTTGCAAGCGGGGCTGCAGTGAACGCCGCCCTGAGCGCTAAGAACCTGTGCGCGGGATATCACGGATCAGAAGCGCTGAAAGATGTTTCCTTCAGCGTGACCCCCGGCGATTACATCGGCATCTGTGGCCCCAACGGTTCCGGCAAGAGCACACTCGTTAAGGTCATCCTCGGCCTGCTCCCTCCGACAACCGGCGAAGTTTCCCTGTTCGGGACGCCGCAGTCGCAGTTCAAGCAATGGCAGCGCATCGGTTATCTCCCCCAGGGACTGCAGTTTTTTAATCCGCACTTTCCGGCTACCGTGGACGAGGTGGTTCGGCTGGGGAGGCTCGCCGGCAAGCGCTTTCCCAAGCGCTTCAGCCGTGAGGATGCCCTCGCCGTGGAGCGGACCATGGAGTGGATGGGGATCTCGCATATCAGGGGATCCATGATCGGGGAACTCTCCGGAGGGCTCAGGCAGCGGGTGCTGCTTGCCAGGGCGCTGGTGAATGATCCGGAACTCGTGGTTCTGGATGAGCCGACCACGGCGCTGGACCCGGAGACGCGGGAGAACTTCTACAAGATTATCTATGAGATGAACCGGGAAAAGAAGGTGACCGTGCTGCTCGTCACCCACGACTCTGCCACCATAGGGAAGTACGCCTCGCACCTTTTGTATCTGGACAAGCAGGTTATCTTCTACGGCAATTTCGATGACTTCTGCAATTCGACTGAAATGACCGGTTTCTTCGGGGAACATGGTCAGCACCTGGTTTGTCACAGGCATTAACCCACATAAGAGGAAGTGATGAATATAACGGAGATGCTCAGTTACGGGTTCATGCAGAGGGCGCTCATCGGAGGGTCGCTCATCGCCATTCTCTGCTCGGTGCTGGGGATTTTCCTCGTGCTGCGTCGACTGTCGCTGATCGGGGACGGCCTGGCCCATGTGACCTTCGGCAGCGTCGCTCTGGCCATGTTTTTCAGGCTGCAATCCGTTTACCTGACCCTCGCCATAATCCCGATCGTGCTAGCCTGCGCCATGGGGATTCTGAAGCTGGCCCAGAAGGCCAAAATCTACGGTGACGCCGCCATCGGCATCGTGTCCGCGCTAGGCATCGCCACCGGGGTCATGCTGGCAAGCATCGCCGGGGGATTCAACGTCGATCTCTTCAGCTACTTGTTCGGCAACATCCTCTCTATAACTTCCAGCGAGCTCATCATTGCTGCCGTCCTTTTTGTCATCGTGATCACCGGGGTCTGCATCTTCTACAACGACCTCTTTGCCAGTACCTTCGACGAGGAATTAGCCAAAAGTTCAGGGATCGATACGGATCGAATCAACGCGGTTTTGGTCCTGTTGACAGCCTTGACCGTTGTGCTTGCCATGAAAGTAGTCGGCATCATGCTGATCTCCGCACTCCTCATCCTCCCCGCAGTTTCAGCGCTGCAAATAGCCAAGGGATTTAAAACCGCAATTGTCTGCGCCGCTTGCATCGGGGTCTGCACGGTGGTGGTCGGCATCTCCTTGTCGTTCTCCATGAACCTCCCCACCGGCGCGACCATTGTCATCATCAACTTCTTAACCTTTCTCTGCGCCTTCGCAGCCCGCAACGTTCTTCGCCGCAGCTGATTCCCAAATAACTTCTATAAGACACCTTCTGACGTTGCCAGTCCGCCCTCTCTCGACCATTAACGGGGAGGGAACGAGGGGCACTGCCATTAAGTTAGCCAGGTCGGCGCTAATCATCAGCCGCGTTTTTCCAAAACTCTTCCTTCTAGCGTAGGGGCGAACCTTGTGTTCGCCCGGGTCCAGCGAAATTCCGATTGAAATGGCGAGCAACAAATCTGGGCGAACACAAGGTTCGCCCCTACAGATTCCGTAGACAGTGGGGTGGGGGGAGGGTGAGGCAGATACGGCTTTTCACCCTCTCCCCATCCCTCTCCCATCACCCTTCGCCAAGGCTACGGCTGACAAGTCAAGGGAGAGGGGGCTTGAGCAACATACCAAGATTAACGGTACGGGGCACCACGGGTACGGAAGTAAATAGGAGTGGAATGAAAAGGGGGAGTGTGTGCTGAAATTACTGGACCGATTTTCTACAGGTAGGGGGAGAAGAGCTTGGCGGCGGCGTCCCTCATTTTCACCGGGAGGCTGCGGCCATCCATTTCGGCAAGGGTGATCTCTCTTGAACTTGCCACCGCTGCCGCGCAGCGCTGCTCAAGCTGTCCTGCAAAGTCAAGGTCGTACACTTCCAGATCCAGCTCGAAGTTAAGCCTCAGGCTTCTCGGGTCGAGATTCGCGCTTCCGATCAGGCTCCAGCTCTCATCAATTACCATGAATTTGGTGTGTACAAAGGGGGCGGGCTGGGCGTAGATGCGGATCCCCTGCTGCAAAAGTTCCCATAAATAGGATCGGCTGGCCCACTGTACGTAGGGGAGGTTGTTCAGTTCGGGTAACACCAGGGTGACTGCTACCCCGCGCAGCGCCGCCGTCACCAGCGCCGCAATCAGCGGCCGGTCCGGAATGAAGTAGGGGGTGACAATGGTGACCCTCGTTTTTGCGCAGGAGATGGCCCCAAGGATGATCCAGTGCAGTTTTCTGAATTGTTTGTCAGGTCCGTCGCTCACGGCCCGCACCAGGGCGCTTCCTACCGCCGGCAGATCAGGGTAGAAGCGCTGGTCTGTCAGTTGCTCCCCCTTGGCAAAGCGCCAGTCTTCGAGAAAGGTGCGCTGCAGATCGGCCACAACCGGTCCGGTGACCTGGAAGTGCAGATCCATCACCTGCGGCGGCGGCCCGTTTATCATGTGACGGTTGCCAATATTCATCCCGCCGGTGAAGCCGACCAACCCATCCACGACCAGAATCTTGCGGTGATTCCTCAAGTTCAGGTAGCCGCCCGGCCGAAGCGGCAGGAAATTGCGACACTCGACTCCGGAACCTTTCAGAAGCGCTCTCGCTGTGGGGCGTGAATATTTCTCTCCCAGGCTGTCAATGATGACCCGAACCTCCACCCCCCGGTCGGCCGCCCTGGCAAGTGCGGTCACAAAGCGTCTGCCGGTTGCGTCTCCGTCGAAGATGTAGGTGCAGAGGTGAATGGAGGAAACTCCGCGATCAATTGCGGCGAGCATGGCGGGGTAGGCGTTTTCGCCGTTTTCCAAAGGCGTAATGACGTTTCCGGAGCGAAGCGGGGCGCTGACTACGCGATCGGAAAGGCTGCGCAGTTCCTTCAGGAAGTAGAGCTGAATAGGCAGGATCGCCGGAACGGCAGGCTTCTCAGTATTTGGCCAGGTCATTTGCTTGCCAGCTTCCCTGTGCCAGCGCCGCGCCCTGCTGTAGATCCTGTTCACCCCCATGCCCCAGTAAAAAAACGGTCCCAGAAGCGGTATTGCGATGGAGGCTACTATCCATCCCAGCGCCGCGCGGGGATCCCGCTTGTTGATGAGCGCGTGCCCGGCCGACAAGAGACTAAGCAGCGTCAGTGAAGCTATGAGCAAACCCCAAAGAACGTGGTCCAATGCTCCTCCAATAGATTTTCCTGCGTTTGATAAAGCTGATGAACTTACAGACCCAATGGATCTAATGGATCTAATGGATCTAATGTTGTTGTACGCTGTCAGCTGTCCGCTGTCCAGAGGTGAGCTGAACGTTCGCACTCTTCGGCCCGACCCTCTTTATACAGAAAGAGGGCGGCACTGCTGCCACCCCCGATGGTGATATTATCTGAATGCTTCCGACGCGCTAGAGCAGGGTTAACGGCTCGGCGCGCCTGGTCTCTTCGCTGCTGGGATAGTCAGCCAGAAGTTGCCGGTAGCAATCATTTAGAGGTGTCATAGCGTACCTCCCGAGCTCCCGGATCTGAACAAGCTAAAGGGTAGCTTTGCATTTAGCTATGTCAAGTCCCCTAACAGCTTGCAGTTTTGGGCAAAATGCTTATAATGATCCAGCTTCGCCCCGATCCTCACGCCTGAAAGGAAGTACTCTTTGTCCACCAAAAACCCACGCCGCGCCGCCTTCGACATTCTGCTTAGGATAGAAAAAGAAAGATCTTTCGCAGACATCCTGATCGACCACGAACTCTCAAAGGAGATCATCAAGGGAGCAGACCGTGGTCTGTTGACGGAACTTGTCTACGGCGTCCTCCGCAGACAAGGCACCTTGGACCACATAATCAGCCAGTTCTCCAAGCAAAGGCCCGAGAAGCTCGAACTGTTCGTTCTGCTGCTGCTGCGTCTGGGGATATACCAGTCCTTCTTCCTGGATCGGGTGCCGGTCTCTGCTGCAGTTAATGAGACGGTGAACCTTGCCAAGGAGCTGGCGCCGCGCGCATCCGGCTTCATCAACGCCATTTTGCGCAGTGCCGACCGCGGACGAGACAGCATCACCTATCCCGATCCGGTGACAAGCACGGTGCAGTACCTGGCGGTGCGCTACTCGCACCCGGCCTGGCTCACCGAGCAGTGGTGCGATCAACTCGGCCCCGAGGCTGCGGAAGAGCTTGCGGCAGCTATGGCTGAACCGCCGCCCTTCACCATCAGGACCAATACGCTGCGCATTTCGCGTGAGGCGCTGATGACGCGACTTTCCAGTGAGGGGGTGACCTGCAGCCCTACCACCTGGTCGCCCGATGGCATCCGCCTGAACCAGTCCGGCCTTATCACCAGACTCCCCTCCTTCAAAGAAGGGCTCTTCACTGTGCAGGACGAGTCCTCGCAGCTCGCGCCGCTCTTTTTGGCGCCCCAAAAGGGAGAGCGGGTGCTGGACGCCTGCGCCGCGCCGGGTGGCAAGAGTACCCAGATCGCGCAGCTCATGGGGAACAGCGGCGAGATCTGCGCCTGCGACGTGAACCACAAGAAGCTCCGCATGATCAAGGAAACCTGCGACAGGCTCGGCATCGACTCGATCCGGACCTTCACCATGGACGCCACCATCCCGTCCAACGCGATCAAGGACGCCACCTTTCACCGCATCCTGGTGGACGCTCCCTGCTCCGGCCTCGGGGTGATCAGGCGCAACCCCGAGGGGAAATGGTGGAAAACTCCGGCGGACCTGCCGCAGATAGCCGCGACCCAGCGCGCCATCCTCGAGAACCTCACCAACTATCTGGAGCCGGACGGCACGATTCTCTACGCCACCTGCTCCACCAGCATCCAGGAAAACGAGGCAGTGGTCGACGCCTTCTTGAGACGGCACCCGGAATTCGCCATTGAGGATCTGCGCCCGCTGTTCCCGGAGTTTGCGCCTCTATTCACCGAGCGCGGTTTCTTCAGAAGTTGGCCCCACAAGCACGGCATGGACGGATTCTTCGCGGCCCGTTTAAAGAAAATTTAGCAGGAGAATTTATGAAAAAGATCGCACCCTCCATTCTCTCCGCCGACTTCTCCCGCCTGGGTGAAGAAATCAAAGCCATCGAGGCCGCAGGCGCCGATTACGTGCACATCGACGTGATGGACGGACAATTCGTGCCGAACATCACCATCGGGCCGCTCATCGTGGAAGCGGTGCGCCGCGTGACTACCCTGCCGCTCGACGTGCACCTGATGATCGCCGAGCCTGATCGCTACATCGCCTCTTTTGCCGAGGCGGGAGCCGACATCATCGTGGTCCACGCCGAGGCGACCAACCACCTGCACCGGACCGTGCAGCTGATCAAGTCGCTGGGGAAGAGGGCGGGGGTCTCGCTGAACCCGGCCACGCCGTTAAACGTGCTCGATTACGTGCTCGAGGATCTTGACCTCGTGCTCTTGATGACGGTCAACCCCGGATTCGGCGGGCAATCCTTCATCGAGGCATGCATCCCGAAGATTCAGTCGCTGCGCAGCATCATGGACAGGCGCGGAATCGAGGCGGAGCTTGAGGTGGACGGCGGGGTGAAAATCGATAATATCGCCCGTATTGCACATGCAGGAGCCGACGTATTCGTGGCGGGAAGTGCCGTGTTCAACAGCCCGGATTACGCAGCAACCATTACCGAACTGAAGAAGCGGGCCAAGGAGCCGGTGCTCTGACAGAGGTAAAAGAACCGAACCCGATACGGGAGGCAGCCTCGATGCAAATCAAGGAAAAGCTCAAAGCGGCACTCGCCTCTCGCAGCCGGGTGCCGATGGAATCAGGTCCGGTACCCGCGGCCGTGCTGCTTCCGCTTTTCCTGAAGGGCGGGGAGTTTCATCTCCTGTTCACCAAGAGAACCACGCATCTCACCCACCACAGCGGCGAGATCTCCTTTCCAGGCGGAGTCTGCGATCCGGGCGACCGGGACAGCGCCGACACCGCGCTGCGCGAGGCCTGGGAGGAGGTAGGGATCGCTCCCGAGGATGTTGAAGTGCTGGGAGAGCTGGACGACTGCCACTCCATACACAACTACCTGGTCACGCCTGTGGTCGGGGTATTTCCCCCGGGCTATCGTCTGACGGTGAACGATGCGGAGATCGAGCGGATCATCGAGGTGCCTCTGTCGCATTTCGGCAAGCCCGGGGTGTTCCGGGCCGAGGATTGGGAATGGCAGGGGACGCGGCGCGCGATGTATTTTTATATGCATGGCGAGGATGAAATCTGGGGGCTGACTGCGCGGATTTTGAAGCAGTTTCTGGATGTTTTGCAGGAAGTGGAGAGCCGGTAGTTGCTAGTCGGTAGGGAGCTAGGAGAGGAAGCTGGCCTGGCTGCATTAGAGATTCAGGTAGCTACTCGATGGTCATGACATTTAGTTGGTGAATTAAGCTTTTACGGCGGGCAGTTGGTCAATGCCGGCACCGACTGCAAATCCCCCTAAATCCCCCTTTGTTAAAGGGGGACTTTATCACGGATGGGTGCAAAGGCCTTGCAACGGACATCCCTCGCATAGTGGCTTCTTCTTGCAATGACGCTTGCACTGCTCGACGATCAGGGCGTGGTACTCGTTAAAAAGCTCGCTGTCGGCAGGAAGCGAATCCATGAACAGCAAACGCACCTGCTCGTAACTGTCCGTCTCGCGCACTAGCCCCAATCTGGAAAATAGTCTCTTTGTGTAGGCATCTACTACGAAGGAAGGCTTGCCCCCCGCATAGAGCAGGATCGCATCGCAGGTCTCCCGACCGATCCCACGCACTGAAAGTAACTCCTCCCGAAGCAGTCGCCAATCTCCGCTGAACATCGCATCCAGGCTACCGTATCGCTCTAAAAGCCAGCCGAGAAAATCCTTCAGCCGTGCGCTCTTGATATTGAAAAAACCGGATGGACGTATCAGGTCGGCGAGCCGCTCCTGATCGATCTCCCAGAGCGCTTCCACCGAGAGGAGTCCCTCCCGCTTCAGGTTGACCATCGCCTTTTCCACGTTGCCCCAGTTGGTGTTCTGGGTCAGGATGGCGCCGACGCAGACCTCGATTGGGGTATCGGCCGGCCACCAGTGCAGCGCGCCGTAGCGTTTGAGCAGGAGGTCGAACACTTTCATGAGAAGGTCCTGCCTGAGGTCTGGTTGCAACATACGATCTTCCAGCAACTATTTACTCACCTTTGCAGCGAACCGCCCCCGCCCTCTTCAGTCAGCCAGGCAGGATCATAGGCTTCATCGAGATACTCCCGCGAGTATCTTACATAGTTTCCCGCGGAGCGCCCCAGCCAGGCGACCTCGTCCGGGGTCAGGTCCCGCTTGTATTTGGCGGGAGCGCCCACCCAAAGCGTTCCGGGCGCGATGATGGTCCCTTCGGTCACCAGGGCTCTGGCGCCGACCAATGCACCCTTTCCTACCACGGCTTTGTCCATGATCATGGCCTGCATGCCGATGAAGGCGCCGTCTTCGATGGTGCAGCCGTGCAAGGTGACGCTGTGGCCCACGGTCACGTCGTTGCCGATCACCAGAGGTGCGCCCGGGTCCTCAGCGTTCTTCTTGTGGGTGACGTGGAGCATGGAGAGGTCCTGGATATTAGTCCGGTCACCGATGCTGATGAAGTTCACGTCGCCGCGAATCACGCAGTTGTACCAGATGCTCGCTTCCTTGCCGATGCTGACCTCCCCGATAACGACAGCGCCCTCGGCAATGAAGGCTGAGCTGTCGATCTTCGGGGAAATACCTTTGAAGGATCGGATCATACGATGTGCTCCTGAAAAGCTTTTGTATGGTGGGGAGGGTTATTGATGACTTCGTTGGCAGCTGCACCCACCAGGCGGGAAGATAAGCCGACGCCCCCTCTCATACAGGGAGGGGGCGTCGGATTGACGGCTTTGTCGGAACCGTTGTTGGAATCGTTATCAGAACGGGCGGTAACTTTTAATCCCTCGGGATAGCAAGCATCCGGTCCAGGGCGCGTTTGGCGGGAATCCTGATCTCTTCGGGCACCTTGACGACCGGTGCCATACTCTGCAGCGCTTCCAGGATATCCTCCAGGGAGGTCAGTTTCATGTTCGGGCAGACCAGGGCCGGGGAAGCCAGGATGAATTCTTTATCCGGGTTTTCCAGCTTCATGCGCCAAAGGATGCCGGCCTCGGTGCCGATGATGAAGCGCTTGGCGCTGCTAGACCTGCAGTAGTCGTACATTCCGGTTGTGGAGCAGACGTGGTCGGCAAGTGCCACCACGGCCGGGTTGCACTCCGGATGGCAGATGAATGGGGCGTCCGGATAGGTTTCCTTGAGTCCCTGCACGACTTCCGGCCTCAACCTTTCATGGGTGGGGCAGTATCCCTCCCAGAGATGGAAGCGCTTGTCGGTGAAGCCCTGAATGTAGTGGCCGAGATTGCGGTCCGGCGCGAAGATCAGCTCGGCATCGGGAAGCGACTGCACTACTTTGACCGCGTTGGCCGAGGTGCAGCAGATATCGCTCTCAGCCTTCACTGCGGCAGAGGAGTTCACGTAGGTCACCACCGGCACGCCGGGGAGTAATGCCTTGAGCTCCTTGAGCGCTTCAACCGAGACCATGTCTGCCATCGGGCATCCTGCGTCGAGCCGGGGCAAGAGCACCGTCTTTTCCGGCGCCAGTATCGATGCGGACTCTGCCATGAAATGAACGCCACAGAACACGATGACATCTGCGCTGGTCTTGGCTGCTTCCATTGAAAGCGCAAGGGAGTCGCCGGTAATATCTGCGATCTCCTGAACCTCATCACGCATGTAGTTATGGGCCAGGAGCACTGCATTGCGTTCCTTGAGAAGTGTCTTAATTTCGGACTTGATAGAGTGCTGCGTCATGTTTGTCACCACCAAAGTAGCTTATTCATAAGCTGGATATAGAGTAAACAGCACGATAGTAGACAAAGTTAACCTTCATGTCAAACCCTTTAAGGCTCCCAGATATGCGAGCTTGACACGTGATGCGAAAACCTCTATTATTTTTTTAAAATTTCGAGCTATCCGCGGAACTTCCGCAGACCAAAGCGAGGTAAATAGTATGTTTGGAATCGGGATGCCTGAACTCGTAGTCATCATGGTCATAGCACTGATAGTTATCGGACCTCAGAAGCTTCCGGACCTCGCCCGGTCACTGGGTAAAGGTCTGGCTGAATTCAAAAAGGCGACCGATGACTTCAAGTCGAGCATCGATACGGAAACAAGAAGTGCCGAGGAGAAGGAACACCTGGCAAAGCTTGCCGAAGCGAAGCTGCAGGCCGAGGCGGAGAAGGCGAAGCAGGCTGAGGAATTGAAAGAGAAAGTTGAGAACGTGGCGGCAAGCACCGAGGAGCCGAAGCTGCAGGCGGCACAGGTGGAAGCTGAGAAGTCTGCCGTTTAGAGCTGGCGATTATAATCTTTGCATATAAGAAAAGGCGGGGTTTATCCCCCGCCTTTTTTGCGCCCGCTTTGGACCGGGGCTAAGGCAAATATTTTTTCTGATTAGCAACCGCCCCCCTGCAGCTAAATTTTATCCCAGAGAAAGTATCATCTCTTGCAACCGCTCAGAACTCTCCTCCCCCCAGCGGGGGGAGGTTGGGAGGGGGGAAGCTTCTGACGAAGAACTGGCAGGGTTCCCCCTCCCTAACCCTCCCCCTCCGGGGGAGGGGACTAGTGGCAAGCTACCATAAACTTACTCAGAAGCTGCTCTCCAGCATAAGACCTCCCCCCTTTACCCTGGTTGCTACGGAGTGCCGGCGGCGCCTTAAGGCAAATCCCCCTAAATCCTAAATCCCCCTTTTTCAAAGGGGGATTTTTCACTGTACTGATGCGAGCTACAGATCAGCACTAACAGGATATTTTAGAGGGCGATCAACATCCCTCGGTCCCCCCGGTAAAAGCTGGTATAGTTGACCCCATCTCTTGCAGGGGGAACCCATGTTCGACTGGTTTTGGAAAAAGAAAGAAGTGCTTCGGTTTCCCGATAACAGCAGCGCTTTTGCACATGCCTGCTCCATTGGCTATGTCCCGCTCATGAACGCCCTGATTCCTGCACTGGTGGAAGAGGAGGGTGCACGTGGGCGCGAAGGGGAGCACACCTACCTGATCAGCCTGGCTTTGGCCGACGGCGTGCAAAAGTTGTGGAGCGCTACCCTGAAGGAGTCGCAGTCCTATCCCAAAGAGGGCGACCTGGTCGGGTTCCGCGTCTACATCATCGCGGACGACCTGCCGGATCCTGTCAACCTGATCGGCTTCATAGGGTGTCGCCTGGATCGGGTTTTCGTTGAAGGGAAGGGGTGGATCATCGCCGAGAACTATACCCCGCGCAACATCAAGCAGGCAATCCGCCTCTAACCGCACGCCCCCTACCGGTCGACCCCGCTCCAACCGTACGCCTTCCCTACCTGGCCAACCCTACCTGTTAATAGATTATTCCTGATTTATAGAAAGCAGGTGAAGCTCGGCGGGAACCGGGTCGGACTCCCACTTTACTTCCGGGTAGAGAGACTTGTCCAGACGCAGGTAGGTTCCGTCGACGCCGGATTCGGCCCACCAGCACTCGGTACCCTTGATCGGTAGCTTGTCGAACAGATAGAGGTCGTTGTTTTTGTCTCTGGCTAGGAACATCGGTGAACTCCTTCGGGGCTGTATTGATAACTAATCGATAAGGCCCTCCCGGTGCAGCAGGAGGGCCTGTATCATGTTTGACTGTACGCTATACGTTAATGCGGGCTCTTTGCTTTGCTATTTTGTGCGCAGCTTTTCCTTGGCGACCTTCGCCTCTTCGGATTTCGGATACTCGTCCGACAGCTTCTTATAAATGTAGCTGGCACTTTTGCTGTCGCCAAGCTCCGTGAATGCCATGCCCTGCTTCAGCATAGCCGCAGGAACCTTCTCCTTGTCGGGGAAGTTCTTGATCACTTCCTGGAATTCCAGGATCGCCTGCTCGAAGTTTTTCTCGCTGTAATAGGTCTCGCCCAGCCAGTAGTGCGCGTTGGCTGCCAGGGCGTGCTTAGGGTGCAGGTTCAGAAACTTGCTGAAAAGCTCCCGGGCTTTCGCCACCTCTCCCGCCCTCATGGTATCGTAGGCCTGCTGGTAGAGAAAGTCGGGGGTCTGCTGCAGCTGGGCCGCCTTCTTTTGCTGCTCGTCGAGCCCCTTTTCCAGTCGGGCCAGCCGCTCATCCATAGACGCCAGACGTTGGGTGAGATCCTGCTTTAAAAGCTCAACATCGTCTGCCGGCTTCTGCGCCATAATTCGGACATCGTCCACTTTTCCGGTTAGAAGCTGCATGTCAACCCGGGCGTTATCCAGGGTCGCCTGCAGGTCGGCCCCACCTTTGCGGATCGCTGCCATGTCTTTTTGGTAGCCGGCGATCTCCCTTTGCAGCGCCTCAAGCGTCTGCCGGTAACCGGCCAGGGACTTGTCCACTCCCTCTTTCATCTCGCTGCGCACCTCGACCAACCCTTTGTCGATGGTGAAGATGCGGCTCTTCATCTCGTCCGTGTCGCGACGCACCGACTCCAGGTCTCGCTGGTAGGCGCAACCGGAAACGGTTAATACCAATAATGCAGTTAGCACCACCCTCGTTCGACGCATGACAACCTCCTCTCATCCATCCCTGTTGCTCTATGAAAAAGGGAGCCCGAAGGCTCCCCGTTTGCGGCGCGTTGTCAACCTACTTCACAATGACGAATTCGTCTCTTCTGTTTTTTGCCCAGGCAGCCTCGTCATGTCCGGCGTCGACAGGCTTCTCTTCGCCGTAGCTGATGACGGAGATGCGCTCCGGCTGGATGCCGAGGTTCACCAGGTAATCCCTGGCTGCCTGCGCTCTTCGCTCGCCAAGCGCCAGATTGTACTCGTCCGAACCGCGCTCGTCACTGTTCCCCTCGATTCTGATATTAACCGAGGATTGCTTGATGAGGAGGTCAGCATTCTTTGAGAGGATGCTGCGCGACTCATCCGAAAGGGCGGCAGAGTCGAAATTGAAGTAAATCGCCTGCAGTTGATTTTGCAGCTCGGCACTTCCCTGCGCGTCCCCTTGCTGCTGGGGCGTCTCAGGGGTGATCATACCCTCGCGGGTCGGAGTCTCCACAATCGGTGCCGGTTGCACCGGGGCAGGGCGCTCGTCCGTCGGCCTTACCGTCTCGGTCCGGGCAGGAGGAGCTGTCTGAACAGACGGGATCGGCTCTTCGGTTTTAACCAGGTCCTTCTTGGCGCAGCCACCCGACATGAGCGCTGCAAAACTCAGAAAAAGGACGCATCCGACTATCTTCTTGCGCATTGGTCCACTCCTTTTATCAAAAATAGAATATGTACTCGGGATCAGGCGGCGCCTGACCCAATGAAACGGTGCAAATTATACCCGTCTTTTCTCAGTTAATCAATGCTTCATATGCTGCCGCTAGTTGGGAGCCCAGGTGGGATGCGAATCGTGGGCTTTGCTGCGGGAGATGCGGGTCTGAGCGCTGCCATCGGCGCGCATCAGGTAGATCCCCTCGGCCCCGTCGCGCGTGGAACTGAAGACGATGAAGCGGCCATCCGGCGACCAGCGGGGGTGTTCGTTGCTCCCAAGCGTTGTGAGCTGGGTGTCGTTGGAGCCGTCCGGATTGATACTGTAGATCTCGAAGCCGCCGCCTCCCTGCCGCGCGTAGACGATGCGGTCGCCCTTGGGGGACCAGCGAGGGGTTACGTTGTAGGCACCGCTCGTGCTGAGCCTGCGCAGGTTGGAGCCGTCACTCTCCATGATAAAGAGCTGGGGCTTTCCCAGGCGGTCCGAGACGAACACGATCTTGGAGCCGTCCGGGGACCAGGCCGGGGAGACCTCTATGGCGGAATTCCTGGTGAGCCGGGCCAGCTCCTCTCCTTGCTTGGAAAGCAGATAGATCTCGGAATTGCCGTCCTTGGTCAGCACCGCTGCGATACGACTGCCGTCAGGGGAGAAGGATCCCATGGCGTTCAGGCCTGGCCGGGAGGAGATGCGCGCCTCCAGTCCGGTATAGAGCTCGCGCCGGTAGAGATCGGGATTTCCTTTCTTATAGGAGGTGTAGATGATCTCCTTGCCGGAGGGAGCGAAATCGGGTTTCAGGTTGATGGAGCCGTTGTTGGTGACCTTCTGGGGGTTATGGCCGTCGTAATCCATGACGAAGATCTCTTTGTTGCCGGAGCGCTTGGATACGAAGGCGATCTTGCCGGTGAAAGGCCCCTTCTGTCCGGTGAGGGCGCGCAGCACCTCGTCGGCAAAGGCGTGACCCATACGGCGCAGGTCCCTGGCGCCCCCGGTGTAACGCTTGGCGGTCAGCTCACGGTTCAAGATCTGATCGTACAGGCGACACTCAAGAGTCACCCCGCTTGCGCTGACGACGTAGCCGCTCTTCAGGACCAGGTCGGACCCGGCGACTCCCGCGGCGGGTGCGGCGACGGCGATCGTGCCAAGAAGCCCCAGATCGAATTGGAACAGCTCGGCAAGTTCGCGGGCTATTTCCGGCGCAACCGGACCGGAGAGCGCGGTCGCCGGTGCTATAGCGAGCTGCAGCTTGCGACTGGCTGGGGCGGTGATGTCTATATATCCCTCTTCTGCCGACCCGGAAAGCGTGGGCGTCAGGAGGAGCAGCATACTGAACAGCAAAACTAGAATTCTCATCGTACTCCAACCCCTTCCGGCCTGAAGCGGAACATGCGCTTGTAGGTGCCCCCGCCGGGTGGGGGCTTCAAGGTGCGGCCGGCCAGCGTCACCGCCCTGGCGACAGCGTCGTCGAAGAGCGGATCTCCCGAGTTCTTTTCCACCCGGTAAGTTATGCGACCGTCGGATCCCACGCTGATGGTGGCGATGACCTCGGGGGACTTGGTCTGGGAGACCATCAACTGGCTGAAAGCGTCTTTGAGCCGGGACTGCAGATAGGAGGAATAATCGCTTCCCGCCTCGGTTCCGGTGCCCCCGGGCATGCCGACCCTGCCTCCCTTGTTTCTCAGCCTTTCCAGTACCTCGGCCTGCCGCTTCTCCTCAGCCAAACGCTCAAGCTTTGCCATCCGTTCGCTGAACTCGCGACCGTCGTCGACAGCTGCCGGTTTCGGACCGGTTTCCTTGGCCGCCGGTTCCTGCGCCTTATTCTGCGTCTTTGCCTGTGGTTTGGTCTGCGGCAGGTTCATCGCGGCGGGAGGGGGTGTCTGTGCCGGAGCCGCTGCAGCAGGGGGCGTGGGCGGACTCTCCTCTGCCGGGGCAGGGGTGCCGCTTTGGGGGGAGGCGACCGGGAGAGTCACCATATCGACATAGGTGACCGGCGTCTCGTCCGGGTGAAACTCCGGAAGGAGCTGGCTCCTGGCAATGAATAGGAATATGGCCAGATGGACCACGAAGGAGAGCGCGAACATCCCCCCGGGCCCAGGATATCGGCCTTTTCGCCGCCGTATCATCGCCGCTGGGGTGACTCCGTGACCATGCCCAGGCGCTCGACACCCGCGCCTTTAATCTGGGCCATGACCTTGACCACCTCGCCGTAGGGAACGCTGGTGTCTGCTTTCAGGAAGACCTCCCGCTTTGCCCTGCCGGCCAGCATGGTGTTGAGCTTATCGGTTAGCTGGTCCGCAGCTATCTCCGTGGCGTTGATCGTGGTTCTGCCGGACTGCTCGATGGAGACCACCAAAGTGTCCTCCTTGGCAGCCAGCGACTTGGTCTCCGCCTTAGGGAGGTTCACCTCGACCCCCATCTGCATCATGGGTGCCGTCACCATGAAGATAATCAGCAGCACCAGCATGACGTCCACAAGCGGGGTCACGTTAATCTGCGACATGGTGCCGCGGTTGCCGTTATCCCTGTTGCCGAACTCCATCTCTATCTCCCCGCGAAGTTACGCTGAACTATATTGAGAAATTCAGTAGAGAAATTGTCCATCTCCGAGATGAGCACTTTGATCTTGTTCTGGAAATGGTTGTATCCCATGACGGCCGGAATCGCCGCAACCAGACCGATGGCCGTCGCGATCAGCGCCTCGGCGATGCCGGGGGCGACAACCGCAAGCGATGCCGACCCGGTCCGCCCGATTTGTTCGAAGGCGGTCATGATGCCCCAGACCGTGCCGAACAGGCCGATGAAAGGTGCGGTAGACCCTGTTGTGGCCAGAAAGGTGAGGTACTTCTCGAGGCGGGTGATTTCAGAGGTCGTGGCGCGGCGCAGGGCGCGGGCGATGTTGTCTATCCCGCCCAGGTCGGTGCTGATGACGTTGGGATCGGCCTTCTCCTCGACCTTTGCCTGCAGTTTTTTCAGCTCCCCGTAGCCTTCCTTGAAGAGCACGGTGAGCGGGGAGTTGTCGTAGTTATCCAGCTGCGTGCCTATGGCGTCAAAGCTCTTGGATTTCCAGAAGAATTCCAGGAAGCGCTCCGAGGCGCTGTTGGCCCGGTAGACCTGCAGCAGTTTGTAGAAGATGATCCCCCAGGAGACCACTGAGAAATAGAGCAGGACAAACAGTACCAGTTTTACGACCAGGCCGGTCGAAGCAAACATGCCCACGGACGAACACCTCCGGTTAGATTATGAATTAAGAGGAAAAAATATGCTTAACTCGGCGCGAAGTCAACAGGAAAGAGACGCTGCAGAACCGCTCAGTAGCAGTCGGGCCTTCTATCTTTGAAGCAGGTTATGCTCTCGCGCCAGCGTTCCATCTCGATCGGGTCGAGCAGGGCCGACGGCTCGCAGCTCTCGTAGCCCCCTTCGGCAAGGATTTCGCCTTTGGGTCCGATGATCAGGCTCTGTCCGAAGAAGTCGAGTTTGCCTACCACCCCGCAGCAGTTGGCGGCGATAACGAAAAGCTGATTTTCGATGGCTCGCGCCTTTAGCAGAGTTCGCCAGTGCTCCTCGCGAGGCTTGGGCCACTCGCCCGGCACCACGATGATCTCGGCACCATCCAGGGTGAGCTTGCGCGCCAGCTCCGGGAAACGGAGGTCGTAGCAGATCATGACGCCGATTTTGCCGACGCTGGTCTGCGCCACCAGGGTGGAGTCGCCGCTGTCGAGCGAGCGGTCCTCGCCCATCAGGGAGAAGAGGTGCAGTTTCCGGTAGCTTCCGGCCAGCGTGCCGCGGTCCAATAGATAGGCTGTGTTGTAGACCTTGTCGCCGTGCGGCTCGGGGAGGCTCCCCACGATCACCATGGAGAGTTCCCGGGAGAGGGCGGTTAACTGTCTCACCAGCTCCGGCGTGCGCTGGGCCAGGCTGTTCAGCTCACGGTAGGCGAAGCCGCAGCTCCACATTTCGGGGAGCACCGCGAGTTCCACACCCTCCTTGGCAAGGCGGCGCAGGGTCCGGGTCACGTGGGCGAGGTTCGTCTCGATGTCGCCTAGGGCAATGGTGAACTGCACGGCCGCGGCTTTGATGGTTTTTTGCATGATCCCTCCGGTAGCTAAGATTCGGTAGGTCGATTAAATAGTAGGTAAGTAAATGGTGGGTCGGGTTAGCGCTAGCGTAACCCGACACCGCCGCAGCATTTGGCGATTGCTGCAGATCGCCGCAGCGCAAAAGGCCCCTCACCCGGCCTTCGGCCACCCTCTCCCGGAGGGCGAGGGTACGCAGAACCCTTCTCCCTACGGGAGAAGGTGCCCCGAAGGGGCGGATGAGGGCGTTTGCCACGGAGTGCAGGAACCAACCCTGGACAGCTCTGCCTAAATCCCCCTTTTTCAAAGGGGGGACTTTTCGCGTCATAAGAAGGCGCAGTGTAATCCGACCCAAAGCGGATTTCAAGGGGCTTTGCGGGGGGTGGCGCTTTTGCGTTACAATGAGAGCCGGATCTGCTAGAACTAACCGGCTCTGAAAAATGTGTTACGCACCCTCGATCCGATGGCACCAGAAAACTCCGGCAATCCCTGAAAAGTAGGTCAAGCATGCGCACCGGTATCTATATACATTTCCCCTTTTGCATCAAGAAGTGCCTCTACTGCGACTTCAACTCGGCCGCCTCCTCAACGCTGACTCCCGAGGCGTACGTGGCGCTCCTATTGAGCGAGATGAAGCTGCGCAGTGCAACGCTTCCCGAGCCGGCCAGCACTGCGACCCTCTACTTCGGCGGCGGAACCCCATCGCTCATGAGCCCTCAACTGGTCGGGAGTCTGATCGATGCGGCGAGAAGCCGCTTCGGCCTGCAGCCGGATGCGGAGGTAACCCTGGAGGCGAACCCCGGCACGCTGACGCCGGAGAAGCTCGCGGGTTACCGCGCGGCAGGTGTTAACAGGCTTTCCCTGGGAATCCAGTCCTTCGAGGATCGTCTGCTGGCAAGACTTGGCCGGGTGCACACGGCACGGGAAGCGGTTGCCGCTTTTGAGGCTGCCCGCAAGGCCGGTTTCGACAACATCAGCATCGACCTGATGCACTCTCTGCCGGAGCAGTCGCTTTCGCAGTGGCGCGAGGCGCTCAGCCGGGGCATCGAACTCTGCGCCGAGCACGTCTCCGCCTACGCCCTCTCGGTGGAATCAGGTACCCCCTTTGCCCGCCTTCATGCCGCCGGTGAACTGCCGCTTCCGGTCGAGGAGGATGCTGCGCTCATGTTCGAGGCTACCTCCGAGCTTCTGGGCCAGGCCGGCTACCTGCACTACGAGATCTCCAACTTCGCCAAGCCGGGACGCGCCTCCCGGCACAACAGCGCCTACTGGAGCCGCGAAAGCTACCTCGGCTTTGGTGCGGGCGCCCATTCCTTCTTGAACTTGGACGGGCTGGGCCGCCGCTGGAAAAATGCCGCGGAGTTGACGAGCTATGGCGAGGCTATTAAGAAGGGCGCCATACCTGAGGAGGAGGCGGAAATTCTCACCCTGGAGGAAGCCATCTCAGAACATTTTTTCCTCGGCCTCAGGATGCTGGACGGGCTCGACCTGGCGGCTCTCGAGTCCCGGTATCCCGCCAACGCGCTGGCGCCGCACCTGGCGGAGGTGGCACGCCTTGAGGCGGGCGGGGTGCTGATTCGCGAAGCAAATCTGGTCCGCCTGGCTCCCAGCGCCGTGATCCTCGCCAACAGCGTCTTTTCCCGCTTTCTGTAAACCCCGGCGAAACTAACAGAGACCCTTGACAAAGCTTAGGGGCGTTGCTAACTTATGCACGTTAGCACTCGAACTTTTTGAGTGCTAATCTGCATTTGTAAGGGGTGTTAACATGGCAGAGCAGCTTTCAGACCGGGCCAAGCGCATCCTCGAGGCTGTGATTGAGGACTATATCGCGACCGCCGAGCCTGTGGGTAGCCGGTCCATCACGCGCAACCACGAGCTCGCCCTTTCCCCCGCGACGGTTAGAAATGTGATGAGCGACCTGGAGGAGATGGGTCTGCTCACCTCCCCGCACACCTCGAGCGGCAGGATCCCGACCGACAAGGCTTACCGCCTCTACGTCAACTCGATCCTCGAGGTGAAGCATATAGCGCGCGACAACAGGCAGGAGATCCAGAGGCGCTGCCGTCTGGCAGGCAAGGACATGGGGCAGGTGCTCAAGGAGACCAGCAGGCTGCTCTCCACCACCTCGAGTTACATGGGGGTGGTGATGGCGCCGCGGCTCGCCGCCAACGTCTTCCATCAGATCGAGTTCGTTAAATTGAGCAGCCGCAGGATCCTCGCCATCATGGTCTCCCAGAACGGGACCGTGCAGAACAGGTTGATCCAGACCGAGGAAGAGATAGTCCAGGAAGATCTGGTCCGGATGGCGAACTACCTGAACGAGCTCCTGCAAGGGCTCACCATAGCTCAGGTGCGGGAGCGTCTGCTTCAGGAGATGCAAAGCGAGAAGGTGCGTTACGATTCCATGATGTCCAAGGCGCTCTCCCTCTCGGAACAGACCATAAGCACCGACGGGCCTGAACTCTTCATCGAGGGGCAGGCCAACATCCTGGAGCAGCCTGAGTTTGCCGATGCGGCGAAAATGCGGGAGATCTTCCGCACCTTCGAGCAGAAGAGCCTGCTGCTCGACCTGCTCGATCGTTCCATGCAGGCTGAAGGGGTGCACATTTTCATCGGATCGGAATCCCACCTGCTCAAGATGGAGAGCATGAGCCTGATCACCTCGACCTACATGACCGGCAAAGACACCGTGGGCGTACTCGGGGTGATCGGACCGACCCGGATGGGGTACGGCAGGGTGATACCGATCGTCGACTATACAGCGAAACTGATAAGCCGCCTGCTCGAATCTGAGTAGCGCGCAAAAAGGAGAGACAACAAGGATGGACAAGAAAAAGCACGGCCAGCACCACCATGGGCACGCAACGGCGGAACCGACGCAGCAGGAAGCAGCGGAGTCCGCGGAGGCGACGGAGTCGGCAGCTCCCCAGGTAACCGAGGAGCGGATCCAGGAACTGGAGGAGGCGCTCGCCGCCAAAGGGCTGGAAGCCACCAATAACTGGGACAAGTACCTGCGCGAGCGGGCCGACCTGGAGAATTACCGCAAGCGGGTGCAAAAGGAGAAGGAGGAAATCCTCAAGTACGGCAACGAGTCGTTCATCGTGGAGATACTGCCGGCCCTGGACAACCTGGAGCGCGCCGTTTCCCATGCTACCGAGGAGTGCCTCTCCGCAGTCATCGAGGGTGTCAAGCTCACCTCTTCCATGATCCTGTCGGCTCTTAAGAAGTTCGGCGTGACGCAGCTGGAAGCGCCTGCCGGTACACCTTTCGATCCCGCCTTTCACCAGGCGATGGGTCAGGTGGAAAGTGCCGATCAGCAGCCGAACACGGTGGTATCCGAGTACCAGAAGGGGTACCTTCTGAACGATCGCCTGATCCGCCCCGCCATGGTCACCGTGGCTGTTGCGCCCAAGGGCGAATAGAGATCCAACCTTTTTTTTAATTTCCCCTTGTTTTTTGAAAAGGGGATGACTAGCTTTCAGAAACAGTTACCCATATAGGAGGCATAAACAATGAGTAGAGTAATAGGAATCGACCTCGGTACCACCAACTCCTGCGTTTCAGTCATGGAGGGTGGCGAGCCGGTTGTCATAGCAAACTCCGAAGGAAGCCGCACCACTCCTTCCGTCGTCGCTTTTACCGAAAGCGGTGAACGGCTGGTGGGCCAGCAGGCGAAACGCCAGGCGGTCACCAACCCGGAAAACACCGTGTACGCCATCAAGCGCCTGATCGGACGCAAGTTCGACACCGAGGCTGTGAAGAAAGATATCGCCATCTCCCCGTTCAAGATCGTCAAAGCGGACAACGGGGATGCCTGGGTAGAGGTGCGCGGTCAGAAGTACTCGCCTCCCGAAATCTCAGCCATGGTGCTGCAGAAGATGAAGAAGACCGCCGAGGACTACCTGGGCGAGACCGTGACCGACGCTGTCATCAC
>Ga0209317_1000991_pt1 | contig 28096 bp, 28 predicted proteins | sample RifGroB2_FD_183994 | JGI IMG/M metagenome (GOLD analysis project Ga0209317, IMG submission 183994) | Soil microbial communities from Rifle, Colorado, USA - Groundwater B2 (SPAdes) (version 2) | ecosystem: Environmental > Terrestrial > Soil > Unclassified | place: Rifle, Colorado | collected...
ACGAGTAGTACACCCATATCCGGATCAACGTCTCTGCGTCTGACCCGAGGCAGGAGCCGTATGCGGTAGTGCCGCATGTACGGATCTGTACGGGGGGTGCTGGGCAACCAGCATCCCTACCGTGTCCCTGGCCGGGCCTACCGGGGACAGGCACCTGCGGAGCCAGTCCCCTACTTTTTACATGAGTTGCACCGGCTAATCCAATGGAGGTGATCGTGCTGCATTTCAACGACCCGCAATCCATGCCCGGGACTGGAGAGAGCCCTGCAGAGCGGCTCGCACAATCCTGCCAGCTGTCAGGGACGCAGGCTGAGGCCTATCTCGCGCGGCGAAGGGTGCCTTTGGCCGTGGCCGAGGCCGCGGGTCTCCGGTACGACGCCGATTTCGGCGGCAGGCCGGCGCTGCTCGCGGCACTCAGGGACCGCTCCGGAGAAGTCGTATCGCTGCATGGTCGCTATCTGCAGGTGGTGCGAGGGGAGAACAAGATGCTGACTTTCGGCGCGGGCGGCGGGATCGTGCAGATGCTGGGCGGCTGGCAGGCCGAGCCGCTTATCCTGGTGGAGGGTCTGTTCGACGCACTGTCCCTTGCCGTCTGCGGTTGGCCCTGCGTCGCTACAGTCGGCCGCTGGACTCCCTGGCTGCAGGAGGTCTGCTCGGACAGGACGGTCTGGCTCGCTTTCGACGCCGGCCGTGCGGGTGATGCATATGCGGCACGCTATGCGCAGCGCCTGGGTAGCTCCCGGGTGCTCCGGATGCTGCCGCCTCACCGCTGCAAGGACTGGAACACGGCACTTGTCAAGCGCGGGTCTGGACATCTTTCGCGCTGGGTGCGCGACTCCCTGTCGGGAGGTGAACAGGGGTGATCGAGATCTATGTCAGCACCGACATCGAGGCGGACGGCCCGATTCCAGGTCCGCACTCGATGCTGAGCCTTGGCTCCGCGGCCTTTCAAGCCGACGGGACCCGGCTCGCCACCTTCTCCGCCAACCTGGAGCTGTTGCCGGACGCCTGCGGCCACCCGGTAACCATGAAGTGGTGGGCTACGCAGGCCGAGGCGTGGCAGGCCTGCCGGGAGGACCCGAGGCCCGCCTCCGACGTCATGGGAGATTACCTGGCCTGGCTGGATGCCCTTCCCGGCAGACCCGTATTCGTCGGCTATCCGGCTGCCTACGACTTCATGTTCGTATACTGGTACCTGATGCGCTTCGTCGGGCGCAGCCCCTTCAGCTTTTCCGCGCTGGACATAAAGACCATGGCGATGACCATGCTCAGCCGGGACTTCCACGACATCACGAAGAAAAACATGCCGAAGGAGTGGTTCGGCCCGGCGCTCCACAGCCACGTGGCGTTGCAAGACGCCATTGAGCAGGGCGTGCTCTTTTGCAACATGCTGGCAAAGTGCCGGCGCTGAAGTGCTTGTTTTCTGGGCGTGGGAAGCGCTGTTTTTTAGGCCATCCCTGCAGGAGCGGCATTCCTCGATAATCCTCCGCGGCAGCAGTGCCGCTCTCGCAGAATCGCTGTCCATCGTGCAAGCCTTTGACTGTATGATCCCTCCAGGCAAGTTTCTTATTGACAATGACCGACATATTTCATATAAATGAAATCGCTTTTCATTATCTTGCAGCCGGCCGGCATAAGCCTCCCTTCTCGCGTAGTTTTGCCGCTTACCTGCGCGATACTGGCTTCCTATGGAATTGCACAACTCTGCTTCGGATATGCGGTATCGGTCCACCGTCAGATAGTAGAATTTAGCACACTGGCAGGTCCGGTTGTTGAAAATGGATGTTATTGCCGTCTATCGGCCCCTGGCTGATAGTAAAGCCTGGTAACGCAACGAAATTAATGATTCAACGATGAAGGGGAGAGAGAGTATGGCGTCGTCTATCGGTGGTTTGCAAGGCAGTCAGCCAGTCCAGGCAGCAGGCGCAGCGTTCAGTGCGAGAAGACCCGGCTGGCAGGAGCTTTCCGGACGTTATCCCTTGGACCGCGACTGCCTCGCCTCCTTTTTGGTGCTGGAACTGGCCGAAGTGCTGCAAGGGGCAAAACCAGCCAACCTGGTCTGCCTTTCCAACAGGCCCCGCTCCTGCGGCCGAAACCTTTACCTGCTCTGGAAGGAACATGGCGCGGCGCTGCTCGAGGAAAGCGGGCTCAAGGTAAGGGAACTTGCCGACCGCGGCAGCTCGATCCTGCTGCTGCTATACAGCCCGCAGGCGCTCGGCTCGCTTCTCGGACAGAAAAGCGTCCGGGTCATCCTCGGCAAGGCCGGATATCAGTCGCCGGTCGAATTTGAAAGCGTACTGTCGGAGCTGGAGAAAAGGGTGGGGGGGGAGGGCTTTCCCCACGAGATAGGGGTCTTTCTCGGCTACCCGCTGAAGGACGTGGTCGGCTTCATGGGATGGGTGCAGCTTCCCTTCACCTGCCAGGGGCCCTGGAAGATCTTTGGCGATCCCCGGGAAAGCCTGAAACTTGCCGAGACCCACCGGCAGTGTCGGCGCAGCGTCTCCCTGGAACTGGCGGCCATGGACAACCCACGGCAGTGTCTGCAGGTAAGATCTTCCCTGAACTGACCGGCAAGCGCCAACTGCTGCCGCTGTCATCTGGAGGTTCTCCCTTGACAACGAGCCGGTTTTTTTTATCCTTTTGCCTGGACACCGAGCCAAAGGAGAGCCGGTCGGAACCCCACCAGCATCAGCAGAGGAGGTCTAGCCATGGAAGAAACACCGCGTGTGCGCCCTGAGGAGATCAAGGAAAGGGTGCAGTCCGGGGAGGCGCTTCTGGTCTGCGCCTATGACGACGAAGAAAAATTCAAGGCAATGCGTCTGGAAAAAGCGCTTTCCCTGAAGCAGTTCCAGGAGATTCAGCCGTCGCTTGCCAGGGAGAAGGAGATTGTCTTCTACTGCGCCTGACCGAAGGAGGCGACGTCCGCCGGTCTGGCGGCGAAACATCTGGAAATGGGATACACAAATGCGAAGGCCCTTAAGGGTGGAGTAGAGGCCTGGAAACAGGCAGGTCTAACCGTTCTGTAGTACGGTGGTTTTCCAAAAAGGGCGGCTTCTCCGCGGAGGCCGCCTCTCGCTTTTTTATTAAAACTTCAGTGCCGAGAACTGCTCCTCCCTACCTATTAGTTTTCTCTGCCCGGCCATCTGCGCAAGAGCATCCCCCTTTTCAACTTCATATCGAGCGCGCTTTGTGGTACCTATAAGGGTCTGCTGCAAACCCTTGCCTTTCACAGGAGAACGATGCAGAAATTTACCTCTCATACAAACCAGAAATGGTTTTTAAGCGCTTTGCTGCTGACGCCGCTGGTCGCTTTTTGCGTACGTTTCCTCGATATCCCGGTGGCGCTCTACGTGAGGGATCACCTCTACGCTAACTCGAAATGGTCCAGGTTGACCTCGGAGATTCCCGACCTGCTGCTTATGGTAGTGCTCTTGACCACCTTTGCCGCCTGCTCCATCTACCTGGTGCGGACCAAAAAAGGGATCTACGATGCCGCCACCAGGTTTGCCAAGCTTCTCGCCTGGGTCGCCCCCGTCTCCTACCTGGCCAAGGTCGCCCTCAAGTTCATGTTCGGGCGGGTGAATACCAGGCAGTGGCTGCAGGAACCTGATCTTTACGGCTTCTACTGGTTCCAGGGGCGGGCGAATTGCCAAGGCTTTCCTTCCGGCCATATGATCGTCGTCGTCACCATTCTGGCTGTCGTCTGGCGCTTCTCCCCCAAGAGCCGCCCCTTTTGTCTGGTTACGGCGTGCCTGCTCGGGGTCGCCCTGATGGCTACCAACTACCACTTCCTAAGCGACGTCATTGCCGGGGCCTATGTGGGGGTGCTGATCGAAGCGATAACCTATCGTCTGGTGCTCCGGGAGACAACGCAACCCGCCGGTTCTGCGAGCTGAGCTCTTCGCGCCAGGCGAGTTGTGCCCATCACCCGGGCGCCGTTTGCCGGTCTCGTCGCCACTTTTCCCCTTGCATATCCGGGCAAAATCCCTTATATTTCAGCAGTGAATTGACAACAGATTAAAGCTTAAACCAAACGATACGTACAGATGCGGGGATGCTGCACCCGCGTTCCGAAAACGCATGGAAAGGGTTTAGCCAACACGGTTAAGCCCTTTTTTCATTTAGCAAAACAGGTCAGGGAGGCCCAATGGAGAGACGAGTCGTAACGGCAGGAGATTCGGTTGAATCGCAGTGCACGCGATGTAAGGCACTTTTGAACCACACCATCATCGCCATGGTGGCCGGGAAGGTGGCCAGGGTCAAGTGCAATACCTGCGGCAGCGAGCACAACCATCGTCCTGCGAAGGAACCCAAGGTCGCCGCGGTGAAGGCAGTCAAGGCCGATAAAGTGGCCAAGACCCCGCGCGCCAGGGCCGTCAAGGCGCCAGCCATTTCGGACGAGGCGATCTGGGAGGAACTGATCCGGCCGCTTGATCCGGATCTTGCCGTCCCCTACAACATGGAAGGTAAATTTCGCGCCAACAGCCTGCTTACCCACCCCACCTTCGGAATCGGCATGATCTCTTCCAGCCAGGCCGGCAAGATCGAGGTAGTGTTCAAGGCGGGTCGCAAACTGCTTAGAGCCTGCTAGATCAGAATCCGCACACGGAATTTGTTGCAGATCTACAATATGAAGGCGGATCAACCAAGACTTCAGGGTTTACCCCAGAAGCCTTGGCTGATCCGCCTTTATCCGTTTCGTCAGTTAAATCCGTGTGCCGGTTTTCAGGTTTGCCTTGATTTTCAGCTCTGCGCCATCACTTCCTGATCCGGAACCCCGCTTTTTCCCAACCGGTTTTCTCCGCTGTCGCATCCTTTGGCTGAGGCTTCTCCGCCTGGGCGGCCTCCCTCGGCATGTTTTTCACCGCTGCCCCTTTTGGCACCCTCTCCGGTTCGGCCTGCTTGATGGAGAGCGAGATCCTCTTTCGCTCGGGGTCTGCCGAGAGCACCTTCACCTTGACGATCTCGCCCACCTTCACCGCGTCGTTTGGATCCTTCATGAAGCGGTGCGAAAGCTGGCTTACGTGTACCAGCCCGTCCTGATGCACCCCGATGTCCACGAAGGCGCCGAAGGCCGCCACGTTGGTCACCACCCCCTGCAGGATCATCCCTTCCTTCAGGTCGGCTATGGTGGAGACGTCGTCGCGAAAACTCGCGCTCTTGAACTGCTCGCGCGGGTCGCGGCCCGGCTTCTTCAGCTCCTTCAGGATGTCGTTCAGGGTGGGAAGCCCCACCTCGGCCGTCAGGTAGCGCTCCACCTTGATCCCCGCCGAGAGCCCCGGGTCCGCCACCAGTTGCGCCACGCTCACCGAGAGGTCCGCCGCCATCCTCTCCACCACGCCGTAGTTTTCCGGGTGCACGGCGGTGTTGTCGAGCGGATTCTCGCCCCCCCTGATCCTCAGGAAGCCGGCTGCCTGCTCGAACGCCTTGGGGCCGAAGCGCGGCACCTTCAATAGCGACTGGCGGCTGGCAAAGGCGCCGTTCTCGTCGCGCTGGCGCACGATGGCGCGTCCCTGGTTTTCGGTGACGCCGGCGACGTAGGATAGAAGCGCCCAGGAGGCGCTGTTCAGGTCGACGCCGACGAAGTTCACGCACGACTCGACCACCGCGTCCAGCGCCTTCTTGAGCTGCGCCTGGTTCACGTCGTGCTGGTACTGTCCGACACCAATGCTTTTCGGATCGATCTTCACCAGCTCCGCCAGCGGGTCCTGCAGCCGTCGTCCGATGGAAATGGCGCCCCGTATGGTGAGATCCAGTTCCGGGAACTCCTCGCGGGCGATGTCGGAGGCCGAATAGATGCTGGCGCCCGCCTCGTTCACCATGACGGTCTCGGCCTGGACGCCTCCCTTTCTCAGCGCCTCCCGTACGAAGAGCTCTGTCTCGCGGCCGCCGGTCCCGTTTCCGATGGCGATCAGGCGCAAGTCATGGAGCTCCACGAGCCTGACCAGGTCGGCCGCTGCCGCCTGCACCCTCGGTCCGCCCGTGTGCGGGTAGATGGTGGCGTGTTCCAGGAAGCGGCCGGTCTCCGTCAAGGCCGCCAGCTTGCAGCCGGTCCGCAGCCCCGGGTCGATGCCGAGCACGCGCCTGCCGCCGGCCGGCGGCAGCAGCAGCAGGTTTCTCAGGTTCTGGGCGAAGATGGCGATGGCCGCCTCGTCCGCCCGGGTCTTCGCCTCCAGCCTCAGCTCCACCTCGATGGTGGGGGCGATCAGCCTCTTGTAGGCGTCCGCTGCGGCAGACTCCAGGATGGCCTTGAAGATGCTCTCCCGCTTGATCAGCCTAAGCTTCACCCGCTCGAGTATCTCCTCCTCCGGGGCCAAGAGGACGAGCCTCAGCACCGCCTCTTTTTCGCCTCTGCGCATGGCGAGCATGCGGTGAGACGGCACCGATTTGAGCGGCTCCGAGTATTCGTAGTACATCTTGAACTTACCCTCGCCGTCCAGCCCCTCGCCTATGAGCTTGCAGGCGAAGATCCCCTGCTCGCGGGTAAGCTCGCGCACCATGCCGCGCAGGTCCGCGTCTTCGCTCAGCTGCTCGGCAATGATGTGGGCCGCCCCCTCTAGTGCTGCCTCGGCGTCAGGTACACCCAGTTCCAGGTTCACGAAAGGTGCTGCGGCCTCGGCAGGCGTGCCGCTTTTGAGCTCCTGGGCGGCGACGATCACGGAGAGCGGCTCCAGGCCGCGCTCGCGCGCTATGGTTGCCTTGGTCCTGCGCTTTGGCTTGTAGGGGAGGTAGAGGTCCTCCAGCTCGGTCTTCTTGCGGCACCCCTCGATGCGGGCGGCAAGCTCCAGGGTCAGCTTCCCCTGCTCATCGATGCTCTTTATTACCGTCGCCTTCCTGTCGGCGAGCTCGCGGTGGTAGGCGAGCAGGTCCTCGATCTGCCGGATCTGCACCTCGTCCAGCTCGCCGGTCTGCTCCTTTCGGTAACGCGCGATGAAGGGGACCGTGCCTCCCTCGTTCAATAGGGCCACCGTCTGCAGCACGCCTGCCCGTGGCAGGCCGCTCTCTTCTATGATAATGGCAAGTATCTGCTGATTGTCCGTTCCGCTCATCGGTCTCTCCCTTGGGAAAAACTCTATTTTCTACACCCTTTGTCCGCCGCGGGCAAGCATTTTCGAATCGGATAAAAGCAGGATCAGTGCATGTGGTGGAACATTTTTTCAAATAGTTACAAGAAGTTAAAGCTTAAAGTCCTGCCTTTGTCCGTGTGTGTCCGTGGCTAATAGCCTTTGATTTAGACCCAAGTCTGGGGACGGTCGGCTGGAGACGGAATACCGAAACAAAGCGGCCTTGTGGACGCTTCTTGACCGGGCGACGCGAATCGGTTATTCTGGCCGAATTTCATAGACGAGGATCTTTTTATGGTACGTCCCAGCTGGGATGAGTATTTTATCGAAATAACCCGCCTGGTGGCGAAGCGCTCCACCTGTCTCAGGCGCCAGGTGGGTGCCGTGCTGGTGAAGGACAAGAATATCCTCGCCACAGGTTACAACGGGGCGCCTTCCGGGACCTCGCACTGCCTGGACATCGGCTGCCTGAGGGAAAAGCTCGGCATTCCGTCCGGGGAGCGGCACGAGCTCTGCCGCGGCCTGCACGCCGAGCAAAACGCCATCATCCAGGCGGCCAAGCACGGCACCTCCATCGATGGGGCGACCCTTTACTGCAACACCATGCCCTGCATCATCTGCTCGAAGATGGTGATCAACGCCGGCATCAAGCGGGTGGTCTACCTCTGCGGCTATCCGGACAAGCTGGCCGAGGAGATGATCCGCGAGTCCGGGGTGATCGTCGAGAAGTACGAAGGAGAGCAGTCATGAAATGCCCTTTTTGCGCCTATTCCGACAGCAAGGTGGTCGATTCGCGCCCCGACAAGGGGGGAGCCAACATCCGGCGCAGGCGCGAGTGCGAGGCGTGCGGCAAGCGTTTCACCACCCATGAGCGTGTCGAGGAGGTGTTGCCGCTGGTCACCAAGAGGGACGGCAGGCGCGAGCCGTTCGACCGGATGAAGCTGATAGCCGGCGTCCAGAAGGCCTGCGAGAAGCGGCCGGTTTCCGTGGAGACCATCGAAAAGCTGGTGGACCGGCTGGAGACGCGGCTGCAGGAAAGCGGCGAGAAAGAGGTGCCGACCACCACCCTTGGCGAATGGGTGATGTCCGAGCTGCACGGCATCGACCAGGTCGCCTATGTCCGCTTCGCCTCGGTGTACCGCTCCTTCAAGGACATCAGCGAGTTCATGGTGGAGCTGCAGGACCTATTGAAGAAGTAGCCGGGGTGGCATGTCCGATTTCCAGAAGAAAATGATGCGGCAGGCGCTGGCGCTGGCCAGGCGCGGGGTCGGCAAGACCTCGCCGAACCCGGCCGTGGGCTGCCTGATCGTGCGGGACGGCGTGGTGGTCGGTCGCGGCTGGCATAAAAAGGCCGGTACTCCGCATGCCGAGGTGCATGCCCTGAACGAGGCGGGAGAGCTTGCCGCGGGAGCCGACGTCTATGTGACCCTCGAGCCTTGCGCCCATTTCGGCAGGACCCCCCCCTGCGCGAAGGCCCTGGTGGATGCGAAAGTCGCCCGGGTGTACGTTGCCATGATCGATCCCAATCCGCTGGTAGCCGGAGCCGGGATCGGGATGCTCAGGCAGGCGGGGATCGAGGTGGAGACCGGGCTTTTGGAGGAGCCGGCCCGCGCATTGAACCGCCCCTTCATCAAGTGGATACAGACGAAGCTCCCGTTCGTGGTGCTAAAGAGCGCGCTCACCATGGACGGCAAGAGTGCCACAGCCAACGGCGACTCCCGCTGGATCACCAGCGACCGGTCCAGGCGCGAGGTGCACCGGCTGCGCGGCGTGGTGGACGCCATCATGGTCGGGGTCGGCACGGTGCTCACGGACGATCCGCAGCTGACCTGCCGGGTGCCGGGCGGCAAGGACCCGCTGCGGGTGGTGGTCGATTCCACCTTGCGGATCCCGCGGCATGCGGCGTTATTAAGCGTCAAGTCCGAGGCGGGGACGCTGATTGCCACCTGCAGCCGGGATGCGGCGAGGCTGGAGGCGGTCGGCTCCCGCGGCGCCCGGATCCTCAGTTGCCGGGAGAGCGGAGGGCAGGTCGATCTCGCCGATCTGCTGCGCCGGCTAGGTGAAATCGGGGTGCAGTCGATCCTGCTGGAGGGTGGCAGCCATCTGGCGGGAGCCGCGCTTCGGGCGGGACTCATCGACAAGTGCATGATTTTTCTGGCGCCCAAGCTGGTGGGCGGCGCCGGGATCGGCCTTTTCGCTGGAGACGGTGTCGCCATTATGGGGGACGCCATCCGGCTGGAAGGGATGACCGTCAGGCGGGTAGGGGTGGATCTGGTGATCGAGGGGACCCCGGTGGTCTGAAGGTCTCCTTAGGAGTGAGGACGAAGCTGATTAACTAGTTTTCAGGATGCTCCGGATGAGAAACTAGTGTTTCTGAATATTGCCTCGCGGCGGCTAATAGTTTGATTAAATGCTATCAGAAGAACTATCAGACGCCGTACGAATAATTAAAAAAGGACTCAACATGTTCACAGGTCTCATAGAGACGGTCGGCGAGCTGGTCTCCATCGAAAAAAGAGGCGCCTCGGGGAGCCTGACGGTAAAGTCTTCGCTTCCGCTGGAAGAGATCGCCATCGGCGCCTCGATTGCAGTAAATGGCGCCTGCCTCACCGTGGTAAAAAAGGGTGGCGGCGCCATCACCTTCGACATCTCCCCCGAGACCATCGACCGGACCGGTTTCAAGAACCTGAAGGGGGGCTCCCCGCTCAACCTGGAGCGGGCCATGCGGCTTTCGGACCGACTGGACGGCCACCTGGTGTCGGGGCACGTCGACTGCGTGGCAACGGTCAGCGAGCGGCGCGAACTGGCTGGCAACATCGTTTTTTCCTTCAGGTTTCCTGCCGACTTTGCCAGATATATCGCGGCCAAGGGGTCGGTGGCGATCGACGGCATCAGCCTGACCGTTAACTCAGTCGGCACGGACAGCTTCAGCGTGAACGTGATACCGCATACCGCCGCTAGGACCACGCTTTTGGGAAGGCGGGTGGGGGACCAGGTCAATATCGAGACAGACCTGATCTGCCGGTACCTGGAGCGCCTGCTGGCCGGAAAAGATGGCCCGCAAGGGGGGGTCACACTTGATCTGCTGGCAAAAAGCGGCTTCATGTGACGGGCTTTTTTAATTCCACTTTCTCCCTTTTTTTGCTATGGTCTTCGATCTAGGTTGTATCCTCGGCCCGGGGACTGGCTCCGCAGGTGCCTGTTCCCTTTTACCCCGCCGGAACTACAGCGAACCTGGCACCGCAACTGCACCGCCACTGAAGGCAAACGAGCCGAAAAACAGCAGCTTGAGTAGTCATCAGTATCACGAGGAACGAGGGGTCCAAGCACATGTCTGTTGCAAGCATTGAGGAAGCCATTGAGGAGATCAGGGCCGGCAGGATGGTTATCCTGGTGGACGACGAGGACCGGGAAAACGAAGGCGACCTCACCATGGCGGCCCAATGCGTGACGCCTGAAGCGATCAATTTCATGGCGCGTTTCGGCCGCGGGCTGATCTGCCTCACCATGACCGCCGAGCGCTGCGACAAGCTGGAGCTGCCGCCCATGGTGCAGAGCAACACCTCCTCCTTCGGCACCGCCTTCACCGTCTCCATCGAGGCGAAGAAGGGGGTCACCACCGGCATCTCAGCCGCCGACCGCGCCCACACCATACTGACCGCCGTAGCCCCCGAGGCGCTCGCCGCCGACCTGGCGAGGCCCGGTCACATCTTTCCGCTGCGCGCCAAAAACGGCGGCGTGCTGGTGCGTGCCGGGCAGACCGAAGGGTCGGTCGACCTCGCGCGTCTGGCCGGGCTCGAGCCGGCAGGGGTTATCTGCGAGATCATGAACGACGACGGCACCATGTCGCGCATGCCTGATCTGAAGAAGTTCGCCAAGCTGCACGGCATCAAGGTCTGCACGATAGCCGATCTGGTCGCCTACCGCCTGAAGCACGAATCGCTGGTGCGCAGGTCGGTGGAGGTGGCGCTTCCCAGTCATTACGGCAGCTTCAGAGCGGTTGCCTTCGAAAACGACATCGACAAGCTGGAGCACCTGGCCCTCGTCAAGGGTGACATCCGGGGCGATCAGCCGGTCCTTGTGCGGGTCCACTCCGAGTGCCTGACCGGAGACGTCTTTGGCAGCGTCAGGTGCGACTGTGCAGACCAGCTGCACAGCGCCATGGAGCGGATCGAGGCGGAAGGGACCGGCGTTATCCTCTATATGCGCCAGGAAGGGCGCGGCATCGGCCTCACCAACAAGCTGAAGGCCTACGCGCTTCAGGACCAGGGGCATGACACGGTGGAGGCGAACCTGGCGCTCGGCTTCAAGGCGGACCTGCGGGATTACGGGATCGGCGCGCAGATCCTGGTGAACCTCGGGGTGAAGAAGATACGGCTCATGACCAACAACCCGAAGAAGCTCGTCGGTCTGCAGGGTTACGGTATCAACATCGTAGAGCGGGTAGCTATCGAGATGACCCCCTCCAAAAGCAACGCCAGATATCTGAAGACCAAGCGCGAGAAAATGGGACACCTGCTGGAAAACATCTAGCCCGATATTAATCTTTTTCAGGGGAGTGATAGAATGCCAAAATTCATTGAAGGTAAGCTGAACGCGGAGGGGCTGAGGTTCGGCATCGTGGTCGGCCGTTTCAACAGTTTCATTGGCGAGCGTCTGCTTGAGGGCGCGCTCGATACCCTGATCCGCCATGGCGCGGACGACGCGCAGATCACCGTCACCAGGGTGCCGGGCGCCTTCGAGATCCCGCTGGTCACCCAGAAGATGGCCAAAAGCGGCAAATACGACGCCCTGATCTGCCTCGGGGCAGTGATCCGCGGCTCCACCCCGCATTTCGACTTCGTAGCCTCCGAGGTCTCCAAGGGGATCGCCCATGTCTCGCTTGATACCGGCGTGCCGGTAGCCTTTGGCGTACTGACCACCGATACCATCGAGCAGGCGATCGAGCGGGCAGGGACCAAGGCGGGGAACAAAGGGTTCGATGCGGCGATGACCGCCATCGAGACCGCCAACGTGTTGAGGGAGATGGATAATTGAGTACACGCAGAGATGGCAGAGAACTGGCGCTGCAGGCGCTTTACTCGAAAGACCTGGTGCTGCAGGACGTGAATTACGCCCTGAAGCGGATCATCGAGAGCTTTGGCGAGGGTGAGGAACCGACCCTGGAGGTCAATTCAAAGGCATATGCCTTTGCCTCGGAGCTTGTTAACGGCGTGGTAGCCCACCTCACAGATATCGACCGCCGGATCGCCGACCAGTCGAAGCACTGGAGCATGGCGCGCATGGCGCGGGTGGACCTGAACATCCTGCGTATGGCCGTATTCGAGCTGCTCTATCGTCCGGACATACCGAAGAACGTCACCATGAACGAGGCGATCGAGGTGGCCAAGAGATTCGGCGCCGAGGATTCCGCCTCCTTTGTCAACGGCATACTGGACGAGATCGCCTCCACCGTCACCGACAAAGAGTAGCAGCAGCCGGTAGTCTCCTCCTGCATCCGCCGGAGGAGACCCTTTCCGCAGGAGCGGCATTGCTGGCGCGATGACCGGTGTTGGACGAACCTCAGGGGGAACCGGTCGGGGGGACATCTTTTCTGTACGGGAACCTTGCGCTTTTCATTGTGAACTGTGAACTGATCAAACGAGGGATTATGAAAGAGATTAAGGTAGGCCTTCTCGGTTTCGGCACCATCGGCGCCGGCGTTGTCAAGCTCCTGAAGCAAAACTCCACCCTCATCGAGGAGAAGACCGGTGCACGGATCTCCCTGAAGAGTGTTGCCGATCTGGATATCACCACCGACCGCGGCGTAAGCGTCGCGGGGATCAACCTGACCCGCAACGCGGACGAGGTCTTGACCGACCCGGAGATCTCCGTGGTGGTCGAGCTGATCGGCGGCTACCAGCCGGCACTCAGCTTCGTCCTGAAGGCGATCGCCCACGGCAAGCACGTGGTCACCGCCAACAAGGCGCTCCTGGCCGTGCACGGCCAGGAGATCTACGCCGCGGCCAAGGCAAAGGGGGTCGAGGTCCTTTTCGAGGCGGCAGTGGGGGGCGGCATTCCGGTACTCTCCGCCATCAAGGGGAACATGGCCGCCAACCGCTTCTCTACCGTGCTTGGCATCGTGAACGGCACCTGCAACTACATCCTCACCCGGATGACCCAGGAAGGCGCCGCGTTCGCTGACGTGCTGAAGAGCGCCCAGGAGCTGGGTTACGCCGAGGCGGACCCGACCTTCGACATCGAGGGGGTCGACACCGCCCACAAGCTCTGCCTGCTCCTGTCGCTCTGTTTCGGCACCAAGATCGACCTGAAGGACATCTATTCCGAAGGCATCACCTCAATCTCCTCCGAGGACGTCGACTTTGCCAAGTCCTTCGGCTATCGCATCAAGCTTTTGGCGATCGGGAAAATGGACGGCGGCCAGATCGAGGCGCGGGTGCATCCGACCATGATACCGATCGATTATCCGCTGGCCGACGTGCACGGCGTCTTCAACGCCATCAGGCTGACCGGCGATTTTCTCGGTCCGGTCATGTTCTACGGAAGGGGCGCCGGGATGGATGCCACGGCAAGTGCCGTGGTTGGAGACGTGGTAGATCTCTCCCGCAACCTGGCCGCCGGGATCTCGCGCCGCTGCGCGCCGCTTGGCTACCTGGACGAAAAGGTGGCAACCCTGCCGATCAAGCCGATTGGCGAGATCATCAGCAAGTACTACATCCGCTTCCAGGCGCTCGACCGTCCCGGCGTGCTGGCCAGGATCGCCGGAGCGCTTGGCGCCAACGGCATCAGCATCGCCTCCATGCTGCAAAGCGCCAGGAGCGCCAGCGACACGGTGCCGATCGTCATCATGACCCACGAGGCGCGCGAGGCTGATGTCCGCCGCGCCCTGGCCGAGATCGACGCCTTCGAGGTTATCCGCGAAAAGAGCAACTTCATCCGCATCGAGGACAACCTGGAGTAGCGGGGGGGGAAGGAGCTGAAATGTGTCTCAGTGCGTCTGAGCGGCTATCAGCAAGCTTTCCATAAGCGTGTCATAAAAAGCAAAAGGGCGGGGAATTTCTCCCCGCCCTTTCCTGTTCCAGCGCCAAACCGGCTGCTAAACTGCAGTTAATCTGGGTAAGTCGGTCCTTCCTCACCTCGCAGGCAAATCCCCCCTAACCCCCCTTTTTCAAAGGGGGGGACTTAACCGCTGCCCTTTCTCGACTTAGCCTTTTTTCAAAGGTGGGCAAACTTCAAAAGGTGCTTAACTCTCCTCCCTTTGAAAAAGGGGCACTTAACGCCCCCCCCTTTGAAAAAGGGGGGTCGGGGGGGATTTGCCCTAAGCGTCAGTCAACCTCAATCCCGCAGCTTTACCCCGCCTTCGCCTCGTACCCTTCCACGATCGCTCTGTAGTGCGCCTCCAGCCCCTGGGCTGCCTGCGCCTCGGCCCTCTGGTACCCCTCGACGATGCCGTCGCGCTTCTCGGCCGGAATCACCCGCTCCGCCAGCGGATAGAGGATTTCATCCTCCTTGGAGATGTGCTCGCGCAAAAGTTCCAGGTAGCCGCGCGCATTGGTCACGATCGCCTCGTCCTCGCCTGTCCCGCCGGCGACGGCCCGGGTGGCCGCCTCCTCCATGCCGCGCACGAAAGCGCGTCCCAGGTCGTGTTCCATCAGCATGGCCGCGACCGGGCTGTTGGCCCGTGGCATGCCGTTTTCAATGAGCGCCTCGAAGAGGATGTCTTCTTCCTTGGCGTGATGGAAGCGGTCCGCGTAGTTCCTGATGAAATCGACGCCGTCCAGGTAGAAGCCGTAATCGCGAAAGGAGCCTTTTTCGGTCAGAGCCGCGTTTTTCTCCAGCAGCGCGAGCATCCTCAGTATCAACTGGTGCTCATCCTTAAGCCTTTGGGTGATGTCCTGGTTCATGGCTAGTTTCTCCTTTCCCCGTTAACACCGATGATGGCGGTCTCCAGCGGGATCTCCTTACCCGAGAGGCCGAGCGCCTGTCTGACTATCACGTCCAGCCCGCGGCAGCAGGGAACTTCCATGATCGCCACAGTAATGCTCTTTACCTCGTTCTGGCGAAAGATCGCCGCCAGTTTCTCGATGTAGGGGGTGGTGTCGTCAAGTTTCGGGCAGGCTATCGCCACCGCCTTTCCCTTCAAAAGATCGCTGTGGAAGCTGCCCAGGGCAAAGGCCACGCAATCGGCGGCGATCAGGATGTCGCTGTCCTGGAACCAGGGGGCGGTCGGCGGCACCAGGTGCAGTTGCACCGGCCACTGCCGAAGCTCGGAGGCCGCCTTTACCGTGCTGTCCTGCTCTGTCGTCTCAGTTCTCTCGATGACCCTTGCCTGGCTTCCCGGGCAACCACATGCTGAATGTCCCATTTTGATTCTCCTTAACGGTTAGTTTGTTTTCCGGTTGAGTAGTTATAGGTTGAGTAGTATTTAATTTAGTGCTAGTTGTGTCTGGCCGTAAAGTATCCTGTCCGGCACATACCCTGTTGAGAGGGGAGGGCGGTCGCTTACTTCCTAATGCTCTGCTCTTTGCGCCAGGTAGTCATTGATTTCTTTTTCTATGGCGGCCTCGTTCTCCTTGGTGAGCCCGTGTATGGACACCACGTCCTTCAGAAGGCAGATCCCCACCTTGCAGGCGACGCAGCCGATCTCATAGCGGTTCAGGATCTCTCCTATTTCGGGGTAACTCTTCATCACGTCCTGAATCGCCGTATCGCCTAAGCCGTTTTTGAATTCCATTGTTGCCTCCTGTTCTCGCTTCGTTGAACTGAAGATAGCGCTTAACGCAGAAATTGTTTATGACGTGGGTCAAGATTCCAGCATTGACCTCCGGGCTGGAAAAGAGTGCCCAGTTCTGGTCTATTGACCTTCCGGGCAATCTGCGTAAAACTGGTGACTGGAAAAACCGCACATCTTCAGGAGGTGGCGTCGATGGAAAATCTCAGATCGCAGATAAAGGCACTGGAGCAGTCCCTGCCGGCGCTTTCGCCGGAACAGGGGGAACTTCTGGATAGGGCTACCCGGGAAATCGCCCTTTCCGGCATCGCCGAACGCGTGCTGAAGGCCGGGGAGCAGGCGCCGGATTTTACCCTCCCCAATGCGGTAGGCCTCCCCATCACCCTTAGCAGCGCCCTGCAGACCGGTCCGGTGGTGCTCACCTTCTACCGTGGCATCTGGTGCCCGTACTGCAACCTGCAGCTGAAGGCCTACCAGAAGATACTGCCCGAGATCTTCAAGCTCGGCGCCTCGCTGATGGCCGTCTCGCCGCAGAACCCCGACAAATCCCAGGCTACGCTCTTGAAAAACTTTCTGCAATACGAGGTGCTGAGCGATGCCGGCAACCGGGTGGCGCGCCAGTTCGGCCTGGTCTACCAGGTGCCCGAATGGGCGCGATCGCTTTATATCTCCTTCGGCACCGACCTGCCCGCCTTCAATGACGACCCCTCCTGGGAGCTCCCCATTGCCGGTACTTTCGTGATCGGCCGCGAGCGGCGCATCCTGGCAGCCTACGCTGACAGCGACTCACGTAACCGCATGGAGCCGGAGGCGATCCTTCAGGCACTGCGGGCGGTGGCCTCAACGGGGAGCGATCTGGTGGGAGAACCATTCTGAAAATCGCTCAGCCGCTCGGCACCTCTCCCCTTTTGAAGGGAAACCTCTCTCCCCTTTGCAAAGGCGGCCATGCTCTATCCTCTGCAAAGGCGACCATGCTCTATCCTCTGCAAAGGCGACCATCTCTCTCCCCCCTTTGCAAAGGGGGGCTGGGGGGGGATTTTGCTCAGGCGCAAATAAGTTCCGATTGACACAGAGTTCAAATCCCCAAATCCCCTTAAATCCCCCTTGCAGAGGGGGACTTCTCATGCTGAAGGCTGGCGCGGTCAGGTTATTAAATGCGGGGTAAAATGCGATGACGAAGAAAATAGCGATACTTACCGGCGGAGGCGATTGCCCCGGTCTCAATGCGGTCATCAGGGGGGTGGTGAAGTCAGCCGTGATCGGACGCGGCTGGGAGGTGATCGGCATCGAGGACGGCTTCGACGGGCTGCTGCATCCGGAAAAATGCCGGGTGCTCGGCCTTGAAGACGTGCGCGGCATCCTCCCCCGGGGCGGCACCATCCTGGGTACCACCAACCGGGGAAACCCCTTTTGCTTCCCCATGCTGCGCAAAGGGAAGATGGAGCTGGTCGACGTCTCGGACGAGGTGGTTTCCAGGATAGAGCACCTGGGTATCTCCGGGCTGGTTGTCGTGGGAGGCGACGGTTCCCTGAAGATCGCCCAGGAGCTGATGCGCCGGGGGGTGCCGATCGTGGGTGTCCCGAAGACCATCGACAACGACCTTTTGGAGACGGACGTCACCTTCGGCTACAACACGGCACTGGAGACCGCCACCGAGGCGCTGGACAAGCTGCAATCGACGGCGGAGAGCCACCACCGGGTGATGGTGCTTGAGGTGATGGGGCGCTACGCGGGGTGGATCGCGCTGGAATCCGGCATCGCCGGCGGCGCGGACGTGATCCTGATCCCGGAGATCCCCTACGACATCGAGAAGGTCTGCGCCGCCATCGTGGCGCGCGGCAAGCGCGGCAGGCGCTTCAGCGTCATCGTGGCGGCCGAGGGGGCCTTCCCGCAGGGCGGGGGACGGGTGGTGAAGGAGCCTGCCGGGGGTAAATCGGTGGTCGAGCGGCTGGGGGGGGTGGGCGAGATGATCTCGCGGGAGCTGGGAGGCTTTCTTGAGATGGACATCCGCGTCACGGTGCTGGGCCACCTGCAGCGCGGCGGCTCACCCTCGACCTTCGACCGCTGCCTGGGCTCCAGGTTCGGCGTGAAGGCTGTAGAACTGATCGAGATCGGCGCCTTCGGACAGATGGTCTGCCTGAAGGGGCGGCATATCACCTCGGTTCCCATCGAGGACGCGGTGCGCAGTCTGAACCTGATCGACCCGGCCGGGGAGATGGTACGCCATGCGGAGGCGCTCGGCATCATGCTGGGCAGGTGAGCTTGGTGAAGATGCTGTTGACTTTGCCTAATCTCTGAATTAGACTGCAGAAAATTCCTGCCCATCGCTCACGGCGGTGCAAGGGCACAAAGAGGTAGCCCAGATATGAAGAATTTTATCGCCGATACGAACCGCAGCCATCTCTATGCGATCGTCGGCCTTTGTCTCGGAATATCGGCGCCGATAGGCTGGACGATGCTGCGCCTGGTGCTCTTCGCCGACCCCGCTCTGCCCCTCTCCGCCCAGATCTTCACCGACATGACCCGAAACGCCCAGGGGATCGCCCTTTACCTCTACATGGGGGCTGGTACCGCCTGCGTGCTCGCCTTCTTCGGCTATTTCATCGGCAAGGCGGCCGACGAGCTGCACCGAAAGGGAGCGGCGCTGGACCTGCTGGTCCAGCAGGTCGATTCGCAAAAGCAGCTGTTCGAGAACCGCTACAAGGTGCTCGACAACAACATCAAGAACTTTCACAAGATAGGGAACAAGATTCAGAAGTGCGTGATCAAGGAAGACGTCATTGCGCTTTGCGTTCAGGGATTGCACGAGGTGCTTGGCTACGAGCGGGTGAACGTCCTTATGGCGGACCCCGAGAGAAAGCACCTCTACTTCGCGGCGACCGCCGGCAACGAGAGGCCGGTGGCGACCGAGATCACCCTTCCTCTGGACCACCGCTCCGGAGTCATTTACAAGAGCTTTAACGACAAGCAGGTGTTCTTCATCGAGAATATCTCCATGTACCCGCAGGACTATCTGCTGCAGCCCCCTTTCGACATGATCGAGCCGCTGCGCTCCACCACCTTCATCCTCTGTCCCATCGTGCTGAAAGGGGAGTCGATCGGGGTGTTCGGCCTGGACAACAAGAGGAGCCATCGGGCGCTCAACGACACCGACGTCGATACCATCCGGCTCTTCGCCGACCAGGCGGCCGCGGCCTTCATGCGCATCAGCCTTTTGCATTCGATCGACCAGCTCACCCTGGAACTAGGGAAAACCTTCACCGAGCTTTTGAGCAGCAGGGAGAGCTACTCCGGCAATCTCTACCGCCTGAAGAGCGCCGCCGACTCGATCGCCAACGGCACGCTCAAGATCGATGCCGCCGCCCACGGAGTGATGGAGTCGGTGGACGGGGCAAGCGTCTCCGCAGCCCAGATCTCGGTAAGCACCGATCAGATCACCGGCAACATGGATGCGCTCTCCGACTCGGTCTACAAGTCCGTTTCCGCCATGGAGGAGATCTCCTCCTCGCTTCGCCAGGTGGAAAAAAATACCGCTCTCTCCCACAACCTCTCCAGCATGGTGAAAGAGCACGCCGAGCAGGGCGGCGAGGTCGTGCGCGAGACGGTGGAGTCGCTGGCCTCCATCCAGCGCTCCGTGGAGCTTTCCTACGAGGGGATCAAGCGGTTGAGCGCCAACAGCGGGCGGATCGAAGGGTTCATCAGCGTCATCAACGACATTACCAAGAGGACGAACCTTTTGGCGTTGAACGCCTCCATCATCGCTGCCCAGGCCGGCGAGTACGGCAAGAGCTTTGGCGTGGTGGCGGACGAGATCAGGAACCTCTCCCTGCAGACCGGCCTCTCCACCGGCGAGATCACCGGCATCATTGACGAGATCATGACCGAGTCGCGCATTGCCGCCGATAACGTGAAGGTGACCAAGGACCTGGTGAAGAAAGGGGTGAAGCTGGGGCATCAGACGGGCGCCTCGCTGGTCAGCATCCTGGAGAGCTCGCAAAACGCCATGGACATGACTCAGCAGATCAAGATCGCCACCGGGGAGCAGTCCAGATCCGTGCAGATGGTGACCCAGTCCATAGAAGAGGTGAGCTCCATGACCACCCAGATCTTCAGGGCCTCCAAGGAGCAGGCGCACGCGACCAGGTGTGTGGCTCGCGCCCTGGAGGACGTGAAGGATATGAGCCACGATATGGCCGTCTCGGCCGGACGGCAGACGGTGGACGGCGCCGAGATCAAGGTGGCGGTCGCCTCGGTGACCAGCATGGCAGACGCCATCTTCGACGGGATGGAACTGCGCCAGCAGGAGAGCGGCGCGGTGGTGAAGGAACTGGAGCAGATGAGGGCGAGTGCCGCCAGGTAAGTTTCCCTGAAACTGCGGGTCGGCTTCCGATTCGGGAAAGTATCTTTCCCGGACGGAGACCGGGTAAAAAAAGGTGGACTTAGCTGTCCCGATTGTGTTAGTTTTCTAACGGTGTTTGGCCCGCTATCTATAAGTGGAGCCGCTACGGACACCGGGATCAAGAAACATGCCGCCTGGATTCTGAAAGGAACCGGTACGGAAGCGATAGCTGATAAACGTGGTGCGGGGAGTTGTCTGCGCACGCGTCTATTTCACAGCGTCCTCCTTCCTGAGGCGTTTTTTTTTGCTCAAAACCGGGCGATGCTTCAGTAGGAGCGGCATTCCTGCCGCGATAACTGCACCGTCGAGAGCGGTGCAACACCGGTTTTCAGGACGGCTTGCCGGTGCCGGCGATGCCCCGTTTTATTCAACCGTATACCCGATCTCGATTCAAAGTTGCAATGGAGCAGATATGCAGAAGAAGAAAACCATCCTCGACTTCCAGCGGATGAAGGCGGAAGGGGAGCGGATCGCGGTTCTTACCTGCTACGATTTTCCCACGGCGGGCCTCATGGACGACTGCGGCATCGACATGATCCTGGTCGGGGATTCGGTCGGCGTGGTGGTGGCCGGCCACGACAACACGCTCCCGGTGACCATGGAGGAGATGATCTACCACACCAAAGCGGTGCTGCGGGCGCGCCCCAAGGCGTTCGTGGTCTCCGATCTCCCCTTTCTCTCCTACCAGACCGATCTTAAATCGGCGCGCCTGAACGCCGGCCTGCTGATCAAGGAGGGGGGCGCCCAGGCGGTAAAGCTGGAAGGTGGCGCACAGGTGGCCGACACCATCTCCGCCATTGCCGACATGGACATCCCGGTGGTGGCCCACATAGGGCTCACCCCGCAGTCACTGCACCGGATGGGCGGTTTCAAGGTGCAGGGAAAGAGCGAGCAGCAGGCTGAAAAGCTTCTGGCAGACGCCCGCGCCGTCGAGCGCGCCGGTGCCTTCGCCGTCGTGCTGGAAGGGATCCCGATGGCGCTGGCCGGCAGGATAACGGCCGAGCTTACCATACCGACCATCGGCATTGGTGCCGGACCTTTGTGCGACGGGCAGGTGCTGGTCCTGCACGACATACTCGGGCTTTGCAGCAAGTACTCTCCCAAATTCGTCAAGCGCTACGCGGAGCTGGCGCCGCTGATAAGCGAGGCGGTCTCAAGCTACATCGCCGACGTGAAGGGCGGCTTATTTCCCGAAGAGGGGCACTCCTTCAAATGATAGTGATAGAATCGGTTGCACAGATGCAGGAGTTTGCCCGCCAAAGGCGCGGCGAGATTGCTCTGGTTCCAACAATGGGGTATCTGCACGAGGGGCACGCCTCCCTGATGGTCGAGGCGAAAAAGCGGGCTAAGACCGTGGTGGTCAGCATCTTCGTGAACCCGACCCAGTTCGGGGTGAACGAGGACCTGGACAGCTACCCGCGCGACCTTGAGAGGGACCTGCGTGTGGCCCGGCAGGCCGGCGTGGACGTCATCTTCGCGCCGACCGCTGCCGACATGTATCCCGCGGGGTCTCAGAGCTACCTGAACGTGGAGGAGCTTACCACGCATCTTTGCGGCGCGAGCCGTCCCGGACATTTCCGCGGGGTGACCACGGTGGTCGCCAAGCTCTTTAACATCGTCACACCGAAGACAGCCATCTTCGGCAGCAAAGATTTTCAACAGCTGGCCGTCATCAGGCAGATGGTGCGTGATTTCAACATGGACCTGGAGATCGTGGGGATGCCGATCGTGCGGGAGAGCGACGGGCTTGCCCTCAGTTCGCGAAATGCGAAGCTGAACTCCGGTGAGCGCGAGGCCGCGCTCTGCCTCTCACGCTCGATCGCCGCGGCGCGGGCAGCTTTTCAAAGCGGAGAGCGGAGCGTAGTCCCCCTTCGCGAGGCGGCGGCCGCCGTCATCAGGCGCGAGAGCAAGGCAGAGCTGGATTATCTGGAGTTCAGGGATTCCGATTCCCTGGTGCCGCTGGAAAAGGCGGATGAAGGAACGCTGCTCGCACTGGCTGTGCGAATCGGCGCCGTACGACTAATCGACAACTGCATACTTGGGGAGGGATAGAACGTGGACAGAAAGATGCTGAAGAGCAAGATTCACAGGGCGACGGTCACCGGTGCGGACCTGCATTACGAGGGGAGCATCACCATAGACCGCGAGTTGATGGAGGCAGCCGATATCATCCCTTACGAGGCCGTCTGCATCTGGGACGTGAACAACGGGAGCCGTTTCGAGACCTACGCCATCGAGGGAGAGCCCGGCTCGGGCGTCATTTGCATCAACGGCGCCGCCGCCCGCATGGTAGCGCCCCAGGACCTGGTGATCATCGCCAGCTTCGTCAGCATGTCCAACGCCGAGGCCCTCGTGCACGAGCCAAAACTGGTCTTTGTCGACGACAAGAACCAGATGCTCGACACCCGCAAGGAAGTAGCAGGGCAGGGGACGCTGAAAAGCGTGCACTGGAAGAACTAGCAAGAACAGAAAAGCCGGAGCGCTGCACCTGATGCAGCGAAGCAATATTCCCTCCCCCGGAGGGGGGAGGAGTGCTTGAGACTGAGGGGACTGGCTCCGCAGGTGCCTGTCCCCGTTTACCGCCGTTTACCGCCGCCTGTCCCCGTTTACCGCCGGCCTGAAACCAGGTAGAGCCGCAGGGAGAGTGGAGCCATGCAGATATACGCAGCATCATACCTGCTGCCGATCTCGTCCCCCCCGATTGCCGGGGGAGCGGTAGCCGTCGAAAACGGCCTGATCGCCGCGGTCGGCACCCTCGCCGAGCTGCGCGCCGCCAGCGCCGCTCCGGTCACCGAGCTGCCCGGCTGCACCATCATGCCCGGCCTGGTGAACGCTCACACCCACCTGGAACTGACCCATTTTCCGGCCTGGAAGCTCCGCAAGGGGCTCGACTACCAGCCAAAGACCTACTTCGAGTGGATCCAGCAGGTCGTGAAGGTCAAGCGGTCGCTGCTGCCGGGTGAGCTGGAAAGCTCGCTCCGGGAGGGGATGCGCCTCAGCATCGCGTCCGGGACCACGGCTATTGGCGACATACTCTCCGACTTCTCGCTTGCCCCTCTCTACGACTCCTTCCCGCTCTCCGGCAGGCTCTTCCTGGAGGCGATCGGGCATGACCCGCTCCAGTGCGACGCCCTGCTGGAAAGGCTGGAGGCTTCCCTGGCCGGCAGCGGGGGAGGGCTTCTTCCCGGTATCTCCCCTCATACGCCCCATACCGTCTCGGCGCATCTCTTCACGGCTATCCAGGCGCTGGCCGGCAGGCTCGGGATTCCGAAGGCAGTGCACCTCTCCGAAACCGCCGAAGAAGTCTCCTTCATGCATGACACCACCGGCCCCTTCGCCGAGCTCCTCTATCCCATGGCGCACTGGGAGCAATATCTCCCCCACCCGAGGCGGACCACCTCCACCCGCTACCTGGACGAGCTGGGCGTGCTGGACCGTTCCACCCTTGCCGTACATGCCGTGCACATCACCCCGGCCGACGCGGCCGTATTGAAAGAGCGCGGGGTCAGCGTGGTCCTCTGTCCGCGCAGCAACGACCAGCTCTTCGTCGGTTGCGCACCGCACCATCTGCTGAAGGCCGCGGGGATTCCGCTTGCCTTGGGCACCGATTCCCTGGCCAGCAACGAATCGCTCTCCCTTTGGGGCGAGATCCGCTACCTGCAGCAGATTGCACCCGATACCTTCACGGCCTGCGAGTTGCTCGCCATGGCGACCTTGGGAGGCGCCCGTGCGCTCGGCATCGAAACCCGTACCGGATCGTTGCAGACCGGCAAGCGGGCGGACTTCCTGGTTTTCTCCGGCTCTGACCCCGGACCCGGCGAGTCACCCTGTGCGGCACTGCTGGAGCGGGGGAAGCTGGAGCAGGTATACGTCGCAGGAGAGAGCCTGCCGAGATCCTGAGACTTTTACCCCTGTCAATTTACGGCTCGATCTGGTAGTATCACTGCTTATGGGTGAAAAGCTTATCTGCAATAACAAGAAGGCGTTCCATGATTATTTCATCGAGGAGCGTTTTGAGGCGGGCATGGTGCTGCAGGGGACAGAAGTCAAATCCCTGCGCTGCGGCAAGGCCAACCTGAACGACTCTTTCGCCATGATCAAGAATGGTGAAGCCTATCTGCACAACTTTCATATCCTGGCTTACGCCTTTGGCAACAGGGAAAACCACGAATCAGACCGCATGCGCAAGCTCCTATTGCACAAAGCAGAGATCGTGAAGCTCTTTTCCAAGATCAGGGAGCAGGGGTACACACTGATACCGCTGCGGATCTATTTCAAAGACGGCAAGGTGAAAGCCGAGTTGGGGCTTGCCAAAGGCAAGAACAACTACGACAAGCGCGAAGTGCTGAAACAGCAGAATGTGCAGCGTGACATAGCCGCCGGCCTCAAAGAAAGAAGCCGCGGCAGCAGAGACAGGGATTAACGGTTGAATTTTAGAACGTTGAACGTTGAACATAGAACGTTGAACATAGAACGGCTTCAGAGATTTCAAGGGGGTGTAAAGGTTTCGACAGGGGATTAAAGGATTTGACTGCGAGCAGGGGTGGGCTGGCCCCTATATCAAGCCCAACGCAAATAAATGCAAACAACAAAATTGCAGGTTTCTTCGCCGCTGATAACTACACCTTCGCAGGTGCAGTAGCAGCGTAAAGTCATATCCCTCCCAACGGAGGGTTATGCGGGGTAAAGGGTAGATGGCAATCTTGTATCCCTTCGCCCGTCAACAGAAGCAGACTAGAAAGGCCTCGTTTTACTGGTTAGAGAGTAATAAATTAACCAGTGTAGGAGAAGTGGAAAGGGTCTACCTGTCGCCACCATCCGAATTGAACAAGGACAAGATGACTACGCTCGTAGACGTTATTTTTGTAGATTCTTTGGACGCGGGTTCGATTCCCGCCACCTCCACCATTAGAAGGTCCAGCAAGGACCAAAGAAGTACGAAAGCCCTTGAGAAATCAAGGGCTTTTCTTTTTGTCTTGTCCGATGATGTCCGTTATGATATTGCTGAATCCATGATTTTTTGGGGTATATTGAATGATGATGTACCCTGTCAGCATATTGGATACCCCTATAAGCAGAATCAGATACCCTTAAAAAGAAGGAAAGACCTATGCCTAAAAGGATTGTGTCACTCACCGATACCCAGGTAAGCAAGGCAAAGCTAAAGGATAAACAATACAAGTTAGCGGATGGCGAAGGGCTGTACCTACTGGTAACCCCTACAGGCGGTAAGTTATGGCGATTTAAATACCGTATTGGCGATAAGGAGAAGTTACTCTCTTTCGGTGCATACCCTGCTGTCGGTCTTGCTGATGCCAGGCGTCGTCGCGAAGATGCCAAGAAGCTGCTTGTAAATGGTGCCGATCCCGGTGAAGTAAAGAAAGCGCAGAAGGCTGCTATTGTTGCACAAGCAGAAAACGCTTTCGAAATTGTTGCCCGTGAATGGCATGGCAAGTTTTCTGGGCAGTGGTCGTCCGGTCATGCTGCGACCATTATGGACAGGCTGACGCGTGACGTCTTTCCCTGGCTTGGGGCAAACCCGGTCAGTGATATCAAGCCGGTTGATATTTTGGCGGTTCTACGAAGGGTAGAGGGTAGGGGGGCACTTGAAACTGCCCACAGAATTAGAACGATATGCGGGCAGGTGTTGCGCTATGCTGTCGCAACCGGGCGAGCTGAAAGGGATGCAGCGGCCGACCTCCGGGGAGCCTTGCCGCCGACACAGGAAAAGCACCATGCAGCAATTACAGAGCCAAAAGAGGTTGCCGACTTGTTGCGGGCAATAGACGGATTTAAAGGTACCTTTCATGTTAAGTGCGCTCTACAATTGTCACCAATGTTGTTTGTACGTCCTGGAGAGTTGCGGCAAATGGAGTGGACAGAAATTGATTTTGAGGAGGAGCGTTGGAACCTCCCCGCAGAAAAAATGAAGATGAAACAGGCTCATATTGTGCCGCTCTGTAAGCAGGCTGTGGCAATTCTGAAAGAGCTGCAACCATTGACAGGTTATGGTAAATATGTTTTTCCATGTCATCGTTCTCCACTTCGGCCAATGACCAACAACGCGATAAATGCGGCTCTCCGTAGAATGGGATATACGTCAGATGAACAGACCGGACATGGATTTAGAGCAATGGCTCGAACGATCCTTGACGAAGTGCTACAAGTCAGACCTGATTATATCGAGCATCAGCTTGCTCATGCCGTTAAAGATCCAAACGGCAGGGCATACAATCGGACAGCGCACCTCGCTGAACGCAAAAAGATGATGCAACTTTGGGCTGATTATCTGTACGACTTAAAGCAGGGGAAGGCAGCGTGAATTCATTATTTGGTGCTGAAGTATAACTAGTCGAGGAGGTGTTTAATGGAAATTATAAATAATTATGAAAATATAAGCAAAGTTGCTGATAGATTTAAAATATCAATAGACGACTTAATCCATTCTGCTGTGAATGGGTATATCGATATCGCTACCTACATAGACTTTGATAAAATCACACATATTGAACCGTATCCAAATGATACTGTAAATGTGCCTAAATTTAATAGCGGTATTTACTTCATTAGCAATAGGGATATTATCAAATTTCACTTTAACAGTGGTGAAAACAGTATAATAATTAACAATATTTATCCTAATGAAGTATCGGCGTTGAATGAGGATTTTCCATCTCCTTATGCCGATGATGATATTTCATCGTATCCAGAAATGCATTGGATGGGTGAAGGCGATAGACCTTTGCTGTGCCTGATAATTAACGATTATTCCGTCGGTATAAAAAATCTAGTGATACCCTCTTACTGTATTGAAATGATTGGTAACCTTTCTAGAAATCAGGTCCATAGCAACATCTCAGAAAATCCATCTCTTGCAACAATCGCTACCGATCATGAATGTCAGAGGAGCTACCCTATAGCTGATGAAAAAACATTAGCTGAAAAAGGGTTTAAATTCTCACAGGGAAACAAGGGCAGTAGGTCAGATAACTTATGGAAAGCCCTTAGTTGCGTTGTAGACTCCTATCGTGATGAAAATCCTGCAACGGGTAAGTTACCATTGCACGATATAATTAAGAAAATGAAGAAACTTAAAGAAACAAATGATACTGTTCGCAAGATCATAACCGACATTGAGGATGTAGACTATGGGGGTAAGATTTGGTGGCTAAGACAAAATGGTAACCCAAAAGGTACCAAATTTGAAGGAATCGATAAACGATTAACCTTTTTCAGAAGGAAGTTTTCATCTGACGTCTAACTGAATTTACATAATGACAAATGAAACAAAAATCCCCGGCTAATCGCATCCCGGGGATTTTTGTTTTTCGGGTATCCGATTAGCCGGGAATCAAGTCTGATATACATGTGTCCATCACGAATCCATGGAGACCGATATATGTCAGCAGACTACAGCAAAAGTTCACCCTTCACCCTTGGACTAAACCCATCACTTCGCGTTGATCCCCATCCGGACCAAATTCGCTTGCTCCGTTTGCCGGATGTACTCCGGATTATTCCCGTTGCACGCTCGACGTGGTGGAGTTGGGTTGCAGCAGGGATCGCACCCTCTCCTGTTCGACTTGGCCGAACTACAGCCTGGCGATACTGTGATTTATTGGCCCTAATTGAGCAAAACGCCAGCCAGGGGAGGAAGTAGATTGACATCTATGTATGGATGGAATATCGACAATGGAACGGTTAAAGTGATTCCGAGTTTATATGCCATATTCTATCACCTTATCAGTGACCAACTTCATCCGGCTCACAGCAAATTGCGTATTCCGTTGATGGCGACCGGTGACTCGGAGGTGAAGCCGACCGGCATTCCGTTAGGAAGCCGACCGGTGTTCCGGTGTGATGGCGACCGGCAGATGATGCGGTTGCGAGGTGTGAACGTCA
>Ga0209317_1000992_pt1 | contig 28089 bp, 25 predicted proteins | sample RifGroB2_FD_183994 | JGI IMG/M metagenome (GOLD analysis project Ga0209317, IMG submission 183994) | Soil microbial communities from Rifle, Colorado, USA - Groundwater B2 (SPAdes) (version 2) | ecosystem: Environmental > Terrestrial > Soil > Unclassified | place: Rifle, Colorado | collected...
GGGGGGGGGGGGGGGGACGCCATGGAGGTAACAGGCTGATGGCACTGCCCTCACCCCCGCCCCTCTCCCGGAGGGCGAGGGGAGAATGGAGCCCTTCACCGCAGTGGAGGACGTCCCGGCAGTGCGGCCGGAAATTCAAGGAGGCTCGCCATGGTACGTCAACCGGCAGTAGCCGGGAAGTTCTACACCAACGACCCGGTCCGGCTCCGCGAGGAGCTCTCCTTCATGGTGCCCGACGCCCCCTCCCAGAAGGCGAAGGGGATCATCGTCCCGCACGCCGGCTATGTCTATTCCGGTAAGGCCGCAGGGGAACTCTACGCCGCCGTCCAGGTACCTGACACCGTGCTGGTCCTGGGCCCCAACCACACCGGGATGGGGGCACCCGCGGCGCTTTCGCCTCCCGGCGAATGGCTCACCCCGCTTGGTCCGGTCCCGGTCAACAGCCGCCTCTCGGAACTGATCCTGAAACATGTTCCCTCGGTGCGCGAGGATGCAGCGGCGCACAGGTTCGAACACTCCCTGGAAGTCCAGCTCCCTTTCCTGCAGTACCGAAACCCCCAGGTCTCCTTCGCGGCTTTGTGCCTCTCCCTCCCTGATTTCGGCTCCATCTCCCGCCTGGGGGAGGGGATCGCACGCGCCATCGCCGAATTCGGCCAAGAGGTGCTCATCGTCGCGAGCTCCGACATGACCCACTACGAATCCGCGGCCGCCGCTAAGGCGAAGGACACCATGGCGCTGGCGATGATTGCAGATCTGGATCCGGAGGGGCTTTTGAAGGTCTGCCGCGAGCAGGAGATAACCATGTGCGGCGTCATTCCGGCGGCGACGATGCTGGTGGCCGCCAGGGCGCTAGGCGCCACCTCGAGCCGGCTTGTCCGCTACACCAACAGCGGCGAGGTGAACGGCGATCTGAAGAGCGTGGTCGCCTACGCGGCCGTGACGGTTTACTGATGGATGTAATAACCACCCACCTAAACGCCGATTTCGACTGCGTCGGCTCCATGGTCGCCGCTAAAAAACTGTATCCGGATGCCGTGCTGGTATTCTCAGGCGCCCAGGAAAAGGGGGTCAGGGACTTCTTCCAGAAGGGGCACCCCGACGATATCGAATTCGCCCGCATAAAGGACATCGATTTTTCCCGCATCACCCGCCTCATCATCGTCGACTGCCAGCATTCCTCACGCATAGCCAGGTTCGGGGAACTCGCCAAGAGCGGAAGCGTCGAGGTGCACATCTACGACCACCACCCCACGAGCTCCGGCGACATCAAGGCCGACGCCGGCGAAATCCGCCCCTGCGGCTCGACCACGACCATCCTTGGCAGCATGCTGATGCAAAAAGGGGCCGAGGTGACCCCGTACCAGGCGACCCTGATGATGCTGGGGATTCATGAGGACACCGGCAACCTGACCTTCCCATCGACCACCTCGGAGGATTACCTGGTCGCTGCCTGGCTGTTGGAGCGCGGCGCCCAGCTGAGCGAGGTGGCGGACTCAATCGGCAAGGAACTTACCGTGGAGCAGGTCTCCCTGCTGAACGACCTGCTGGTGTCACTCAAGACCACCTCGCTCAAGGGGGTCGACGTCTCCATAGCGCATGCCTCGGTGGACCGCTACGTGGGGGACATCGCGACGCTCGCCCACATGATCCGCGACATGGAGAACCTGCAGGCGCTCTTCCTGGTGGTGGGTATGCAGGACCGCGTCTTCATCATCGCCAGAAGCCGCGTGCCGGAGGTGAGGGTAGGGGAGGTGCTGCAGGAGTTCGGAGGGGGAGGGCACGCGACAGCTGCCTCGGCAACGGTCAGGGGACTCACCCTGATCCAGGTGCTCGCACAGCTCGAGACCGTACTGAGAAAAAGGGTCGACCCCAGGCGGGTGGCGCGCGACATCATGTCCTCGCCGGTCAAGACCCTGCCTCCCGATTGCAGCATCGAGGAGGCGCGCGAGCGCCTGGTGCGCTACAACGTAAGTGCCATGCCGGTTCTGACAGGCGACGAGGTGCTCGGGATCATCTCCAGAAAGACGGTGGAAAAGGCGCTCTACCACAACCTGAACCAGGTTCCGGTCTCAGACTACATGCACTCGGAGTTCTACGTGGCCACCCCGGAGACGCCGATCTCGGAGATCCAGAGCTACATGGTCGGGGGGGATGCCCGCCTGGTGCCGGTGGTGTCCGACGGTCTTTTGCAGGGTGTGGTGACCCGCACCGATCTGCTCCGCTACAGCCTTGGGGGGGAAGCGCTCTACGACCTGTCGCGGGACGCCCTCCAGGTGAAAAACCGCGAGGTGGAGGGGCTGATGAAAAAGCACCTCTCCAGGCGCTCCATCGACATCCTGCACGACCTGGGGCGCATCGGAGACACGCTCGATCTCCAGGTGTACGCGGTGGGGGGGTTCGTGCGGGACCTGCTGCTCGGCAACCAGAACATGGATGTCGACGTCACGGTAGACGGCGACGGCATCCTCTTCGCCGAGACCTTTGCCGCCGAGTTCGGCTGCCGGGTGAAGAGCCATCAGAAGTTCGGCACCGCCGTCATCGTGTTTCCCGACGGCTTCAAGATCGACGTGGCGAGCACCCGCCTCGAATACTACGTCTCCCCGGGAGCACTTCCAACCGTTGAGCGCTCCTCGCTCAAGATGGACCTGTATCGCCGCGACTTCACGGTCAACACCCTCGCCATCGCGCTCAACGGCGAGCAGTTCGGCAAGCTCATCGACTACTTCGGCGCCTACCGCGACCTGCAGGCGAGGGTGATCCGTGTGCTCCACAACCTCTCCTTCGTGGAGGATCCCACCCGCGTCTTCCGCGCCATCCGTTTCGAGCAGCGTCTCAACTTCAAGATAGCCCGGCACACCGAGGACCTGATCAAGAACGCGGTCAAGATGGAGTTCCTGGAGAGGCTGGGGGGGAGGAGGCTCCTCTCCGAGCTGGTGCAGATCCTGAGGGAAAAGGAGCCGCTCAAGGGAATAGGGCGCATGTCGTCCCTGGGACTCTTAAGCTTCATACACCCGGAGATAGAGCTCACCCCGGCCATGCAGGGGACGCTGGAGGAGGTGCGCTACGTCGTCAACTGGTTCGATCTCCTCTATCTGGAGCGCCCCTACGAGCGCTGGGCCGTCTACTTCCTCACCCTTTGCGAGTCCCTTACGCAGGACCAGTTCTGGGGGACCTGCACCCGTCTTGCCGTGAGCGAGCACTACAAGGAGCGGCTGGTCGAGATGCGCAGGGAGGGGGAGGATCTGGTCGGTGCCATGGAGCGCAAGCTGACGCGCCAGGAAAAGGTTGCGAACAGCGAGATCTACTTCCTGCTGCGCGGGCTTCCCGTCGAGGTGCTCCTCTATCATATGGCCAAAAGCCGTAGTTCGGAGATCAAGAGGTGCATCTCGCTATACTTCACGAAGCTCCACGGCGTGCGCACCCAGATAAACGGCGAGGACCTCAGGCAGTTGGCGGTAGAGCCCGGCCCGCTTTACCGGGAGCTGCTGGACGCGGTTTTGAGCGCCCGGTTAAACGGCAGTGTGGTCAGCCGCGAGGACGAGATTCAACTGGTCAGGGAGCTGCTGGGGGCGGTGTAGCTTTTTTGCCACACTGTGGCCATTTCGCGTTTATTGACGTAAGTCAAGGTAAAACAACGCCTTTCCGGATGGCCTCTCTGTCGTGGTGTAGCATTAACAGCACATTAATACGGATCACCTGCCATCCCAATGAACCATGCCAACCTTGACGAATAACCTTTTTTCTTCGCCATATCAGCAGCTTGTCTTGTTATGCCGCTCTTCGTCTCCCGGGTGGCCCCGTATTTGCAGACAGTTAGACGTTTTTGCACTAACGGGAGAGGGGCTATTATGAACAACTTGAAGCGCTGTGCAATTATCCTGGTCACCCTGATTTTCATGGCAACCCCCTGCCTCGCAGCGGAGAACTCCATCAAAACCCTGTTCGAAGACGCCTTATACGGCGGCCTCGCCGGCGCGCTGGTTGGTGGCGCACTGGTCGTCTTCACGGATCATCCCTCCGACCACCTCGAATACATCGCCTACGGTGCTGCCGGCGGTGTGCTGGTCGGCACCGCCTACGGTGCGATAACCACCACCAGGTCCCTTGCCGAGTACGAAAACGGGCAGGTCAAGTTCTCCATGCCTACCATCAGGCCTGAGTTCATGGAAGGGAACGTCAAGGGGCAGACGAAACTGGTCGCCGTGGCTGAGCTGATCCGCGGCAAATTCTAGCCATATACAAAACACGCATCAAAAGGGGGGCGTAACTGCCTCCCTTTTTTTTTCCGTAACTGCGGATTGACGGCGTTTGCCTTCGCCGCCACGCTGGTATAAACTGCAGTGGTTTGCAGTTCTAATGCCGGGGGTGACTTTTGGCTTCCTACGATAACCCGACCGATCTGCTGGCCTACACCGATTCCATGCTCACCTGGGTGAGCGGCCGTGGACGCATCCTGATCGTGGTGCACGACAATCCCGATCCCGATTCGCTTGCCTCCGCCATGGCGCTTCGGCACCTCTTCGCGGTCCGGCTGAACCGCGAGGCCGTGATCGCCTTCTCGGGGATGATAGGGAGGAGCGAGAACATCGCCATGGCGCAGCTTCTCGAGATCCCGCTCACCCCGTTTCCGCTCATCGACCTGAAGGCATACTCCGTGATCTGCCTGCTGGACACCCAGCCCGGCACCGGCAATAACTCCCTTCCTCTAGGGGTGCGCGCCGACATCGTCATCGACCATCACCCCATGCGTGAGGCGAGCACTTCCTGCAGGTGGGTCGATATCCGTCCCAATTACGGGACCACGGCCACCATCCTCTACGAGTACCTGAAGGTGCAGGGGGTTTCGCTGGGGACCAAACTCGCGACGGCCCTTTTCTACGCGATAAAATCCGAGACCCAGGACCTGGGGCGCGAAGCGACGAGGCCGGACCGCGACGCGTACCTGGTACTGTTCCCGCTGGCCAACAAGACCCTGCTGCACAGCATCACGCGTCCGAGGCTCCCGAGGGAATACTTCATAGCGCTGCACAGCGCCCTGGAGCATGCCAACCTGTACGGCAACGTGCTGGTCGCCTCGCTGAAGGGGGTGCAGTTTCCCGAGCTGGTGTCCGAACTGGCGGACCTCCTGGTGCGGCTGGAGGGGACGGAGACGGTGCTCTGCCTCGGGCATTACAGCACGGAGATGATCCTGTCCATCAGGACCTCCAGCGAGGAGATCAACGCCGGGGAGCTGATCCGCAAGCTCGTGGCCGGCATCGGCAGCGCCGGGGGGCACGGCATGATGGCGGGGGGGAAGATAGACATAACGGACAACTCGGATGCGGCGATGAAGGCGCTGGAGGGGCTTTTGACCGATAGGCTCCTTGCCGAGCTTGCCGTAGCCGAGCGTGAACCGTTAGCGCTTGTCCCGTAAGATGTTCATGAAAGCGGTTGCCAAATATCCTCCAAAATGCTAGTAAATACCCTATGTCCGTCTTCCTTGATAACGCAGCAACTTCATTCCCAAAACCGGAAACCGTCTACAAAGCGATGGACGCCGCCATGCGGGAAGTCGGCGTGGCCCCCGGACGGGGTGGATACCGTCAGTCCCTGGCCGCGGCGCGCATCGTCTACGAAGCAAGATCGGCCCTCGCCCGCTTCTTCGGCGTCTCCGATTCCTCCCGCCTTATCTTCACCCACAGCGCTACAGAATCGATCAACATCGTCGTCAACGGGCTTTTAAAGCCCGGCGACCATGTAGTTTCAACCAGCGTGGAGCACAACGCCCTGCTGCGGCCGCTGCACCTGATGTCCAGCCGCGGCGTGGAAGTCACCTACGTGCAGGCGGACCTCTCCGGCGTCGTTTCCGAGGCGGAAATCGCCCGTGCCATGCGCCCCGACACGAAGCTCGTGGCGCTGGCGCACTGCTCCAACGTGACCGGGGCGGTGCAGCCGGTAGAGGAGATCGCCCGCGCGGCGCGCAGGGGGGGGGCGCTGTTCCTGGTGGATGCCGCCCAGAGCGCGGGCTTTTTCCCCATCGATACGGCGGCCATGGGTATAGATTTCCTGGCTGCGCCGGGGCACAAGGGGCTCTACGGTCCTCCCGGTACCGGCATCCTGGCCATAGCGGAGGGGCTCACGCTGGAGCCGCTTCTGGTCGGCGGGACCGGCAGCCATGCGAGCAGCCCGGAACAGCCCGAGCAGATGCCTGAGCGTCTGGAGAGCGGGACCATCAGCACCCCCGGCATAGCGGGGCTGAAGGCGGGGCTCGATTTCGTGCTGGAAACGGGGATGGACGTGATCAGGGAAAAGGAGCGGTTGCTGGTCGGGCAGCTCCTGGAGGGGCTACGTGCCACGGCCGGGGTCACGGTGTACGGCCCTCAAGAGGGAGAGCGCGGCGCCGCAGTTTCCTTCAACGCAAAGGGGCACGATCCCGCGGAACTCGGGTTCCTCTTCGACTCCGGCTACGACATCAGCGTTCGCTCCGGGCTGCACTGCGCCCCGGCTACGCACAGGGTCATCGGCACCTACCCGGCCGGCACGGTACGGGTGAGTCCCGGTTTCTTCAACAACGAAGAGGATATAGCGTTTTTTCTTAAGGCATTGCATGAGATAATGGCGCGGGGGTGAATCCCCGCGGCAACGGACGGCAACCGACACTATTTTGATACGGCTTTTGGCCGGGAAGGTGGATACTACGAAACGTTCAAATCTGGCTTACAGGGATGAGGAAAGGCTGACCGATCAATACGATGACGTACAGGGGGTGGATGTGAAGAAAATCTATGTTCTCGATACCAATGTTCTTCTGTACGACCCGCAGGCGCTGATGAAGTTCGAAGACAACTCCATCATCATTCCGATCACCGTAATCGAGGAGATAGACCGGTTCAAGAAGGACATGAACGAGACCGGCCGCAACGCCAGGCAGGTTTCACGCCTCATGGACGCATACCGCAAGGAGGGGTCCCTCTCCAAGGGGCTGGCGCTGGAAAACGGCGGCACGCTGAGGATCGAGATCTACGAAGAGAAGGTGATGAAGCGGCTTCCGCCCGAACTTCGCGAGGAGCGCGGCGATAACCGCATACTGGCGGTTGCGGTCGACCTGATGGAATCGCAAAGCGAGATGCCGGTGATCCTCGTAACCAAGGACACCAACCTCCGCATCAAGGCCGACGCCCTCGGGCTCCAGGCGCAGGATTACGAGTCGGACAAGGTCGCCATCGATGACCTGTTCAGCGGCTTCGCAAACATGGAGGTGGCGGCCGAGGTCGTCGACCGCTTCTACAGCCAGGGATGGCTGGAAATGGAGGCGGGGCTTCTCCCCAACCAGTACGTGCTCCTCACCGAGGCGGGAAACCCCTCGCACAGCGCCATCGCCCGCTTCGATCATGTCTCCCGGCGCATCGTCCCGCTGGGCCAGCTCGACAAGGAAGGGGTCTGGAGCCTGTTCCCGAGAAACCTGGAGCAGTCCTTTGCCCTGGACGCGCTCCTTGACGACAACATAAAGATCGTCACCCTGGTCGGCAAGGCCGGCACCGGCAAGACCCTCCTCGCCATAGCGGCCGGGCTGCAAAAGACCGCCGAGGAGAACGTCTACAACCGCCTCCTCGTGTCCCGCCCCGTCTTTCCGATGGGAAGGGACCTGGGCTTTCTCCCCGGCGACATCGAGGAGAAGCTCTCCCCCTGGATGCAGCCGATATTCGACAACGTCGAACTCCTTCTTTCCGGTCACGAGGGGGAGAAGCGCCACAGCAAGGGGTACAAGGAGCTGATGGCGATGGGGATCCTGGAAATCGAGCCGCTGACCTACATAAGGGGGCGCTCCATTCCGAACCAGTACATGATCGTCGACGAGGCCCAAAATCTCACCCCGCACGAGATCAAGACCATCGTCACCCGGGCGGGCGAGGGTACCAAGATCGTCCTCACCGGCGACCCGTACCAGATAGACAACCCTTACGTGGACGCCGAGAGCAACGGGCTCACCTACGTGGTCGAGCGCCTGAAGGAGCAGACCATCTCCGGGCATGTCACCATGACCAAGGGGGAGCGGAGCGAACTCGCCGAGCTTGCGGCAAACCTTTTATAACACTGGCGGGAGATCCCTCCCGCAGCAACATAAATCAGGAGACAGAAGGGGGCACGTCATAGTGCCCTCTCTATTTTTTTATGCTACTTCTTTCCCTCGAATCATCCTGCGACGAGACTGCTGCCGCCGTAGTCAGGGGCGGCAGGACCGTCCTCTCCAACATCATCGCCTCCCAGATCAGCATCCATGCGGAGTACGGCGGCGTGGTCCCCGAGATCGCCTCCAGAAAGCACTTGGAGTCGGTCTCGGTGGTGGTGGAGCAGGCACTTGAGGAGGCCGGCGTCGGGCTCGACCGGATCGAGGGGATGGCCGTGACCCAGGGGCCCGGTCTCGCCGGCGCGCTGCTGGTCGGCATCTCCGTTGCGAAGGGGCTCTCCTTCGGGCGCAACATACCGCTTGTCGGCGTGAACCACATCGAGGGACACCTCCTGGCCGTTTTCCTGGAGGCCCCGGTGGAGTTCCCCTTCATCGCGCTGGCCGTGTCCGGCGGGCATTCCCACCTGTACCGCGTCGACGGGATCGGCCGTTACACGACCCTCGGGCAGACGGTCGACGACGCCGCCGGGGAGGCGTTCGACAAGGTGGCCAAGCTGATCGGGCTTCCCTATCCGGGCGGGGTGGCGATAGACCGCCTGGCCCTCACGGGAAACCCGCAGGCGATCAAGTTCCCGCGCCCGCTTTTGCACGACGGCACCTTCAATTTCAGTTTCTCGGGGCTTAAGACCGCCGTGCTCACCCATGTCAACAAGCACCCCGAAGCCAGGGAGGCGGGGATCAACGATCTCGCCGCATCCTTCCAGGCCGCCGTCTGCGAGGTGCTGACCAAGAAGACCGCGCAGGCGATCGCCGCCACCGGCATCAAGCGGCTGGTGGTCGCGGGGGGGGTGGCGTGCAACAGCGCGCTGCGCCGCTCCATGGCTGACTTCGCCGAGGCAAACGGCGTCGAGCTCTCCATCGCCTCGCCCAAGCTTTGCGCCGACAACGCCGCCATGATCGCGGTCCCCGGCGACTACTACCTGAACCACGGATTTCAAAGCGGCTTCGACCTCGACGCACTTCCCGTGTGGCCCCTGGACAAGCTCGCCGGCAGGATCAAGGAGCGTAACTGATGGAAAAGATCCGCGCCAAGAAGGAGTTCGGGCAGAACTTCCTGGTCGACGACAACGTGCTGTCGCGTATCGTGGCATGCGTGGCGCCCGGCGCCGACGACTGCATCCTGGAGGTGGGGCCGGGACGGGGAGCGCTCTCCAGGCTTCTGGCCGCAAGCGGCGCCAAGTTCCTCGCCGTTGAGTGGGACCGTGACCTCCTCCCGGTGCTGGACGCTGAGTTCGCAGGCTTTGACAACGTGGAGATAGGGCATGGCGACATCCTGAGGGTCGATCTCCCCCAGCTTCTGACGGCGCGCGGGGGGGGGAGGAAGTGGAAGGTCGCGGCGAACCTCCCCTACAACATCTCGTCGCAGGTGCTGTTTCGCTTCCTGGAGTGCAGCTACCTTTTCGAGAGGCTGGTGCTCATGCTGCAAAAGGAGGTCGGCGACCGCCTCACCGCCCCTCCCAATTGCAAGGATTACGGTGCGCTCACCGTCCTTTTGAGGCTGCACTTCGACATCAGGAGGGAGTTCATCGTCAGGCCCGGCTCGTTCAAGCCGGTCCCGAAGGTCGATTCGGCCGTCCTCACCTTCACCCCCCTGGAGGCCCCGAGGGCCGAGGTGGGGGACGAGGAGTTCTTCCGGCGCCTGGTCAAGGGGGCCTTCAGCCAGCGCCGAAAGACCCTGCTGAACTCGCTTCGCTCGACCGGTTTCGACGACGGAGACGGCACGCTGGCGCTCGCCCTTTCGCGCAGCGGGATCGACGGCGGCAGGCGGGGAGAGACCCTCTCCCTGGAGGAGTTCGCGCTTCTCTCCAGGGAGCTTCTGGGCGGGAAAACTCTGGCGTAGTGCCGCATGAGTGTGCTATATAAGAACGCTAATCTAATCCCGATGGAGGACGATGCCTTATGAAGATATGCGTGATCGGCTCCGGCTACGTTGGTCTGGTTGCCGGCACCTGCTTTGCCGAAAGCGGCAACGATGTCATCTGCGTTGATGTCGATAAGGAAAAGATCGACGGCCTCAAGCGCGGCATAATACCGATCTACGAGCCCGGCCTCAAGGAGATGGTGCTCAGGAACTGCGAGGAGGGGAGGCTGAACTTCACCACCGACCTCGACTTTGCCGTCAAGGAGTCACTGGTCTGCTTCATCGCCGTCGGGACCCCCCCCGGCGCCGACGGCTCCGCCGACCTTCAGTACGTACTTTCCGTGGCACGCGCCATCGGCCGCTCCATGGAGAGTTTCAAGATCCTCGTGGACAAGTCCACCGTGCCGGTAGGGACGGCGGACAAGGTGCGCGCCGCCGTTGCCGAGGAGCTGGAACTGCGCGGCGTGCACATCGAGTTCGACGTCGTTTCCAACCCCGAGTTCCTGAAGGAGGGGGCGGCTATCGACGACTTCATGAAGCCGGACCGCGTCGTGATCGGCACCGACAACGTGAGGACCGCGGAGCTCATGAAGGAGCTTTACTCCGCCTTCATGCGCAAGTCCAACCGCCTGCTGGTCATGGACATCAGAAGCGCGGAGATGACCAAGTACGCGGCGAACGCCATGCTGGCCACCCGCATCACCTTCATGAACCAGATCGCCAACCTCTGCGAGATGATGGGGGCCGACGTCATGGCGGTGAGGGAGGGGATCGGCTCCGACTCCCGTATCGGTTACGACTTCCTGTTCCCCGGTGTGGGGTACGGCGGGTCGTGCTTCCCTAAGGACGTCAAGGCGCTGGTCAGGACCGCCGACGAATGCAATTACGACTTCGTCCTGTTGAAGGCGGTGGAACTCGCCAACGAGCGGCAAAAGCGCATCCTTTCCGACAAGATCCTCAGGCGCATGGGGGAGGGGGGAGACCAGCCGCTCTCCGGCAAGAGGTTCGCCGTCTGGGGGCTCTCCTTCAAGCCGCGCACCGACGACATGCGCGACGCCCCTTCGGTCACCATCATAAACCGGCTGCTGGAAATGGGGGCCGTGGTCCACGCCCATGATCCCGAAGCGATCAACGAGGCGAAGAAGCATTTCGGCGACCGCATCAGCTACAGCGTCAACAAGTACGATCCCATGAGGGGAGCCGACGCCCTGGTGATCATCACCGAGTGGAACGAGTACAGAAGCCCCGATTTCGGCCGGATCAAGGAGCTCCTGATCAACCCGATCATCTTCGACGGCAGGAACCTCTACCAGCCCGAGCGGATGCAGGACGCCGGTTTCGAGTATCTCCCTATCGGCAGAAACGGCAACGTCAGCTGCGAGGTCGGCTAAAAAAACGTTCAACGTTCAAGGTTCAACGTTGTAGTGGCAGTACTGCCGTTGGAACATCTACCCCGACTGCACGCGCAGTACCGCAATGGGGCAGGGTTTACGGAGCAAGATAACGAACGTTGAACGTAGAACGTTGAACGGATTCTCAGAGGTGTTTATGCGCGTGCTGGTCACCGGTGGTGCCGGTTTTATCGGGTCACATCTTTGCGAGAGGCTTTTGAAGGAAGGTCACGACGTGATCTGCCTCGACAACTTTTTCACCGGCAGCAAGCGCAACATCGCCCACATGCTCGACAACAACAGCTTCGAGCTGATCCGGCACGACGTGACCGAGCCGATCCTGCTGGAAGTGGACCGGATCTACAACCTCGCCTGCCCGGCGTCGCCGATCCATTACCAGTACAACCCGGTCAAGACCACCAAGACCAGCGTCATGGGTGCGATCAACATGCTCGGCATGGCCAAGAGGGTGCGGGCCAGGATCCTGCAGGCATCCACCTCCGAGGTGTACGGGGACCCGCAGGTCCACCCCCAGACCGAGTCTTACTGGGGCAACGTCAACACCCTGGGGATCAGGAGCTGCTACGACGAGGGGAAAAGGGTCGCCGAGACCCTGATGATGGACTACCACCGCCAGAACAACGTCGACATCAGGATCATCAGGATTTTCAACACCTACGGCCCGAAGATGGCCGAGAACGACGGCCGCGTGGTGTCCAACTTCATCCTGCAGGCGCTGAGGGGCGAGGATATAACGGTCTACGGTGAAGGGGAGCAGACCCGCTCCTTCTGCTTCGTCTCGGATCTGGTCGAGGGGATGATCAGGATGATGGAGTGCCCCGGTTTCATCGGCCCCGTCAACCTCGGCAACCCCACCGAGACCACCATCCTGGAGTTTGCCAGAAAGATCATCTCGCTCACCGGCTCCAGCTCGCGCATAGTCTACCGTCCCCTGCCGGCAGACGACCCGAAACAGCGGCAGCCCGACATCTCGCTCGCCAAGCAGATGCTCGGTTGGGAACCGAAGGTCCCGGTGGACGACGGCCTCAAGCAGACCATCGACTACTTCAGATCCGTCGTAAGCACGGCATAGGAACACATGCAGAAACGGCTCTTCTTCGTACCTGCTGCGGTAATCGTTTTCATCCTCTACTTCACCGTATTCGGGGACCGCGGACTCCTGCGCATCAACCACCTGCACAGGGATCTCGACGAGATGCAAAAGCATCTGACCGAGTTGAAGGAGGAGAACGACAAGCTAAGGCGCGAGATGGCGGCGCTGCAGTCCGACAGGCGCTACCTGGAGAGCATCGCCAGGCGCGATTTCGGCCTGGTGCGCAGCAACGAGGTGATCTACCAGTTCCACCCCCAGCAAAAGGCGCCGACGCCGCAAGGGGCGGAAACGCCAAAGGGGGCTCCAAAACCGATGCCGCCCCCCGCTGCGGCCGCGAAGTAACCCGCCTCTTCGGCAGACCAAGGAGTCCATCATGAACGAGACGACGGGAAGACAGCACTGCGTGGTCTGTGCCTGGCGCGAGCACTGCTCCAAGAAATTCTGCGTGGCCGACGGGGGAGCACGCTGCCCCGACTTCACACGCGACGTTACTATAAAATCCGTGCCCGACACGGATCAGGAAAAGAAAAGGGAGGAGAAGATATGAAGGAGCAGCTGCGCGCATGCATCCTGAAGGGAATCGAGGGGTGTTTCGCCGACGGCACGCTCACCTCTGGGGTCTTACCGGCCATCAACGTCGAGAAGCCGGCACACGCAGAGCACGGTGATTTTGCCACCAACGTCGCCATGCAGATGGCCAAGCTCGAGCGCAAGGCACCCCGAGCCGTCGCGGAGATCATCGTCAACAAGCTGGCCGGCGCCTCGGAACTGATCGCATCGCTTCAGATCGCGGGTCCTGGTTTCATCAACTTCTTCATCAAGGACAGCGCCTGGAGAAAGACCCTGACCGAGATCGACAGGGCGGGTGCCGACTACGGCAGGAGCAAGGTCGGCAACGGCAGGAAGGTGCAGGTCGAGTTCGTCAGCGCGAACCCCACGGGTCCGCTCCACATAGGCCACGGCCGCGGTGCCGCGACCGGCGACGCCGTCGCCTCGCTGCTGTCCGCCGCCGGTTTCGACGTGCAGCGCGAGTACTACATAAACGACGCCGGCAACCAGATGAACACCCTGGGGCTGTCGGGGCTGCTCCGCTACAGGGAACTCCTGGGCGAGGCGATCGACTTCCCGGAGAACTGCTACCAGGGTGACTACATCAGGGACATCGCCCGCGACGCCATCGCGAAGCACGGCGACCGGTTCCTCAAATGCCCGCAGGAGGAGGGGATCGCCTTCTTCGCAAAGATGGGAGGGGACCTGATCCTCAAGGGGATAGACCAGGACCTGCAGGCCTTCGGCGTCCGCTTCGACCACTGGTTCTCCGAGCAGTCGCTCTTCGACGAGGGGAAGGTCGACTCTGCCATCAAGGAGATGCAGGAAAAGGGGCTGATCTACGAGCAGGAGGGCGCGCTCTGGTTCAAGACCACCGACTACGGCGACGACAAGGACCGCGTCGTGGTGAGAAGCAATGGCGTCACCACCTATTTCGCCTCCGATATCGCCTACCACAGGGACAAGTTCCTGCGCGGCTTTGACTGGGTCATCGACGTCTGGGGCGCCGACCACCACGGCTACGTCCCGAGGCTCAAGGGGATCGTGCAGGGGCTCGGTCGCGACGCGCAGGACCTCGGGATCATCCTGGTGCAGCTCGTCTCGCTTTTGCGCGACGGCCAACCGGTCGCCATGTCCACCAGGAGCGGGGAGTTCGTCACGCTCAAGGAGGTGGTCGACGAGGTAGGATGCGATGCGGCCCGCTTCTTCTTCCTGATGCGCCGCTCCGACAGCCAGCTCGACTTCGACCTGGAGCTCGCCAAGCGCCAGAGCAACGACAACCCGGTCTTCTACGTCCAGTACGCCCACGCGAGGATCAGGAGCATCTTCGAGACCGCGCGGGAGAGGGGGGTGGAGCCCTGCTTCGGGGATGTGCGTCTCGAACTGCTGGAAACCCCCGATGACATGAACCTGATCAAGAAGCTCTCCGTCTACCCGGAGATCCTTGAGGGGGCGGCGGTCAACTTCGAGCCGCACCGCATCACCTACTACCTGCAGGAACTCGCCGGCGAGTTCCACAGCTTCTACAACAAAAGCCGCGTGATCACCGAGGAGCCGGCGCTGACCCAGGCACGGCTCTTCCTGTTGCACTGCGCAGCCGTCACCATCAAGAATGCTCTCACTGTGCTCGGCATCTCGGCTCCGGAAAGGATGTAGGGGGGGGCATGCGGCTTGATTACAGTGACAAGATGGGGGCGGTCCGGGAGAGCGCCGAGCGGAAGCCTGTCCCGAAGAACAGGCCGCGCAAGGCCCCGATCGGCATGTTCGCCGTATTGTCGGTCCTGCTGCTCCTTGTGGTCACCTTCGGCGCCGGCGTGCTGACCGGCTGGTTCTTTTTCAAGGGGGACGGCTCGCCCGCAGCCACCCCCGCGTCGGCTGCGCCGCAGGTAAAGCAGCAGGAGCCCGTCCCGGCCGCGCTGCCGCCGACCGCAGCAGCGCCCCAGGATGCGCCGCTCACCTTCTACAAGACGCTCCCTTCCGGCGGGCATGGCGCCATTGGTAGCGGGGTGAACCTGAAGCTCTCGGATCCTCCCCCCCAGCCGAAAACGGCGCCGGTAGCAGCTCCTGCCGCCAAGCCCGCCGAGGAGAAACCGGCCGGGGAGAAAACTGCAGGGGAGAAAGCTGCCACCGAACCGAGGTTCCTGGTGCAGATCGCGTCCTACCGCGACAAGCAAGAGGCGGAGGCGGTCCTGGCAAAGCTTTCCGCCAAGGGGGTAGCCGCCTATCTGGTTGAGTCCAAGGTGAAGGAGAAGGGAGTATGGTACCGCCTCAGGGTAGGGCGGCACCTCTCCAGGCAGGAGGCCGAGCAGCTGGCCGGCAAGGTGGGGAGCGGCGCAACGGTGCTCCCTGAATAGCTTTTTTTGCCTCTGCGGTGGTTTTTCGCCTCCCCGATGCTACAGTTATCTCCTTGTGGGGTGTTTTCTATGGAAAACAGGAAGAAACTAGGCGAAATATTCATTGAAAGCGGCGTCCTGACCGAGAAAACGGTGGAGCGGATGCTGGCCGTATCCAGGCGCATCAACAAGCGTTTCGGCACGGTGCTTGAGGACTTCGAGCTGATCACCGGCGAGGAGCTGGCCGCGGCGCTCGCGACCCAGTACGGCTGCAGGGTCGCCAGCAACTTCGCAGGGTACTCCTTCTCGCCCGAACTCCTCGGGACCATCTCGGTCGATGTGGCGATGCAAAACAACATCTTTCCGCTGAAGCTTGACAACAAGAGGCTTGCGCTGGCGATGGCGGACCCGACCGAGACGCGTGTGGTCAGGAACATCTCGGCGAACCACGGGCTCACCATCACCCCTTTCATAGCGACCCGCAAGGAGATCTACGCCGCGATCTGCAAGAACTACCTGCAGAAGGAGGTCTCCCCCTCTGCAGCACACACGGTGCTCGTGGTCGAGGACGACAAGATGATCGGCACCATGTTCGGAGACTTCCTGGGCAGGCAGGGGTACCGCGTCATCTTCGCGGCCGACGGGCTGGAGGCCTACAAGGCCGTGCTGACCGAGAAGCCCAACGTGGTGCTCACCGATCTCATGATGCCCAAGCTCGACGGCTTCGGGCTTTTCGACGCGCTACGCACCGTTCCCGAGCTCGCCTCGATCCCGGTGATACTGATCACCAGCTCGATGCGGCCGGAGGACGAGGTGAAGGCGTTCGAGAGGGGGTTTTTCGACTTCATAGAGAAACCGGTGAGGGAGGGGACCCTGATCACGCGGGTGAAAAGGGCGCTGCTGTTTCACGATCGAAAATATCAGCTCCCCTAGGTTTGGCAGCCACAACTCCGGATGTACATACCACCGACCCTCCAGGGCTAAAGCACTGGAGGTATTTGTTTGCAAAAGGGTATCCCATGACCATAACCACAGTGAAATGCCCACACTGCCGCAAGGAAGCGCCGCTGACCGGCAACCCGTTCCGCCCTTTCTGCTCCGAGAGGTGCAAGATGATCGACCTAGGCACCTGGGCGACAGAGGGGTACCGGATCCCCGGCGAGAAGCGACCTGAGCAGGACGACGAGGAACCGGAAGAGTCCTGATACGCTACACGAACCAGCTTTTTTTGCAGCCATGCAATGATCAAACAGTCAAAGGAGCCTTTCATGTCACAAGTACGTCTCCGTTTCGCGCCAAGCCCGACCGGCTACCTCCACGTTGGGGGGGCGCGTACGGCGCTCTTCAACTGGCTTTTGGCCAGGAAGCAGCAGGGGAAGTTCATCCTGAGGATCGAGGACACCGACGTGGCCCGCTCCACCCAGGAATCGGTGGACGCCATCCTGGAAGGGATGACCTGGCTCGGTCTTGACTGGGACGAGGGGCCCTTCTACCAGTCGGACAACTTCCCTCTCTACAAGGAGTACGTGCAGAAGCTCCTGGCTGCCGGGAAGGCGTACAAGTGCTACTGCAGCTCGGAGGAGCTGGAAGCCAAGCGCGAGAAGGCCCTCAAGGAAGGGGGCAAGCCCAAGTACGACGGCACGTGCAGGGAGCTGCCGCAGGGGGATGACGACGGGAGACCGTACGTGGTGCGTTTCAAGGCGCCGCAGGAGGGCTCCACCGCCTGGAACGACCTGATCAAGGGGAGGATCTCCTTTGAGAACGCCGAGTTGGACGACCTGATCATTCAGCGCACCGACGGAACGCCTACCTACAACTTCGTCGTCGTCATCGACGACGCCACCATGGGGATCACCACGGTCATCCGCGGCGATGACCATGTTAACAACACCCCGCGCCAGATCCTCTTGTATCAGGCGCTGGAAGTCCCGGTCCCCGAGTTCGCGCACGTGCCGATGATCCTTGGTGCCGACAAGGCGAGGCTTTCCAAGCGGCACGGTGCGACCTCCGTCATGGCCTACCGCGACATGGGGTTCCTCCCCGAAGCGATGGTGAACTACCTGGTGAGGCTCGGGTGGAGCTGCGGGGACGAGGAGATCTTCTCCCTGGAGGATCTGATCCGGAAGTTCTCCATAGAGAACGTCGGCCGCTCCGCAGGGGTCTTCAACCCGGACAAGCTCCTGTGGCTGAACGCGCACTACATAAAAAACGGCGATCCCGTGCGCCTGGCCGGGCTCCTGACGCCGTTCCTGCATGAGCGGGAGGTGAAACCGGAGATCGGCCCGGACCTGCCTGCGGTGATCAAGACCCTGCAGGAGCGCGCGAAGACCATGCTGGAACTCGCCGACGGCGCGCTCTTCTACTACCAGGATGAGCTTGCCTATGACGAGAAAGGGGTGGCCAAGTTCTTCAACGCCGAGACCCCGGCGCTGCTGGAAGCGCTGCTCGATAAGCTCGGCTCGCTTGAGAGCCTGTCTGCCGCTGCCATTGAGGGGGCCTTCAAGGAGCTTTGCGAGGAAAAGGGGATCAAGCTTGGGCAGGTGGGGCCGGCAGTACGGCTCTCGCTGTCGGGCTCGACGGCTTCACCCGGCATATTCGAGATGATAGAGGTGCTGGGGCTTGCCGAGACCCGGAAGCGGGTGGAGCGCGCCGTCTCCAGGCTTTGCTGAAGAGGGTGAAATAGGTGCTGCATGGAAAAGGAGGGGGCTTTCGGGCCACCCTCCTTTTTTGTGCGGAAAAAAATAGGCCTGCAAACGGTAGAACCGCTGCAGGCCATGGCATTTCATGAATCTGGTTGTGCTTAGGCCGAGATTGCGCTCACCGGGCAGGTGTCTACGCAAGCGCCGCAGTCGATGCAGGTATCTGCAGCGATCACCCTTTTGTCGCCAGCCTCGCTGATAGCGTTGACCGGGCAGGAATCGTCACAGGCGCCGCAGTTGATGCACTCGTCGCTGATGGTATGTGCCAAAGTATTCACCTCCTTCGTGTTGACTTAAAATTCTGTGGAAACCTAACATATGCCCCAAAAAAAGTCCACCATAAAGCTGTGTGACATTTGAGGCGCGGATCAGGAGAAAATCCTTGAACTGTAGACCAGTCTACGGTATATTTAAAAAACAGTTCTATTTGTAAACTTTTTTGCGCGGACGGATGTGCGCATAAACACTACAAAAACTACAATCATGGGGGATGCAGATCGATGGATATACTGGCACTTAACTGTGGTAGTTCTTCTGTAAAATACCAGTTGTTTGACTGGGATAAAAAAGTGGTTGTCGCCAAGGGAATGGTGGAGCGCGTCGTGATAGGCGACTCGTTCATCCTCCACGAAGTCCCCGGGCGCGAGACCTACCGGGAAGACTCCGACTGCCCCGACCATAAGACTGCCGTGGACCTGATCCTGAGGACCCTGATCTCCCCGGAGCACGGCGTTCTCAAGGAAATCAAGCAGATCGCCGCGGTAGGGCACCGCGTCGTGCACGGCGGCGAGCGTTTCACCAAGTCGGTGCTGATCGACGACGACGTGCTGGCCGCGGTGACCGAGGTGCAGCACCTGGCCCCCCTGCACAACCCCCCCAACATCGCCGGCATCGAAGGCGCCATGGCCGTCCTACCCGACGTGCCCCAGATCGCCATATTCGACACCGCGTTTCACCAGACCATGCCCGAGCACGCCTACCTCTACCCGCTCCCCTACGAGTGGTACGAGAAGTACGGCGTCAGGCGCTACGGCTTCCACGGCACCTCGCACCTCTACGTCTCCAAGCGCATCGCCGCCATCCTCGGCAAGCCCGCCAACGAGTGCAACGTGATCACCATGCACATCGGAAACGGCGTGTCCCACTGCGCCATCAAGAACGGGGTGTCGATAGACACCAGCATGGGGCTCACCCCGCTAGAGGGGGCCATGATGGGCACCCGCTGCGGCGACATCGACCCGGCCATCCCCGCCTTCATGATGCAGAGGGAGAACCTCTCCGCCAAGGAGATCGACAGCATCCTGAACAAGAAGAGCGGCGTCATCGGCATCACCGGCCGCTTCACCGACCGTCGCGACGTGATAGAGAACGCCAACGCCGGGGACAAGCTCTGTGCGCTCGCCCTCGACATCGAGGCGTACCGTCTCAAGAAGTACATCGGCACCTACATGGCGGCGATCGGCAAGCTGGACGCGGTCGTCTTCACGGCCGGGGTAGGGGAGATGGGTGCGCCCATCAGGGCACGTGCCATCGAGGGGCTTGAGCACATCGGGATCATCCTTGACCGGGAGCGCAACGCCTCGGCCATGACCAGAAAGCGCGAGACCCTGATCACCACCGACGATTCTCCGGTGAAGGTGTACGTGATACCGACCGACGAGGAGCTCGTCTTTACCGAGGACGTGGCAGCCATACTCGACGGGACCTACACCGACCACATGAACTTCGAGTACAGCTTCTCCAGGCCCGAGTTCGTGAGGAGCTAGGCTTCAGAGACAAGGGAACACAAAAAGGCCGGTCGGGGTTATCCCCCGCCGGCCTTTTTGTGTTGGTGATCTGTCAGATCCGTCCGATCGGTCTGATCTGCCAGATTCCTGCTTGTTACCCCTGCGCCTGCACCGCGGTGATGGCGGTCACGTCGACGATGTCCTGTACGGAGCAGCCGCGGGAGAGGTCGTTTACCGGCTTGGCGAGACCCTGGATCACCGGGCCGATCGCCTTGGCGCCCGCCAGACGCTCCACGAGCTTGTAGGCGATGTTCCCCGCGTCGAGCGTCGGGAACACGAGCACGTTCGCCTTGCCGGCGACGTGGCTGCCGGGGGCCTTCTTGCCGCCGACTGCCGGTATCAGCGCCGCATCGGCCTGCAGCTCGCCGTCGATGGAGAGCTCGGGTTCCATCTGCTTCGCGATCTCCAGCGCCTTCAGCACCTTATCGGCGTCGGGATGGCTCGCGCTCCCCTTGGTCGAGAAGGAGAGCATGGCGACCTTGGCCGGAACGTCGAGGAACGCCATGCAGTTACGCGCGGTGGCGATGGCGATCTCCGCCAGGGCCTGGGCGTCAGGGTTGGGGTTCACGGCGCAGTCGGCAAAAAGGATCACCCCGTTCTCGCCGAAGTTGGGAGTCTGGGTCGCCATCAGGAAGAACGATGAGACGGTCTTGATGCCGGGGGCCGGACCGACCGTCTGGAAGGCGGCACGGAGCACGTCCCCGGTGGTGCCGGTGGCGCCGGCCACTTCTCCGTCGGCGTCCCCTTCACGCACCATCATCCCTGCGTAGTAGAGGTGGTCGGGAGCCGTCAGAAGCTCGCGCGCCTGCTCGGCGGTAAGCCCCTTGGACTTGCGCAGTTCCACGAGCTTTGCCACGTATGCTTCAAGCTTGGAAGAGGTTGCAGGATCGATGATCTCGACACCGGAGAGGTTGATCCCTTTTCCGGAGGCTGCAGCCTGCAGCGCGTCCGGCTTGCCAAGAAGAACAATCTTTGCCAAACCCTGTTCCACGATGGTCTGGGCGGCAAAAAGCATCCTCTCGTCGTAGCTCTCCGGCAGGACGACTGTCTTCGTGTTCGCCTTTGCCTTTTCGTGAATCTGCTTTACCAACGGCATTATGATCCCTCCGCATTAAATTAATAAAACCGTGTTAGTTATATAACCCAGCATGTCGGATCGGTCAATAAAAAAGCCTGCGGAAAAGCATTAACTAGGGCAGCGGCGTGCCGCATTCCTCCGGGTCTCCCTGCAGCTTGGCTACAGCGTGCGGCACCGCCGGCCATACGAAACCGATGTTCTCGGTGGCCCCCCTGGGGCTCCCGGGGAGGTTGATGATCAGCGTGTTTTTGCGTATGCCGGCAACGGCGCGGGAGATGATGGCATGCGCCGTCTTCTTGAGGCTCTCCATGCGCATCACCTCGCCGAAGCCGGGGAGGAGCCGGTCTACCACGCGCTCCGTCGCCTCCGGGGTGACGTCGCGGGGTGACACGCCGGTGCCTCCGGTGGTGAGGATCAGGTCGAAACTGCCGCTGTCGGACCACTGGACAAGCTTTTCCGAGATGAGCTGCGCCTCGTCCGGGATCACCTCGGTGCAGGTGACGTCGACGCCGCGCTCCTCGAGCCAGCTTTTCAGCGCGGGCCCGCTGCCGTCGGCTCTTTCGCCGGTGGAACAGCGGTCACTAAGTGTCAGGATGGCTGCACGCATGTGATAAATCTCCTTTTAACCTTGTGGACTGCTTGGACCCAATGGACCTTATGGACCTATCGGAACCTACGCTTCCCTTTTGTAGACGCCGCTCTTGCCGCCTTCCTTGTAGTGCAGCTTGATGTCGGAGATCACGATCCCCTTGTCGCTTCCCTTGCACATGTCGTAGACGGTGAGCGCCGCCACGGTGGCTGCGGCCATGGCTTCCATCTCCACCCCGGTCCGCTCGAAGGCGCGCACGGTGGCCAGCACTCCGATAACCCCCTGCTCCTCGTCCACCTCGAACTCCACCGATACGTTGTGCAGGGCCAGCGGATGGGAGAGGGGGATCAATTCGGGGGTCTTCTTCGCCCCTATGATCCCTGCGATCCTGGCCACTCCCAGGACGTCTCCCTTGGCGACGCGCCCGGATGTGATCGCCCGCACCGTCTCCGGCTTCAAGGTCAATACGGCTCCGGCAATCGCGGTCCGCATGGTCGGTTCCTTGTGGCTCACGTCCACCATGATGGCGTTGCCGCTTGCGTCAAAATGATTGAATGCCATGTCTATTCCTCCATTTCCAGGGTTGAATCCAGCAGATGCAGATCGATTTCCTCGCCCGCCTTGAACTCGGTACGCTCGGCGGGAAGCAGGGCCAGGGCGTTGCAGCGGAGCATGGTCTTCAGGATGCCGGTATTCTGGTCGCCGGACGTGCCGGCCACATAGCGCCCGTCTTCCAGGGTCACGTGGACCCTCAAGAAATTGAGCTTACCCGCCTTCTTGCGCGCGCCTTCCTTGAGGTAGCCGCGCACCGTCCGCCTGAACACCTTTTCATGCCCCATCATCCTGAGAAGCGCCGGCCTGGCAAACTCCTCGAAGGTGATCATCGTGGAGACCGGGTTGCCAGGGAGCGAAAATACCGGAACGGCACCCTTCATGCCGAAGGCGGTGGGGCCGCCGGGCTTTATGCCCGGCTTCCAGAACTGCTCGACCACTCCCAGCTCGGCGAGGATCTCGCGCACCAGGTCCCGGTCCCCGGCGGAGACGCCTGCTGAGGTGATCAGTGCGTCTGCCTTCAGGCCCTCGGACAAAAGCGCCAGGTGGCTCTCCCGATTGTCCCTTGCTATCCCCAGAATCACCGGCTCGGCGCCGCAGAGCTTGATGGCGGTCGCCAGGGCGAGTGCGTTGCTGTTCACGATCTGGCTATCCCTGGTCTCGCTGCCGATCTCGACCAGTTCGTCACCGGTCGACAGGATCGCCACACGCACCCTGCGGTAGACCGGTACCATGACCGCCGAGAAAGAGGCGAGCAGGCTCACCTGGGGGGGACCAAGGATAGTCCCCCTGGCGATGACGGGCTCGCCACAGGCGACGTCCTCGCCACGGAAGCGGATGTGATCGTTTTTCCTCACCTGGTTCAGCAGCTTCACCGTTTCGGTCCCGGCCTCGGTCTCCTCGATGGGGACCACGGCGTCGGCGCCGGCGGGGATGGGAGCGCCGGTCATGATCCTCGCTGCGCAACCGGCGGCAACCACGTCATCCGAACTGACACCGGCAGGTATGTAGTCGGTTACCTTGAGCACCACCCCGGGGGGGCAGTCGGCACTCCTGACGGCGAAACCGTCCATAGCGGAATTGTCCCAGCCGGGCATATCCTTGGGTGCGGAGTAATCCTGAGCAAGGACCCTCCCTGCCGCCTCAAGAAGGAGAACCCGCTCAACCCCTGCCGGGGCGACCTTCTCCTGAATCATGCGTCTGGCCTGTTCGTAATTGATCATCTTTACCTCTGGTTGCTGTAGTGACTGCAGTGCTGGCATATAAAAAGGGGCCCACTCCCATGAGGAGAGGACCCCGAACGCTCAAACGGCGGTGGTTCTCCTTTCCAAAAGGGAGGCGATGCCGTTTCCGGCAGCACCCATTGGCCGTGGCGTCCTGGGGAATGCTCCCTTTAGATGGCCGCGGCTCGGAGACGAATCTGCTTATCGTCCCTCAGCATTAGCATATTTGACAGGAAATAAACAATTATTTTGCCTTAAGTCTAGACGACAGGAGTCCGGTATCCTCAATTATACCCCTTTCAACTATCTGAAATGGCGTATGTTGTTTGGAGCGCAAATAGCCGGTACGGATTCCGTATACATTTTTGGGGTTGGCGGTGGGGCAGGAGGTGGACTCATTAAAGGGGTTGCTTTCCGTCGAGAAAACAGAGTATGTTTTTTATCGTGGCACCTGGATAGCAGTCTTACCCTCCCTTTGGAGGGACTTCTGCAACGAACGATTTTGAGGAAAAGCGAACCGCATGGCTCTCATCGACACCTATGGCAGGCGCATCAACTACCTTCGACTCTCCGTCACCGACCGTTGCAACCTCCGCTGCAGTTACTGCATGCCCGAGGAGGGGGTGGAGAAGCTCTCCCACTCGGAGGTCCTTTCCTACGCGGACCTTTTGAGGATCTCGGCTGAGGCGGTCGCGGCCGGGATCGAGAAGATCCGGGTAACCGGGGGGGAGCCCCTGGTGCGCAAGGGGATTCTCACATTCCTGGAGCGCCTGGCTGCACTCCCGGGACTAAAGGAACTCGTACTGACCACCAACGGGCTGCTTCTTAAGGAGATGGCCCAGGGGCTGCGTGACGCAGGGGTGCAGCGCCTCAACATAAGCCTCGACTCGCTGAAGCCCGAGACCTTCGCCAGGATTACACGCGGCGGCGAACTCTCCAGGGTGCTGGACGGCATCGATGCCGCCGAGACGGCCGGCTTTCCGCCGCACAAGATAAACGTGGTAGTGATGCGGGGGGTGAACGACGACGAGATCCTCGATTTCGTTGAACTCACCATGAAGCGCCCCTACGCGGTCAGGTTCATCGAGTACATGCCGACCTGCGGGGATGCCGACTGGCGCGACCTCTGCGTCCCCGGAGCCGAGATCAGGGAGCGCATAGCAAAGAGGTACGCCATCGAGGAGATCAGGAACAGCGAGCGGTCCGGCCCTTCCAAGAACTTCAGGGTGGAGGGGGCGCTCGGGTCGCTTGGCATCATCACAGCCATGACCGGGCATTTCTGCGACGGCTGCAACCGGTTGAGGGTGACTGCGTCAGGAGTCGCCAAGGGGTGCCTCTTCTCCGGGGACGGGGTCGATCTCCGCCCGGTGCTTGAAACCGGCGACGACGCCCTGTTGCGTCAGGAGATCCGCCGCATTGTCGAGGCGAAGCCCGGCCGGCACCAGGTGACGGACGAAGGGGCGAAATCGGTCCCCTTTGCCATGTCCAGGGTGGGGGGGGAGGGGAGGGGAAGAGAGGCAGGTTGAGGTTAAGTTGAGGTTGAGGTTAAGGTTAAGGTTAAGGTTAAGGTTAAGACAAAGACTAAGACATGAAAGGGCTCAAGGGGAGAGATCATGATAGGTAAGGTACTGGCGGTTAATGTCAGCTTGAACAAGGGGGAGAGAAAAACCCCGGCTCCCGAGGTTACTCTGCGCGAGAACCACGGCATCGAGGGGGACGCTCATGCAGGGGACTGGCACCGCCAGGTGAGCCTGCTGGCCCAGGAGAGCATCGCGAAGATGCAGGCCCTTGGGCTCGACGTGAAGGAGGGTGATTTCGCCGAGAACATCACCACTGAAGGTGTGGACCTGGTAAGCCTCCCGATCGGGACCAGGATCGAACTTGGCGAGACGCTGCTCGAGGTGACGCAGATCGGCAAGGAATGCCATACCCGCTGCGCCATCTTCTACCAGGCCGGCGACTGCGTCATGCCCAAGGAGGGGATCTTCGCCAAGGTGCTCAAGGGGGGGGTGGTGAGGCCTGGGGATAGGGTGGTGGTGTAAGGCTCGGGTGCCGACGGCTCGGCACCGGCGCACGGGGCACGGGGCACCGGCGCACGGGGCACGGGGCACGGGGCACGGGGCACGGGGCACGGGGCACCGGCGCACGGGGCACCGACCGGTGGACTTCGTGCGGCTTTTTTGTGGACCTGATGGACCCGATGGACCTTGTGGACCCGATGGACATGCAACTGATGCTGTGGACATGGTGGACGGGCTGGACCTTCCCTGTCAGGAACGGGGGAGTACTACGCTGAAGGTGCTGCCGACGCCGGGGACGCTCTCTACGTCTATACAGCCGCCATGCTCCCGCACTATGCCGTAGGATACCGATAACCCCAAACCGGTGCCGCTCGCCTTGGTGGTGTAAAAGGGGTTGAATACCTGCCTCAGATTCTCCAGGGCTATGCCGACTCCGGTGTCTGCCACTTTTACCTCGTAAAGATCGCCGCTCTTCACCGCCTGACTCCTGACGGTCAATACTCCTCCGTCGGGCATCGCCTGTACTGCGTTCAACACCAGGTTGGTGAACACCTGCCGCAACTGGTCTCCGTCTCCTTCGACCAGTGCCACGTGCTCGGAATACTGCTCTACTACCTCTATCCCCTTCAACGATACCTGGTGCCCGATCTGCCCCATGATCTCGTGCAGCAGCTCGTTCAGCCGCACGGCTCCATGCTCCATCTGCTCCCGCCTGGCAAACTTCAACAGGTTCGATACGATCCGCTCGACCCTCTTCACTTGCTGAAAAATCGTATCCACTTCCTCGCGGTTGGACGCATCCTCCGGCACGGACAGCTGCAACAGCTCGGTGTTCCCCCTGATGATCGCCATCGGGTTGTTGATCTCGTGCGCCACCCCGGCCGCCAACTCTCCGATCGCCGCCAGCTTCTCCACCCGCAAAAGCTCCTCCCGGGTCTGCACCAGGAGACGGTTCTTCTCCTCCAGTTCGGCGGTGCGTATCTGCACCTTCTGCTCGAGACTCCGGTTGAGCTCGATGATGCTGTCCTCGCGCTCCATGAGGGAGCGGCTCATGTCGTTGAACCTCCCGGCCAGATCGCCGATCTCGTCGCGCGACTCTATGCTGCTTTGTACGTTACGCTCTCCCGCCGCCACCCGGCGCGCCAAATGGTCGAGCTCCTTGATCGGCTGCGCCAGCTTCCTTCCCAGAAAACCGGCCATGGAAAATCCCACCAGACCGCTCACGAGCAAAACGAAGCTCAACAGTACCGCCATGTCGATCTTCACGGCCGAATAGTGGCTCTCCAGCATCCCTACGTAGATGGCGCCGATCGGGACCCCCTGCAGCGAGAGTATCGGCTCGTACGCGGTCAGGTACCAATCGTTCACCACGAACGCCCTGCCGACCCACTTCGCCCCCTTGAGGAGCACCCGTTCGTAGACCGGGGTGGAGAGCCTTGTGCCGATGGCCCGGCTCCCGTCGGTGTTGGGGACGTTGGTGGCAATCCGGATATCCCCCTGGAAGATGGTGGAGTTCCCCACGTCCCTGCCGTTTAGCTGTGCCCCTTCGTAGACGATCGACTTGATCTTGTCCACAATCTTCTTGTTGTTGTTGAGGAGCACGCCGCCGTAAAGCGCGCCCAGGAGGTTCCCCGCCTTGTCCTTCACCGGGGCCGCCACGAAGAGAAACATGGCGCCGTTCATGGGGAGTGGGGCACCGGGGGAGTTGGGGCCGCTTCCAACGACGCGCGCCTGCCTCACCAGCGCGTTTCCCTCAAGTGCCAGCTCGGGCGAAGGGAGGATCGTGGTGCCGCTTACCACCTCGCCCTTGAGGGCACGTGCCACGAACTGGTTCTTTCCCTTCTCGTCGCCGTACAGTTCGGGGTTGTTGGTTCTGAAGATCACCTTGCCGGAGGCGTCGACGGCCGCCAGTATGTCGAGGTGCTCGCTTGCGCGCAATGGCGACAGCGTGTCGGCGACGGCACACTGGTCACCCGAGGCGATGGTCTCGGCGGTCCTGCCGAAGGAGGCGGTCAGTTTGACCACGTCGTAGATGCGGGAGAGCTCGTTCTGGTAGGCCTCCCTGGCCACGTTCAGGTCGTAACGGACCTTCTCCTGCGCCTGTGCCGCGACCTTTGCGTTCAGGATGAAGACTCCGGCCATCCCGCAGATCAGGATGGCCAAGGCGAGCGGTATCAGCGTGGCGACGGTCAGCTTCGTCTTTATAGGAAAGCGGAGCCTTGGAAGATTCATGAGGGGATGTTGATGGCGTATTCGACGATCTTGCGGTCCAGCGTCTTGCGGGAGATGCCGAGGATGTCGGCGGACCTGCTCTTGTGGTATCCGGTGCCGGCCAGCGTTCGTTCGATGTGCTCCCTTTCCACGTTCTCCAGGGAGACGAACTGCGGCTCACGGGCCGCTTCGCTTTTTTGCGGCTGCTTGCGCCAGATGGGAAGCTCCTTCCCGGTGACGACAGGGGTCCGCGCCAGGATCACGGCTCGCTCCATTACGTTCTCCAGTTCCCTGATGTTGCCGGGCCAGTCGTAGTCGCAAAGAAGCTGCAGCGCCTCCGGGGTCAGGGAGACCACATCTCTCTTCATCCTGAGGCTGTACTTCTTGAGGAAATGCAGCGCGAGCGGCTCCACGTCGTCCTTTCTTTCCCGAAGCGGCGGCAGCGGGATGTTGATCACGTTCAGGCGGTAGTAGAGATCCTCCCGGAACCTCCCTTCACGCACTTCATGCTCCA
>Ga0209317_1000996_pt1 | contig 27987 bp, 26 predicted proteins | sample RifGroB2_FD_183994 | JGI IMG/M metagenome (GOLD analysis project Ga0209317, IMG submission 183994) | Soil microbial communities from Rifle, Colorado, USA - Groundwater B2 (SPAdes) (version 2) | ecosystem: Environmental > Terrestrial > Soil > Unclassified | place: Rifle, Colorado | collected...
GTAAGCTCGTTCCGGTTCCCCATTCCAACCACCCACAAGGGGCGCTACTTGAGGAAAAAATTCCCTAAAACGCTCCATTAGGAATATTGACAGCATACTGATTATATGCATAATGAGAAGTTCAACACCGGCCAGATCGGGTATGGTATACTTCAGTGATTTCGGAGCTGTCGGCGCTGTCGAGGCCGAATCTGCCGGATTAGTTTAGTGGGAATACGAGCTACTTTTTTTCGAGAGGAGGTGCTTCCAATGAAGGCACCTGTAACAACGCACATGGATATCGGAAGAAGCGTCGGATTCCTTCTGGCAAAGGCGTACCAACGCGCCTGCGTTTTGTTCAAGGAGGAGTTCGAGGGGTACGATCTGACCCCTCAACAATTCGGTCTGCTCGGTTTTCTCTGGCAGGCGGATGGCTTGACCCAGGCGGAGCTTTCGGCAAAGAGCCAGATAGACCGGACCACGATGGGTGGGCTGATAGATAGGCTGGAAAAAGAGGGGTTGGTAGCAAGACGCATTCATCCGGATGATCGCCGCGCCTACAAGATCTGCCTGACTGATAAGGGGAAGGCACTGGAGCCCGAACTGACGCCGCTCGCCGAAAGGGCACAAAGTAATTTCATCTCGAAGCTCGACCGGCAGGAAATCGAGACCTTGAAGTCTTTGCTTGAGAAAATCCGCAGCTAGATCCCGGAGAGCTTAATGCGCATTGTCATAATTCTGCTGGTCGCAGTGACATCTTTGACCGGCACTGCAGTGGCCGAACAGCTAAACCTCAAGGAATGCCTGACACGGGCGTCGGCAACCAACCGCGGGCTGAAATCCGCCTCCCACGATATCGCCATTGCTCGGGAGCAGATCGGTGTCGCCAAGAGCGGCTTGCTCCCGAGGGTCGACCTGCAAGCGGGCTATGTTGCCCAGTTGGAACCGCAGGCTGTGCAATTTGGTGCGATCCAACAGGAGACTCAGGACCCGCGCTTCCCCTTCTTAAACCTCGCCGTTTACAACACCCTATACGACTTCGGCAAAACGCGGGCCCGCCAAGGCTTTGCACGCAAGCAGCTGGACGCGGCACGAAACGCCTATGCGGGCTCGGAGCAGGATCTCTTTCTTCAGGTCGTGCAAGCCTATTACGGCATTCTGGAGGCGGAGAAACTGGTCGCGGCTGCCAACGAGGAGCTGGTCCAGATGAGCTCGCACCAGAAGACGGCTCAAGCCCTCTTCGACGAAGGCGTGGTCACCAGGAATGACCTGCTCCAGGCCGAGGTTCGGGTTGCCGCGAGCAGACAGAAGCTCTACAGCGCCCTGAACCACGTGAATAACGGCTGGCTGTTTTTGAACTACCTGATCGGCGCTCCCGCAGAGTTCCGCGGCGAGCTGAAGGAAGATGTTGAACTCCCTATGATGACGGCTCCTGAGGCAACCGCTGACTTCTCCAGACGCGGCGAGATCTCGGCCCTAAAGGACGTGGTGGCCGCAACCGAGTTCGCGGTGCAGGAGGCGAAGAGCAACTACTACCCTGAACTTTTCGCCAAGCTGGCTCTGGATTATGCCGAGAACAGCAAGGTCCGCGAGCAGGCCATCATGTCGGCAACGGTTGGGCTCAAGGTGAATCTGTACGACGGATTCGCCAAAAGGTACCGGCTCAGGCAGGCGGTCGAGGCGCGCAGCAGGGACGAAGAGAGGTTGAGGGATCTCGAAGACCGGGTGAAGCTGGAATTGGCCACCGCGCAAAACGATCTCAAGGTGGCCCGGGCACGAATCGACGTGTCCGAAAAGGCAATCGCGCAGGGTGTCGAGAACCTGAGAATCACCAAGGACCGCTATCAGGAGAAAGTCGGCACTGCGACGGAGGTGGTGGATGCCCAGACGCTGCTGACCCAGACCCGCACCGACTACTTCCAAAGCGTCTTCGACCTTCAGGTTGCCGCCGCCAGGGTAAAGCGTGCCACGGGCGACTTGTGAAAGGCAGATTGAGATAAAGATTAAGATTGAGTGAAAGCAATAAAGCATCAGCTTACCGTGACCAGGCAGCGGCAAGGCTAAAGGATATGGACGAAATGCAGACACCTGTGGAAGAAGAAATCACCAGTTCCAGGAAGGGGATGAGCAAAAAGCAGCGGGGAGGCATCGTTCTTTTTGTGATCCTCGCTTGTGCAACACTCTTTGGCGTGCGGCAGTGGGTGCATAGCAAGACGCATCTCGAGACCGACAATGCGTTTATCGACTCCCATGTACACTCGATCTCCAGCAGGATCCCCGGCATGGTTAGGCGGGTTGCGGTGGTCGACAACCAGTTCGTGCACAAGGGCGATCTACTGGTGGAGCTCGATGACTCCGACTACCGGGTCGGCGTCAAGACGGCTGCCGCCTCGCTGGAGATGGCCAGAAATGAAACTTCCGGTCAGTACGCAGAAGTGGAGAGCGCCGGGGCAAGCATCGGACTGGCTACGGCGAAGCTCGACCAGGCCGATCTCGATCTCAAGCGCGGCGAAAAGCTGTACGCCAAGGAAGTCATTGCCAGGGAGCAGTTGGAAAGACTACATACCGCCAGGAAGATCGCCCAGATGCAACTCAGGGAGGCGCAGGAGGCTGAGCACCAGGCACAGGCAGTGGTCGGCATCGCGGGGAATGGCTCCAAGAACGCACGGATTGCTCAGAAACAGGGGGAACTGGAGGCTGCGGCGCTCAACCTCTCCTATACGCGCATCGTTGCGCCAAACGACGGCTACGTCACCAGGAGATCGGTCGAGCCTGGAAACTATCTGCAACCGGGGCAAGCGCTCATGGCACTGGTTACCCTGGACAAGGCGTGGATCACGGCAAATTACAAGGAAAGTCAGCTCACCGAGGTGAAACCCGGCCAGAGGGTGGAGTTCACGGTGGACAGCTACCCGGGACGTGAGTTCAAAGGTAGCGTCGAGAGCATCATGGCAGGGACCGGCGCGGCATTTTCCATGCTGCCGCCGGAGAACGCGACCGGCAATTACGTGAAGGTGATTCAGAGGATACCGGTGAGGATAGCCATCGACAAAGGAAGCGATCCGGCTCATCTGCTGCGCGTCGGCATGAGCGTGGTCCCGACCATCCTGACCGGAAAGCGATTCGGCGACGTGTTAAGGGGACGGTAGACCCTTAATGGAAAACGCCGATCGGAATATAAATAAGTGGCTCATCACCATTACCGTGATGCTGCCGGCCATCATGGAGATCGTCGACACTTCGGTGGCCAATGTCGCACTCCCCCACATGCAGGGAAGCCTCAACGCCGGAACCGACGAGGTGACCTGGGTGCTCACCTCCTACCTGGTCAGTAACGCGATCGTGCTTCCGATGACCGGGTGGCTGGCCCGCATGTTCGGCCGGAAGAGATTTCTCATCACCTGCATCATCCTCTTTACCATGGCCTCCTTCCTTTGCGGCGCCGCACCGACTCTAGGCACGCTGATCTTCTTCAGGATACTGCAGGGAGCAGCAGGTGGCGCGCTGATCCCGATGAGCCAGGCTATCATGATGGAAACCTTCCCCCCCTACCAGCAGGGGATGGCGATGGCGATCTTCGGGGTCGGTGCCATGTTCGGACCGATCATAGGCCCCGCTCTGGGCGGCTGGATCACGGACAACCTGAGCTGGCGCTGGATCTTCTATATCAACATACCGATCGGGATTATCGCGGTTGTCATGGCGAGTTTCTTCATCTATGATCCGAGTTATCTGAAACGCGCCAAGGTCTCCATCGACTACTGGGGGCTCGCCCTGCTTGTCATCGGGCTGGGCGCGCTCCAGATAGTCCTCGACAAGGGTCAGCAGGAAGACTGGTTCAACTCCCCCTTCATCGTGATCTGCTCCGCCATCTCGTTCATCTCGTTGCTGTCCTTGATCTACGTGGAGCTGACCCACCCGCATCCGATCGTCAATCTGCGGCTCTTCAAGAATGTCTCCTTCTCCGCCGGCAATCTCATCATGTTTGCAGTCGGGTTCTGCCTGTACAGCTCCATCATGCTGATTCCGCTCTTTCTGCAGACCCTCATGGGGTACAACGCGACCATGGCAGGGATGGTGCTGGCGCCGGGAGGGCTTGCCACCTTGATCTGCATGCCTTTTGTGGGGGCGATAATTCAGCGCTATGACGGGAGGAAGGTGGTATTTTGCGGGCTCATTGTCGGGGCGGTTTCCATGTTTATCATGCAGCGCTTCAGCCTGGATGCAGCCTACCGCGATTTCGTCTGGCCGCGCATAGTGCTCGGTATCGGGCTCGCCATGATCTTCGTGCCGCTGACCACGCTCACCCTTTCGACAATTTCCAAGGAAGAGATGGGAAACGCAACGGGCATTTTCAGCCTGCTGAGAAACGTAGGCGGCAGTGTCGGCATTGCCATTTCGGCAACACTTCTGTCACGTTACTCGCAGTTCTACCAGACCAACCTGGTCGCGCACGTCACCCCTTACAACCCGCTGGTTCAGTCGAAGCTTGAGATGTTGAAGCACGCCACCATGGCACGCGGGATGGATGCGGTGGCGGCGGACAAAACCGCTCTCGCCATCATCTACGGTGAGGTGAAGAGACAGTCCTACATGCTCGCCTACAACAGGATCTTCTTCATAGTCGGGCTCGCCTTCCTAATCATGATTCCGCTTTTGCTTTTGCTGAAGAAGCCGCAGAGGCACGCCCCGCCGCCTCCGGCACATTGAACTTGCGGTACCTAAAAAATACTGATTCAGGCCATCGCACATCTATGTATAGATAACAATTGACGGTTCTGCCGCATTATCTTACTGCTTGGTCGAAGGTCTGATATGGAGGTTCACCATGGAAAAAACGGCCAGCATAACCGTTCGAGTCAAACCTGCCACGAGAAAGCGACTGGATGCCATTGCTCTCGCTACTCGCAGGACAAAATCCCTGGTCATCGAAGAAGCCTTGGATCAATATCTCGATGTGAATGAATGGCAGATCAAGGGTATTCAGGAGGCCTTGGCCGAGGCTGATTCGCCCGATGCCGACTGGGTGGATCATGAAGAAGTAATGAGGAGTGTGAGGGCCTAAGGTTGCGCGTTAGCTGGCTGAGACGGGCGCTCAAAGATCTTGAGGACGCCAAGGCTTTTATTGCGCGAGACGGCAGGTCGGGTTACGCCGTCTGGGCTAACCCGACCTACGGGGTGCTGCACTTCGCACTTTCGGGGGTATGCCATCTATATAGGCAGATCTAGATGCGGATGCCCAATGAATTGCTCCCCCCTTTGAAAAAGGGGGGTTGGGGGGGATTTGGCCCAGCGTGCCACAGAGTGCAGATAGAGGCTAAAAGCAAATCCCCCTAAATCCCCCTTTGTCAAAGGGGGACTTCCCGGCAAACCTGCAGGCTTTACCAGTCGGCTCGGCGCACCACGCACCCTGCCGGGCGCACATAGAAAAAGGCGGGGAAGCATCCCCGCCTTTGGTCCTTATTCCTTCTTTTCCCTCTCATCTGCCATTCTCTGCTCGTAGGCCGCCTTGATCCGCTCATGCTCGGCCCAATGCGCGTCCCAGTCCTTCTTCCTGATGAAATGGAGCGCGATGCTTCCCGTCACGATGCAGGCACCGAAGAAGAAAGGCATCACCTTGAGGCCGTTTATAACTCCATAAACGATGCAGGCTATTCCGATGCAGCATATCGGTGTCTCAGCGCGAAAAAGGCGGCTGAACAGCGATTTTTTCTGTGAGCTATCCTTGGATTGCATCAATTCCCCTTTTCCCCACAAAGCTGACTGCGGAGAAATATGCTTTACGCAGTGCGGCTGGTGATTTCGATAAGGTGGTAGCCGAACTGGGTTTTGACCGGTCCGAGAACCTTGCCGACTTCACCGCTGAATACCACTTCGTCGAATTCCCTTACCATCTGGCCCGGGCTGAACTCGCCCAAAGCGCCGCCCTGTTTGCCTGAAGGGCAGGTGGAGTTGTCGCGCGCGACAACGGCAAAGTCTGCACCGGCTTCGATTTTGTTCTTAAGAGCAAGACATGCTTCCTCGGTAGCTACTAAGATGTGACGGGCACTGGCTTTCGGCATAATCTTCTCCTTTTGTATGTTTGTTGCTGCATCTTGTTATCGTGCTACGGCGCTGATTGTAGCTTACATTGTCAGTGAGGCACAAGGCCTACCTTTTCACACGAGTGTCCGCTCAGGCGTACCTGACCAGTTCCGACATGTCGCGCACGGCCCGGTCGAGCCCCACCAGGATGGCTCGGGACATGATGGAATGTCCGATGTTGAACTCCTCGATGCCCCCTATCGCTGCCACCTTCTTCACGTTCACGTAGTTCAGGCCGTGCCCGGCGTTGACGCCCAGATCGAGCTTGCGGGCGAGCTTCACCGCATTCTCTATCTTGATCAGCTCCAGCTCTTCCTCTTTCCAGGTGGCAGCCTCGGCAAATGCGCCGGTGTGGATCTCAATATAATCGGCTCCCACCTTGTTGGCGGCCTTGATCTGGTCCGGATCCGGATCGATGAAGAGGCTCACGATGATGCCCCCCTCCTGAAGCTTTTGTATGGCTTGCCTCAGCGCCTCATGATGGATCCTGACGTCAAGTCCACCCTCGGTAGTCAGCTCGGCCCGCTTCTCGGGGACCAGCGTGACCGCCTCGGGCATCACGGAAAGTGCTATGGCGACCATCTCGTCCGTCGCGGCCATTTCCAGATTCAGCCTGGTCTGCACGGTCTGGCGCAGGATTTTCAGATCGCGATCCTGAATGTGCCTGCGGTCTTCCCTCAGATGAATGGTGATGCCGTCTGCGCCCGCGAGCTCGGCCATGGCGGCAGCAGCCACCGGGTCAGGCTCGGTACCGCCGCGCGCCTGGCGCAGCGTTGCCACATGATCGATGTTAACTCCCAGTCTAGCCACGTGCATCTCCTCCCAGGGCCCCGGAAACCGCTGAAGCGATCTCGTTGGCCCAGTTCCGGATGTCGCCCTCGTCGGTTCCTTCCAGCATGATGCGCAAGAGCGGCTCAGTTCCTGAGTAGCGGATCAGTACCCTACCCTCTCCCTTTAGCCTGTCCTCGACATCGCGAATCAGTTTTGCCACTTCAGGAACCAGCATGATGTCAGATTTCTCGGCCAGACGCACGTTGACCAGAACCTGCGGCAGCGAGTGCATGACCAGCGCCAGCTCCGAAAGCCTCTTGGAATGCCGTTGCATGATGGCCAGCACCTGCAGTGCGGAAAGCACGCCGTCGCCGGTCGTGTTGTGGTCCAGGAAGATCATGTGGCCGGACTGCTCGCCGCCTAGGTTGTAGCCCCCCTTGAGCATTTCTTCGACCACGTAACGGTCGCCGACCGCGGTCTTGATGATTTCTCCGCCGGCGCGCTTCATGGCAATATCGAGCCCCATGTTGCTCATCACGGTGGCAACCAGCGTGTTGTGCTTCAGGGTCCCCTGCTTGATCATGTCCGTGGCGCAGATCGCCATGATGCGGTCGCCGTCCACCACATTGCCGTACTCGTCTACGAAGATGACCCGGTCAGCGTCGCCGTCCAGGGCGATGCCGAGGTCGGCGCCGTGCAGCTTCACCGCTTCGCTCATCACCTCAGGGTGCAGGGAGCCGCACTGGGCGTTTATGTTGGTACCGTTGGGCTTGACACCGATGCTGATCACCTCGGCACCTAGCTCCTCGAACACCGCAGGAGCCACCTTATAGGCCGCACCGTTAGCGCAGTCGAGGACGATCTTCAGACCGGAAAGATCCAGGTCCTTGGGGAAGGCGCTCTTCAGGAAAACCGTGTAGCGGCCGGCGGCATCGTCGATACGGTAAGCCTTACCGACCTCCCTGGCCGTCGGGCGCAGCGAATCGATGCGCTTGGAGAAGATCAGCTCCTCCATCATCAGCTCCATCTCGTCGGGGAGCTTGAAGCCGTCGCGCGAGAAAAACTTGATGCCGTTATCCTCAAACGCGTTGTGTGAGGCCGAGATCACCACCCCCGCATCGGCGCGCATCGACGAGGTGATATTGGCGATACCCGGAGTGGGGAGCGGTCCTACCAGGAGCACGTCTACGCCCATCGAACAGATACCGGCCACCAGGGCGCTCTCCAGCATATAGCCGGACAGGCGCGTGTCCTTGCCGATCACGATACGGTGGCGTTTCTTGCCGTTTTTAAAGATGTAAGCGGCGGCTCGCCCTATCTGCATCGCCATTTCCGCAGTCATCGGGTACACGTTGGCCACACCGCGGACCCCGTCTGTACCGAATAGCTTTTTCATAAACAGTCACCTCTAGAAGTAAATATAAACATCGACTTGAAACTCGAAACGGTTTGGCGTAAATCTCGTTCTGCTCGCGATACCTTTCACTCTCGACACTCTGCTCTTGATACTCTCTGTTTCTACCAGCCTACTCATACTCGACAAACTCCCCCTCGCCCTAAGGGAGAGGGCCGGGGTGAGGGCTCTGCCGTTAAGCTGAACTCCCTGCTGGGGGGGAAGCTCCGTCACCCGCCCTTCGGGCACCCTCTCCCGTGGGGCGAGGGTAAGATGCGTAGGGTGGGCAGCCCCTGCCCACGCGACCCACGACGTAGCACTTCAGCGCGAAGGCTCGGAGAGCGAGGTAGCCGGACATTGCTTCAGGGAGTGAGCCTAACACCCTCATGAGACACTGACACCAGCGCTATCTCCGCACTTCCTTTGCCACCGTGAGCCGCACGGTGGCGGGAGTGACCCGCACCACCTTCAGCTCACGATCCAGCGCGAATGAGCTTTCCGCCGGGGTAAAGCTGGCGGTCCCCACAGCAGCGCTGGTGAGATCAAGCCGGCAGTTAACCGGTCGAAACGGAAGCCGGCAGAGCAGAATCCTTGGTCCGGAGACGGTTACTTCAAGGAGCGCCGGAGCGGGAGAAACCAGGCAAAGCCCGGCAGGGAGATACTCCGGAAGCACCGGAACCTGAAGCTTCATCTCGCCCGGACGCTCCAAAAACACGCTGAGCCAGAGCATCCCGGCGAGAAGCAGGGAGAACAGCCTGACCCCTTTGGTTCTTTCCTGTGTAGTTGCCTTGGTCATTTGAGCCACCTGGGCTCGACCAGCCTGCGCAGTAGTTTACCGAGCGCCGGAGGATCAAGGATGTCGGTCTTTTTACCATCGACGACCACGGAGGTAGTGCCGGTTTCCTCGGAAACCACGACCACCACGGCATCCACCAGCTCACTTAGCCCCATGGCAGCACGATGCCGGGTTCCCAGGCTCTTACTCACCTCAAAGTTCTGGGTCAGAGGCAGGAAACAACCGGCACGGGTCAATTTACCGCGCTGAATGATGACGGCTCCGTCGTGAATCGGCGAGTAAGGCAAAAAAATCGAGGAGAGCAGCTCGCTGGTGACCTTGGCGTCGATGTCAGTCCCGACCGCAAGATAGCTGTCCACCTGAATACCGCGCTCGATCACGATCAGAGCGCCGATACGTTTCTGCGCTAGTCCCGCCACCGCGAACACCAGTTCGTCGATCACGTCGGACATCTCGACGTCCTTGTCGGAGCGGCTCCGGGTCAGCGAGGCAAAAGCCCTGCGGATGTCGGTCTGAAAGATGACCGCGAGCACCACTACGGACGAGGCGAGGAAGGTGTCGAAAAGGATCTGGACGGTCTGCAGGGAGAAGAAGCGCGCCAGGAGGTGGCCGGCAATGAGCGCCGAGAGTAGAGCCAGGATGCGCAGCGCCAGGACTCCCTTCAGGAGCCTTGAGAGCTGGGAGATGATCAGGGCGGTCACCGACAGGTCCAGAAGATCCCGCAGCACGCCTATGTCTTGCAGGAAAAAATTCATCCGCACCATTCGGGAAGCCGCTGCTTCCTGCTTTGGGCCGAGCTACACAAGTGCCCTCGTCATGATCGCAACGTCCCTCATGGCAGCCACGTCATGCACCCTTACGATTGTGGCTCCGTTCACGATGGAGACGGCAACCGCCGCTGCGGTACCGAAAAGTCTCGTCCCTTCGCCTTTGCCTAGCACACTCCCAATGAAGGATTTTCTGGAGGGGCCGACCAGTATCGGGTGCCCCAGCGGTAAAAACTCTGACAGCCTTCGGATCAGTTCCAGGTTCCCCGCCACCCCCTTGCCAAAACCGAGGCCCGGGTCGATCGCTATACGGCTCGCTTTTATCCCGGCTTCTTTTGCCAGTGCCAGCGACTCTAGCAGGTAACTCTTTACCTCGTGGATCAGATCCTGATACCGGGTGTCATCCTGCATCCGGTCCGGCGTCCCCCTGGTGTGCATGACGACCAATCCGGCATCGGCCTCGGCGACCGCCGCCGCCATGGCGCAATCAAACATTAGACCGCTCACATCGTTCACGATCTCGGCCCCTGCGGCACAGGCTGCCTTGGCCACCCCTGCCTTGTAAGTGTCGATGGAAATCGGTACCGATATTTTGCCGGCCAGAGCTTCGATCACCGGCACCACCCGATCGAGTTCCTCGGCCAAGCTTACGGCGGGGGCATTGGGACGGGTGCTCTCCCCGCCGATGTCGATGATGTCGGCCCCTTCCCTCTGCATCTCCAAAGCTCGTTCTACGGCGGCATCCAGTGAAAAAAAGCGGTTGCCGTCGGAGAACGAGTCCGGAGTTATGTTGAGAATTCCCATCACCAGCGGTCGGCCGAGGGAGAGGGTGCGGCGGGAAAGCTCCCAGGTTTGGGGGCTTATTGTCATACCGCGGCGATTACATCCGGAGGCAGATCCTCGCCGGCCATGATGCGGTCGACTTCCTCGCCGGTCAGGTTTTCTTTCTCGATCAGCGCCAGCGATACCCTGTGCAGGTTTTCCAGATTGGCGCTGAGCAGCGCGTAGACACGCGAGTAGTTCTGCTCGACGATCAGCCTGATCTCGTGATCGATCTCGACCGCGGTCGACTCGGAGTAGTTTTTCTGGGTGGCCATTTCGCGTCCCAGGAAGATCTGCTCGTCCTTCTTGCCGAAGCTGACCGGACCGAGTTTTTCGCTCATGCCCCACTCGCATACCATCTTTCTGGCGATGTCCGTAGCGCGCTCGATGTCGTTGCCGGCGCCGGTGGTCATCGATTTGAAGATGATCTCCTCTGCAGCGCGCCCGCCCATCAGGACCGCGATGCGATCCAGAAGCGACTCGCGGGAGTAGCTGTGCTTGTCCTCGATGGGAAGCTGCATGGTGACGCCGAGCGCCCTGCCACGCGGTATGATGGAGACCTTGTGCACCGGATCGGTTCCCGGGAGGAGCTTCGCGACCAGGGTGTGACCCGCCTCGTGATAAGCCGTGTTCTTCTTCTCTTCGTCGGAGATCACCATGGAGCGCCGCTCGACGCCCATGAGAACCTTGTCCTTGGCATCGTCGAAGTCGATCATCTCGACCAGGCTCTTCTCCTTGCGGGCTGCCAGAAGTGCAGCCTCGTTGACCACGTTGGAGAGGTCTGCGCCGGAGAATCCGGGGGTACCGCGGGCAATGACGCCCAAGTCGACATCCGGGGAGAGCGGGGTTTTCTTGGTGTGCACCTTGAGGATCATTTCGCGGCCCTTAACGTCGGGGCGCGGCACCACCACCTGGCGGTCGAAGCGGCCCGGACGCAGCAGCGCGGGGGCGAGGACGTCAGGACGGTTGGTAGCGGCGATCAGGATGACCCCTTCATTGGACTCGAAGCCGTCCATCTCCACGAGGAGCTGGTTCAGGGTCTGCTCGCGCTCGTCGTGTCCGCCGCCAAGCCCTGCGCCGCGGTGACGTCCCACGGCATCGATCTCGTCAATGAAGATGATGCAAGGAGCACTCTTCTTACCCTGCACGAACAGGTCGCGCACGCGGCTGGCGCCGACGCCTACGAACATCTCGACGAAATCGGAACCCGAGATGGAGAAGAAAGGTACCCCGGCCTCGCCTGCAATGGCACGGGCCAAAAGGGTCTTGCCGGTTCCCGGGGGGCCCATCAGCAGCACGCCCTTGGGTATCCTGCCGCCCAGCTTGGTGAATTTTTTGGGATCCTTCAGGAAGGAGATGATCTCCTCCAGTTCGTCCTTAGCTTCCTCGATTCCGGCTACGTCCTCGAAGGTGATCCTCCCCGCAGTTTCGGTGAGAAGCTTGGCGCGGCTCTTACCGAAAGCCATAGCCTTGCCGCCGCCACCTTGCATCTGGCGCATGAAGAAGATCCATACCGCGACCAGGAAGATGATCGGGAACCACGAGATCAAGAGCGAGAACCACGAGAAACGCTCCTCCTCGGGCCGGGCCGACAGTGCGATTTTCTTTTCGAGAAGTTTATCGGTCAGGTCGGCATCGGCAGGCTTGTAGCTCCTGAACTCCTTGCCATCGGCGTACTTGCCGATGATCTCATTACCCTGGATTATCACGCTGCTGATCGGCCTGGCGACGTTCTTCACTTTGCCGGTTTCGATAGCCTCGACAAATTCGCTGTAATCCAGCTTCTCCTGGGTCGGCTTGGGCTTGTTAAACAGGTTGAACAGCAGGATCATCATTAGACTGATCACAAGCCAAAGCGCCAGGTTCTTATAAAATTGATTCAAGATTCCTCCCAATTATGTGTATGGCTGCAAGCTAGGCGCGGTTTCGGCTTTAGAGCCGGCAGCCGAGCCTGGTCGCCCAGTTTCGTCGCTGATGAGGGGAGTCGTTTTCCTCATGTGGAAAGGATTTCAAATGAAAGAAAGGATTACCACAATGGGTGGATATTGACAAGAGCTTTAAGGTGTAATATCAAGAATTTCCACCCTTAAAGCCGCGCCGGTCGCGGCTGTCAACCGACCCTGTTCCGCCATCCTGAGACCCACCACCCATAGTATCCGTCCGTTACATTCCAAAAGTGGCATATTGCGTCTTTCTTTCAATGGGAGCTTTTCGTTTACGAAAAGATCCTTAACCTTTTGCGCACCGGTCATTCCCAGCGGCGTGAAGCGATCTCCCGGGGCAAAACTACGCAGCAGCCAGGGGAAAGGAGCTTCATCGGGACTTAAATATGCCACCCGACGCGACCCTGGATCTAACAGCGCTGGGCGTGCCACACGCTGAACCAGCAGCCTCGCGCCGTTCGGAAGCAGATAACTCCCCTCCCCTGCTATAGTCAGGCCCCATGCCGTGGCTGCCGGCAGTTCAACCGATTCAAAGCTCAGCCTGCCGTAGCTGCGAGACACGAAGCAGTTCCCCGGGAGCTTGAGGCGGGCGTTGGGCCGCTCCGAAGCGATCAAACGGTCGATAGCCTCCAGATGCGCCAGGGCGATATGCTTCAAATCGCCGCGCAATTCCAATAACGCGCGCCGGTAGAGGCGGAGCCTGAGGCCACGCAGCTCCTGGGCGAGCGGAGCAATCTCGAATTGAATAGCCGGTTTTTCGGAAAGGAGCAGACGAGTGAAAGCAGTTTCTGTCAGTTGCTCAAGCAGTTCCTCGTCACACGCCAAAATTTCGGCCGTGGCGGCGAGTCGGTCGGAGATCTTTGGGTTGTACTTCCTGAGGAATGGTATCAATTCGTGCCGGATGCTGTTACGCAGAATCGTGGTATCCGCGTTAGTCGAGTCGGTCCTGTAGGTTAGCTCTCTCAGCTTCAGATACTGCTCGATATCTGCGCGGGAAACCTGTAACAGCGGCCGCTTCAAGATACCCTGTGAACTGCTCGCCATGGCGGAGAGACCGCTTCCACCCGCACCGCGTAGCAGGCGGATCAGGACCGTTTCAGCCTGGTCATCGAGATGGTGCGCAACAGCGATACTGGTAGCTCCGTGAGCTTTGGCTGTTTCGGCTAAAAACTCGTAGCGCGCCCTTCTGCCGGCGTCTTCCAGGGAAAGCCGGGAGCTTCTGGCAAGATCGGCGATGTCAACGCAGCGCACCGCGAAGGGAAGTCCGTAGCGAGCAGCAAGCCCCGATACGAAAGCTTCATCGCCATCAGACGCAGCCCCCCTCAAACCGTGGTTTAGGTGAGCCACCACGAGTTGAAGCCGGTCTTCGTGCAGGTGAGTGAGGATATCGAGCAGAGCGACCGAGTCCGCCCCACCGGAAACCGCAACCACCACAGTCTCACCCTTACTGAACAGCCTTTGACGCGCAACTTTTGAAACCAGGGTTTTCAATCAGGCGGGGCTCCTATTTGAGGCGGAAAGACGGTAGAGGTGGGGCGGATTTGCCTTGGGTGTCGGTGCTGTGTGCTGCCGTCAAGTAATTGCAGCGCCATTTTCCGGCCTATGCTGCTTTTCACCCTCCCCGAGCCCCTCCCATCAAGGGAGGGGAGCAAAACTGAACCCGTCCATTCGTATGGGGAGCCTGAAGTCCCCTCTCCCCTTGTGGGAGAGGGTTAGGGAGAGGGGGGAATTGGTGTAGTGGAAGATAGAATACTATCGAAGTAATGCCGAGCACCAATAGCTGCGACCTAACACTCTTCCTTCAGCGTGCATTCCTTCTCCCAAGCCAGATAACCGTCACCGGTTATATCCCAGAAGGAATCGATACGACTGGCGTAATAGTCAAGCTGGGCGCACTCTGCTTCGATGGCCTGCAGGAATTTGAGCGAAATAAGCTGGTGGCCGTGCAAGAAACGGTAAAAGCCCCTGATGCCAGCGAGATAACCTTCGATTTCAGAGGCCAACGGTTCCATGGTGTTAACGATGTACCAGTTACCGGCAAACTGGCGCACAATACCCGGCCGCTCGTCGAAGATGCTGCGGTTCTTGATGGAGACCACGAAATCCCTAATGAAGTAGTCAGCGGCTCCAGCCAGTGCAGTCGCCTCCTCAGGTGAGAGGCCAGCCTCCATGCTCTCGCAGTAGAAGCGATGCAGAATATCGCTGCACAACTTATCTACCCGCAGTTCGTCCTCAAGGGTAGCCGGGATGAAATCCCGTTTGTCCACTTTCAACACATCAAATCCGTCTTCGCAAAGCTCTGCCATGGTACCCTCGCCTTTTTTAAGAAAATGCAAAAATCCGTTCTACGTTCTACGTTCTACGTTCATCAGCTTCTAAGTTTTGCGTTTTATCGGACCGATCGGTCGGATCCGACCGATCGGTCCGATGTTAAACATTGTTTTCTAAGTGCCCACATCCACTTGAGAAGCGGGCGAATGATGATTCGCCCCTACGGGCAGCGCTCCTGTCTTTAACGTAGAACATAGAACGTAGAACGGCCTTTACGCCTCTACCCTTGCCTTCTAGGATCGAGTGCATCCCGTATCCCCTCACCCACCAGGTTGTAGGAAAGCACGGTGACCAAGATCGCCACACCGGGAAACAGGGAGAGCCACCAGGCAAACTCGATATAGTCCTTGCCGGCGGTGAGGATGTTTCCCCAACTCGGCGTCGGTGGCTGCACTCCTATCCCCAGAAAGGAAAGGGCAGATTCGGTCAGGATGGCTCCAGCAACTCCAAGGGTTGCGGAAACAAGAACCGGCGAGAGGGCGTTCGGCAGGATGTGACGAAATATGATCCGTCGATCTGATGCGCCAAGCACACGGGCTGCCAGTACAAAGTCCCTACTCTTTAACGAGAGCACCTCGGCTCGAACCAGACGCGCTACCCCCATCCACCCGGTAAGACCAATGATTACCATGATGTACCAGATGGACGGCTCCAGCATGGCGATAACGGCAAGGATCAGAAAGAAGGTGGGAAAGCAGAGCATGATATCAACGATCCGCATCAGCACGGAATCGGTCCAACCGCCGTAGAATCCTGCAAAGAGGCCGACTACTGTCCCGATCAAAACGGCAATGCCAACGGCAACAAAGCCTACTTTCAAAGAGACCCTGGCTCCGTAGATGACGCGAGTGAAGACGTCACGGCCCAGTTCATCTGTGCCGAACCAGTGGTTAGCCGAAGGAGCCAGCAGCACATGCCAGGCGTCGATGGCATCGGGATCGTAAGGGGTGATGAAGGCTGCACCGAAGGAGATAACGAACAGGGCCACGATGACAATCAGCCCTGCGACTGCAAACCTGTTTGTGCTAAAACGCCGCCAGAACTCTCGATAGGGTCCGCTCATCTGCGCATTCATAGCATGATTCCGGTATGGGCGCCAGACCAAACTGAGTCGGCCGCAGGCCCGCGCAGCTGTAAATCAGGAGCGCTGAAAGGGTGCATAAAAGCTTGAAGATGCGGCATCGGATTGGACATCTCTACCCCCTTCCGTGTCGGATGCGCGGATCGGCGAAGGCATAACAGAGGTCCGCCAGCAGATTTCCGACCAGGGTCAAGCAGGCACCGATAACGAGAATACCCATCACCAGCGGGTAGTCGCGCGCCATGACACCCTGGTAGAAAAGCTGCCCCATTCCGGGAATGGAGAAGATGGTCTCGAAGATGACGCTGCCGCCGATCAGGGCGGGAAGGGAAAATCCCAACAGCGTAATCACCGGGAGCAGGGCGTTCTTGAGCGCATGCTTATAGATTACCGCGCGCTCCTTCAGTCCTTTGGCCCGCGCTGTAGTGATGTAATCCTGAGAGAGTACCTCCAGCATAGTCGAGCGCATATAGCGGGAAAGCCCGGCCAGGCTGCCGAAAGTGGCGATTACGATAGGGAGGAACAGGTGCTTCGCCATGTCCCAGAAGCGCTCCAAGGCTGGAAGCTGTTCACTACCAAGCGAATGGATGCCCGAGATGGGAAGCCAGTCCAACTTGACCCCGAAGAAGTACATGCAAAGAAGCGCCAGCCAGAAGGTAGGAACCGCAAATCCGACGAAGACGAAAACCGATATTCCACGATCTAGCAGCGTATCTCTGTGCACTGCGGCAATGATGCCGATCGGCAGCGCAATGCAGAACTCGAGAATGAGCGCGATGACGTTCAGGGAGAGGGTGATCGGGATGCGCTCCACGATCTTGTCGGTAACCGGACGGTTGTCCGGAGCGAAGGAGTTGCCGAAGTCGAAGCGGACCAGATGCGAGAGCCAGAGGCCGTACTGAACGTGCAGCGGTTTGTCCAGGCCGTAGAACTCGCGCAGGCGTGCCCTAGATTCCGCCGACACCTTCGGGCTCATCGCTGTCTGCATCTCCACCGGTTCACCGGGCGCCAGATGAATGACAGTAAAAGTGATCAGCGTGATCCCGAGCAGCAGCGGGAACAGCATCAGAATGCGTTTTAAGAGATAGTTGCCCATGATCCTCGTTGTGACTTTAAGAAAGAAATCGTGAAGCTTCCCTCACCCTGTCCCTCTCCCGCCGGGCGAGGGGACGTGCTGCGGACATTCTTGCGAAATACCGGAGATTTTCAAGGGGTAGTCGGCCATTCGCTCCCCCTTCCTTTATGCGAGAGGGTGAGGCTTACACCAGCTTTTCACCCTATCCCCATCCCTCTCCCATCACCCTTCGCCAAGGCTACGGCTGACAAGTCAAGGGAGAGGGGGCTTGCTTCTTAGCCCCGGAGTCTGCAGCGCCAATGCCTCAATGCAGCTGCTCCGCCTTCGGTACGTACCATTTGATCAGGTTATGCATGATACCGGCGGGAGCCGGCTCGATTCCCCTGATCCGGGACGACACCACGGGCAGCGCATCGGGAACATACAGAAAAGTGTAGGGTTGTTCGCGTGCCAGGATCTCCTGGATCTGGTAATAGCAGGCTCGCCTCTTCTCGATGTCAAAGGTCCCCCTCCCCTCCACGATGAGCCGGTCTACCTCGGGATCTTTGAAGCCGACAAAATTAAGCTCCTTGGGACCGGTCTTCGAGGAGTGCCAGACGTCGTACAAATCGGGATCCTGAGAAATGGTCCAACCGAGCAGCACGACTTCGAATTTCCCCTTGTCTATAAAATTGGTGAGAAAGGAAGACCATTCCATGACCCGAATTTTCACGTCGATGCCAACGTTCTTCAGGCGCCTCTGGATGATCTGGGCACACTTCAACCTCTGATCGTTTCCCTGGTTGGTCATGATGGTGAAGCTCAGCGGTTTGCCGTCTTTGACCAGTATGCCGCCGTTACCCATGACGTAACCGGCTTCCTTCAATAGCACCGCAGCGTGCGCCGGATCGTACCCCGGGTCCGCTACCTTCGGTTTATAGGCCCAGGTCCCGGGCTTGTAGGGGCCGTGGGCAATTTCGCCCATTCCAAGCAGCACCCCCTGCACGATCTCTTCTTTGTTGATGGCGCTGGTGATCGCCTGGCGCACCCTGCGATCCTTAAATAGCGGCAGCCGCATGTTATATCCCAGATAGGTATAGGCGGAAGCCGGGTAGCGGTACTTGTTGAAGCGCTCGGCAAACTCGGGGGTATTGGTCTGGCGCTGGTACTGCACCGGGGAAAGCCCCATCATGTCGATGCCGCCGGCCTTCAATTCCATGTACATGGTGGAGCTATCGGGGATGATGCGGTACACGTAGCGCGCCAGGTACGGAGCGCCTTCCCAGTAATCGGCAAACCTCTCAAGGGTGACCTTCTGCCCGGGGATCCACTCCTTGAACAGGAATGGGCCGGTGCCGATCGGCTTCCGGGACAGCGGACTCTTGGTGATCTCCTTCCCCTCCAGCAGGTGCGCAGGGAGGATCGACATACCCCAGGAGGCGAGCGCCGGCGCGAACGGCTTGGCGTAGCTGACCTTGAAAGTGTAAGGGTCAATCGCCTGCGCGCTCTTTACCTGCTTGAAGTCCTCTGAGTAGGCGGTGGGGGTCTTGGGGTCCACGATGACACGATAGGTGTAGAGCACGTCGCGGGAGGTGAAGTCGTGGCCGTCGTGCCATTTTACGCCGCGGCGCAGATGGAAGGTGATGACGAGGCCATCGGAAGAAACCTCCCACGATTTGGCCAGGTCCCCCTCCAGGTTGAGGTTCTTATCGTAACGAACCAACCCGTTGTAGACCAGCCCTGCAACGTCGCTGGAGGCGGAATCGGCGGAGAGTATCGGGATAAGGTTGGAAGGTTCACCGATGCTACCGATCACCAGGGAGTCTCCGGCTGCGGGAGGACCACCTTTGCTGCGCACCACCTTTGGCTCAGGGGCGCTCTCTGCGCAACCGGCAAGCATCAGGGCGACAAGGAGCAGATTAAGGCAGCGGGAAAGGGTCATTTCTCCCCGCTTTCCTGGCGGCAGCGCTTGAGCTTCTCAGCTACATTGGTCTGCTCTGGCTCCATCTTTTGCAGTTTTTTGTACAGCGGGAGCGCTTTTTTGTAGTTGTGTGAGGCGCAGTAGGCATCCGCCAGGTGCTCAAGTACCGTGGCGTCCTCGTCAGAAAGCTCAGCAGCCGCTTCCAACTGGGCCACCGCCTCCGGGTAGCGCTTCAATTTATAATAGGTCCACCCGAGGCTATCCAGGATGAAGCCATCGCCCGGTTTCAGGGAGACCGCCTTCTTCAGGTAGGCAAGGGCCTCGTCCAGGTTCACCCCCATCTCGGCATAGGTGTAACCGAGGTAATTCAGGGCCTGCGCATCGTCCGGGGTCACGGCCAGCACCCGCTTCATCATGGCTACCGAAAGTTCCTTCTGCCCCAGCTTGTCGTAGAGTATCCCGAGCCGGAAGCTCACCCGCGGATCGGCCTGCAGCTTCTTATCCAGGGTCTTCAGCACGTCGATGCCGTCCTGGAACCGATCCATCGATTCGTAGAGCCCAGCCAGATGCAGGTACGGTTCCACACGGGTGGGGACCTGCTTCATCTCTTCCTTGAGAAGCGCCACCCCTTTGGCCGTCTCCCCCTTCTCCTTGTACAGGTAGGCCAGATGGCCGACGGCGTCCAGATAGTAAGGGGTGTCCCGGGGAATTCTGGAAAACTCCGCTATGGCAGGGTCCACCTCTTCCATATCCTCGAGAGCTGTGGCCAGATAGAAACGGACCTGGTGCGCACCCGGCTCGGCCTTGAGGAGTTCCTGGAATATTGCCACCGCCTCGTCGTAGCGCTCCAGCTCAAGTAAAAGGAGCCCGACCTTACGGGAATTCTCCAGGCTGCTACCGCCTTGCTGCTGCAAGAGCACCAGGGCCTCGTCGAGCTGCCTTTGCTGGATGTAAAGCTGCGCCAGATGCTGGACCACGTTGGTGTTGGACGGGTTCATCTCCAAAAGGGTTTTATAAGTCTCGATGGCATCGGGCACCAGTCCCTGTGTCTCCTGGGAAATCCCCATCTCGATCAGCGCCTGTTCGAAATCAGGCTTCAACTCCACCGCCTTCTTATAGTAGCTCAGCGCCTCGCGCGGCAGGCGCATCTGGTCATAGGTCTTGGCGAGATAGTAATAGCCAAGCGGCGATTCGGGAGCCGCCTTTACCATTGCTTTCAGCGTATTTACCGCCTGCTCGTATTCGAACGACTTCAGATAGAAGATCGCCACGTGGAGGTAAACCTCCTCCTTGGTCGGGTCGAGCTCCATTACCTTCTTGAAGTAAGGAATGGCGTCCTTCTCCCGCTGCATGCTGGCCAGGATGTTGCCGGCCATTAGCTGCGCCGGAACGAAGCTAGGATCGATCCTGATGGCAACCTCGCAGTGGGCCAGGGCTTCCTCGGGGCGGTTTTGCTGCAGGTTGATCTGCGCTGCGGCGGTATGCAGGAAAGGGGAAGCTGGATCCAGTTCCATGGCCTTGTTCAGCAGCAGGAGCGCTCCATCGAGATCACCTTCGACCGCGCGCAGCCGCGCCTGTGCGAAGATGGCCATGGCGTTGCCATCGGCAGAGGCGACAGCAGGAGTGGTGGGAGTGCTGGCCGCGGGCGTCAGCTCTGAGACGCGGGGGGTGGCACATGCGCTACATATCGAAATCAGTAAGAGGAGCGTCAGACACTGCTTGGTCATGGGGTTCCTGTCATTCCAGTTGAATGCGGGTCAAAACGGAAAAACCGCGACACCCGCCTGGATACTGTATCCTGCGGGTGGCGCGATTTAATACTTGAAAAACTAACATAAATAGATAACACCGTCAAACAACATTTAATTCTAATTTAAACAGTTGCCAGCGGTTCCCATTATGATAGTATTCGCAAATAAAATCATCACGTTAAGGCTCCTCGATGGTCCGAAATCTATTAAAATCGCTACTTAAGCCAACAGCCTACCCAGAGCCCACCGCAAACGTGCGTTTGATTGAGACGCATGTATCTTTCCTCTTCATTAGCGATCACCACGTTTACAAGGTAAAAAAGCCGGTCGATTTCGGCTTCCTGAACTTCACCTCGCTGGACCGTCGCCGCTTCTACTGCGAGGAGGAAGTGCGGCTGAACCGTCGCCTCTGTCCCGACATTTATCTGGGGGTCGTTGAGCTGCGCGAGACACCGGAGGGGGCAAGTTTTGCCACCGGCGGCAAGGTAATCGATTATGCCGTGAAGATGAAGAGGCTCCCGGAGGAGCGCATGCTCTCCCACCTGCTGGAGCGAGGTGAGATCGGGGCGGCGCAGATGAAACTACTTGGAAAAAACATCGCCGACTTTCACAACCGGGCGGCCCGGGGGCCCGAGATAGACGCCTGCGGCAGCATCGACACCATCAACTCCATCTGGGAGGAGAACTTCAACCAGGCGGTGCCGTTTCAGGAAGAGACCCTTTCCGGCGCAGATCTCGCCCTGATACGCGACTGGGTGCAGCGCTTCCTCGCAGCCAACGCCGAACTTTTCCGTGCCCGGGTCGCAGGGGGCTTCATCAGAGAATGCGACGGTGACCTCCACCTGGGCAACATCTGCCTCACCGATCCCCTCTGCATCTTCGACTGCATCGAGTTCAACGAAAGGTTCCGCTATATAGATACAGCGGCCGACATCGCCTTTCTCCTCATGGACCTGGAATACGCCGGGCGCCCCGATCTCTGCACCCCCTTTCTCGATGCCTACCAGGAGGCGACCGGTGACCTGGGGCTAACGGCGCTGCTCAATTTCTATAAGGGGTATCGCGCCTTCGTGCGGGGCAAGGTGAACAGCTTCAGGATCAGGGAGACCGGGATTCCCGCCGACCAGCGCGAGGAGGCCAAGGCCTCAGCGCTGCGCTACTTCCGGCTGGCCCGCGGCTATGCGCTGAGGCAGAGGCTCGCCCCCTCCCTCATCATCACCTGCGGCCTGATGGGAAGCGGCAAAAGCACCCTGGCGCGCCAGCTCAGCTTCGAGCTCGGTCTTTACCTGGAGCGCTCCGACCTGGTCCGAAAAAAGCTAGCCGGACGCCCACCGGCCGCTAGAGTAGGCGCCGGCTACGACGCAGACCTTTACCGGGCCGAATTCAACGTGGCTACCTACCAGGCCTTGCTGCAGAGTGCCCGGCAGGCGCTGGCCGCAGGGAAGAGCGTCATGGTGGACGCTACCTTCCGCCGCCAAAGCGACCGGGCCGCCTTCCGTAACCTGGCGCAGCAACTGGAGGTCCCCTTTTTCGTGCTGGAGTCGCACTGCCCCGAGGAGTTGATCAGGGAGCGCCTGGAAAAGCGGGCGCTTGATCCTGCCGAACCCTCTGACGCTACCTGGGAGCTCTTCCCGCAACAAAAAGCAGAGTTCGAGCCGCCGGCGCCGGGCGAGTCAATCCGGGTCGACTGCACCCTTCCCCTACTTAAGGCGGCCGACCTGGCGCTCAGGGGAATGGGGCTACTACCATGAGCCGGCGCAAAGAGGTGGTGCTCCGGCGCCTGAAATTCAAGGACAGCTGGGCGATCTGTTTCGTCATGGGTCTTATCATGATGAACTATCCCTTCATCAGCATCTTCAACAAGCCGAGTTCCCCCTTCGGCATCCCTCTGCTCTATCTCTACCTGATACTGGGATGGCTCTTCTCCATCTTCATCATCTACCTCTTCAGCCGGGCCGCAGCCAAAGACTCCAAAACCGAAGGGCCCCCCTGATGCTGAGCGCTGATTTGGTCTGGGGCATCGCCCTCCTCTACATCGCACTTCTGTTCCTGGTCGCCTACTACGCCGACCAGAGACAGAAGGCCGGCAGGAGCATCACGGCAAACCCGGTGGTCTACTCGCTCTCCATCGCGGTCTACGCCACCTCCTGGACCTACTACGGCTCGGTCGGCAAGGCGGCCAGCACCGGCATAGACTTTCTCCCCATCTACCTCGGCCCCACCCTGACCGCCTTCACCATGTGGTTTCTGCTGAAAAAGATCGTGCGCATCTCCAAAGAGAACAACATCACCTCGATAGCGGACTTCATCAGCTCCCGCTACGGCAGCTCCCAGTGGCTTGGCGCCATCATCACGGTGATTACCCTGATGGGGATCATGCCCTACATAGCACTGCAGTTGCGAGCGGTCTCCACCTCCTTCACCATCATCACCGGCTACCACGATTTTCACCTGGGGCTCATGGATCGCCTCAACATCCCTTTCCCCCACCCGGGCATTTTCACGGCAGTGCTTCTGGCACTGTTCAGCATGCTCTTTGGCGCCAAACACCTCTCCTCCGCGGAGCGCCACGAGGGGCTAGTCGCCGCCATCGCGCTCGAGTCGATCGTCAAGCTGGTTGCCATCCTCACCGTCGGCATCTTCATCACCTACGGCATGTTCGACGGGGTGGGAGACCTCTTCACGCGGCTGAACCAAAAGGACCCGGAGCTCCTGACCCGGCTCACCACCCTGGGGGGGACCGGCGAGAACTCCTATGCCTCCATGTTCAGCCTGCTCATCCTCTCCATGGGGGCGGTACTGCTCCTGCCGCGCCAGTTCCAGGTCATGGTGCTGGAAAACGCGCACGAGTCGCACCTGGACTCGGCTGCCTGGCGCTTTCCCGCATACCTCTTCCTGATCAACCTCTTCATCATGCCTATCGCGGTCGCCGGCATCCTTTTGACCGGCAGCGGTGCAGGCGCCGACTACTTCGTGCTCACCCTGCCGATGCAGGCGGGCTATCCCTGGCTCGCGCTCGTCGCCTTTCTGGGCGGTTTCTCCGCCTCGGCCGGCATGGTCATGGTGGAGTCGGTAGCGGTGTCGACCATGCTCTTCAACCACGTGCTGATGCCACTGGTGGTGCGCTTCAGGCCCCGGGCCTGGTTTCCGCTTTTGCTCATCAACCTGAAGCGCGTGGGGATCGTCCTGGTGATCATGCTGGGGTACCTGTACCAGAGCGTTGTGGGCGATAGCTACATGCTGGCCAACATGGGGCTGATCTCCTTTTCCGCGGCGATCCAGTTCGCCCCGGCGTTGATCGGCGGTCTCTACTGGCCGCGCGGCAACCGAAGCGGCGCCATTGCCGGGCTTTTGCTGGGGTTCGCCGTCTGGAGCTACACCCTTTTGTTCCCCTCGCTGATGCAGGCTGGGCAGTGGCAGACCGACATCCTTTTAGACGGCCCCTTCAACCTGACCCTCCTCAAACCGCAGGCGCTTTTCGGGCTCACAGGGCTCGATCCCTGGACCCATTCGCTCTTTTGGAGCATGTTTCTGAACATCTCCGCCTACCTTGCCCTCTCGGTACTCTACGGCCAGGGCGAGAAGGAAAGGGAACAGGTGGATAAGTTCGTCCGGGTTTTTGCACCGGAAACCGGTACGCCGCACTGGGAGACCAAGCGTCTCTCCAAGCCGGTCACCATCGTGCAGTTCGTGAACCTGATGTCGAAGTTCATCGGGGAGGCCCAGGCCCACGCCGCGATCAGCGACTACCTGGGCGAGCGTGAAATCGACGGCAAGGGGGGGGTATCCGAATTCGAGCTCCCGAACCTCAAGCGTTTCGTGGAGAAGACGCTGGCTGCCTCGCTGGGCGGGGCCGCAGCCGGAGCGGTGGTGGAAAGCTTTCTCTCCGACATCGGCTCCCGGATGGAATCGGTCTACGACATCTTCTCCACAGTGCGCACCTCGCGCGACCAGAGCAGGGAGGCGCTCTTCGTCCGGCTGCGCGCCTCGGAGATCATGAACCGTTCCCTGGAGCTCGACATCATCATGGAGGACCTGCTGTCGCTTTTGATCAAAGAGTTCAAGCTCGACCTTTGCGTCATCAGGTTGCTAAACGACCAGGGGGTGCTGCAGGTCCGCTCCTATCAGGGCGAAGGTGGCGAACAGATCACGGCCGAGGATCGGCTCCTGGAGATAGATACCCACGTGGGCGAGGCGTTCCTTGGAAGGAGGACCGAGTTCTTCAACGACACCGCCTACATCACCAAGCCGAAAGCTAAAGAGATCTTTCGGTCCGAAGGGATCAAGTCGTTCGCGCATATCCCTATTTCCAGCGAAGGGTCGCCGCCGGTCGGCATCCTTTCCGTGTTCTCGCGCACCATCATCGGGCTCTTCACCGAGCAGTTCGTGGAACTCTTGGAAAGTCTCGCCGGCCAGTTGGCCCAGGCGGTGCGGATAGTCGCCGAACGTGAGGCGCGCGAGGGGGAGAGAAGGCAAAAGGAAGCAGCGCTGCTGGAAAACGCGCGGGTCACCCGGGACCTGGAGCTTGCCAAGCAGATCCAGCTCTCGCTCCTTCCCGAGGCCCCGCCGCAGATAGTCGGCATGAGCATCGCCAGCCGCTGCACCCCCGCCACCCACGTGGGGGGAGACTATTACGACTTCTTTCCAAGGGGCGACGATCTGCTGGATTTCGTAATGGCAGACGTCTCAGGGCACAGCGTGGGTGCCGCGCTTATCATGGTGGAGACCAGGAGCGTCTTGCGGGCGCAGATGCAGGCGGCCCGATCCACCAAGGACGTGCTGCGGGTGCTAAACGATCTGCTCTACGACGACCTGACCCGGGCGGAGCTTTTCATCACGATGTTTTGCGGCAAGTATGACGGCACAACCCGCACCCTGAGCTATGCCAATGCGGGGCACACCAGGCCGCTGCTCTTTCGTGCCGGAAAGTGGCAGGAGCTCGATGCCGACGGGCTGATACTGGGGGTAAAGCGGGATGTGCTCTTCGAGGAAAAAAGCATAAAGCTGGCAATCGGGGATCTGCTTTTCATCTATACCGACGGGATCATAGAGGCGGAGCGTGGGGACGAGCTTTTTGGCGTGGAACGGCTTTGCAACCTGCTCTCGGGAATGCTGGATCAGGAACCGGAAAGCATCATCGAGAGTGTCATGGCGGAGGTGGCAGCCTACTCCAGCCCGTCACCTTTACAGGACGATATTTCCATGGTAGTCATGAAGCTGGTAAAAACCGGGGCCAAAAGCGCCCCTTGCTAAATGAGGCGGCATATAGCACAATGTCATTAGAATTGCACCTGACCGTTACCTCAATAAGGAGAAGGCCATGAATCTAGTGAACGAGACGAGGAACGACGTCGTCATCCTATACGTGAAAGAGGAGCGGCTGGACGCGCACAACTCAGCGGATCTAAAGATCGCGGTGCAGAAGTTGTTTGAGGACGGTACCAAAAACGTGCTGGTCGACCTGAAGGATGTTCGCTTCATCGACAGCTCCGGGCTGGGAGCGCTGGTTTCCGGTTTTAAAAATGCCATATCCCATCAGGGGAATCTCAAGCTTTCCTCGCTGCAGTCACAGGTTAAATCGATGTTTGAATTAACCCGCCTGCACCGGGTGTTCGAGATCTTCCCTTCCACCGTGGAGGCCATAGAAAACTTTCAATAGAAGCGAGGCGCCAGATGGAAGGAAACACCATTGAGGTTGACATCAAGGTCCCTAACAAGACCCGTTACCTGAGTCTGATCGGAAGAATCGGGGAGGATATCGCTCGCGAACTGGAAAGGTTCAGCGGCGACAAGGAGACCCTTGCCTACCATCTGAACCTGGTACTCACCGAGGCGATGGTGAACGCCATCAAGCACGCCGGGGCCAAAGAGCCCGAAAAACTGGTCAGGATCGTGATCAGCATCCACCACGACGACCTGACCATAAAGGTTTACGACGACGGCCAGGGGTTCGATATCAATGACATTCCTCCTCCCAACTTCGAGGAGTTGGAGGACCGGGGACGCGGCATCTTCCTGATCCGTTCCCTGATGGACTCGGTCTGCTATCGTAAAAACTGCAGGGAAAACATCCTCGAGATGAAGAAGAAGCTGGTCTGACCCTCTTTCACCCCCGCCTGTAGCAGCGTACCACCATGGCCGCACCTAACAGGAACATAGGCAGGCTGAGCAGCTGCCCCATGGAGAGCGTCCCGAAAAGAAAACCCAACTGTTCGTCCGGCTCCCTGACGAATTCCACCAGGAAGCGGAACAGGCCGTAGAGCCCGATGAAAGACCAGAAAACCACCCCGTCCCTGGGGACCTTTCTGGATATCAGGTTGAGGATGATAAACATCACCAATCCCTCCAGAAACGCCTCGTAGAGTTGGGACGGATGGCGCGGCAGAGCACCGCCGCCCGGAAAGACCATGCCCCAAGGCACATCGGTGACCCGGCCGTACAACTCGCCGTTTATGAAGTTGCCGATGCGGCCTAACCCCAACCCGACCGGACCCGCGAGAAACCCGATATCCGCCAGCTTATAGAAGCTCAGCTTGTGTTTCCTGATGAAGTACAAACCCGCCAGGATGGCACCCGCCAGCCCGCCGTGAAAGGACATCCCCCCTTCCCAGACCGCCAAAAGCTTCATCGGATGAGCAAGATAGTAGGAAAGGTTGTAAAAAAGGATGTAGCCGAGCCGCCCGCCCAGGATAACACCGAGAGCTACCGTGAAGATCAGGTCGGCGACGTCGTCCTTGATAAGCGGAAGCCCCTTCCTCTTTACCCCGGCCAGTATGATGAAGTAGGCTGCCACGAATCCGCAGATATACATGAGTCCGTACCAGCGGAATTCCAGCGGGCCCAACCGGAGAAAGACCGGGTCGATGTGGGGGAAAGTCATTTGTACCCTCTGTGAGTCAGATTGAGATTGAGATTAAGAGTCAGATTAAGATTGAGATTGAGAAAAAGACAAAACAGGGAGTTTGGCCAGTTCCACCTGAGAAGTTTCTGGCAAAGCGATTCTCGTTCCCAAGCTCCAGCTTGGGAACGAAATTAAAGCCCCCTCTCCCTTGACTTGTCAGCCGTAGCCTTGGCGAAGGCTGATGGGAGAGGGAGCGAGTACCCGGCAACCCTTAAGCCCGCCAAAGCTCCAGATTTGAGTCGTTGAAGCGGAGCTTCCTGTAGCAGTCACCTTCCCAAGCTGGAGCTTGGGAACGAGATAACGAGATAAATGGAGCTTCGGAACGGGGTGAGAGGGGAGATAGCTATCGACGCAAGAAAACTCACTCTACTGCCGCAACTCCCGTCGCGAATC
>Ga0209317_1000998_pt1 | contig 27958 bp, 24 predicted proteins | sample RifGroB2_FD_183994 | JGI IMG/M metagenome (GOLD analysis project Ga0209317, IMG submission 183994) | Soil microbial communities from Rifle, Colorado, USA - Groundwater B2 (SPAdes) (version 2) | ecosystem: Environmental > Terrestrial > Soil > Unclassified | place: Rifle, Colorado | collected...
ATGCAGCGCATCGCCCAGCGCTACACCCAATGGTTCAACTGGAGACACGGTAGGTCCGGGCACCTGTTCCAGGGGCGCTACAAGGCGATATTAATCGAGGCCGACGAGTACCTGAAGGAACTTGCCGCCTACATCCACCTCAACCCGGTACGCGCCCGCATCGTCAAGTGTCCGGAGGAGTACAGGTGGAGCAGCCACCTGGCCTACCTTGGCAACACGACCCTCCCCTGGATCGAGACCGATTTCATTCTCTCGACCTTCTCCTCATCCGACCGAAAAAAAGCCCAAACTCTGTTCCGGGACTTCGTCGACTCTACGATTGGTCAGGGCCGTAACAAGAGCTTCCATGGCGAGAGGAACATGGACAAAAGACTGCTCGGAGATGACTACTTCGTCCTAGACATCCTGGAAAGGATCGAGGAAGCACCACTCAAGAAGCCAGGTCTGGAGGTAATCCTCGAAGCCATCAAATCAATCCTAGGCGAGGATGCCCACCGACTCTTAACAACATCGGGAAGGGATACGCGGAGTTTCGAGGCGAGGGCCCTCGCGGCATGGGCGGTGATAGAGCTCTCAAGCGCAACCGTCACAGAACTTGGGAAGTACTGCCGCCGTGACCAATCGACCATGTCCTGTGCCGCCCGCAGGATCGAGGAATTGCAAGCGATCCGGCCAGATCTGGCAGCCCAGATGGAACAACTACGCTCCGCACTCACCCACGCACCCAAAGCGTCCGCCTCTCGCCCCCTCCCTGCGGAGGACGCCTCTGACTTATGAAGTTTTCAAATATCACGTTACGACCGCCACGACGACAAAATCTTGCGTGCCCTGAGAAGAATCGGTAGGACGGCGCCAGGCAAAGTTATCAATTTATCAATGCCTGGCCCCATGGCCCCCACTCTTTGATCTTACCCATATCTGAAATTCGATGATCTAATTTGATAGCGGACCATAACTCTGCATTGCAATTATTACCTCTATGTGGGACTTCAGCTAAAGCTTGAATAGCTATGTACTCATTACATCTGAATAAGTGATGGTTCACAGTAATTGTGTCTCCAAGTGTGAATGACAGATGTTCTACATTTATTGTGTCTCCACGATCTATTTTTAGTTCCACTACTGCGTCATTTGCCTTAGTTATTACTTTAGCTTCTAACCATTTGTGACCGGTGGGCAAAGTCAAAGTTATTGGCTTTTCAACCATTGATTGGTTAATATCTTTACTTCCAGTGTTCAATAGTGTCGCATGAATCAGTACCAAATTCGGATTAATTGGGGCTGATTTATACAATACTGCCAGTTCCGATATGTTTTTGACAATAGTATCAAAGAGAGGGATCCAGTTTTCTTTTATGAGAGTGACCTCTGCCGGATATCTGTTTTGCTTTATTGCAAGATAAATCCCCCACAGCCCAATTAATAGGCCTATCACACCAAGACTCGTTGACAGATCCATTTGCTCTCCATTCTACGTGTGAGAAATACTAACCACAGCTATAATTAAAAATCGATCCTCGATGTAACACTTCCAGAGATATATTCATACTACAATTTACCAAAGTGGGAGGCTATAGAGTCATGCCTGCATAACTGCATTTCTTGCCAATGGCTGATGTTCCCAAAACTCAAACTGAAGTCATACAGGCCTGACCCAATGGATGTTTCACATCATCCTCTCTTCCAACTCGTTGCCGCTGATTGGTTCACCCCTTCGGCTCCTCCATCTTATCCAATAGCCGCAAGAGTCCGTCGAGGATGGTCACTGGGTGGGGGGGACAGCCGGGGATGTAGAGATCGACCGGCAGCATTCCCTGCACGCCGTCGTGCGCCTCAGGGGAACCTATGAACGGTCCACCGTTGATGGCGCAGGCGCCGCAGGCAACGACTATCTTGGGGGCGGGGATCGCCTCGTAGGTCAGCATCAGCGCCTCGCGCATATGCTCGGTCACCGGACCGGTCACCCAGAGGCCATCGGCGTGGCGGGGGGAAGCTACGAACTGGATGCCGAAGCGGCCTATGTCCCAGCCGATGGTGGAGAGGACGTTGGTGTCGGCCTCGCAGCCGTTGCAGCCGCCGGCCACCACGGAGCGGAATTTGAGCGAGCGTCCGAAGAGCGAGAGCATCTTGGCGTCCAGCGCCTGCGCCAGGCGGTGCTCCTCCCCTCCCCTCACCACGAGGTCCTCGCGCCGGTTTACCGCAAGCCGCGCGTCCCTGCTGTAGGAGATCCCTCCGTGCGGGCAGGCCTGCACGCAGTCCGGGCAGAAGAGGCATTTCCCCAGGTCCACCGTGAGCTCGGGCGCGCAGCTGATGGCACCGACCGGGCAGACATCTGCACAGAGGCGGCAGTCGGGAGGACAGGCCGATTTCTCCAGCTGGGGATAGCCCCTGAAGCGCTCGGGAAGTGCTATCGGCTCCTTCGGGTAGCCCATGGTGCGGTGCCCCTGCTTCAGGCGGGCGATTATGGCCTTTATCATGTAGCAACTCCTGTGTCTGAACAAGTTCTGCTAAAGCGACTACTTTGGCTTTGGATCAACGACCTGGCGGTAACTGGAAGGGGGACTTGCGTTAGCCGCGGTGGCAAATCCCCCCCCCGCCCCCCTTTTTCAAAGGGGGGAGTTTTTTTCATTTATAGATCGAAGCCGCAGTAGGAGAGGTTGAAGCTCTTGTTGCAGAGCGGAAAGTCCGAGATCTGCGTACCGCGTAGCGCCATGGCCAGCCCGGTCCAGTTGTGGAAGGAGGGGTCGGTGATCTTGTAGCGCTCAAAGCCCCCGCTCTCATCTGTCAGGGCGACATGGCACACTTCGCCGCGCCACCCCTCGGTGAGCGCCACGGCGAAGCTGTCGGCGCCCAGCGGTCCTACCGGATACTGGAAGGCCACGCCGGGGAGCTGCGTCAGCTGCTCCTCGATGAAATCCAGCGACTTCTCCATCTCCAGCCAGCGGATCAGGGTCCGCGCGTAAACGTCCCCCGCCTTGGCGGTCACCACCGGCAGCTGGCTCATGCTGTAGATGCCGAAGGGGTGGTCGCGGCGGATGTCGCGGTTGAGCCCGCTGGCCCTCCCCGCTGGTCCCACCAAACCGATCTCCAGGGCGGTCTTCTCGTCCACCACCCCGGTCCCCTCCAGCCTCGCCATCACGGAGGGGGTATCCCACAACAGGTTTACGGCGCTCCCCAGCTCCTTTCTGGCGGTGACGATCCGTTTGGCGATGCGGCGAGCCAACTCCGTGTCCAGGTCGAAGTTCACCCCGCCGGGGATCACCAGCCCGCGGCCGAAGCGGCTGCCGCAAAGCTCGGCGGTCAGGTTCAGGAACTCGCCGCGGATCCGCCCGCAAAAGGAGGCGGTCGGCAGGTAGCCGACGTCGCCGGAGATGGCGCCCAGGTCGCCGGTGTGGTTTGCCAGCCGCTCCAACTCCAGCGCGATGCCGCGGATGGCGTGGGCCCTGGCGGGAACGCGCGCGCCGGAAAGCGCCTCGACGATCATCGCGTAGGCCATGCCGTGGCCGATGGTGGTGTCTCCGGCCACGGTCTCCATCTGCTTGAGCGTCTTTCCGCTCAAACTACCCAGCACCATGCGCTCGACGCCGCGGTGCTGGTAGCCCAGCGAGATCTCCAGGTGCAGCACCTCCTCACCAAAGCACTGGAAGCGGAAATGCCCGGGCTCGATGATGCCGGCATGCACCGGCCCCACCGCCACCTCGTGCACCTCTTCCCCCTCGACCGCGTAGAAATCCATCAGGCCGATCCTCTCGGGGACGGTCGGGGTGACGCCCGGCGGTGAGGCCATCGGAGTCTGGAAGCGGACCGGCTTGGGCCAGGGGTGCCCCTCGAAGACGATGTCGAACTGCTCGGCGATCTCGCGCTCGAAAAGGTGCAGCTGGGGGGCGTATTCCACCAGCGAGGGGAAGCTGCCGGTGGTCACCACGGTGCTCATCACGCCCAGTGTCGCTTCGCTTTTGAAGGAGAGCAGGCAGTAGAGCTTCAGGAACACCCCCTCGGGGGAACCGAAGTAGGAGACCACCCGCCACCCTGCGTCCTGCCCGGCCAAAAGCTCCTCCAGAAACTCGTCCAGGGAGAGCGCCGGTATCTCGCCGCGGGGGACGGCTTCGCCGTTTGCCATCAAGAGGTATTTGCGACTCATTTGCCACCCCCAAGCAGCCCGGCCGCTTCGGTAATAAGCGCCTGCAGAGGCATCGGGATCCAGATCCCCAGCATCAGGACCACCCCCATCAGCACCAGCGGGGGGAGCACGGTGTGCATGGTGTCCGTGTAGGGGGTCTTCTCGATGTCATCGGGGACCTTCCCCATCACCACCGGCAGCACGGTGGAGGCCATGCCGATGAAGATCATGGCCAGAAAGAGCAGGAACAGCCCCCCGGTCCAGTAGTTCCCCTGCACAAAGGCGGAGCTCACGATCAGGAACTCGCTCACGAAGGGGCCGAAGGGGGGCGAGCCGGTGATGGCAAGAAAGGCGGCCAGAAAGAGCGCGCCGGACCAGGGGGTGCGCCGGAGCGCCCCGCGCACGAACTGTGTGCTCTTGGAGTTGTAGGCGCGGTGGATGTTGCCGGAGGAAAGAAACAGCACCCCCTTGGTGAGCGCGTTGTTCAACATATGCAAAAGGGCTCCGAAGAGTGCGGCCTTGCCAAGGCCAAGCGCCACCGCGATGATCCCCACGTGCTCGACGCTCGAGTAGGCGAGCATCCTCTTGAAGTCGCTCTGCCTCGCCATGAAGACGGCGGCAAAGGCCATGGAGATGAGCCCCATCACCAGCAGCACCTCCTGGAAGAGCGCCCCCTCGGTGGAGGCGGCGGCGATCTGGTAGACCCGCAACAGCGCGAGGAGAGCGCAGTTGACCAGCCCTCCGGCCAGAAGCGCCCCGACCAGGCCGGGCGCCTCGCCGTAGGCGTCCGGCTTCCAGGTGTGCAGGGGGGCAAGACCCATCTTGGAGCCGAAGCCGACCAAAAGAAAGATGAAGGCGGCGTGGCGCCACCCCGGGTGCAAGAGCGAAGCGTCCGAGATGAGCGAGCTCAGCAGCAGCGTCACGTCCTGCTCCGCTACGATGGTGGAGTAGGCGAGAAAGAACAGCCCCAGAAGCGCAATGGCGATGCCGACCGAGCAGATCAGCAGGTACTTCCAGGTGGCCTCGATGGAGCGTGCGTTGTGGTTAAAGTAGATGAGCGGCGCCATGGTGACGGTGGTCGCCTCCAGGGCGATCCAGAGGAGCCCCAGGTGCTGCGAGATGGCGACCAGGGTCATGGCCGACAGGCAAACGAGCAGCGCCATGCAGAGGATCCGGTTCGGCCGCAGGCGTCGGTAGTTCAGGTAGCCGACCGCGTAGGCCGCGCAAACGGCGAAGAGGATGCTGTTACTTAAAAGCGTGAGCTTGCCGAGCGCGTCCAGATGGATCCAGCCGTCCGGCGAGGGGGGCGGGGTCTGGATGAGCAGGTAAACGGTGATGGCCAGGTGCAACACGGCGACCACCGGCAGCACGAAGGAGCGCGTCCGGTTGTCCGGAATCAGCCAGGCGACCAGGGCGCCCAAAAGCGGCAGCAAAACAAAGACCCACATCATATAGATTTATTCCTCTCGCAGTGCGCTTAGCCTTGAAGTGTCGATGGTCGAGAACTCGCGGTTGATGTGGTTGATGACGATCCCCATCACGAAGATGCCGACCAAGAGGTCGAGGAGCGCCCCCGCCTCGACCATGACCGGCATGGCGTCGGCCAAAAGCAGCCCGAAGATGAAGATGCCGTTTTCCATCAGCAGATACCCTATCACCTGGGAGATCGCCTTGCGCCGTCCCATCAGCACCAGAAAGCCGCACATGAGCGTGGCGATGGAGGCGGGGACGAAGAGCAGCCCCTCGTGCGCGGGCGCGAGCGGCAGCCTGGCCGCGAAGATGAAGGCGAGCGAGGTGAAGAGTGCTCCCAGCACCAGCGAGGGGATGTACCCTATGAAAGGCTCGAATTCCCGCTGGATGTCCGCCTTCCTGATGGCGCGCATGATGAGCGCCGGGATGAGCGCCCCCTTGGCGAGGATGATGCTGACCACGATCAGCACCAGGTGCCAGGAGAACGGGTGGATGAGCGCCGGCAGCACGCCCAAGAGCACCCCCTGCAGCGCCACGGCGCGCACGGAGAAGGCGAGCCGGCTGGTGCCGAGCACGGCGAAGTTCAGGAGCAGGCAGAGCACGAGCAGTTGGTCGGCCAGGGCATTCATCGCATCACCTCACTACCAGTACGAGCGAAAAGGCGGTCAGTATAAGTGCCGCCACCAGGAGCTGCGGCACCCGGGTCAGCCTCAGGCGCGCCATGACGGACTCGACCGTCCCGATGGCGAGCGCCAGCGCCAGCATGGAACAGGCGAAGATGCCCCAGTCGAGAAAGCTGTTGCCGGAGGAAAAGGGAACGGCTATGTTCATGAAGAGGGCACCCAGGATATAGAGCTTCAGCGCCGCCCCGTAGAGGATGCAGCCGAGATAGGGCCCGCTGTGGTCGAGCACCATCACCTCGTGGATCATGGTCAGCTCCAGGTGGGTGTTGGGGTCGTCGAAGGGGATCCGGCAGTTCTCGGCCAGGAGCACCACGAAGAGCCCGGCCAGCATCAGGAGCAGCGAGGCGCCGGCGCCGACCCAGACCGGGAAGGTCAGGTGCTGCAGCATCGGGGTAAGCGACATGGAGCCGGAGAGCCTGGTCAGGGTGATCAGGGCGAAAAAGAGGGCCGGCTCGGCGAGGCAGGAGAAGGTCACCTCGCGGGCGGCCCCCATCCCCTCGAAGGCGGAACCGGTATCCAGGGCGGCTATGGTGGTGAAGAAGCGCCCCAGGGCGAAGAGATAGGCGAAGAGGATCATGTCCCCCTCGAAGGAGATGGGCGCCGGATGCTTGCCGAGCGGGACCAGCAGCGCCGCAAAGAGGGTCGCCGCCAGGGTGACGGCGGGACCTGCCCGAAAGATCCAGCTGGTGGTGTCGCTTATCACCACCCCTTTCCTAAAGAGGCGGCCCAGGTCGTAGTAGGGCTGCAGGAAGGGGGCCCCGGTGCGCCCGGCAAAGGCGGCCTTGGTCTTGCCGATCACCCCGAGGAGCAGCGGCGGCATGGCTAGCACCAGCGCCATATGGAAAAGCGTATCGATCATGTCCGACTCCTAGCGGCTAATGTACCCAGAGCATGAGCAGGAACAGGGTGACGAAGATGTAGAGAATATAGATCTGCACCTCGCCGTGCTGCAGGCGGCGCAGAAAGGAAAAGGCGATTCCGACCAGGCCGAAAACCGGCTGGATGACGCGGTGCAGCACGGTCTCCTCGGGGGCGTAGCTCAGCCGGGCCGGCCCGGGTGTGAGCCCCGCGACGCTCCCCATGGCGGTGCGGGTCCGGATGAGAGGTGCTGCGAGCGAGCCGAACAGCTCACCAAAGGAGCTTCCCGTGTACTGCATGCGGGGCGTCGGGCGCAGATAGCCGCAGCCCCAGGTGGAAGCTGTGGCAGCCGGAAGCAGGGACTGCCTGCGCCTTAAGAACCAGAAGAGCGCCGCCGCCAGGGCGAGCAGGAAGCCACCTGCCAGGGTGAACCAGACCGGGCGCACCGGCAGCCCCGACCTGCCCGGGCTTAGAGGTGCGAGGACCGAGATCACCGGGTCGACCAGCGCCAGGAAGAGCTGGGGGAAAAGCCCGCCGGCAAGGCTTAATCCCGCCAAGAGCGCCATCGGGGCCAGCATGGTGGCCGGCGCTTCGTGGACCTGCGCCGCCCGGGCTGTGCGGGGGGCGCCCAGGAAGGTGATGCCGAAGAGCTTCACGAAGCAGATGAGCGCCACACCACCGGTCAGGGCGAGCACCGGGGCGCCCAGCGCCAGGTAGGGCTCAGGCGCGCGAGCCTCGCCGAAGAAGCCCAGGTAGAGCAGGAACTCGCTGGCAAAGCCGTTAAAAGGCGGCAGCCCGCAGATGGCGATGGCGCCGCAAAGGGAAAGGGCGGCGCTCCAGGGCATGCGGGCGGCCAGTCCACCCATCTTGTCCAGCTCGCGGCTGCCGGTCGCGTGCATGACGCTCCCGGCGCCGAAGAAGAGCAGCGGCTTGAAGAGGCTGTGGTTCAGCACGTGAAAGAGCGCCCCGGCCAGCCCGAGGTAGAAGAGCCGCGGGTTTGCCGAGGAGGTCCCGATGAGAGCCATGCCGATGCCGGCCGTGATGATGCCGAGGTTCTCGATGCTGCTGTAGGCCAGGAGGCGCTTGATGTCCTTTTGGGCGGAGGCGATGCAGATCCCCATCAGGGCGGAGAGAAGGCCGCCTGCGGCCAAAAGCCCCCCCCACCAGAGCGGGCGCTCGGGGAAAAAGGAGACGGTCCGCAGGATCCCGTAGATGCCGATCTTCAGCATGACCCCGGATAAAAGGGCCGAGACGTGGCTCGGCGCGTTGGCGTGCGCCGAGGGGAGCCAGATGTGCAGCGGCATGATGCCGGCCTTGGAGCCGAACCCGACCAGCGCGGCTATGAAGATGAGGGTGGCGGAGGCCGCCTCCAGCTGCAAGGCGCCGGTTCCCGGGAAGAGGAAGCTGCCGGTGGCGACCCTCAGCTGGGAGAAGAGCACCAGGAGTGCCGCCGCTCCCACGTGGCTGGCGATCAGGTAGACGGTCCCGGCCTTTCTCACCTCGGCATCCTCATGCTCGGCCACCAGCAGGAAATAGCCGGAAAGCGCCATCATCTCCCAGGCGATCATGAAGAGCGCGCCGTTTCGGGCGACCACTACCAGCGCCATCGCCGCGCAGAGCAGGCCGTAGAAGAAGGTGACGCAGGGCTCGCTCGCGCGCCTGTCGGCGGCCGGCCAGTAGCCGCAGGCGTAGAGCGAGCCGGCCGGAAAGATGAGGAATATCGGGATCAGGAAAAAGAGCGAGAGCGGGTCGAGGGCGACCTCGCAGGCGCCGAAGGGGAGGTTCCAGGCAAGCTGGTAGCGCTCCTCCCCCCCCGCCAGCAGCAGGCGGACCAGGGCGGGGAGCGCCAGCAGGGAGGCGAGAAGTGCGCCGGAGGTTGCCAGGCGCTGACCTAGAGCGCCGTGTCTGAGAAAAAGACCGGGGACGCCGGAAAAACCGGCGAGTATGATCGCGGCAAGCACGAGGATGGAAGGTTCGCGCAGCATTTCAAAAAACATTAAAAACCTTTCTGGTGTCAATACACCGAGAAGGTGGCAGGCGGCTCGCGCTGAGCCGACCCTGCTTCAAGTGAGCGGCCCCGCAGCTAGCAGGCGCACGCCTTCGGATGGCGGGTGCCGGTGACCCGGAGAGGCAGCTCTCTACCCCTGGTGGCTTCCACGGCAGAGCCGTAGGCGCCGGCGAATTCTTCCGGCTTGGTCACGCACATGCCGAGATCGCGCAACCGGCCGTCCTCCAGGCCGTAGATCCAGCTGTGCACGGCGAGGCGCTGGCCGCGCGACCAGGCGTCCTGCACCACCGTGGTCTGGCAGATGTTGGCGACCTGCTCGATCACGTTCAGCTCGCAAAGCCGGTCGCAGCGCGCGTCCTGGTCGGTGATCTCGGCGAGAAAGACCTCGTGCTTTATCCGCACGTCCTGCAGGTGCCTGAGCCAGTTGTCGATCAGCCCCATTCTCGCGTTTTGCAGGGCCGCCGACACGCCGCCGCAACCGTAATGGCCGCAGACGATGAGATGCTTCACCTTCAGGATGTCCACCGCGTACTGCATGACTGAGAGGCAGTTCAGGTCGGTGTGCACCACCAGGTTGGCGACGTTTCTGTGCACGAACAACTCGCCGGGCGCGAGGCCCACGATCTCGTTGGCGGGGACCCGGCTGTCGGAACAGCCGATCCAGAGATACTCGGGAGCCTGCTGCTGGGAGAGCCTGCTGAAAAATCCCGGGTCTTCGGCATGCACCTTTTCGGTCCAGGCGCGGTTGTTTTCAAAGAGACGGTTCAGTGATTTCATGTTGTCCTGGTATCCTTTTCATTGGTGCAAGACGGCTGGCAATTGCTGGCTACGGCTCCCCCCCTTTACAAAGGGGGGTCGGGGGGGATTTCTGCTCAGCTGCAAACTAAAGCTCAGATTGCCCCAGCGTTCAAATCCCCCTAAATCCCCCTTTGCAAAGGGGGACTTTCTATAACGAGTCCAGTCTAGTTGCGGCTGATTTTCCAGTAAGCCGGCTTTCGGCATCTCTCCCCCCTTTGCAAAGGGGGGTCGGGGGGGATTTCTGCTCAGCTGCAAGCCAGGTTCAGATTGCCACGCAGGGCCAATCCCCCTGAATCCCCCTTTGCAAAGGGGGACTTTTTTGTAGGCAAGGTGCCAAAATACTACCTGAAACCCGTTTTGTCAAAAAAAGATATTTAATATGACCGCACACACCATAAAACAATTATTTACCTGGTAACATAGCAAATCTAATCCATTGCAAAGATCGACAGGAATTACTTGTGATAAGTTTTAAACACCGTTATATTCGCCTCCAGGAACTGCACAACCGGTTTGTCTGGTAAGCGCCCCGGCCAACTCAGGGGCAAAGGAGAAGGGACCTGTGAAGAGTCACGTTTGGCGACCCCTTTACGTCGTGCTGTTCATCATCGCCCTGGTCCTCGTGGCGAGAAAGCTCATGGTGCCGGCCGATTTCGGCATCGGATCGAGGGGATACATGTACGGCTGGCACCGCCCGAGCAACGTGCAGGAGTGGAAAAAGGTGCCGGTGAAATACCGCACCGCGGCCTACTGCAAGGAGTGCCATCAGGACAAGTACGACGAGATCAGGCAATCCCCGCACGCAAAGATCGACTGCGAGAACTGCCACGGGCCGGCCCTCGGGCACCCCGACGACCCGAAATCTCTCACCATCGACCGTAGCCGCGAACTCTGCGCCAGGTGCCACTTCCGCCTGGAATACCCGACCTCCGGCCGCGGTAAGATCCGCGGCATCGACACGAAGACCCATAACCCCGGACTTGAGTGCGTCACCTGCCACTGGCCGCACGACCCGAGAAAAAAGGGGGAGCAAGAATGATATCGCGCAGATCTTTTTGCAAGAAATCGCTGCTGATCGCGGGGGGGCTGGCCATCCCGCTCTCGGCCCTGGAGCTCTTCGACCCTAAACGGCTGCTGGCTGAAAAAAAAGACGGCAAGGCGGTGCGCTGGGTCTTCCTGGTCGACACTCACAAGTGCGTCGGCTGCGGCTTCTGCGTGAAGTCGTGCAAGATCGAGAACGAGATCCCCTACGACGCCAACGTGACCCGCACCTGGGTCGAGCGCTACCTGGTCACCAAGGACGGCAAGACCCATATCGACTCGCCCAAGGGAGCCCGCGACGGCTTCGAGACCGAGCAGATCGAGATCGGCCACGGGAAGTTCGAGGAGGTCGGAAACGAGCAGATCGACAAGGCCTTCTTCGTGCCGAAGCTCTGCAACCAGTGCGACAACCCGCCCTGCGTCCAGGTCTGCCCGGTCGGGGCCACCTACCAGACCGAGGATGGCGTGGTGCTGGTGGACCGCAAGTGGTGCATCGGCTGCGGCTACTGCATCATGGGGTGCCCCTACGGGGTGCGCTTCTTCCACCCGGTCCACCACGTGGCCGAGAAGTGCAACTTCTGCTACCACCGGATCAGCCAGGGGATGCAGACCGCCTGCGTCGACGCCTGCGCCTTCGGCGCCCGCCGGATCGGCAACATCAAGGACCCCGACGACCCGGTCACCAGGATCATCATGACCGAGCGGGTCAACGTGCTGAAGGAAGAGTACGGCACCAAACCGCAGGTTTTCTACCTGGGACTGACCAAGGAGGTAAGATAGCCATGGTGCATGGAGAAGCCTGGACCCTGAAAGAGTTCTTCACCTACCCGAACGAGTACATCTACTGGACCATCCAGATCGTCATGTACCCGTTCATGACCGGCCTCGTGGCCGGGGCCTTCGTGCTCTCCTCGCTGTACCACGTCTTCGGCGTGAAAAAGCTGAAGGATATCGCCCGCTTTTCCCTGGTGTTCTCCTTCGCCCTGCTCCCGGTCGCCATGCTGCCGCTCATGCTGCACCTGCAGCAGCCTTTGCGCGGCATCGAGGTGATGCTGACGCCGCACTTCACCTCGGCGATCGCGGCCTTCGGCATCGTCTTCACCACCTACGGCATGATCGTCGCCTCGGAGCTCTGGTTCGTCTACCGGAAGCACTTCGTGGAGACGGCGCTTCTGCTTCGCGAGCTACCCGACAAAAGCGCGGTCGACCGCTTCAGGCACCTGCTCTTCTCGGCACTCACCCTGGGCGCCATGGATATCGGCGAAGAGGCGCTCTCGGCCGACGAGCGGGCGGTGAAGAAGCTGGCCGGGGCCGGCATCCCGGTCGCCTGCTTTCTGCACGGCTACGCCGGCTTCATCTTCGGCTCCGTCAAGGCGAACGCCCTCTGGATGACGCCGCTCATGCCGGTCATCTTCATCTGTTCGGCGGTGGTCTCCGGGATCGCCCTCTGCATACTGACCTACATCGTCACCATGGAGATCCGTAAGTGGCTCGCCGCCAGGAAGAAGCAGCACTACCCGGAACTCCCCTCCCCCGCCGAGCTGAAGAGCGCGGAGCTGCAGGTGGTGACCATGACCGGCCGCTACCTGCTCATGTTCATGGTGGCCGCCATCACCCTGGAACTGCTGGACCTGGTCTTTCGCGGCTACACGGCGGTCAAATCGTGGGACATCCTGAGAAGCGTCATCTACGAGCGGGACTTCGTGAACATCTTCGTGATCCAGTACGGACTTGGCAACCTGGTCCCCTTCATCATCTTCCTGATGCCGCGGCTTACCATCAGGCGTGCCGTGCTCGGCACAGCACTCGTGCTCTTGGGGGTCTTCATGATGCGCTGGAACGTGGTGATCGGCGGCCAGGCCTTCTCCTCCTCCTTCTCCGGCTTCATGCACTACACGCTGCCGATTCTTCCGAACAGCCTGGAGACCTTCAAGGAGGGACTCCTGGGTGCGCTCACCGTCGCCCTGGTCCCCTTTGGCCTTTTCTGGCTGTTGAACAAGGTGATGCCGGTCTTCAAGGAGACTCATTGAGGCCAAGCAGGGCCGATCGGAAGCGGGGGAGGATTATCCTTCAGCGTGCGGTCAGCACCAAAAGCAGCACCAGCGTCAGGAAGGTGTAGAAGATGTAGATATTGAGCTTTCCGTGCTGCAGCCGGCGGACGGGTGCCGTTTTCAGGTGGAGATATTCCAGAAAGGGTTGATAGATCCGCTCCAGCACGGTCTCCGGAACACGGCTCTCGATGCTGGCCGCCTCAGGAAAGAGCCCGCTCACCTCTTCACGATGCACCTCCGGGCGGAGCGCGCCGCGAAACCAGCGGACCAGCATGTCGCCAAAGGAGGACGAGGTGTATTGCATGCGGGGCGAGGGGCGAAGATAACCGCACCCCCAGGTGGTGGAGACTGCGGCCGGCCAAGTGCGGCTGCGCAGGAAAAGCCAGCAGCCGACCAAGGCTGCCAGAACGACCAGGCCGGCGCCAGCCAGCGAAAGTGGGCCGAAGGGGACCAGGCTCGCGATCCCCGGCGAGGCGAGGGAGCCCTGGTAGCTCTGGATGGCGTTATTCAAAGGCAAGGCGATCAGCCAGGGGGCGATCCCGATCAGAGCGCAGACCAGGGCGAGAAATCCCATCGGCAAAAGCATGCCGGCCGAAGCCTCCTTTCCGCCGGCATGGTCCGCCGAGCGCGGCGTACCGAGAAAGGCGACGCCGTAAACCTTTACGAAGCAGGCGACGGCGAGCCCTCCGATCAGTGCCAGCACGGGTGCTGCCAGGGCGGGGAGTGCCCCGGCCATGTCCTGGGAGGAACGGATCGCCGAGAAGAAGCCGAGATAAAGCATCAGCTCGCTGACAAAGCCGTTTAGCGGCGGCAGCCCGCAGATGGCGACCGCCCCCGCCAGAAAGAGGGCCGAGCTCACGGGGAGCCGCCTGGCCACCCCGCCCAGCAGGTCGAGCTGACGGGTGCCGGTTGCCTGAATGACCGAGCCGGCAGCCAGAAAGAGGAGCGCCTTGAAAATGGCGTGGTTCACCACGTGCAGCAGTGCCCCACCCACCCCGAGTACCACCAGCACCGGGTTCCCCCGGCTCTCGCCGATCAGCGCAGTACCTATCCCCATCAGGATGATGCCGATGTTCTCTATGCTGTGGTAGGCCAAGAGCCTCTTCAGGTCGTGCTGGCCTATGGCGAAGGCGACCCCCATCACCCCGGAGATCCCGCCCAAGACGAGGACGCTGCACCCCCACCAGGCAGGAAGATCGCTGAAGGCGGAGAAGACCCGCAGCATGCCGTAGATGCCGGTCTTCAGCACCACGCCGGAGAGGATGGCCGAGATGTGGCTCGGCGCGTTGGCGTGTGCCGAGGGGAGCCAGACGTGGAGCGGCATGGCGCCGGCCTTCAGCCCAAAGCCGATCAGGGCGGTCAGGAAGATGCCGGTAGCCACCCCGGTCTGCGCGGAGAGCACGCCCTGCGCCGGAAAGAGGAAGGAGCCGGTTTCTCCCTTCAGGAGGGAAAACATGGCAAAGAGCGCGAGGCTCCCTATGTGGGCGGTGATCAGGTAGAGGATGCCGGCTGCCCGCACCTTAGGCTTCTCGTCCTCGGTAGTCAGGGCGAAATAGGCGGCAAAGGCCACGGACTCCCAGGCGACCAGGAAAAGCACCGTGTTTCTGGCCAGAAAGAGCAGGCTGAGCGCAGCCGAGAGGAGACCCAGGAAAAAGGCGAGCTTCCCGGCGTTCCCCGGATTTTTCCCTGCCGGCCAGTAGCCTACCCCATAGACGGCGCTGCATCCGGTAACGATGAACATCGGTAGCAGGAAGATGGCGGAGAGCGGATCAATGCCGATCTCTCCGGGGCCGAAGGGAAGCCCGCTGGCCAGAAAGAAGGTGAGCGGCCCCGCTGCCAGCAGCGCGTAGATTGCGCCGGCGGCCCCGCTTAGGGAGCCGGCCAGCATGAGAGCCGCGCTGAGCCTCTGGGCGGCGCCTGAGCCCGGGCGGAACATGAGCGGGAGCCCCGAGACCGCCTGGAGGGAGACCGCGAGTGAGAGCAGGATCAAACAGGCGAACTCGCCGAAAGGTTGCATGGCTACTTCCTCAGGTTGAGCTCGAAGCGCCGGGCGGCCTCGAGGATGCCGACCGGATCGCAGGCGAGGTTCAGGGTGGCCCGGAACTGCGCGTCGTGAAGCGCGTAGGCGAGCCGGGAGAGCAGATGCAGATGCACCTTCACGGTCGGGCTGGTCAGCATGAAGAGCATCCTGACCGGCTGGCCGTCCAGGGCGCCGAAGTCGATCGGGTTGGCCAAAAAGCAGAGCGAAATGGCTGGGGCGGGTTTGTTCTGCAGCAGGATGGGGTTACGCACGTGCGGAATGGCTATGCCGTCGCCGATGGCGGTGGTGCCGAGCGCCTCGCGGGCCAGCAGCACCTGGAGCAGGAATTCAGGGTCCATCTGCGGCGGCAGCTTCAGCAGGTTGACCACGCTCCTCAGTACGGAGAGCTTGTCGTTGCCGGGAACCCCGCAGTGCACCCCCCCGGCCTCCAGCGCCTCGCTCAGGGCGGGAAAAGTGAGCCCGGCCTGTGCGGCGGCGAAAAGCTCGGGCGGCACCTTTACGCCGTGCTCGGTCGCCCACTCAAGCAGATCGACCCGGTTCACCCGGTAGCTGTCCCTCACCAGGACGGCCGGCAGTTTCTCCTTCTTGATCCACCTGATCACCGTGCTTTCTTCCTGGTCAAGAAGGACAGCTACCTCCGACGCCTTCATTAGCATGGTTTGCCCCCCGTCTGGATTTACTGAGGTATAACACTGTTACGCTGAAACGACAAGTTTTTGCAAGGGGGGTGCGGGGTAGCGCCCGGGAAGAAAAAAAGGCCCCCGGAAGAATATTCCGGGGGCCTTTGCTTACTGTCTCTGAGCTGGTCAGAGCCTTATTTCTTCGGGTGGTGCTCTCCGCCAGGGACGTCCTGCCCGCCTGCCGAATGGCACTCGCTGCAATTGGTGGTCATCAGCTCGTCGCCGATATCCACCGGGTGCACGAAACCGTCCGGCTTGGCTCCCGCGGGGATATTCTCCTGCTTCTGGCTCAGCACCGAATGGCACATATCGCAGTCCTTGGAGATGACCCTTCCGCTTGGCGACTTGTGCTTGCCGTCGTGGCAACGGAAGCAGCCAGGGGTGTAGAAGTGGCCGATGTGGTCCGGGTAGGTGTTCCAGGAGACCTTCATCGCCGGGAAGAAGTTCCTCTCGTAGATTCCCTGTACCTCGTGGACCGCCTTCTTGATCTCCTTCTCCTTGCTCTTTGCCACGGCCGGGTATTTCTGCGCGTAATATGCCGGCAGTTCCTTGGCGATGGTGGCCTTGGCCTCCTCCTTGGTCTTGTAAGGCCTGGTCAGGAGTTCGACGGCGGTCTTCTTCACATAGGGAAGCGCGGTGTCGATGCGACCGGAGACGAAACTTTCATCCATCTCGACGCCCGGTGCCCGGTAGACGTGGGCCGGACGGTTGTGGCAGTCGAGGCAGTCCATCACCCTTTTGCCGGCCTTGGCGACCTGCTCCTTGGTGAGAGGCGCCTCGGTATTCATGTACTCGGTGATCGAGCCGTCCTTCTCCTTGACGCTGATGTAAGGGATGTTGAGCCTTTTCTGGTCGGTGGCGACGTAGGTCACCTCGGAGCCGATGTGCCAGTGGATCCCCTTGGCATGCTTGCTCTTCGGCGTGCCGCCGATGTTGATCAGCATGTTGATCTCGCGCGGCGAGTTCTCCTCGTTGGGGGCGTAGTGATAAAACACCTTCTGCCTGCCGGCGTAGAACTTCTCAGGCCAGTGGCAGTGCTCGCAGGTATCGCGGGCAGGGCGCAGGTTGTCGATCGGGGTTTCGATGGTTTCCGGATAGGTATGGAAAAGTACCGCGTAGAGCTGCCTCATGCCAGAGAGCTTCGCCTTCACGTACCAGGCGGCGCCGGGGCCTACGTGGCACTCTACGCATTTCACCTTGGCGTGCGGCGAGTTGCTCCAGGCTACGTGCTCGGGCTCCATCACCACGTGGCAGAGCTCTCCGCAGAAGGTGGTCGATTCGGTGAACTCGAAACCCTTCAGGGAGGCGACCGACACGACCAGCACGAAGCCGATGCTGGCGATTACGAAGAAGATGAGCAGATGACGCTTGTGTGGCTCGTTGAAGTCGACGCGCGGAAAGGCGGGGATGTCCTCATTCGGGTGGGCGCGTTTCCTCTGCCTAACGATGAAGGCCCCGACCGGCACCAGGATGAGTCCGAAGATCAGCATCCCGGGGAACAGGAAGTAAGTCATCAGGCCGAGGTAAGGCCTTTCCACGCCGGTAATCCCTTCGTAGGAAAGGAAACCGATAATCAGTCCGGTCGCCGTCACCGCCAGGATCATCCCCGCGAGACTGATCAGGTTCCAGGTGTAACCGGCATACTTTCTAAGTGCCATTTGTGTTTCTCCTTGCGCAATGCGTGTATGGGTGGAGCTAAAATCGTGACACCTTACTATCCGTAAACAGTTTTGTCAAAACAAAGTAACTTAATGTTGTATTTCTCGGTAAGCTCGCAATACTGCGGGATTAGCGGTGGCGAAACGCGTTCGGCGGGGTTGCCTCCAACCTTCATGGCCCGCCTTTCAAACACCGCCTCGCGGCTGAGGGGAGCACCGGCAAAGGGGGTCCCGGGGTCATCGCTGGCCAAGGCTTGGCGTCTCGCTCCTGAAAGAGCGGATGCTGCAGCCTTTCAGGCCTGACAGTCGAGACCGGCTCAGGAGAGGCCGCCGGCTCGCCCGCGTCTATGTACTTGGGGGAAATCCTGTTTTACGGAAGGTCTGGAGCCTTTTTCCGGAAGCTGGCCCCTCTGCGGGGCCAGGCGAATAAAATACAGGGGCCCGCTTGGCCTGCTAGTTGTAGCCGAACTCCTTCAACATGCGGCTGTTGTCGCTCCACTCGCCGCTCACCCGGACGAACAGTTCCAGGAACACCTTGGTGTCCAGCAGGCGCTCGATCTCGTGGCGTGCCTGGGTGCCGATCCGCTTCAGCATCTCGCCCTTCCTGCCGATCACGATCCCCTTCTGGGAGTCCCGCTCCACGTTGATGGTCGCGCAGATGGAGACCAGGCCGTCTTCACGCTCCTTGAAGCTGTCCACCACCACGGCCACCGAGTAGGGGACCTCGTCGTGGGTGAGACGGAAAATCTTCTCCCTGATGATCTCGGCGGCGATGAAGCGCTCGGGCAGATCGGTCAGGATGTCGTCCGGGAAGTAGCAGGGGCCTACCGGGAGCAGGCCGTGCACGAGCTGCACCAGCTGCTCCACCCCGTCACCGGTAAAGGCGGAGACCGGGATGATCTCCTTGAACGGGTAGGTATCGCCGTAGCAGGACATCCGCTCCAGGAGCTCCCCCTTGGGGACCAGGTCGATCTTGTTCATGACCAGGATGACCGGAGCAGAGACCCCGGCCAGCACCTCGCGGATCATGCCGGCCTCCTTGGCAGGGTCGGCCGCCCCGTCCACCAGGAACAGGATGATGTCCACACCCTGCACGGCGGAGAGCGCCTCTTCCACCATGAACTTGTTCAGCCGGCTTTTCGCCCTGTGTATGCCGGGGGTGTCGATAAAGACGATCTGCCCCCCCGGGACGTTATGGATCCCCTTGATCCGGTTCCTTGTGGTCTGCGGCTTGTCCGAGGTGATAACGATCTTTTCCCCGAGGATCTTGTTCAAGAGGGTCGATTTACCGACGTTCGGGCGCCCGACGATGGAGACGAAACCGGAACGGAATTTGTTTTCTGACATGGAAGCCTCCTGGCTCTTTTGCAGCTGATCAAACGTGTAAATATACGGGAAAAGCTTTCTTATGGGAAGGATTCTTTGCAGCTGGCGTCACAGCGGGTTCAGCAGCTCGCCGATATCCGCCAAGCGCCGCCCGCCGCCCCACTGCAAGGCGATCATGCCCGGGCTGAGGGCGGCGTCCTCCCTAACCTGCCCGATACAGACGCCGAAGCGCTCGGAAAGCCTTGTCAGGTTGCGCCTCTTCTGCCCCACCAGATCGGAGGTTCTCCCCGCCGGGGCGAGGAAGCTGACGCGCTTTTCCCCGGGAAGCCTGGACAGCAGGGCGCTCATCAGATCGAAGCAGAGCTCAGACTCCACCAGCTGGCCGAAAGCGGGGTGGTAGGGGCCGGCGAGCAGCACCCCGGGGGTGGCCAGCTCCGCCGTTGGCTGCAGCCCGACCCTTATCACCGGCACGCTCTGGCGCCTGGCCAGAAGGAGCATCCGCTTGCAAAGCGCAACCGCCTCGTCCAGCGTCTGAGGGGTGTAGCTTCCGGCCCGGTAGAGATCGGCAAGTGCTGTCCCCGAGATGACCAGGGTCGGGTAGATGCGCAGGAAGGAGGGTTTGAGCGACAGGACCCGGTCCAGCGAAGCGAGCGAGCGCTCATCGGTGTCGCCGGGAAGCCCCGGCATCAGCTGGACCCCGACCGCGAGCCCCGCATCCTGCAGTGCCCGGGCGGCGCGCTCGGCGTCGGCCGCGCTGTGCCCGCGGCCGGAGAGCCTCAGCACCTCCTCGTCCATGGACTGCACGCCGAGTTCCACCGTGGTGACCCCCATCCCCTTCAGAAAGCGGGCGGTCCCGGCATCGACGGCGTCCGGTCTGGTGGAAAGCCTGAGGGACTTGAGGCCGCCCGAGGCTAGGAGCGGCTGCAGCGCCTCCAGCAGGTATTTTTGAGCGGACCTCGGCAAGGCGGTGAAGGTGCCTCCGTAAAAGGCCGCCTCCAGCTTCCGGCCGGGAGCGCTCTGCCGGTAGCTGGCAACCTTTTCCAGCATCTCCAGGGCACTGGGCAGCACACCTTTGGCGCCGGCGATCTTTTCCTGGTCGCAGAAAACGCAGCGGTTGGGGCACCCCAGGTGCGAGATGAAGAAGGGGACCACGACCGGCCTCAACGTTCCCCCTTGAGGAGTAGGGAGGCCGCCCGGGCGGCATCCTGCTCCGCCTCCTTCTTGGTCCGTCCGACCCCTTCCCCCATCAGTTCCTCACCGAGGTAGATCTCCACCGTGAAGGTCCTGTCGTGGTCGGGGCCGCTCACCTGCTTCAGCTGGTAGCGCGGGAGCTCCCCGCGCGCGAGCCGCGCCCGCTCCTGCAGGTCGGTCTTGGCATCACGACCGGACAGAATCTCGCCCGAGGCGAACAGCCGCACGAAATGCTCCGCCACCACCCGCCTGGCCGGCTCCAGGCCGCCATCGAGGTAGAGGGCCGCCAGCAGCGCCTCGAAGGCGTCCGCTAAAAGCGAGCGTTTCTGCCTGCCGCCCCCCTTCTCCTCGCCGCGCCCAAGGCGCAGGCAGGAGCCGAGCTCGAGATCTGCTGCGATTTTGGCCAGGCTCGCCTCATCCACCAGCGCCGCCCTGATCCGGGTCAGCTCACCCTCGCGGCTGGCCGGGAAGTGTACCAGCAGCAGGTCGGAGAGCAGGAAGTCGAGGACCGCATCGCCGAAAAATTCCAGTCGCTGGTTGTCCTTGCCGCCCCCCGACTCGTTCACGAAGGTGCGGTGGGTCAGCGCCTCCTGCAGCAGTCCCTGGTCCCGGAACCGGTAGCCCAGCCTCTCCTCGAAGCCGCGCAGGCGTTCCTCTTCACTGTCGTCCATTAGCTCGTCCCGTTGTTCAATCGAAAGTCATGCCGTTAGCGCATGTAGCGCCAAATATAGCCAAACGACCGCCGCATGGCAACAGCCATGTTCCCAGCCGTTAACTGACGCGAGAGCGCGGAGAGGATAATGGCTATCAACTCGGGGGTGGCACTGTTTCCAGACTGCTATTTCGGTGCACAGAATTAAAGGCATCGAAACACGGATCAACGGAGCAACGGAGAGAATCTCACAAGACCAGTTTCTCCTTCCCGCCCAGGTTTTCTCCGTTGCTCCGTTGCTCCGTGTTTCCTAAAGCTTTTTGTTGTTAAGGGATTTACGAGGACGAAAGAAGCACATAAATGGTGACGCAAGGGGAAGCAGGGGTGGGTGGATGGTAAAAACCTGGAAGCTTCGCCCGCGCGGGTTCAGGTCCCAGGCGGGGCCGCAGGGGGGTGCGGCTGCTCGTGAAAACCGAGCCGGGCGGAGATCTCACTGGCGCCCCTCTGCACCAGGGGGATGAGCTCGCCCGCCAGACGCTCCAGGCTGATGCGGCAGGAGGGACCGGTGATAACGACGACCCCGACCACCCGTCCGGCATAGTCGCGGATGGCTGCGGCCACTGCGCGCACGTCCCGGTCCAGCTCCTCGTCATCGACGGCGTATCCCGCTTCGACAACCCGGCGCAGCTGCAGCTTCAGTTCTTCGGCGCAGATCACGGTGTTGGGGGTGTAACTCTCCAGTTTCACTCCCTTGAAACGAAGCTCCAGCTCTTCGTCCGTCTCCGCAGCAATCAGCACCTTTCCCGCAGCCGTGCAGTAGACCGGAAGATGCACCCCGACCCGCGGCACTACCTGCACTGGATGTTCGGACTGGACCGCATCGAGCTCGATGACGTGCGTCTTTTTCAGGACCGCGATGGCGCTGGTTTCCCCACAGGCCCCGGCGAGGGAAGCAAGCACGGGATGGGAGATGCGGTAAAGACCGGTCTGCCGCAGAACCGTCTGGGCCAGCTCGAGATTCTTGAAACCGAGCCGATAACCTTTGCTGGAGCGGTCCTGCTCGATATAGTCGCGGGAGGTAAGGGTGGCGAGCAGCAGATCGACGCTCCCCTCGGGCATGGCAAGCCGCCTGCTCATTTCGGTCAGGCTTAGTTCGTCCACCTCATCGTGAAACTGCTCCAGGATGTTGAGGGCCTGAATCACCTTCTGAATGATATAGTCGGTCTTCTCCTTTTTCCCCGGCTGAAGACTCCTCACCTCGCCTGCGCAGTCCGGATTCTGACAGGAAGTCATGAGGTCACTCCTGGTCGTGCGGCCCGATCCACCCTCACAGGGATATCTCCTCGAATTCCATCTCCAGCAGGTTCAGAACCAGCATGCGCCCGCGGGCGGCGTCACCCAGGGAGAGGATCACCTTGCACGCCTCGGCTACCTGCAGGCTCGCCACCACCGCCGGGGTGAAGGAGGGGTTGCCCAGGTTGGTCTCGACCCCCTTCGCACCCACCCCCGGGCCGCAAAGAAACGGCGAGATGTCCTGGCCGGCGTGCTGGGTGGCTACCTGACCGTACCAACCGGCGATGGCGCCGTGCACCAGCGGAATCCCAAGTTCCCGGCAGACTGCGGCCAGTTGGAAACGGGCCGGTATGTTGTCCAGGGCGTCGACGACGACCGTGGCGCCGAGGAGAAGCTCCCGGCCGTTTTCCGCCGAGAAGGCCGTCCGATGGGGGACCAGCGCCACGGCCGGGGTGATGTCGCAGACGCGGCGGGCGGCGGCGGTCACCTTGTGCTCGCCCAGGTTCGCCAGGGTGGCGAGCAGCTGCCGGTTCAGGTTGTGTTCCTCGAAGACATCCGGGTCGACCGCATCGATCCTTCCCACCCCGAGCCTCGCCAGTTCCTCGATGACGTAACCGCCCAGGCCGCCGCAGCCGATAACCGCCACGGTGCTGCGCAGAAGCGCCAGCTGTCCCGCACAGGGGATGGTCTGCCGGTTGCGCTGGTAGCGGGCAGGACAAAGCCCCAGTCCCAGGATGGCGGCCTCGACCTCGGCAAAGGTGAGATCGAAGTGCAGCGAGGCATCCAGCTGGCAGGAAGTGCTGATGAGGCCGTTGACGGCAAGCCCGGTTAGATAGGCGTCAAGCCGGCTCATGTCAGCCGCCTCCCAGCAGCGGGAAGATCGCCACGATGTCCCCGTCGGCGAGCTCCCGGTCCAGATGCACGTGACGGCAGTTGATCAGCATGATGCCGAGTTCCGTGACCGGGATGCCTCTTTCGGAAACAAGGTCCGCCACGGTGGTGCCGGCCGGATAGTCGCATACCTCAATGGGGGTGCGCCCGGTGCGAAAGCTGGCAAAGAGTTTGACGGTAACCTGCATTGTTTGTCGCTCCTTCTGTATCCTGGGAGACCCGCCCCCTTGCCCGACTGCCCCTTATGGGAGGAGGTGTCAGGGCAGATGGATCAGTGTGCACAAGCGGCACTTTCCGTAGCGCGCCGGCAGGTAGATCAGGTTGATAGTCAGGCACTTTTGACACTGCCAGTACTTAAAGCCGGCAACTTCACGACCGGCAAGCTCGCTGAAGAACCAGGCATAGTAGGCTTCCCAGTCGTACTCCGGTTTCCGGCTTTCCCTTTCCACCAGCTGTTCCAGCAGCATATCCCTCTCCGTGTGGCCGGTCAGGCGGATTGCGTACGTTACATCTCATAACCGTTACATCTCATAACCGTTACATCTCATAACCGTTACATCTCATAACCAGGCAGAATGAAAGCGCCTGCCCGTCTCTCTCCCCCCCTTTGCAAAGGGGGGTCGGGGGGGATTTTGCCCAGATGCCGCTGAGAGCCAGGTGGCAGCCGGAGTAGAAATCCCCCTGAATCCCCCTTTTCCAAAGGGGGACTTTCCGCCGTGCCCTATTCCCTGATGATAACCCTGAGCAGCAGGTCCCCGCAGTCATCGCGTTCGCTGCGATCCGAGGCCACCAGCCCGTTGCGACTCAAGGCGTCCGGACCGCAGAAAAGCCGGTTCAACTCGTTTCTCGGCAACAGGACCCCGCGGGCCAGTATCAGCGGCCCGAGTTCCGGCAGCAGGAGGTTGAAGAGCTTGAGCGTCACGGTCCCCTGCCCGGCTCCCAGCTCGCCTGCCGATTCCGCGTGCGATATCCCCTGGCGCAGCGTCGCGTAGAACCCGGAGCGCCTCATGGTCGCCCCGACCAGCCCCGGCATGGCGGCCGAGAGCGTGACCCGCGAGCCCTCATGGATCAGCGAGCGGTCCAGGTCATCGACCGGACGGTTGTCCAGAAAGATGGTGGTGATCCGCCCTTCCACGTAATCGGCGGGGATGCCGAACTGCCGGCTAAGGAGTTCCCTGAGCGGGCAGCCGAGCTCGGCCTGCACGCTTACGCCCCGCTGCAGCATGGGGAAGAAGGCTTCCAGCTGCTCCCGCCCGATGGTGAGCATGACGCTTGCCCTGGCCGGGAAGATCTTTGCCGAGGCGGTCAAACCTGTGCCTTCCTGCTCCATGGTTCCCCCTGATCTGCGTTCTCTTCCTGCACTTAAAATGGGGAGGAAATTGAACGGCAGATAATTGCAGCTGCAGCCAGTCAGGTTGCCCTCTGAAAAACCTGCCGCCCGGAGCGATTTCCCTCTCCGGGCGGCAGCCCCTGTTACACGAAGTTGAACACCTCGTCCAGCTCCTCGTCCTTCATCAGGAAGGTCTGGTTGTGAGGCGCGATCGCCTCGTTGTAGAAAAAGCGCGGCAGCCGGTCGTGATGCTTGGTGAAACCGGCGCGGGTGTTGAAGTCGCGCTCTGCCAGTAGCACCTTCTTGCCGAGCGCCACCACGTCGTCGCCGGTCATTTCGATGCCGTGGAAGCCGCCCAGCATGTCGAGCAGCGCCTGGAAGGTCTCCGGCTGGTCGAGGATGGCGAAGGCGATGAAGAGGCACATCCCGGTCGAGTCGATGGCGGCGGTCGCGATCTGCAGGTTGCGGGAGAGCTCCACCTGCCCCTCTGTCTTGAGCGGATCCACGTCGCCGCCGACCTTGAGGATATTGGTGGCGATGGCATAGCCTGCGGTGTGGTCGGCCCCCTGGGTGGTGGTGGCGTAGGTGACGCCGATCCCCTGGACCGCGCGCGGGTCATAGGCGGGAAGCGCCTGGTCCTTGACCACCGCTACCCGCTCGACGGCGAAGACCTTGCCGGTCACCGTCGCGCCGCAGCCGAGCACGCGGCCAAGCGGGGTCCCCTTCCCTACCTCCTCCATCAGCCTGATGGCCCCTGCGTCGTCCCCGAACTCGGCCAACCCCGCGTCCATGGCGATGCCGATGGTCACCCCCATCTCGATGGTGTCGACCCCGATGTTGTCGTCCATGTAGTCGAGCGTCGCCACGGTGTCGAGGTTGGAGATGCCGCAGTGACCGCCGTGAGACCAGACCGTCTCGTACTCCGGCTGCTTGGTGACGTAGTTGCCGTCCTTGTCGTTATAGACGCCGGAGCACTGGATGACGCAGCCGCGGTGACAGCCGTGAGTGGCGCTGCCGCCCCTCTTGATCTCGAGCGCCGCCTGGGTCTCGCCGCTCAGGTCGGAAGCCCCTTCGAACTGTCCCGTCCTGAAGTTGCGGGTCGGGTAGCCACCGGCCTCGTTGAGGACGTTGGTGAGCACGTTGGTACCGTAGGCGGGGAGCCCCTCGCCGGTCACCGGGTGCTTTTTGAGCCCCTCCACGAACTTGCGGTTGGCGTCCCGGTACTTGATCGGGTCTACCGGCGGTCGCATCTTCATGCCGGCGTCGTCCAGGATGATCGCCTTGATCATCTTGGCGCCCATGACGGCACCGACGCCGCCGCGGCCGCAGTGCCTGGTGGGGCGGAGTTCCGGGTCGGTGCAGGCGATGGAAGCCGCCAGAAGCTTGCGCTCGCCCGCCGAGCCGATGGTCATGTAGGCGACCTTGTCGCCGTACTCTTCGCGCAGCTTGGCCACCAGCGGGTAGTTGTCCATCAGCTTCAGGCTGTTGTCGACGATCACCTGGATGCCGTCCTTGTTGATGAGGATCTTGTACAGGTCGCTCCCCTCGGGCTTCCCCTCGAGGATGACGGCTGCGTAGCCGAGACGCGCCAGCACCTGGGCGGCCTGGCCGCCTGCGTTGGACTCCTTGATGGTGCCGGTGAGCGGACTCTTGCAGCCGACCGACAGCCGGCCGGTCATGGAACCGGTGGTGCCGCTCAGCATGCCGGGTGCTATGACCAGCTTGTTCTCGGCTCCCAGGGCGTGGGCCAGGGGGTGAACCTCGGCGGCGACCACCAGGGAGGTCATGGCGCGGCCTCCCAGCCCGGCATACTCGCCCAGCGGTCCTACGGTTACCTTGGGGCCACCTGCGGCCCCCATGTCGATGCGTGCGATCTTATCCATTGTTCAGCTCCTCCCTTTCTGTTGAATGATTGCGGCCGGTGCCGCGGTGGTTCTCCTTTCCAGAGGGAGGCGCCGCAGTTTCCCGCGAAACCCGTAGGCCTCACGCCATGGGGGATACCCCGGTAGGCGGAAAGGCTCGGAGAAAGAATAAAAGCTGTAAGGCGATTCAGAATCCGCACACGGACTGGACGGATTACACGGATAAAGACAGATCAGGCAAAGCTTTTGGGGAACCCCTTTTTTCAGATTTATCTGCTTTTATCCGTCAGATCCGTGAAATCCGTGTGCCGGTTTTGACCTTGCTCAGTGCCGGTTTTGCCCTGGCATTTTGCTCAGGCCGTCAGCTCAGCTCGCCTGAGGATGGTCACCCGGTAGCTGGCAAACCCCCGGCCGCGCAGGCAGCCCCAGAAGACGCCGGAGCCGTAGGCGATCTGCTCCAGGAAATAGATCCAGGTGAAGGTGACCGGCGACAGGCGCGGCTTCTTGATGAAGTAATCGACGCCGGCACTGGTAAAAAGAGCCGCCAGCGGCAGCGCCCAAAAGGGCGGCAGCAGCAGGACCAGGGCGCCAAGCAGCGGCGCGTAATAGCGGATCAGGTGATAGCTCAGGAAGTAACTGAGCCCTCCCAGGGCCCGCAGGCGACCGGCCAGGATGGCCGAAAAAGCCAGCGGGACTCCGCGGCGCGCCAGGCGCCTGCGGTAACCTGCGGCATCCGCCGCCAGCAGTAGAGCCGCCGCCGGAATCAGCAACCAGCTTAAATAGGGGGCCAGGATGACAAGGGCCAGCACGACACCGAGCGCCGGCGGCAGGACGAATCTCTTGCGCCGCTGGGGGTGCAGTTTCTGCAGCATCCCCTCGGAGGTGCCGTAGTCGAAGCGCCGGGACATGAAGGAGCGCAGGGAGCTTCTGTGCTCGTGGAGGATACGGCCCGCAGGGAGGTAGGCGATGGTCCATCCCGCGTCCCGCAGCCGCCAGGTCAGGTCCACGTCCTCGCCGACCTGCATGCTCTCCTCGAAGCCTTCCACGGAGTAAAAAAGGGCCCGCCGCACCAGGAGGTTGCAGCTCGGCAGATAAAAGGTGTCGTCGCCCCCGCCGCCGAAGCGCTCCCGGGACCCAAGCGACAGGCTGGACATCACCGCCTCGTAACGGTCGACGCCGGACGCGCTGCACATCCCTTCCACCATTCCCCCGACCGCGGCGATCCTGTCATCCCTGAACAGGTGAACCAGCTCGACCAGCCACCCAGGCGAGGCGCTGCAATCGGAATCTATGAAGGCGAGCAGTTCGCCGCTTGCCTGGCCGGCCCCCGCGTTGCGGGCCGCCGCCGGTCCACGCCTTGTCCCACCCGAGGAGACCACCAGGGCGCCGTGGCTTCTGGCCACTTGGGCGGAGTCGTCGTGGCTGCCGTCGTCCACCACGATCACCTCGATCTTTTCCCGGGGGTAGTCGACCAGTGCTATCGACTGCAGGCAGCGGGCCAGCTCCATCGCCCGGTCCAGCACCGGTATCACGATGCTCACCGTGGGGAGTGTCGCCTCCTGCTGCGCGACATCCTGCAGCCTCTCCAGAAAACCCTTCAGCGCCAGTTGCTCCAGCACTGCCGCCTGACCGGCGCCGGCGGCCGCGATCGGTCCGGCCATGGCGCGCCTGGCCAGCTCGACCAGGGGGGCGTTCAGGCGCAGCAGCGCAAGGGGGGATTGCGACATCAGGAAGGTCCCGCCCTCCCGCTGCACCAGCGTTACGCCCTGCACCATGCGGTAGTTCATGCCGAGGCCTCCGGCACCACCCCTTCCTTGCGGAAGAGATCCCAGAGCGCCGCTGCCGTGGCATCGGCGGAGAGTGCCTGCACCCGCCCCTCGCGGGCCTTGATGCCGCCCGACAAAAGCGACAGGATCCGCTCGAAGGCGGGTAGGTCCGGGTCCGGGGTCACCAGACGGACCGGGTCGGGACGCGGAGTGCCGACCCGTAGGGCCGGAAGGCATCG
>Ga0209317_1001000_pt1 | contig 27935 bp, 24 predicted proteins | sample RifGroB2_FD_183994 | JGI IMG/M metagenome (GOLD analysis project Ga0209317, IMG submission 183994) | Soil microbial communities from Rifle, Colorado, USA - Groundwater B2 (SPAdes) (version 2) | ecosystem: Environmental > Terrestrial > Soil > Unclassified | place: Rifle, Colorado | collected...
ATAGTCGCCATGACCTTCACAGAAAAGGCCGCCAGCGAAATGAAGATACGACTGATGCAGGAACTTGAAAAGATCGTATCCTTTATCAATGGTTATACCTCACAGGAAGAGGAAAGGAAATTAGAAGGGCTTCTTTCAGATATTTGTGATATTTACCATACGACACCTGGTGAGATCGAACGCCGGGCAAAGAAGTCCCTGGAAGATATTGACAAGTCCCTTATTGGCACTATTCACAGCTTTGCGGCCTATCTCCTGCGTCTTTACCCCATTGAATCAGGAGTGGTGCCTGGATTCGTAGTGGATGAAGGAGATATCTTTGATGAATTGTTTGACAAAGAATGGACAACGTGGCTGGAAACGGAACTCGCGCTGAATTCGCCTCATGCGGACACCTGGAAATGCGTACTTAAACGAACGGACATCGAGTCTCTTAGGGAGTTAGCCAAACGGTTATCAGGATTTACTATCCCTTTGAATTCTCTCACGGTTGATGTGGGTAATAAATCTGTAATAGATCACCCCCACCCTAACCTTTCCCCCTCCCCCTTTCTCCCCCTCAATGAGGGGGATAGGGGGAGGGATTCTGGTAATCAAACACCACATATACACCCCTCCCCTGGTGGAAGGGGGCTAGGGGGTGGGGGTGCGGCATTGTTACATCCACCGGATATCCAATCCCTGGTAGACCCATTAATTAACAAAATCAATGAGGTTATCCCATCCTGCGAAAAGCCCAAGAACAATCTTCTCACACAATTACATGAACTCCTGAAAATTTTTAAAGCAATAAAAATAGAAGGTGTTAGTCATTTGAACAATTTAGAATATGACCTCGACAAAAATCCGTCTGAAGCAAAGGCTGGTTGGTCAGATGAGGTATTTTTAGCTGCACAAGAACTTGTAAAGGAATGTCATATTCTATTAAAGAAATTAAAAACCGTCGATGAGGCATTTGTTACAACCACGATAGGCCTCATTCTCCCTTTTGCAAAGGCCTTCCGCCAAACATATTTGTCACAGGGCTATGTCTCTTTCGACGGACTTCTCACCCTGACCAGAGATTTGCTGCAAAATAAAGCATATCGCTACATTCGTGAAAAGCTTAAGAGCGAGTTCAGGGCCATACTCGTTGATGAATTCCAGGACACCGATCCCGTCCAATATGAAATTGTTCTTTTCCTTTCTGAGGCATCGGGACATTACAGCAAAGACGCACGCAAGGTGACCCTTGAATCGGGAAAGCTCTTTATCGTGGGCGATCCCAAACAGTCCATTTATGCCTTTCGGAGGGCAGATATCGAGGCATATGAGCAAGTGATAAAACAGGTGTGCGGGAATGATGAAACCCTAAGATTGCAGGAAAATTTCAGGAGTCATGCCGGTATCATTGAAGTTGTAAACCAATTATTTGACGGAAGGATCATGATGGAACAACCCGGTTTACAACCCCGTTATGTTCCTATCCACGCAAATAGACAAAAAAAATATTCCTCGCAAAAAGTCGAGATTGTTCTTGTCTTAGACAAAGAAGGAGAAGAACTCAAGGCAGACGAGGCCAGAGAGGCAGAGGCTGAGTGGATTGCGCGATGGATTACAAAACACGTGGATAACGAAGTCGTTCATGGCACATTGCCAGAAAATACACTTCACAAACTTAAATACAAAGATATCGCCATACTTCTACGGGCATTTACCCAGGTAAGGCCGTATGTGGAGGCGCTCAAACGATACGGTATTCCCTACATTGTGGAAGGCGAAAAGTATTTTTATACCACACAGGAAATTCTCGATTTCATGAACCTCCTGCGCATCATAGAAAATCCGCACGATACGATTGCACTGGTAGGTGTACTGCGTTCGCCAATTGTGGGCTTGACAGATCGGGAGATATATGAGCTAAAAGAAAATCATGTATTAGATTACCGCAAATCTATTTCAGATGAAACCTTCCTGAGCCGCAAACTCACACAGATGGATAAAAACACCCCCTCTATTTCCCCCCCTTGTGAAGGGGGGGATGGGGGGGTGGAAAATCCGGGTTTGGATTTAAAAAAAATTGTGGAATACTTTTATGATTTTTTAAGAAGAACTCATGCGCGCGCTGGCACAATCCCCGTCTCCCAACTCATTACGGAAATTATTGACAATACCCATGTGGCAGAGATTACGGCCTGCGCCTGGCATGGCGAGCAGAAGCTGGCCAATATCTGGAAGCTTTACCAGATGGCATGCGACATGGAACAATCTGAGGGTATTTCCCTAAAAACATTCATTGAACGCATCAAGACGCGTATAAAAGAAGCAAAAGAAGAGGGAGAGAGTCCCCTTTCGGACGAAACGCTGGATGTTGTAAAAATCCTGTCTATCCATAAATCGAAGGGACTCGAATTCCCCGTTGTAATATTGAGCAATCTGCATGGTGAAGTGAAAAAAGACAATGAAATACTGGACACGGCGGTGTTCGATTGGACTACCGCCACAACAGGCATTGTAATTGGAAGTGGGAATCAGCAAATAAGGAATCTTCAAAGTATCGTAATTGAAAAGAAATTGAACGACCGCTCGTGGGAAGAGGAAAAACGCGTCCTGTATGTAGCCATGACCAGGGCAAAGGAACGATTAATTCTTACCGGTGCATTGAAGGACGACGATAAATCCTATATGGGATTGATTACAAAAGCCGTGAGGGACGCGGTCGGCATTGAGCTTGGTGATGAAACATTTATGAGCCACAGTCAAACAAAGGAAGACGAAAGATTATCACCCTCCCCAAACCCCTCCCATCAAGGGAGGGGAAATGCAGGAAACCTTCCATCGGGTAAGAAGAATAAAACATACGAGGGAAATAAAACAAGTGCAGAAAAATCCCCTCTCCCCTTGTGGGAGAGGGTCAGGGTGAGGGGTGTTTCAAAAGGAAAATTTCCACTAGGAAATGCGGAAATCTTTGTTGAACATTTCAGATTTGATGAGACACACCGTCCCGCAAAGCCTTCAAAAGAGAAGAAATTGGATGTCGACTGGGCATCATTTGTAGAAACATGGAAGAAGCGAAAAGAAGCAATGGACGCAGCAGCACGGACGGCGCTTTTCACATCTCCATTTGCTATTGCAGATAAAGAGAAAATACCACAAACCACCTTTTCTAAAACCGAGGAAATTGATGAAACTTCGGAAGTGTCCCCTCAATATGCTGCAATAATTGGCACCATCTGCCACCGTGTATTGGAGGAATGGGATTTCCATGGATCTCCCCAAGAGCTTCAAAGGTCAGTCGAGTCTGTCGTAAAATGGGCTACTACCTTTGGAAAAGGCGAGGTTGAATCACCTGCTCAATTTCAAGGAGAAAGTATTTCCATATCCCCTCCTTGCGAAGGAGGGGATGTCGGGGTGGTTATGAAATCGAAAGAAATTCCCCCTCATACAATGCAAACTCAGGACGTAGAATTTGTAAAAAAAGAGCTATTAAAGATACTCTCTGATTTTATTGACTCAGAGGCATATAAGGAGATACAAAGTGCACAGATCCTTGGACGGGAAATACCCATCCTGCTCAAGTGGAATGGGCAAATCATGAGAGGTACAATCGATATTCTTTACAAAACAGACGACCGCATTATCATCGCCGATTATAAAACAGATCATGTTAAACCATCCGACTTTCAAGTAAGGGCGGAGAAATATCAACATCAGAGAGAAGTTTACATTGAGGCCGTCAAACGCTGCCTTAACATAGACAACCCCGAATTCAAACTCATCTTTCTCAGGCTGGGCAAGGCTATGTCTATTTGATTTCTAAAAGAGCGTAAAAAGATTCAAGGACAAATCTCAAATAAAAACATGAGTATCCACAATGTAAGTCATAGCTTATCCCTTAGAGAGTATTCGAATTTTTTGATCTCTTCCAAAGACATGTCAATCTTTCGCTCAAAAATTCCGTATAAATCAGACAGTGTCTTTCTTTTCTCTCTTTTAGGAGTTAACTTAGCCTTTAAAACCTTTAATTGTTGTTCAAGACTCCCTATTTGCAATTTTATCAATGCATATTTCATAATACTAACCTCCAACTCATTTCCTTTACCTAATCTATAGTTTATGATAGCAATAGATTATTATTCTGCAGAGGAAAATTAAGTTTTTGCGCATAAACCCTCATCTTTTAAGATAGTTAATGGCGCGTTAGCGGTGTGAATTTTTTACTTTATTCTACAATTGTCGGCATCGTAGCATTTGACATAGCAATTGTCAAAATAAATACGCTAGAATTTTATCAACAAATAAAATCCTTGAAATATGAAAAGCATTGTAAGATAATCCAGCCATCATAAGCAAAATTTAAAAGGAGTATCGATATGTTTCCTACGAAGTCAACATTGTACATTCTGCCTTTATTGTGTATTTTAGCAATCACAACTGCATTTAGCATATGTGCTAATGAGTCTGGTAAAAGCAATATTCTGAGCCACAATATTGAGATTGAACTGTTCTTGAAAGAGCACAAGTTAAAGGCAGTTGACCATATGCTTGTACCTTACGAAAATTCGGAAAAGGTTACATTTTTTATCAACAAGTCATTTCAAATCCTATCGGTCAGTTCCTCAAACAGGAAGTTAGATTTTAAGACTATATCGAATGGAGATGGACAGCGTTTGGAGATTACAATACCATCAGACCTGAGGCAATCAGATAGCCTGATTCTGGATATTGCTTATGAAGGAACCCTTTTTGAAGAGCCGGGTTCACCGGAAAAAGAGGATTTGGGAGAAACTATCGGTACTATCGGCGAAGAAGGGGTTTACCTGAGTCCTGCATGCGCCTGGTATCCGGATATACCCAGCTCTCTGGCAGTTTTCAAGATAGCTATTACTACGCCTGCTGGATATGAGGCCGTGACGCAGGGTACTCTTGTGAGCAAAAAATCTGACACAGACAAGATTTATACAACGTGGGAAGAAAAAAACGTGTCCGAGGATTGCCATCTGGTAGCAGGGAGGTATAAAGTAACGAGTATCAAGCATAACGGAATTGATATTTATGCCTATTTCTTCCCTGAGGAACAAGGTCTGGTAGAAACGTACACAAACGCCACAAAGCACTATCTGGATATGTACCAGAAAATCTTGGGGAATTATCCATACGGAAAGTTCGCCATTGTCGAAAATTTTTTCCAAACGGGATACGGCATGCCTTCATTTACCCTGCTGGGGAGCACCGTTGTAAAATTACCCTTCATCGTGGATACATCACTGGGACACGAGATTCTGCACAATTGGTGGGGCAACTCGGTCTTTGTGGAAGAATCTCATGGGAATTGGTGTGAAGGGCTGACCGCCTACATGGCTGATTATTATTATAAGGAACTCAAAGATACTGCTTCTGCCGATGATTATCGCAAAAATATCTGCAGAAAATATACCAATTACGTAACCGGGCAAAACGATTTTCCCTTAAAAAGGTTTATTGGTAGAAAAGACCAGGCAACCCAGGCAATCGGTTATGGAAAGACAGCGATGGTATTCCACATGCTAAGGCAAATGGTCGGAGATGATCTGTTTTATCAATCCCTCAGGAAGTTTTACAAAGAGCAAATCTGGCAGCAGGCCAGTTGGAAAGATATTCAGGACATATTTGAAGATACCTGCAAAACGGACTTATCCTGGTTCTTTGGGCAGTGGGTTAACCGAACAGGAGCGCCGTTTATCGAAATGGGCAAAACAGAGGTTGTTCAGTCGGGCAATGGCTGGTTGACGAGGATAGAGATCATCCAGACATCTCCCCAAACATTATTGGGGAAAGGCGAACCGTATCGGATTTTTGTGCCAATCCAGATGGAACTGGACGGCGGAAATTTTTATACCGTTACGGAAATAAAAGAATCGTCCAGCGCCGTTGTTCTCCAGACAGCATCCCAACCCCTACATATCACCATAGACCCTCAATGCAATGTATTCCGGCGTTTGCATAGAGAAGAAATTCCGCCAACGATAGATTTCATATTGGGTGATAATGAAAAAGTCATCGTGTACCCGACCGGCGGCGAAGGCGCTTTACAGGCAGCCTACAAAAACCTGGCAGAACTTTTAGGAGAAAAAGGCGGGGGCATAAAGGCCGATACCGAGGTTACGGAAACAGAAATGACACGAAAAAGCCTGTTTATTCTGGGCGGACTGGCAGAGAACAAGATTGCGAAATTTTTTGTCGATAATTTACCCAAAGATTTTACAATCGAGGAAGGCTCGTTTATGGTTAATAAAGTTCCATACCGTGATACTGGGAACGCCCTTCTCGTAACATCCAGAAACCCTAAAAACAGAGATAAAGGCATTGCCTTGTTTTTAGGTCTCAGTTCGGATACAATACAAAATGTAGGATTCAAGCTTCCACACTATGGGAAGTACAGTTACCTCCTCTTTGCCGATGGAAAGAATGTTGATAAAGGTACCTTTGCCATAACCGATAGCCCACTGCAACGCTACATAAAAAAATAAGTCTATCTTTTCATGAGTGTGAAACTTATGTTTCTGCAAATGAAATCAAAAATTATAAATGAAAACACTATTTCATTTGTGAAATTGCGTATGTCCCAGTGAGGTTATTTATGCACAAAAAGAAAAGTATTGTTAATTTTTAAGTATTACTGAAATTTACCACTTAGAAGATATTTTAAGTTTTTTTGTTTTTTGTTACTAAGTGGGAACGGTTTTTGTCATCTATACGAGGTTGTTATTGTATGAGTTACATGAAATATATTAAAATTCAATTTATGCATTTCAACAAGGAGATTCACTAACTGCCTCGTTCATTCGAAAAGTGGAACAATATCCACTCTTTGAGAAGCGAAGAGTCTGATTTATAGATGAAACGACTACTTTTTCTCTGCGCCTTATACGGATTTTTAAGTTGGAACGTTATATCTTCAGAAGATACCTTCGCAGATAGTTATACTGAAGTAGAAGTTAAAGACGGTGGCACTGTTGTTGGAAACGTGAAATACATGGGTGATTTAACAACATTGTCATTAAACCTTTATGCCGACTTTGAGTTACCAGAAACCTCTAAAACTGCTACCGAAAAACTTATCGTCAGTATGATTAACCATGGACTAAAATATGCCGTTGTTTCGATTACGGATATTACAAAGGGTAAGAAAAAGGCGATACCAGCGATCCACCCGATTATAGACCAACAGAGAAATAACTTCATCCCTAACGTTACTGCAATTCCTGCGGGAACTACGATAGACATCTTAAATGGAGACGAAGAGTTGCATACTGTCCATACCAGTACAATTAAAAACCAGCCATTTAATCTTGGCACAACCTATAAACAGAGAATATCAAAGACATTTGAGTACCCGGAAACTATTAAATTAACTTGTGATCTTCATAAAAAATCGTATGCATGGGTTGTCGTTCTTGATAATCCATACTTTGACATAACTGACAGGAATGGCTATTTTGAAATTTGTGATATTCCACCCGGTACGTATAAATTCCAGGTATGGCATGAAGAGTTAGGTAAACTAGAAAAGGAGGTAAAAATAAATCCAAAAGAAATTTCAAATATAGAATTTGTTTATTCTCAGTATTAGAATATGAACAAGTAATTGTATTGGTTAAAACAATCGGTTAGGTTTATAAAATAGCATTCAGAAAGGAGGATGGGCATAATATGAAACCTAAAGCTTTGTTGAGTAAGGTTGGCTTATGGAGCGCTACGGCAGCAGCAAGCGCAGCACTGGTAATAGGTATTGCGCCTATAACTGCTAAGGCACTTAATATACCAACAGAGGTTACAGAGGATGGTAAAAATACCTATAAGAAATATTGCAGCGCCTGTCATGGTGAGGAAGGGAAGGGAGACGGACCTGTTGCAAGGTCAATGCTTCCCAAACCACGTGATTTTACAAGGGGTGCTTATAAATTCAGAACAACCCCAAGCGGTTCACTCCCCACAGATGAAGATATGTACAGAACGATTTCCTATGGGGTACCAAATTCAACGATGATCCCATGGGATATTTTGACGGAGCAACAGCGCGCATCGGTAATTCCCGTCCTCAAGAGTTTCTCTGAGGCATTCGAAGTCAGGAAGCCGGATGCACCTGTTGATGTTGGGTTGGAAGTCAGACCAACAGAAAAGACCGTTGCCGAAGGAAAGAAGATTTACGAAGAAAAACTGGAATGCTGGAAATGTCATGGTGTTGAAGGGCGCGGAGACGGCCCCAGTGCAGCAGAGCAGGAAGACGATTTTGGGTTTCCCATAAAACCCTTCGATTTTACTACAGGAAAATTTAAGGGTGGGAATTCATCCAGAGACGTCTACCTGAGATTTACTACGGGATTGAACGGCACTCCTATGCCGTCTTTTGCCAAAGAGCTTACAGACGAACAAAGGTGGTGTTTAACCCATTACGTAATATCGCTCATTAAACCAGAAGAAACGAGCAAATAAAATAAATAACATCTAATATGTGACCATACGGAGGTTAATGAAATGAAAAAATTAGGGTTAGGTTTTTGTTTATCTGCGGTGATGGCGCTCACTTCTATGGCTTGGGCTGCTGAACAACCACCTAAGAAGGAGACGCCGCCAGATTTGTACGAAGGGACGCCCGATTGGTATCGGGCTGTTTATAAAGATAACGTTGGAATGAAAGAGGGTTCCGGTCCTTTCAAGGACTATTTCAAGCCACAGATGCTGGATATGTACTGGCAGCCCAACAGACATTATGAACCCATGAAGAACCTGGATCATTCTCTCTTTATTGAAAAAGAGAGAAGAGACCTGTGCGTAACATGCCATGAGGAAGCAACACCCGGCGTGGTGAGAGACTGGAGAAGCTCAGGACATAAAAATCCCAAGAGCACCCCATATCTATCTGCCAGAACGGCCGAAATTGAGAAACGCACTAACAGGGTTTTAAACGAAGTCCATTGTTTTGACTGTCATGCTGATACAAAGACAAAACAGATCAGAATGCCAACAGGAGAGGTGTGCGGCGAATGTCACAGACCGCAATTCGATGATTTCTTAAGGGAACGTGAGGTGGGTCGCCCCAACCATATCCAGTCATGGGAGGCCAACACAATCGTACCATGGTATGCAGAAGCAGCCCGAAGGGGTTATCTCTATGGACAACATGGTTGCGACTTATGCCACTCAGGCGCAGAGAAGTGCGATGTATGCCATACCCGTCATAAGTTTAGCGCTGCAGAAGGAAGACAACCGGAGGCATGTATATCCTGTCACATGGGGCCTGACCATCCAGATTCGGAATCTTACGGGGAATCAAAGCATGGCGTCATTTATGAAAAAGAAGGAGATCATTATGATTTCAACAGACCATTATCAGAAGTAAGGCCAGGCAAGGACTATCGCACCCCAACGTGCCAGTTCTGCCACATGTACGAGAAGCATGGCCGGTTTATCCATAACCCGGTAATGAAGGGTATCTGGCGTATGGGAACTGTACCGCCAAAGAACCTGGAGTACACCTCCTCTCTGAAGGATTACCCTTATGGGATCAAGATTATTCCCGACAAGATAGATATCTATTCAGAAGAAAACGTGGCAAAGAGGTCTTATTGGCTAGAAGTCTGCGCCAAGTGCCACAGTGACCGTTTTGCCGATACCTATTTGAAATCGTTAGACGAATTCATGTTCCAGGCACACACCCTGGCAGACAAGGCGCAGAAGGTCGTCGAGGATCTGATTGCAGATGGCTTTTTACATCCTGGCGCCGCCGACAGGGATCCTTACCCCTTAAGCGATGGGATTGAAAAACAACTCAGTCCGGCATTCCTTGGCGAGCCAATTTATAATGCCTTTAAGACTTTAAAGGGTAAGTTCCCGGTGGTAGGTCCGATACTTGGTGTCTATGGTATGTTCTTGCAGCAGCAAGACAATCCATCGAACATCGAGAACATGTACAACAGATTGTGGTTCTGGTATAAACTGCAAGGTTATAAAGGAACTGCGCATGTACAGCAGGACGTCTCCTGGTGGTGGGGTCAGGCTCCTATGATGATGGAATTTACCAAAATCCAGTCTGAAGCAGCCAGGTTACGCAGGGAAGGACGTATTGAAAAAGTTTCTTTAAAATAGCAGTTTTTAGCTTTTTATAAAAAGTTAAAACTGAAATCGTAAAATAAAAAAGCCCATGATGATCAATTATCATGGGCTTTTTTTATTACTTATTAGTGCGTTCAGGTCTATCAGCGGGTTCAGGTTTGTAACCTGAACCGTTTATATATGGTCAATGCGTCCTTGAAATTCCTTACGCACCTCATGCAAAATTTTTAATCCTCCATCCTCCAGCATCCTTTGAGCAAGTTCGTCCCCGATCTTCGCAGCCTGATTCTTAGGACCACTGTGTCTATCGCGTATGGCATGGTCGCCATCAAGTGTACATATAATAGCTTCAATAGAAACTTCTTTTCCCTGAACCTCTGCATACGCCCCAATAGGTACCTGGCATCCGCCCTGGAGTTTTGCCAGAAGAGACCTTTCTGCTTCTACGGCAATCCGTGTCTGTTCATCATCCATTGCAGAAACAATTTTTTGTATTCGAGTATCGTCCTTGCGGATTTCGATACACAGCGAACCCTGCCCCACGGCGGGCAGCATAATATCAAACGGAATGATCTGGCTGATTTGGCCCGTATAACCCATCCTAAGCAATCCTGCATGGGCTACGACAATAGCATCCAGGTCTTCCGCTTCAAGTTTTTTCAGCCTCGTATCCAGATTGCCACGGAGATCCAGGATTTTGTAATCTTCCCTGAAAGCCAGCAATTGTGCCTTTCTGCGAAGACTGCTAGTGCCAATACGCGCATTATCAGGAAGTTTTTCCAGGGAGGCATTGTTACTGCTGATAAGAACATCGTGGGGATCTTCCCGTTTGGGTGTTGCGCCAATAGTCAATCCTTCGTGTAGTTCCGTCGGAACATCCTTAGCACTGTGAACGGCAATATCAATCTTTTCTTTAATTAAAGCAACCTCAAGTTCCTTGGTAAATAAACCAACACCACCCAAACGCGACAAGGGTGCATTTGTGATTTTATCACCTTTTGTAGAAATTTTTTCGATTTGAAATTCAAGACCGGGATTTAATCGTTTCAATTCTGATATAACCCAGTTTGCCTGGATTAATGCAAGTTTACTGCCTCTGGAACCTACTATAACAACTCTTTTTTCCTTTACCAAGGCTCATCTTCTCCATTTTTGAATAAAAAAAATTAGGCTGCCAAAGGCAGCTTTCTCATTTTGCGCAACCAATACGGTTACGCTGCCAGTTTGGAAATTCTTAAACATCAAAATAATTGTGAGCTCGTCGTGATAATTAATTTATTTCGCAAAAGAATAATATCATAATATGCTATGTGTGTCAAACTACTTTGTCGCTTGCAATGGGGTTACACAGGAAAATGTAATTACCGTACAGATAGAAACTCAGGTTATAAAGTAATGCTGTATTGTACATCTTTTTTTGGGAATAAATGTTGACTTTTATTTGTCATTATCTACAACCATAAATATTTCCACAGACTGTGTAGTTGGACAGTCAATAATTATTGATAACTTTGAAAATGGATTACAGCCCCAATGGGAATGTGAGAAGTTCAAGGGTGAGACTCAATACAACATTGTCAAAACAGATAATGGTCATGTACTGAGGGCTGAAAGCAAGGCTTCGGCCTCTGCCTTGATTTATAAATATAAGTATGACCTTAAAGAATACCCTACACTGACATGGCGGTGGAAAGTTGAAAACATTATTAAAAAGGGTGACGAGATGAAAAAAGACGCGGACGATTATGCTGCTAGGGTATGCGTAATTTTCCCTCACTGGCTACCATCATTGACGAAAAAAATCACTTATTTTTGGGGAAACAAGCTCCCAAAAGGTGAGCATACTCAAAGCCCATACTATTCAAGGTCAATTATGGTCGCTGTTGAGAGTGGAAATGAAAATATAGGAAAATGGGTTGTGGAACGAAGAAATGTTTATGATGATTTCAAGATGTATTTTGGAGAAGAACCACCACAAGTCGGGGGGATAGCCATCATGACAGATACGGATAATACTGGGGAATCAGCCATTGCTTATTACGATGATATCAAGGTAGAGAAGCCATAAATAATGCAAATAATCGGGGTTCAGCAAAACCGCTCATATACTGAATTTTTATAAATCTAATCCATTTGATTATAGCACAAAAAGAAATTTCAATAATAATTCCTACTCTTAATGAAGAAAAGAACATTAGGGAATGTCTTGGAAACGTTGCGGAGGTTCCAAATGCGGAAATAATAGTTTCTGATGGAGGAAGTACTGATAGGACAATAGAAATTGTGAAACTACACAAAAAAGTCAAGGTAGTTTCCTCCCCGACGGGGCGTGGCGTTCAGATGAACACAGGGGCATTATACGCCCACGGGGAGATTCTCCTTTTTCTCCATGCAGATTGTATATTACCAACAAATGTTTTACTGAACATTCGGCACATTTTTGAAAATAACCACATCGTAGGCGGTGCGTTTAAGATAAAATTATTGTCAAATAAATTTCCTTACAGATTGATAGAAATGGGAATAAACTTTCGCTCACGGGTATTCAAATTGCCGTATGGAGATCAAGGATTGTTTGTAAAGAGAACAGTATTCATGGGAATGGGGGGTTTTAAGGAAATGAATGTCTGTGAGGATTTAGATTTTATATGTCGACTCAAGCGATGCGGGAAAATAGCAATCCTTAACGAAAAGATTTTTTCCTCTGTCAGAAGATGGGAAAATAGTGGCATCCTGCGAACTTCTCTCAGAAATCAATTCTTATTAGCCTCATATGTTACCATGCATAAGATATTTAATTCCAGATACTCGACGGAGAGAAAAAATGTTTAAGATGCATGAAAAGGATAAACAGCTTAATAATTTAAAATCTTACAGATATTTTCTATTTTGTGGGAATATATTTTGTTTATTGTTTGTCATTAGTTACATATTTTACTGCTCAGATAAAACAGATGCTCCGGTTCTGTGGGGGCATTGAATGACTAAAGGAAGGCGAGTATGCTGTCTGCTCGACAAACGATCCTAGTAGTAGAAGACGATAAAAATCAACTCTTACTCTATGAGCAAGAACTATCATTAGAAGGATTTAATATTATTACAGCAAAGGATGATAGTGAAGCTGTAAAGAAATTACAAGAACACGCTCCAGACCTGGTGGTAATGGATATCATTGTACCAAAGATGGACTTTTCTGAGTCGATGGGCAGAATTATAAATGAACGTAAAAAAATACCGATTGTTATTAATACGGCTTATAGCTGTTACAAGGATAATTTTATGCCATGGGGAGCCGATGCTTATATTATTAAGTCCTCAGACTTAAGTGAATTGAAAAACAAAATAAAGGAATTGTTAGGTAAAACCGAATAATGCTCATTTTAAACCTACAATCGAATTTTATTCAATTTGTTAGATTTAGTTAATAAATAGAATACACTCCGATAAAGACAAACCCTGAGCAATCAGGGGACGCAAAGTAAAGGGTTTTTTATTTGGCAGGAATAAACCTTGATTGTTATTTGTCTTTCATAGTATGTCTAAATTTGCAAAATTGCCGGTGACAGCAATCTTTCCCGCACAATGAGGTTGTTACTATTCATCATATTTTTCTTGGTAATAAATCTTGAGCCAAAAAGATAGTCTTCTTATTCATATAGATGCTTTATACAGGTCTGCATTATATCTTGTTAAGAATGAAAATAATGCAGACGACCTGGTTCAGGAAACCTATTTAAAGGCTTTCAAATCTCTCCAGAACGGCGAAATAATAAGTAATAAAAGGGCATGGTTATTTAAAATATTAATGAACACTTTCATCAATCAATATAGGAAAAGTAAAACAGAACCATCTTTGGTTGATTTTGACAGCATTGAGTCCTTTCATGAATCAATAAAAGAAGAGGTCTTGACGTCCCCTATTGCAGAAAATGAAACAGAATTTAATGAATGGCTGGACTCAGATATAAAAAAAGCACTGGAAGAATTACCTGATGATTTTCGACTGGTGATCTTACTTTCGACAGTAGAGGGCTTTTCCTACAAGGAGATTTCCAAAATGCTTGAATGCCCAATCGGGACAGTGATGTCCAGAATCTATAGGGGACGAAAGATGTTAAAGGAAAAATTAACAGGTTATGCAAAAAAACACGGTTACGAAAGAGAATAAGAAATGAATTGTACAGATGTAAGAAAATATTTTTATGCCTTTCTCGACAGCGAACTCGATGTGGAAAGGAATATCGAGGTGCTGGCACATGTTAATATGTGCCGTGCATGCGGCCTGAAAATAGAAAAGGAAAGGCTGCTTCAGGAAAGAGCGAAAGAAACTGTTTGCAAGGTAAAAGCCCCTGTATACCTTGAGCAAATAATTTTGAGAAGCGCAGAAAGAAGACCAAACTTCTTCACTCAATTTATAAAGAATTTCTTGTTGAGAAGCAGATTCGCATTAGTTTCTGGCATAGCAACAGCAATAATTCTTATTGCTTGTTTTTTCGTAATACAAAATAAGCTGAAGAAAAATAATATTTTTTACCTTGCAGAGTCAAAATATCACGACTACATAATGAAGCAGCTTGTTCCTGATGTACGTTTACAGAATGCCAGAGAAATTATAGGCCACTTTCAAAATCAAACTGGTCTAAGCGTAACCCTGCCTGGCATTGAAGAAAACATACAGGTACAGAATGCAAAAGCGATTGTGGAGTACTTCCAAAGACAAACAGGTTTAACGGTAACGCTTCCTTATATGAAAGGAAATGTACAGTTAGTGGGTGCATCTTTGACTCATATTAACGGCAAAAACGTACCCCTGGTTTTTTACATGCTTGATGATACCCCAATAACGTTGGCTGTGATTTGTAATTCTAACATTGATTTTTCAAAGATGAAAGAAGTCATGGCAGATAAAATGGTGGTATACGCAGGTACCGGGTTTTGCGGCGCCTGCCAAATTGTTGGATGGAAAGAGACTGACACTCAGTACGTTATGGTATCGATGTTAAATCGTGAAAAAATGATAAAAGCGCTTACAAAGGCCTAAAAATAAACTAATGATAGATAAGAAATCAATAATCAAGTTCATCATTTTGCTCATTATCATTGGAGGTGCATTTTTTGCCTTCAGGTACACTGCTCTGTCACAGTATACACAGAAGGATGCACTTTTGAGTCTTCTCACACAACTCAGAGGGCATTGGTGGGGGCCTTTTGGTTTTATTCTTATCTATGGCATCGGATGTATGCTTGCGCTGCCAGGTTCACTCTTGACGCTCTGTGGCGGCGCAATATTTGGAGTAGCATGGGGTACGCTTTATAATATTCTCGCTTCTAATCTGGGCGCTACCCTTGCATTCTTCATGGCGAGGTACTTTGGTCGCGATTTTATCTCACGATTTATGAAAGGAAGGGTAGAGGCGTTTGACGAAAAGGTCGCCAGTCATGGTTTCCGGTTTATCTTTACCCTCAGACTCATTCCCCTTATCCCTTTTAATGGGCTGAATCTTGGTTCGGGACTTTCTAAAATTAAATATCGTGATTATTTGCTGGGATCAGTCCTGGGGATGTTACCCGGTACGTTTATTTACACCTATTTTGCGGATGCGCTCCTCAGGGGGGCGACCGGAAGCGGGAAGAGGGCGTATATCAACCTGATAATTGCCAGTGCGCTATTGATACTCATTTCATTAGTGCCAACTTTGTACAAAAAATTTAAAAAAAAGAAACGTATTGAGAGTAAGGAATAACCACGACTATCAACTTTTCTGTAAAAGCTAAACACAAGAAGGAAAAACATTATGAGAGATTTCGACCTCACGATAATAGGTGGCGGGGCAGGAGGGTTAAACGTTGCAAGTGGAGCTGCCCAGCTTGGCGCCAGGGTTGCCCTTATCGAGAAAAACAAACTGGGTGGCGATTGTCTTTATTATGGATGTGTTCCCACAAAGGCATTGATTCAGTCTGCGAAAATAGCTTCGCTCATAAAAAGATCTAAGGAATACGGACTGAATGAGACGAACATCTCATTCGATTTTAAAAATGTTATGAACCATATGAGGGAAGTGATATCAAAAATTGGTGTGCATGATGATCCAAAAAGATTTGAAAAGATGGGGGTACAAGTTTTCTTTGGTGATGGGAAGTTTATAAACCGTCACACCTTTGAATTTGATGGGCATAAAATTACAAGCAACAAGTTTGTTATTGCAACGGGCTCAAGGGCCGTTGCCATCCCTGTCAAAGGTCTTAGAAATATCAAATACTTAACCAGTGAGAGTGCCCTGGAATTGGATTATTTACCCAAATCAATAATTATATTAGGTGCGGGTCCAATAGGACTTGAGTTTGCGCAGGTATTTGCAAGGTTCGGGGTGAAGGTTATCATTTTAGAAAAGATGGGACAGATCCTACCGCGTGAGGATAAAGAGGTTTCTGATACCCTTGAAGCAATTCTTAAGGAAGAAGGAATTGCAATACATACCTGTGTTGATATAGATCATGTCAAACAAAATGGGGATCAAAAGGGCATAGAAGTGATAGCTGTGTGTAGTGGACAGAAAAAGACGTTTCAAGCAGATGAGTTTGTGATTGCTATCGGGCGTGCGCCTAATTTAGAGGGACTTAATCTTGAAGCTGCCGGTGTTAAGGTTGAGAAAAAGTCTATTGCAGTAAATAGCTCCTTGCGTACTACTGCCAGAAATATATGGGCATGCGGGGATGTAACAGGGCAATATTTGTTTACCCATGTTGCTGAATATCAAGCTGGCCTTGTCGTGGCAAATGCCTTGATTCCTTTTTTGAAGAGAAAGGCAGATTATCGCGTAGTTCCATGGGTTACTTATACTGACCCCGAACTGGGACGGGTAGGATTGACTGAGGATGAGGCAAGGCAAAGATACAAGCATGTAAAGGTGTATCGGTATGATGTGAAGGACTTGGACAGGGCTGTTATAGAGGGTGAAGACAAAGGAATTATTAAAATTGTTTGTACGAAGAAAGGCGCGATTTTGGGTGCCCACGTCCTTGCACCGCGGGGAGGAGAAATTGTGCATGAATTTGTCCTGGCAATGCAAAATAACCTTGGGGTTAAAAGTATTACCAGTGCCATACATGTCTATCCAACATTGTCACAAGCTGTAAGAAGGACAACAAACAAATACTATGCTGAAAAAATATTTTCCGGATGGATTCCCAAATTTACGAAGATGCTGATAAGGATGATTGGGTAGATAGCAAACCGATAATATAGTTCACCACGGATTTTCACGAAATTACCCAATAAGGTAAAGGCTAAGAGCATCCTCCAACCTCTGACTTTTAACCTTCACTGGTTTTCTTTCCATTTCCGTGGTGAACTTTTGCAAATAGAGGTAAAAATGAAGTTTTTTACATTCATGCTAGTCTTGATGATAACTTACGGCGCGGCAACGACTGTTAATGCATCTGGAAATGATAATCCAGACTCTGTATTCGACGGCGTATTGAAGCGTTATGTTTCAAAAGATGGATTAGTTAACTACAAGGAATTAAAGGAAGATAAAGAGTTCAATAGATATATTGAATATCTCTCAACAGCAGACACAGATAAACTGCCATCCGATGATCATCGCCTGGCCTTCTGGATAAATACATATAATGCATTTGTTTTAAAAGGGGTATTGGAAAAGTATCCAATAGAGAGTGTTCTTGGTGTGGGCTGGCTACCTCACAGTTTTTTTATACGAAAGACATTTAAGACAAAGCATGGAAATATTACCCTGCGGGAACTGGAAAATAAAAAACTCAGAGAAGCTTTTCAAGAACCAAGAATACACTTTGCCATTAACTGCGCATCGATGAGTTGCCCGAAATTATTAACAGAATCCTATAAGGCTGGAAAACTAGAAGAGCAATTTGAAACGCAAGCAACATCCTTCATTAATGACAAAAGCAAGAATTATCTGGATAAGGAAAACCGTATCTTATATCTCTCTTCCATCTTTAAATGGTATAAGGATGATTTTATTCAAAATGGGGGAAAGATAGAAGCGTATATTGCAAGATATTTAAATCCAGACGATGCGGAATTTGTCAGGAACAACACAGTTACCATAAAATATCTCGATTACGATTGGGGCTTAAACGAACAAAAATAAGGAGGTGGATATGGCTAAAAGTCAATCATTTGTAAGGGTGTAAGAATTTTACTTAAAACATTTTTCTTTATTGAGGAGACAAACGATGAATATAAGCAAGTATATACATTTTGGCTATCTTTCCCTGATTCCTGTGGCCTTTGGAATAATAATTAGTGCCTCCGTTGTTAAAGCAGTAACCTTACCTCAAGATAACACAGTTTGTTTGAATCCCAAACCTTATGAACTTGCGGAGGGTAAGCCCACGAACGAAGAGCAGATTGAATTAAAGGTTAATGGGATGACGTGCGGGGCATGCAGCAAGACCGTAAAATCGGCGCTTCTTAAAGTCACAGGCGTTAAGGATGCTGTGGTTAGTCACGACGAAGGAAAGGCAGTTGTAATAGTTGAAAAAGGAAAGGCGAATACTCAGGAGCTAATAAAGGCCGTAGAAACGGCTGGATTTTCGGCGTCAAAAAACTAACAAAACGATTGGTTCTGGGTTAAATTTGGACCGGATGGCAAAGTCATGACAATGGAAATGGGCGGTATGACCATGAAATTAGCGGGTAAAGTTCCTGGGTGTATCGACTGTCATGGTGTGCAGAGTAGCAATGACTACGTTTTTACGAATTCTTTAAAGTAATGTAGAGATAAATCAGGAATTTAAAAACAAACCATGTAGCGGCAAGGCACGCCTTGCCGCTACATGGTTACAGCAAAAAGCCGCCGAAGGCCTGATTGATCAGGAAAGAGGGAGATGAACGTGAAAAAAGAATCCTTCATTTTAATTTTTGGAACTGTCCTCTCAATTGTTGCCTTTGTGGGTATTAAGACCGGCCATTATTATGTACACGGATTGTGCAACTGTCTTTCGGGTAAGTTATTTGAATATATTATCCCCCTTTTGGGGTTAGTATCAGTTATCTTTCTGACTAACGGTGTTATCGTAAGATTAATAAAACAAAGTGAGGCAGCGTCTGTAAATGTGAAGAAGGCGTATGAGACAATGAATGGAATTTCACGAGTTACGGACGCGATGCTTTCAAATTTACAGTTGAATAAAATAGGTCAAATTGAAAATTATATGAAAATCTGTGGAATTATTTTAGGAACGGAAGGCGTAAAGTTGAAAAATATGGCCACAGTGAGTTTTCTGGCATTCATTAAGAAACAAAAGAATAGTCTCGAAGGAAATGTTATTTATAAGAAGGGTAACGAAATGGTTGTTGACGATGAAACCATTCACATTGATATAAATTCCAGGTTATCGCTTACAAAAGGGATAAATAATGTGGTATTTTCTAATTGGTACGATACGGTGGAATCACTAGAAAAATACCAAGCGAACTTTGAGGAAAAGATAAGGCAAAAAATTGGGATGATAAAGAATTTCATTATTTATAAAATCAGAGGGTTTGAGGAAGGCGCTCTTGTGTTTTTTAATTATGAAAATGATGTTGATCGATATGATGCGGAGATTGTGAGGGATCTCGTAGGTCACGTTGGTTCTTTATATTCTATCCACATAAAACAAAAAGAGAATATAATGCTTCAATATACCGTGATGAGGAAACTTGCAGATCTTGCCGAAAGGAGAGACCCCGAGACAGGCAAGCATTTATTGAGGATACAAAGTTATTGTCGTCTTATAGCTAAAACACTTTCAGCGCAGGAAAAATACAAGGAGTTCATTGATGACGCATTTATTGAAGATATCTATTATTCAAGTCCACTGCATGACATTGGCAAGGTTGGGATTGAAGACCGGATTCTGTTAAAACCCGGAAAACTTACACAAGATGAAATGGCTGTAATGAAGACTCATACACTCATTGGAGCGGAAACACTCAAGGGCCCCGCTTTCTTGAAAATGGGACAAGATATTGCTCACTACCATCATGAAAAATGGGATGGGACAGGCTATCCTGAAGGCCTTACGGGCAAAGAGATTCCGCTTCCCGCAAGAATTATGGCACTTGCAGATGTTTACGACGCATTAGTGTCGAAAAGGGTTTATAAACAAGCATTTAGTCAGGAAACAGCAGAAGCTATTATAAAAGAAGGAATTGGTTCCCATTTTGATCCGGATATTGGTGCTATTTTTATAGAACATACTGCAAAGTTTGTTGAAATAAGAAATAGCTTCCAGGCGGAGACAGGGAAACTGGCGTCTTGACATTGTAGAACTATTTTCTACGAGGCTATCTCTTTTCTCAGCGTCTGGAATTATACCTGAAGAGGTGGAAATGATTGATTGTGCCGGTTGTGCAGGTTGTAATTATGATACTTGTCGGAGAGAAAATACGATGAGGGTGGAAACATCTTCGATTGAGGGACAAGCCGCCGAATTGGTGATCTCTGAATGGATTAATACTACCGAGTTTACACTAACGGATATACGCAGCAAGAAAGTAGTCTGACGTTATTATAAAGGGAAAAAATGTATGGAGGTTAAAGATGGCAAGACTTTCGGTTATAGGTAGAGAACAAGTCCTGAAGCATGATTTTGAAGTGCAGGAGATATTTACGGAAATTGAGGGTGCTTTTGGCAAGATTCCAAATTTATTTAAGACCTACGCACACTTCCCTCCACTATTGAAGGCCAACTGGAGCAAGGTAAAGGCAGTAATGATGCAAGGGAGTTTGAGCCGAAAGGTCAAAGAATCTATTGCCCTTTTGGTTTCAAAGGACAATAGTTGTGCGTATTGCGTAGCAGCTCATACGGCTGCACTCAGGACAATCGGGACTACGGACAAAGAACTTAGAATGATTGAGAGTGAGATTGAGAAATCAAAATTTACAGAGAAGGAACGAGAAATCATAACCTTTGTCAGGAAGGCGAACAAAGACCCAAATAAGATAACTGATGAAGAATTTGAAGAGCTAAGGAAGAGGGGCGCTAGTGATTCGGAAATTGTAGAGGCACTTGGTGTGATGGAACTCTTTACATCATTTAATAAATTTCTCGACTCCCTTAAAGTAGAGATAGATTTCTGATGATAATCTTAATAATCCTTTTTCTGTCTACCTGCTCTCTCGCATATTCAAATGGCGCAAATGACAACTTCAAAGGGGTAGCTACACTTTTCGGAAGCAAGACAACTAATTATAAATTTGCAATCTGGTGGGCAACTATTACAACATTTGCAGGTTCGCTGGCTTCCATATTCTTTGCATACGGTCTTGTAAAGACCTTTTCTGGTAACGGCTTGGTTCCCCAAAGCATCGCAACTGCTCCTGAATTTCTTACTGCAGTGGCGATTGGCGCTGCCATTACCGTTATGGTTGCAACGATTACAGGGTTTCCAATCTCAACTACTCATAGTCTGACAGGCGCCCTGGTCGGCGCTGGTTTTGTAGCTGTAGGTTCACAGGTTAATTTTGCCGTTTTGGGCAGCGCCTTTTTCATGCCGCTTTTACTCAGTCCTGTTATTGCGATAGCTTTCGGCAGTGTTCTTTATATTATTTTTCGAAGTATTCGTGTTCGTTTTGGCATAAGAAAGGAATGGTGCCTTTGTGTTGGTGAACAGAGAAAAGCAATTCCATCATGTATGCCTGCTCCTGCTCTTAGTGTAAAATACGGTAATACTATCAGCGCTGCAATTGACACAGAAGAAAACTGCCAGGAAATTTATCAAGGACGTTTCCTGGGTATAAATAGCCAGAAATTGCTGGATTCCTTGCATTTTTGCTCTGCCGGAGTTGTCAGCTTTGCGCGGGGTCTTAATGATACCCCGAAGATCGTTGCCATTTTATTATTAATAAAAGGACTGTCAATACAATGGGGCATGCTGTCCGTTGCCATTGGTATGGCTGTAGGGGGGCTTTGGAATGCCAGAAAAGTGGCTGAAACAATGAGTAATAAAATCACAAAACTAAACCACGGCCAGGGCTTTACAGCAAACCTTGTCACCAGTATTCTTGTAATATTTGCCAGTAAGCTTGGGATGCCCGTATCCACAACACACGTGTCGGTAGGGTCTCTTTTTGGCATAGGGTTAATTACAAAGCGTGTAAACATTCGCAAAGTGCTGGAAATACTTTTATCATGGTTCATAACCTTGCCTATTGCCGCGGTATTTAGCGGCGGCGCGTATTGGATATTAGTTTCTTTATAAAAATATTTTGACATTTTCGGCAAAAAAATGTAGCGCCTATCCCTTGTGGTCGGCCAATGGCGGGGATAAACCACCCGCGCTACGGATTCCGACTCGTTCAGGTTAGGAAACTGGTTATTCAATTAACCGTGCAAATTTACTCTTCGGAAGCGAACTTTCAAGGCTGAAACCTTGAATTATTTGTAATCATTTTAAACAGAATGGAGCGAAGTATGAATAGAAGAATGCTTAAATATAAATGTCTTGCTTTTTTGGTTGCAGCGAGCCTGATTATAGTCCCAATAACTTCTTTTGCAGGAGATGTAGTTAAGAAAATAAAACTTGCGGAATTAAATACCTTGCTTGAGAGCAGCAAAGGTAAGGTAGTAATCCTTGACCTGTGGGCAACATGGTGTCCGCCATGCAGGAAAGAGATACCCGGTTTTATCAATCTTTACAAGAAATATAAAGATAAGGGTCTAGAGATCATTGGTGTTGCATTTGATGAAAATGGACAAGAAGTAGTTCCCCCATTCATGAAAACAATGGGCATCAATTATCAGGTTTATCTTGATGGGGGTGATATTGCCCGGAAGTACGATCTACAGGCATACCCAACAACTCTTGTTTACGGAAAAGACGGCAAAGTAGCCAGCAAACACGTCGGCTACGTATCAGAGAAAGAATTCGAGGACGAACTGAGCAACCTGTTGAAAAAATAAAAGAAGGTTTATAGAAGGCTTTCCTTTTCTTATTTTCAGCGACTACTATATGAACAAAACATTTACCATATTCATTCTCATTTTCTATTGTCCGGCTGCGTTATGGCTGTTTCTCTATGGTATTAACAATTATTACATGGTGTATCTTTTTCTAAGGAAAGGCAAAAGAGAATCATTCCAAAATAGGGAATTTCTTCGACAGTTCTGGTTAACTCATACCAAGGACGATTTACCAAAGGTTACCACACAATTACCTATCTATAATGAAAGATACGTGGTCAAACGTTTAATCGATGCAGTTGTGAATATTGATTACCCGAAGGAACTTCATGAAATCCAGGTACTTGATGATTCTCATGACGAAACGAGGGGAATAGCATCTGAGTTGGTTGATAAGTATCGTGCAATGGGATTCAACATAAAACACATTACGAGGGAAAATCGAGACGGGTTTAAGGCGGGGGCTTTAAATGAAGGTCTCCAAAGAGCTGAAGGTGAATTTATAGCAATCTTTGACGCTGATTTTGTGCCAGACAAAGATTTTCTTTACAAAACCATCCCTTTTTTTTATGAAAAAGAAAAAGTTGCACTTGTCCAGACACGGTGGGGATATATAAATAGAAATTACTCTCTCTTAACAATAGCGCAGAGTATCGGTACGGACGGCCATTTTATAATTGAACAGGGCGCCAGGGCATGGAACGGACTTTATATGAATTTTAATGGATCAGCGGGTATTTGGAGGAAGGAGGCAATCATCGACGCCGGATGGTGGCATTTTGACAGCTTAACTGAGGATTTAGATTTATCATACCGAGCGCTATTAAAAGGATGGAAAACAAAATTTTTGCCTGATGTGGTAACACCTTCAGAACTACCGGTAGATATTAATGCTTATAAATCCCAACAGCATAGATGGGCAAAGGGATCGATACAAACTTCCAAGAAAATGCTTCCTCAAATACTTAAAACGAAAGGTGGTTTGATAAAAAAGACACAGGCATTTGTGCATCTCAACCAGTATATGGTTCATCCTATGATGACCGTCCTTGCCTTGCTGTCCTACCCACTAATATTTCTGTTAAAACCGCCGGTAAATCGAATGCCATTCTCTCTTGCTACGGGAATCTTATGGTGTTTAATATTATTAGGTACCTTTGCCCCGTCATTTCTTTATATAGTGTCTCAAAAAACAGGTTATAAAGATTGGTGGAAAAGGTCTTTGTTCATACCGGCCCTTATGTTTATAGGATGTGGTCTTGCTCTTAATAACACGAAGGCAGTGCTTGAAGCATTATTAAACATGAAAAGTGATTTTATCAGAACACCTAAAAATGGTGTAGTTACAAGAGGCAAGAGCATGGCGGTAAAAAACTATACCTCGCCAATGACATTAATCTTTATCAGTGAAATTCTTTTAAGTATCTATTGTTTCATAGGATTTATGCAATACACGAACAACAGCAAATTTGTTTTTGGACCTTTTTTACTGATGTATGCAACAGGATTTTTTTATGTAGGCATACTTTCTCTTTTGCAAAATTTTAAAGAGAAAATAAAATGTTGATTCCCATAATAATAGCGGGGTTGGTTATTGAAGTCCTCTGTATCCGAATTGCCTCCCTTGGCGATATAATGCAGCACATTCCACAGTTTTCTTTAATGTATAGTACCGCTTTTATTGCATATCTTTTTGCTGTATTTCTTGTTTCTAAAAATGCAGCTTTATCAGGGAAAAGCAGCAACATTTCCAAAAATATTACTTGGATCGTTCTTGTTTTTTCTTTGGTATTTCGCCTGACGTTATTGCCTGCTACACCGTCAAACGATATTTTCCGGTACCTATGGGAAGGAAAGATCCAATTACATGGGATCAATCCTTATTCCCAACCGCCTGTATCTTTAAACCTGGAACATCTTAGGGACAATTTCTTCTCTGGTATTAGCCATAAACATCTGACCACAATCTATCCTCCACTGACGTTAATGGTGTTTGCTATAGCAGATTTTATCTCCCATTCATTTGTATCAATAAAATCGGCTTTTCTCCTTTTTGACATCCTTTCAATTTTTGTTTTGATAAAGTATTTAAAAGTAATGAGGAAAGAACCTGCCAACGTATTAATATATGCATGGAGTCCTTTAGTCCTTATCAGTTTTGCGGCAAGGGGACATTGCGATTCATTGCAGATATTTTTTGTTATGCTTGCCTTATATCTTTATTCGATAAGAAAGAAAGCGAAATCTGTCGTTTCGATTAGTCTGGCAGTGATGTCAAAATTCGTATCCATAATTATCGTACCTTTCCTAATTCCGAGAGAAAAGCCCAGATATCTTGCCATACTATTCCTGGTAATAATACTTTTATACTTACCGTATTGCAGTGCTGTTAAAGGACTGTTTTCAACCCTCTTTCAATTTGGGACTCAATATCGTTACAACGATTCTATTCATTTTTTGATCTTCTATGTATCACTTGGTTCGCCTTTTATATCGAAAATAATTACGTCCGCAATCTTCGGGGCTGTGCTCTTGTACTTATATAAAAAATACTTAGACGCAGCATATTTTAATACCGGTTTGCTTTGGGAAGATACAATTTTAAGATTTGCTTTTCTGGCCGTCGGTACCCTGTTGATACTTGCTCCAACAGTACACCCTTGGTATCTAACCTGGATCGTCCCATTCCTCTGTTTTTATCATAACCGCGCATGGCTTGTCTTAACCGGCACGGTTGTTTTCTATTATTTTATGAATTATCCTTTATTTTCAAAACTGATTGAGTATAACAACGAATGGGTATGGCAAGAAGTACACTGGCTAAAATTACCGGAATATCTCCCTTTTTATTTTTTGTTGCTGTATGGCTTTCTAAGGAAACATTTGCTGACGGATGAACGCAACCATCCAGCCCTTCAAAATTAGCCATAGGGATTGACAATAAATAATCTGAACAAGTTTGTTGTCCGACACTTTGAAGATCAGGCGCTGTCAGGGCTAAAGCCCAATTCAGATAAAACCTTCAATAACCCCAGCCTTAAGGCTGGGGTTATTGGGTACACGTCATACTGGGGCTTTAGCCCTGATGGCACAGCAACATGAAGTTGTTCATGTTATTTATTGTCAATTCCATACGCAATAAAGTGGAAAGAATAGAGGATGAACTATCCGAAAATTTCAGTTATCATTCCTGCATATAATGAGGGAAATGCCATCAGTTCTGTAATTCGGGATATTCCTAAAAAAATGGTAGATCGGATCATTGTTGTTGATAACGGGAGTGAGGATAATACTTTCTCGAAGGCTCAAAATGCGGGCGCTTACGTTGTCAGTGAACCCAGGAGGGGATACGGAAATGCATGTCTAAAAGGCATTCAGAACCTTGATCCGGACACAGAGATAGTCGTTTTCCTTGATGGTGATTACAGCGATTATCCGGAAGATATGGAACATTTAGTTCGTCCAATTATCACTAACAAGGCTGATCTGACGATAGGTTCGAGATTAGCCGGGAAACGCGGGAAAGGAGCTTTATTATTACGGGCTCGTATAGGCAATAGACTGGCTACATTCCTCATTCGGGTTTTTTGGGGATTTCGTTTTACTGATTTAGGTCCCTTCCGTGCTATCAGGTATAAATCCCTGATGCAAATGGATATGAAAGATAAGGATTTTGGATGGACTGTCGAAATGCAAATAAAGGCCATAATGAATAATTTTCGTATTATTGAAGTGCCTGTCCGTTATAGAAAACGCATAGGACAGTCGAAAATCACAGGGACTATAAAAGGCTCAGTTAAGGCCGGGATTAAAATAATTTACACAATATTAAAATATCGATTAGATTCCTTTAAGTAATTTAAGGAGGTTAGAACCATTAATACGCCAAAGGTTTATTTAAAACAGCTCGAAACGTTGTGGTTTCAGGTAACAGGAACTCATTGTAACCTACAGTGTACCCATTGCTTTATCTCCTGCGGCCCCAAAAACACAACACATGAGATGATAACCATAGATACAATACAGTGGTATTTGAAAGAGGCAGCAACGCTGGGAGTAAAAGAATTTTACTTTACCGGAGGCGAGCCTTTTTTACATCCTCAAATTGTAGATATTTTACAAGAGGCCCTAAAATACGGTCCGACCACAGTCCTTTCAAATGGCACTTTAATAACAGAGGGTCTTTCACAAACGCTAGCCCAGGTATCTCGCATATCCATACATAAATTGGAATTCAGGGTAAGCCTGGAAAGTTTTATAGAGGAAGAAAATGACCAAATCCGTGGAATGGGATCATTTAAGAGGGCAATCAGGGGTATTCAGTCCCTGGTACATGCTGGTTCCAATCCGATTATTACGGTAGCTGATTGGTCAAAATATGGAAAGTTTACCAAAGAAACGACAGAAGGATTTCAGTCGGTAGAACGTTCTTTGAATATCCCACAGTTAAAACTAAAAAAATTACCTTTAGTTCTCCTGGGACGATGCGCCGAATTCGTCAGGCCTTACGATGAAAGCGAACGGGTTACCGAGAAGTGCTTCGATAACTATTCGATGGACAAACTCCAATGTGCCACCAGCCGTATCGTGACTAGTAAAGGGGTCTTTGTTTGTCCCATACTTATTTCCGCTCCAAATGCCTGGATGGGTTGGACTTTAAGAGAATCCATCGGTCCGTATACAATGGAATCGCCTGCATGTTATACTTGTAGAACAGCAGGATTAACCTGTAAGAATGAAGACCTGGAAGCTAAAGACATCGTCAGGAAATCGGTCAATGAATTTTATGCAACTGCCGCCATTCAATCTCAAAAAGAACTATGTTGTCCAACCAGTTATAATCCAGCAGACCTATCGCATATTCCCCCGGAAGTCCTGAACATTTCGTATGGATGCGGCAGTCCCGTGACACAAGCCAGCATCGAACC